>ERZ1292633.4669-Hain-H41-02um-R1-4669-length-12627-cov-4_pt1 | contig 12627 bp, 10 predicted proteins | sample MGYA00564406_ERZ1292633 | MGnify/ENA primary metagenome ERZ1292633 (study PRJEB36523, sample SAMEA6512639) | groundwater metagenome | collected 2019-01-08 | study: AquaDiva: Metagenomics assemblies of 32 groundwater samples
CCATCCAACCGAAAGTTTCCGAACCGCCGCTTCCCCGGGGGCCGAGTTTTGCTGAAGACGCCGGACCACCGGCGCGCCGCGTGATACGTCTGCCCAAACCCAACCGCCATTGGGTGCGCAGCTTCGTCGTGCTGGTCGTTATCATCATTGTTCTTTTTGCCGGTGCGGGTGGCATTGCTGCAGCATCGGCCTTGGCCGGACGCGCCGCGCTCAACCGGGCGCAGGATGCGATGGCCGTGTCAGATACCGCGGCCTTTCAACGCGAGATGACGGCCGCCGAAGGGCATTTCAACCGCGCTCGCATATTTGCCGGACCATTCTTCGTGTTTCTGCCGATTCCGGCACTCGGGACTCAAGTCAAAGCCGTCGATCATTTGCTCACCGCAGCCACCGTTTCGACCGGCGCCATTAACGACGCATTTAAGATTTTCCACGACCTGGTCGCGCTCGAGAGCGCGGCCGAAGGCACCATCGTCGAAGTGCCGTCTGCAGCCACGCTTGCGTCGCTGACCCCGGAAGAGAAACGCGCCATGTTGGCGAAGCTCGCTGCCGCGTCGCCGAGAATCAAGGATATTGATCGCCGAGTGCGCGCTGCGCTCGCGGAAATCGACAGCATTCCCTCGGACGGCCTGGTCGGACCTTTGGCTGATCAGATTCTGCCGCTCAAGGCGCGCGTGGCCGAATTGCGCGATGCGTTGATTCCGATCGCCCCGCTCGCCGAAGTGCTGCCTGCCATGGCCGGCTACCCGACGCCGAAGACCTACATGTTCCTGATGCTCAACAATACGGAACTCCGGCCCGGCGGCGGGTTCATCGGTTCGTTCGGCATCATCGCCACATCAAACGGCGAGGTGACGCATTTTTCGAGCGAGGACATCTACGCGCTGGACGCGCCGACCTTCGGCCGCGTCGGTCTGCCGGCACCCAAGCCCTTCGTCGACTACATCAACATCAAGGAGTGGGGGATGCGCGACGCCAATTGGTCGCCGGATTTCCGCCGTTCCTCCGAGCAGGTGATCGCGCTCTACGACCGCGAGCGCGCCCTGGTCAGACCGGACCTGCCCGCAGTGGACGGCGTCATCGCCATCACGCCGGAAGTCGCCGCCGACCTGCTGAATATCGTGGGTCCGATCACCGTCGACGGCGTGACCTTCACCGCTGACAACCTGCTCGACGTCTTGCAGTACCAGGTGCACCAGGCATTTCTGACCAAGGGTCTTCCCGACTCGCAGCGCAAACAAATCCTGGGGAAGCTGGTCTCTCAGGTGTTCCAGAAGCTCTTCGCTCTGCCTGCGGCGCGCTGGCCGGAGGGCTTGGCCGTGGTCCAGAAACACCTCACGGAAAAGCGCATCATGCTGTACGAAAAGGATCCCGTACTCCAGGGCGCATTTGAACAGTACAACTGGGCGGGCCGCATGGCCGTTGCCGACGGCGATTATCTGCGTTGGGTGGACGCGAATATCGGCGCGCTCAAGACCGACGTGGTCATGGAACGTTCGCTCAGCTACGCCTTGCGCGTCGCGCCGGACGGCCAGATCATTGCCACGGCCAGCATGCACTACACAAACAACGGGACGTTCACCTATCGCACCACGCGCTATCGCACCTACGCGCGCATTTACGTGCCGCAGGGAAGCACACTCATCCGCGTCGACGGCTCGCTCAAGAACGACCGCACGAAAAACCCCTCGCTCGCGCCGGGCGTGCCAGACGTGGGTGTCGAGGAAGGAAAGACCTGGTTCGGCGCTTTCACATCGATTGAACCGGGCGAATCGCGGACCATGACCTTCACCTATACGCTCCCCGCGAACGTCTCGCGGCAGATCTCAGAGGGGGCGTATTCCTTGGTCGTTCAAAAGCAGCTGGGTACCCAGTCGTTTCCGCTGTCTTTGACCATTGATTTGCCCCGGCAGGTCATCTCCGCAGAGCCTGGGGAGGAGGTTGCCGAGTTCGGAGATTCACGTTACCGTCTCCAAACGAACTTGCGGGTCGACCGCGGGTTCATCGTAGGAACCCGTTGAACCGGAGACGGTATGTTTATCAAGAAAATCGGGATCGATTTGGGCACCACAAACGTGGAGGTTTTCGTGCCAAAACGCGGCATCATTATCAATGAGCCGTCCGTGGTTGCCGTATCCCAATCCGATAAGAAAGTGCTGGCCGTCGGCAAGGAGGCAAAGGAAATGCTTGGTCGCACGCCGGAGTCGATCGTTGCGCACCGGCCGCTCAAGGACGGTGTGATCGCCGACTACCGCACGACCGAGGCGATGTTGCGCTACTTCATCAACAAGGCGCTCGGCGGCATCCGCTTTTTCAAACCAGAAGTCATGGTCGCCGTGCCGGGCGGCATCACCTCGACCGAGCGCCGCGCCGTCATCGACGCCCCGCTCGCCGCCGGCGCGCGGGCTGCCTACATCATCAAGGAACCGGTGGTGGCCGCGATAGGCGCGGGCATTCCGATCGGTGCCGCGTCCGGCCACATGATCGTGGAGATCGGCGGCGGCACCATCGAGTGCGCGGTCATTTCGCTCGGCGGCATCGTGGCCTCGGCGAGCGTCCGGATCGGCGGCAACAAGTTCGACATGGCCATCATGGAACATATCCGCCGCAAGTACGGTTTGGCCGTCGGCGAACGCACGGCAGAGGACATTAAGATCAAGATCGGTTCGGCCATGTACCTGACGGAGAAATTGGAGATGGAAGTGAAAGGCCGCGATATGGTGACGGGTCTGCCGCGTCTTATCACCGTGACTTCGGACGACGTGACAGACGCCATCCAGAACGAATTGGAGGGCATCATCCAGACTGCGAAAGACGTCCTCTATCAGACGCCGCCGGAATTGTCCGCCGATGTCATGGACAAGGGCATGATCTTGTCCGGCGGTTCGTCACAGCTGCGCAACATGGCGGAACTTCTGGCACAGGCCACGGGCGTGCCGGCGTTCGTCGCGGACGAGCCGATGTTCGCGGTCGTCAAAGGTGTGGGCATTGTTTTGGAAAATTTGGACGCGTATAAGCGCAGCATTTTGGGAGCAGGCAACCGCCGCTAGGAGATATGAAGACCGTCGGCATCGACGCCTCCCGCGCCAACCGCGCGCTCAAGACTGGCGTCGAGCGCTATTGTTTTGAGATCATCCGCGAGATCCTCCGGCAGCGTCCGGAGGATTGGCATGTCCGATTGTACGTGGACCAACCCGCGCGGCGTGATGTGGCGGACATGGCTGATGCGCACGCCGAGGTGCGGCATCTGCGCTGGCTGCCGCGCGTGCTGTGGACGCAGACGCGACTTGCTTGGGAGACGTTCCGCCGCCGACCGGACCTTGTGTTCGTCCCGGGACACGTTTTGCCCGCGCTGCACAGCCGTCCCGCTGTGACCGTCATCCACGATGTGGCTTTCGCATCACATCCGGAGGGCTACACGCCGCATGGTCGTTTCTACTTGATGATCACGACCTGGCTGGCCGTGCGCACTGCCGACCGCATCATCGTGCCGAGCACGGCAGTGAAAGATGATCTGCTCAAGATATTTCCCGCAAAGGGTTTGACGGAGCGCATCCGCGTCGTGCCGCACGGCGTATCCGTGCCCGCACCGCTCGCAGATGGGGAGTGCGCCATGGTCCGCGCCAAGCTCGGCCTGCGCCAGCCGTACGTGCTTATGCTCGGGCGCGTCGAAGCCAAGAAGAACGTGGCGCGCGCCGCGCAGGCCGTGGCCTTGGTGCGCAAAGAGCATCCTGATCTACAGTTCGCGCTCATCGGCCGCCCGGGCGCCGGGTACGAGCGGATGCGTCCGTCGTTTGCCGGACAGCCGTGGGCCGTGGAGCTCGGTCCGCTGCCGGATCGTGAAATGTTCGCGCTCCTGCAAGGCGCATCACTGTTGCTCTTTCCATCGCTCGCCGAAGGATTCGGCTTACCGATCCTCGAAGCATTTTCGTACGGCGTGCCGGTGGTCACATCGCAGGGCGGCGCAACGGCAGAAGTCGCTGGTGGACTCGCGCACCTTGTGGATCCCGCGTCGCCCGAGAGCATCGCCGATGGAATCAGACGTGCACTTATCGACACGGATCCCGTTGTCTGTGAACGTCGCCGCGCCCATGCCGGGTCGTTCACCTGGGCCGAGGCAGGGAAGAAGACGATTGCCGTGCTCAAGGAAATCGTGTGATATGATGAACGGCATGAAGCGTCTTGTCTCCGGAGTAAAACCCACGGGCGAAGTGCACCTCGGCAATTACGTCGGGGCGATGCGCCGTTTCGTGTCGCTGGCCGGCCAGTATGAGTCGTACGTATTCCTTGCTGACTATCATGCGTTGACGACGATGCGCGACGCCGCGCTCCTCAAAAAGCAGACGCGCGAACTCGCGGCGGCATACCTCGCAATCGGTCTTGATCCCAAGAAGACGGTGTTGTTTCGTCAGAGCGACGTGCCAGAGCACGCCGAGCTTGCCTGGATTTTGAACTGCGTCACCCCGATGCCGACGTTGGAACGCGCGCATGCGTTTAAAGACGCGGCGGCAAAGAAAAAAGAGATCAACGTCGGCGTGTTTGATTATCCGGTGCTCATGGCCGCGGACATCTTGATGTATCGCGCCGCTGTCGTGCCCACGGGCAAAGACCAAGTACAGCACGTAGAGATCGCGCGTGAAATCGCCAAGCGGTTTCACAGCGAATTCGGCACCGAAGTGTTTACGCTGCCTGAGCCGCTCATCGAGAAGGGAACGGAAATGGTGCCCGGCCTGGACGGACAGAAGATGTCCAAGAGTTACGACAACGTCATTCCGCTGTTCGCGTCCGCCGAGGAAACAAAAAAGTACGTCATGCGCATCACCACGGATTCGCGGGCACCCGCGGAACCGAAGGACAAGAAGGACACGCTCTACGCGCTGCACGCGCTGTTCTCGTCCGCAGCTGCGATGAAAAAAGTGGACGCGGCCTACGAGAACGGGGGATTGGGCTACAAGGAATTGAAAGAACTGCTGGCCGACGAAATCAACGCCCAGCTTTCGGATGTCCGCGCCCGCTACGCTGATTTGATCGCTGACCCCAAGAAGCTCGATAAAGTGCTGGCCGACGGCGGAGAGCGCGCTCGCGTCGAGGCAGAGAAGATGATGAAGGAAGTGCGTGCGGCTGTCGGATTGAGCTAGACTCCCTCCAACTCCCTCTTCACAAGAGGGAGAGAATGCTCGGGTCGCCCCTTCTTGCGAAGAAGGGGATGGGGAAGTTTCACAAAAAGAAGAACGGCCGGTGTGAGGAGGTCGTCTGGGCGAATCCCAGACTCCATCACTCACACCGACCGGCGCACATCCGTGCGACTTGCTAGTTGCTCATGCGGCGGAAGAACGATGGCTCGTTCTCAGCGCCGGCGGCCATCGCGAGCTGCTCGTAGGGCGCGAGGTCATCGTCGGCCCAGACGTCGGCGATCGGGTCCCGTCGGCAGGACTCGACGTCCGTCGCGCGCATCCGCGGCTGGTAGGCCGTGGGCGGCGGGGCCGTGGCCTGGTCGAGAACGACGCAGAGCGCGAGGAGCATGCCCTCGGTGCGTGCGACGTCGGCGGTCTCGAGGCCCATGAGCGTCGCCACGATCCCGAACAGCTCGGTCTCGCGTTCCGTCATCGGACGCAGCGGCTCCTTGGGGAGCTTGTTCGCGTCCGCGGTCGCGAGGTACTCGTCCAGCGGGACGCCAGCCACGAACAGAGGCCAGTCTCCGCTCTCGTCTTCGTCTTCGTCGAGGAAGAGGATGTCCTCTTCCTCGATGGGGGTGCTGTTTTGCGCATCGATGCGCGCGATGATCGTCTCCTCCACGTCGCCGTCTTCGCAGACGTCGTCGCAGAACATCGATGTCGTGTAGCGGCGGATGCCGCCCCGCGGACCCACGTACGGGACCGCGTTGATGTCCGAGACGCGCACCGTGCGGCGCGGCTCGTCCATGCGGTCCTGGTGGCCGATCAGCTCGGCGATGCGACCCTTGTAGAGGTCGATCGCGCCGTTGCTGATCGTGTCGCGGGGGAACGAGATCTCTCGCATTACTTGCCTCGTTTTTTCAGGAACTCCCGCCGTTAACCCATGGCAGATTCGGGGTCCACAATGGCCAGCCAAATACGACTAGCCATTAAGAGAACTGCCAAAGATATCACAAAGTGACGGTTTTGTCAAGGGTATCGATGCAGTTTTCTTGGCTGTGTTGAGCAAAAAGAAAAGCACGAATTTCAACCGAATAGGCAACTTTGTCAGGTGGGAAGCTGCGTGATACGATAATCCTCGCTATGAGCCGAAAAGCAGTGGAATCAGGGCTCATCGGCAATCGCCGGGCGGCCGCGTTTTTGGACCGAACTCTGGAGCGGGGGACTGTCGCGCACGGACTGCTCTTTTTGGGCCCGGCCGGGGTCGGGAAGCGGACGGCGCTGGGATTCTTTCTGGCGGCGCTCCTGGATTTACCTGAGCGAGCGGAAGCGAGTCGAAGGTCTGGCGACGCGCCGTCGCTTGAGTCCTTCCACACTTACCCCGATTTCTCGCTGATCGCCCGCGAGCGCGACGAGAAAACCGAGAAGCTGCACAAGAACATTTCGATCGAGCAGGTCCGCGAGCTGCGTCAGCGTCTGCAGATGGGGTCGTTCCTTTCTTCGTGGAAGGTCGCGGTCGTGGATGGTGCGGAGTATCTGTCTCCCGGCGCCGCGAACGCGCTCTTGAAAACGCTGGAGGAGCCGACGCCCAAGACGCTGATCGTCCTCGTGGCCGACGCCCGCGCCGGAATTCCGGATACCGTGCTCTCTCGTCTGCAGGTGATCCGCTTCGGACTCGTCCCGCGCGAGGACATCCGCCAGGCGCTCCTGGATCGCGACATTGCCCGGCCAGATGCCGATGCGCTCGCCGGTCGCGCTGCCGGACGTCCCGGCATTGCGCTGACGCTCGCCGTTGACACGGAACAGCGCGACGAAGACGACACCCGCTATGCGCAGGCCGTGGCCGCGCTCGACGCGCCGCTGCATGAACGGCTGGCCGCTTTCCAAAAAGCGTTGCCGGAACGGGCCGGCGCCGTGGACCAGGCCCAGGCTGCAAAGAGCGTTCTCGCCGCGCTCGGCACCGCGCTCGCTGATGCACTCAACCTGTCGCTCGGTGAACCAGGGCGCGTGCGGTTGCCGGATTTCTCCGGTGCCATCGGTCGCTACGCCGCACGTCGCGGATCCGGTGCCATCGCCGCTTTGCGCGAAGACGCAGACCGCGCCGCCGCCGACCTCGACGCCAACATCAATCCGAAACTCGTCTTAGACCATATTGCGTTCATGCTATGAAGCGCTTTTCACCCCTCGTCCAAGTCGGACTCATGTCGGCAGGGCTGCTCCTTATGGGCGCCGGCTGCATCAGCATCGGTTCGTCCGGTTCCGCAAATCAGCAGACTGTGGACGGCAGTTTTTTCCGTTCCGGCGACAAAGGTGCAACCTGGGAGCGTAAAATAGCGTTGCCCACGGCAAAGGGCCTGGGAAGCATTGCGGCGGCGAACGTCACGCACATCGTGCAGAACGTGGGCTATCCGCAACTGCTGATGCTTGGCACGAACAACGTCGGCGTCCTTTTTTCCACGGACCGTGCGGAAACGTGGCAGCAGCCGGCACAACTCAAGGATGGAAACGTCGGCGCGCTGGCCTTGCACCCCACGGATAAGTGCACAAGTTTTGTGGCCGTCGGCAACAAGCTGCTGCGTTCCACGGATTGCGCGCTGACCTACGAGATTTCCTACGTTGACGCCCGCCCGGCCGCGGCCATCACGTCGGTCGTCGTCGACTTTTACGATCCGCGCCGCATCTACATCGCCACCTCGGAAGGCGACCTGCTGCGTTCCACGGACGGCGGCGGCGCCTGGGGCGCGATGAATCGCTTCGACAGCGGCGTCGTCAAGATTGTGATGAGCGCGAGCGACAGCCGCGTGCTCTGGGTCGGTCTTAAGGATCGCGGTTTCTGGCGGACCAACGACGCCGGCGCCACGTGGACCGATCTCACCCGCACCATGGATGAATTCTCCGGCGCTCGCGCCATGACGGATCTCGTCGAGGACCGCACCGTGCCGGGCACGATCATTCACGCTTCACGGTACGGTCTGCTCAAATCCGTGAACAGCGGCGACACCTGGACGCGCATGAACATCGTCACGCCGCCGGAATCGGCACAGATCACGGCGCTTGCGGTGAACCCCAAAAACGGCCAGGAGATTTATTACGCCGTGGGTACGACGTTGTATGCGTCGAGCGACGGCGGTCAGACCTGGGTCACGCGCCGCTCGCCGGCGCCGCGGCTTGCCACTGCTTTCGCCGTCGATCTGGAGACCGGAGGAGCCGTCTACATGGGCATGTCGCAACCTAAAAAGTAACGGATGTCATTCTGAGTGGAACGAAGAATCCTTCCAGGATCGTGCTCGGGAAATCGTTCGGGAAAGTCCAAGAAGGATCCTTCACTACCGTTCAGGATGACAACATCGTATGAACCTTTCTGACCACAAACCACGATTCGAAAAAGTCGTTGATCATCTGAAGAAGGAACTGAGTTCATTGCGCACCGGCCGCGCCAATCCTGTCGTGCTCGACACCGTGAAGGTGGAAACGTACGGCAGCATGATGGACATCAAATCCTTGGCGTCCGTGAGCGTTCCCGATGCCGCCACGCTCATCATCGAGCCGTGGGATGCGAGCGCGATCAAAGATATCGAGAAGGGAATCATCGCTGCGAACATCGGGCTGAATCCGATCGTCGACGGCAAGCGCATCCGCATCTCGATGCCGAAGATGACGGAAGAGAACCGCAAGGACCTGGTCAAAATCGTCGGCCGCAAAACCGAGGAGGCCAAGGTCAGTCTGCGCGGTTTGCGCGAAGAACTGCGCACCGAAATCATCGAGGCCGAGCGCGACGGCAAGATGTCCGAGGATGGCCGTTTCCGCGCGCAGGACGATCTGGAAAAGCTCGTAAAAGGATATACGGAGCAGTTGGACAAGATCGAAAAGGAAAAGGAAAAGGACATCATGACCATCTGACCATGGCTGCATTATCCATGGAACAACTGGTCGCGTTTGCGAAGCGCCGGGGATTCATCTTTCCCGGTTCGGAGATATATGGCGGACTCGCGAACTCCTGGGACTATGGTCCGCTCGGCACGGAGCTGCGCCGCGCCATCAAAGATGCATGGTGGAAACGTTTCGTGCAGGGCCGCGGCGACATGGTCGGCGTCGAAACGGCGCTCTTGATGAACCCCAAGGTCTGGGAGGCTTCCGGCCACCTGGCCACCTTCAACGATCCGCTCGTGGAATGCGCGAAGTGCAAGGAACGTTTCCGCGCCGATCATGTGGAAGGAACAGTCTGTCCGAATTGCGCTGGAAAACTCTCTGAAGCGCGGCAGTTCAATCTGATGATGAAAACGTTTCTGGGACCGGTCGAAGACGCGGCCAACGCCGTCTACTTCCGTCCGGAAACGGCGCAAGGCATGTTCGTGAACTTCAAGAACGTACAAACATCCTCACGCCGCCGGTTGCCGTTTGGCATGGCTCAGGTCGGCAAGGCCTTTCGGAACGAGATTACGCCCGGTAACTTCATCTTCCGGACGCGCGAGTTCGAACAGATGGAAATCGAATACTTCATTGCGCCGCCGAAGTCGGACAAGGACTGGCAGAAAGTTTTCGAGCACTGGCTCGCTGACATGCACGCCTGGTGCGTCGAGGTCGGCATCGACGCCAAGCGCGTCCACGAGCTCGAGGTGCCGAAAGACGAGTTGGCGCATTACTCGAAGCGCACCGTCGACCTGGAGTTCGACTATCCGTTCGGCCGCAAGGAACTCTACGGCATCGCTTACCGTACCGACTTCGATCTCAAGAACCACATGGAGAAGAGCGGCGAGGATCTGCGCTATCTTGATCCGGAAACGAATGAGAAGGTGCTGCCGCACGTCATCGAGCCGACCTTCGGCGTGGACCGCACCGTGCTTGCGGTGCTGGCCTCTTGCTACGACGAAGACAAGGCGCCGACCGCTGAGGAAGGGGAGAGCGAGGCGCGTGTCGTGCTCCGGCTCCCAAAGAAGATCGCACCTGTCCAAATCGCGGTGCTGCCGCTCTCAAAGAAGATCGAACTGTCCGGGCCGTGTCAGGAGTTGGCGCAGTCGCTGCGTGGCCAGTACCGCGTGGAGTATGACGAGACGCAATCCATCGGCAAGCGTTACCGCCGCCAGGACGAAATCGGCACGCCATATTGCGTCACCATGGACTTCGACTCGCTCGAGGACAAAAAGGTCACCGTCCGCGACCGCGATACCATGTCGCAGGAGCGCGTCGCCATTGCTGATCTGTCGGCCTATCTCACTGAACGCTTCGCATGATGACTGTCTCCTACGCACTCAAGAACGGCTCGCGCATCGTACTCGTGCCGATGCAGGAAACCAAGGCCTTCACCGTGCAGGTGCTGCTTCCGGTCGGCTCGCGCCACGAGTCGCGGGTGATGAACGGCGGTTCGCACTTTCTCGAGCACATGATGTTCAAGGGGACGAAGCGCCGGCCGAACACCCAAATCATCAGCCGCGCACTCGACGCCATTGGCGCCGAGTACAACGCATTCACCGGCAAGGATCACACTGGCTACTACATCAAGGCAGCCGCCGAACATGCCGAGTTGCTGTTGGACATGCTGTCCGACATGCTCTACCACTCGATCTTCGATCCCAAGGAGTTCGAGCGCGAGCGCACCGTCATCATCGAGGAGATACACATGTACGAGGACAACCCGATGATGTTCGTGGATGAACTGTTTGAGCAGGAACTGTTCCGCGGCAACACGCTGGGCTGGCGTATTTCCGGCGCACGCGAGGATATCGAGAAGATGAAGCTCGCCGACGTCGCCACGTATCGTAAGAAGCACTACCGCCCGAGCGGACTCGTGATTGCGCTTGCAGGAAAAATTCCGGAGAACGCCCGCGACCTGGTGAGCCGCTACTTTGACGCGACCAAGGAACCATCGATCACGAAACCGAAACCGTTCGCGACATTCCACGCCGCGTCCATGTCCAAGGGGCCGAAGGCCGTGCATCACTACAAGGAAACGGAACAGGTGCAGTGCATGCTCGGTTTCCCGGGCTATGGCTACGGCGACAAACGATTGGCAGCGCAAAGCGTGCTGTCTGTCATTCTGGGCGGCAACATGTCGTCGCGTTTGTTCACCCAGGTGCGCGAACGTCGCGGTCTCGCCTATATGGTTCGCGCCGGCGTGAGTCCATATCAGGATATAGGTGCGTTAGCTGTGCAGGCCGGACTGCGCAAGGACAAGGTGGACGAGGCGCTCAAGATCATCCTCTCCGAACTCAAAAAAACCAAGGATGTTGTTGTGGGCGCCGCGGAACTCCGTCGGGCCAAGGAATATATCAAGGGGAAGATCACGCTCGGACTCGAGGAGTCCAACGAGGTTGCCGATTTCTATGGTCGTCAGGAGTTGTTCCAAAAAAAGATGGAATCGCCGGAAGAAAAAATCGCCAAGATCATGGCGGTGACCGCCAAAGACGTGCAGACCGCGGCGCGCGACATCTTCCGTGTCGAACGGCTGCGGTTGGCCGTGATTGGTCCATTCGAAGACGCTGCGCGGTTCCAGAAACTTCTGCGCGTTTGACGCTATGCATACCGTCATTGGTAACTGGAAAATGCAGCTGACCATTACCGAAGCAGCACAGCTGGCCAAGGATATTGCTGCGACGCTTCCCAAGCGTTTGCCGGACGTGCGCGTCACCGTGTGTCCGAGCTACGCCGCACTCGCGTCGGTCAAGGAGGCACTTGGTGTATCGCCGGTCGTCTTGGGTGCGCAAGACCTCTGCCACGAGGAGAAGGGTGCATATACCGGCGAAGTGTCCGGACGCGAGCTGGCTGATCTTGGCGTGAAGCTCGTCATCATTGGCCACTCGGAGCGGCGCAGTCATGTACACGAGGATGACACGCTTATCCGCGCCAAGGTGCAACGCGCGCTCAAGTATAAGATGATTCCCGTGCTCTGCGTCGGTGAGACGCGCGACGAGCGCGATAAGGGATTGCGCGACGTCGTGGTGGAGCGTCAGGTGCGCGCCGCGCTCGAAGGGCTGGAGTTGCCGGCACGCGGCGAGTTGATCATCGCCTACGAGCCGATCTGGGTGATCGGTTCGGGCACGGCCGTGGATCCGGAAGATGCCGCCCGTTCCCACTACATCATCCGTGAAACGCTGCGTGACGTCTTCACGTCGGAGACGGCGGATCGCCGTTGCCGCGTGATTTACGGCGGGAGCGTGGATAAGGACAACATCGCCGAGTTTCTGGCGCGTCCCGTTATCGATGGCGTGCTTGTGGGCGGTGCGTCGCTCTCTGCATCGGAGTTCACGGCCATTGTCGAGGCGGCGCGGACGGCCGATGCCAAGGGTGCGGGACGGGGTTGATCGGCCCTAGAACCGGTGCTATAGTCCCGGGTGCCTATGCTGTGGTTTGCGATTCCTGGCGCCGTTACCGTGCTCGCGCTCATTGCGCTGGCCGTCCTCGTAATCCGGAAATTCCCGGAACTCGTGCTGATTGACGTCGCCACGATCGCGCGCGAACGCTATGCACGCGTCAAAAAGGGGATCATCACCGGCCGCGCCGCACGTCTCTCTAAGAA
>ERZ1292633.4671-Hain-H41-02um-R1-4671-length-12625-cov-5_pt1 | contig 12625 bp, 13 predicted proteins | sample MGYA00564406_ERZ1292633 | MGnify/ENA primary metagenome ERZ1292633 (study PRJEB36523, sample SAMEA6512639) | groundwater metagenome | collected 2019-01-08 | study: AquaDiva: Metagenomics assemblies of 32 groundwater samples
CCACCATATTTCCCCAGCTCGCGGTGGGTGGCTGCAGTCCGTAGCCGAGGAACGATAGCGCTGCCTCGCTCGCGATCGCTGCCGCGGCCGCGAGCGACGCCTCGATCAGGATCGGCGCCGCGGCGTTGGGCAGCAGGTGCCTGAAGACGATCGAGAGCGGCGTGGCGCCGCTGACCTGGGCCGCGAGCACGTACTCTTTCGAGCGCAGCACGCGCATCTCGGCGCGCACCAGCCGCGCCATCGGAACCCAGCCGGTGAGCCCAAGGATCAACGCCACGGCGACGAACCCGGGCCGCACGATCGCGGCGAGCGCCAACAGGAGAAACAGCCGCGGAAAGGCCTGCAGCGTCTCGAAAGATCGCAAGAGCAGCCGATCGACACGCGGCGGCGACATCGCGGCGAGCGTGCCGAGCGGCACGCCGATGGCGAGGATGCAGGCGACCACGAGCAGGGCGACCGCGAGCGAGACGCGGCCGCCCGAGAGCAGCCGAGCGACGATGTCGCGTCCGAACTTGTCGCTGCCGAGAACGAACGTCCGCTCCGTGATGGCCGACTCGGGCGGGCCGTCCAGCCGCTCGAGCGTGATCGCGGCGGGCGCGGTCGCGCGGTCGAGCTCAATCCGGTCGCCTTCGCGGCGGAGGCCGCGCGCCGCGAGCTCATGCCCGTCGGCGAGTCGCACGACGCTCCAGCGAGCTCCGGGAGGCGACAGCCCGGCGACGGCCGGGTCGAGCGGCCGGTCGGGATCGTGCGGCCAGAGCGCGCCGCCGAAGGTCACCGCCAGTGCGAGGAGCGCCAGCAGGATCAGCCCGGCGCCCCGGGCGCGGTAGTGAGCGTGCGGGTGAGGGTCACGCATCGCGCACCCGGGGATCGAGGGCGGCGTGAATCGTCTCGGCGACGAAGCTGCCGGCGAGCACGGCGAGCGCCGAAACGGCGGTGCCGGCGAGGAGCAGCGGATAGTCGCGCGCCACCAGCGCTTCGTAGGTCGCGCGGCCGAGGCCGGGCCAGGCAAACACCACCTCCACGGCGAGCGTGCCGGAGAGGAGCGCCGCGAGCGAGAGGCCAGCGACCTGGGTGATCGGGCCGAGGCCGGCGCGCAGGGCATGGCGCCAGAGGACACGGCTGGGCGACAGGCCGCGTGCCAGCGCCGAGGTCACGAACGGCTCGGAGAGCTGTTCGAGAAGTGTGGCGCGCACGAAGCGCGCCGTCGCGGCGCCGGCCGGCAGCCCCAATGCCAGTGCGGGAAGAACCAGATGCCAACCGATGTCGCCGCCCGCGGCGAGGGCGCCCGCGCGGCTCCCGACCTCGCGCCATCCGCCGGCCGGGAAGAATCGCCACTCGATCGCGAAGAGCAGGAACAGGAGCAGTCCGAACCAGAACGCCGGCACGGACCAAAGAGCGAGCGAGCAGGCGCGGATCAGGTGATCGACGAAGCGGTGGGCGCGCACCGCCGCCAGCATGCCGAGGGCGAAGCCGACCGTGAGCTCGACCGCGAGCGCCGTCGCGGAGAGCAGCAAGGTCGGGGGCAGCGTCTCGCCGAGGATCGCGCCGACCGGCCGCTGCTGGCTGAACGAATAGCCCCATTCGCCGGTCGCGATGCCGGCGAGCCAGCGCCCGTACTGCACGGCGAGCGGCCGGTCGAGGCCGTAGATCTCGCGCAGGCGCTCGCGTTGGGCGCGGGGGACGCGCGGGTCCTCGAACGCCGCGCCCGGGTCCCCGGGAAGCAGGTGCAGGAGAAAGAAGACGCCGGTCAGTACGAGCCAGGAAAGCAGCAGCGAGGCGGCGATTCGGACGAGGAGGAGGCGCGTCATGGCTGTCGTCCCTGGTGCCCGCGGAGCTCTCAGCGCGAGCCGGCAGTCGCTCGCAGGCGTCGCCACTCAGGCAGGTTGAAGTAGGACGACAGGGCGTTGGGGCTTACGTCCGTGAGGTCCGAGCGGACGGCGCAGATTCGCTGGGGCTCCCAGAGGAAAGTGTACGGCTGTTCGGCGTGGAGGATCCTTTGCAGGCGCTCGAAATCGGGTCGGGCGGCTTCTGGCGAGGCGGCGCGCCGCGTCGCGTCGAGCAGTCGATCGACCTCGTTGTTGCGATAGTCGCCGAAGTTGTAGCCGCCGTCGGCTTCGCTCGAATGAAAGTAGGCCTTGAGATCGAGCGTGGTGTCGACCGCCCAGCCGGACAGGGTGGCGTCGAACTCGTGCGCGATGTTGCGTTCCGTCAGGCTGTGGATCTCCATCGTGCGCGGGGTGGCGGCGACGCCGATCGCCTGGAGCTGCGCCTGGATCAGGACCATCGCGTCGGAGCGGAGGCGGTTGGAGGAGTTGGTGGTGAGCTCGAAGGCGAACGGCCGGCCGGCGCGCTCGACGATCCCGTCGCCGTCGCGGTCGGCGAATCCCTGCCTGGCGAGGATCGACCGCGCCTCTCTCGGATCGTACGGCCACGGAGCGAGCGCGCGATCGTGGGCCCAGAACAGCGATGGAATCGGCGACGAAGCGATGCGAGCGAACCCTCCGAACAGGCTGTCGACGAGCCCCTGGCGGTCGATCGCGAGGGTCAGCGCGCGGCGGATCTCGGGATCGTCGAACGGCGGCCGACGAGTGTTCCAGGCGATGTAGTCGTACTGCCGGAAGGCGAAGGCGATCACTCGCACATCCGGAGACTTCGCGAGCCTTTTCGCGTCGGACGGCGTCAAACCGCAGGCGAAATCGATCGCTCCCGAGGCCAGAAGATCGACGTGGGTCGCGGCGTCCGGCACGATGCGAAAGACCACCCGGTCGAGCTTCGGAAGCGCGCGGTCGTAAAAGCGGTCGTTCCGCGCCAGCACCAGGTGCTGCCCGGGCCGCCACTCGGCGAGGACGAATGGCCCGCTGGTGACCAGGTGCTCGCGAAACCAGTCAGCGCTCTCGCGCCAGCGGGCGAACGGGATCTGGCCCCAGACGTGACGCGGCAGGATCTTGCCCTCGTTGGCGTCGACCAGGCTGTAAGCGTAGCTTTCGCGGAACCGATATCGGACGGTGCGTGGATCGACGACCTCGACGTCAGCGAGCCCGTCCTTCAGGTGCGAATAGCTCCAGGCGACCTCGGGCGAGGTCTGGGCCTCGTAGGTGAAACGCACGTCTTCGGCGGTGATCGGCGCACCGTCGCTCCACACGGCGTCCGGGCGCAGGTGAAAGGTCAGCGTCTTGCGGTCCGGGCTCCACTCGAAGCTCGAGGCGAGCTCGGGCGCGAAGGTCGGCGGATGTTCGGCGAAGTCGGCCTGCTCGGAGAGCAGCTGGGAGAAGAGATGGTCCAGCACGTCGGTCGTGAATCGAACGTCCGACGCGACGAGCTCGTTGACGCCGGAAAGGTCGCTGATCGAAACGCCCGTGGCGGATTCAACGCGGCGCCGGTCACCGGCCTCGCGATCCGGTTCGGACCCGCAGGCAACGAGCAGGACGCCTGCGGCGAGCGTCGCGACGAGCGGGCTGGAGCGCATGAGTTTGCGGCATCGTAAGGAACCCGCCCGGAAAAGGGAAGCGGGAGGGAACTGGGCTCTCTCTCGAGTCGCAAGCGTAAGGCGTTCATAATCAATGCTTTATGCTGCTGAAACCGAGGGTCGCGTGCTAGACTTGCGGGGTGAGCGGTACAGCCTCCCTCCGATCCACTCGCCGGCTCTGGGTCATTCTCGGAGTCCTCGGTTTGTTCATCGCCAGCGACTTCGGCCTTTTCGCCTGGCTCATTTTCAAGAGTCTTTCGCAGCGCGAGCTCGACCGGGTGTTGCTCGAAACGCGCGCCGAAGCGCAGGGCCTCGCCGGTCGGATCGCCGGCAGCGCCGAACGCGCCGGGGGCGATCTGTTCACCGCGGTCGCCCTGGAACAGGAGACGCAGACCTACATCGACTCCGTGATGCGCCAGCGCCAGATCGTGCAGACAGTCGAGATCACCGACAGCCGCGGCGTGCTGGTGATGAAGGAGCGTCGCGAGGCGGAGATCGCCTCGGCGGCGCCGCTAGGCGGAGCTGGTGACCCCGAAATTCCTTCGGGCGCGCCGCGCGTCGAGACGCGGACGATCGAGCGCCAGGACAAACAGCGGGTGGCGCTGCCGTTGAGCGCTCTCGATTCGCTTGACGTGACCGTTCCGATCGGCGAGTTCGGGTCGCTGCGGATCGGGCTTTCGGCGCTCGAGATGGCGCGCCGGATCGGCGAGCTGCGCCGCGATCTCGTGCGCCAGACGGCGATCATCGGCAGTCTCACGCTGATGATCGTGGTGCTGGCGTTCGTGCTCATCTCGGCGCTCGCGCGGCGCGGTCAGCGTCTGGCCGCCAAGGCCGCGGAGGCCGAGCGGCTGGCCTACCTCGGAACGCTCGCGGCGGGTCTCGCGCACGAGATCCGCAATCCCCTGAACTCTCTCTCGCTCAACATGCAGATGCTCGAGGAAGACCTGCGCGGCGGGGGTCGATCGCCTAACGATACGAGGGGACGGCGGAGCCAGCTCTTCGACATCACGCGCGCGGAGATCGGTCGCCTGGAGCGCCTGGTGAGCGACTTCCTTTCCTACGCGCGGCCGCGGCCGCAACGACTCGAGACGGCGCTCGCCGCCGAGCTCGTGGAACGGGCGCGCGCCGTGGTGGCGCGTGAATTCACGCTCGCCGGTGCGACGCTCGAAGCCATCGACCGGAGCGACGGCGCCGCGGTGCGCGTCGACGCGGAACAGATGCAGCAGCTGTTGTTGAATCTCCTGCAGAACGCGTTCGCCGCGACGGCAGAGAGCGGCCGTGAGCGCACCGTGCGCATCGCGGCGCGCCGCGACGGGCCGCGCGTATTGTTCGAGGTCGCCGACAACGGCGTCGGGATCGCCGAGGATCTGCGGCCGAGGATCTTCGAGATCTTCTTCTCGACGCGGCGCGGCGGCACCGGACTGGGCCTCGCCATCGCGGACCGCGTCGCTCGCGCGCACGGCGGCGAGATCGGTTTCGAAAGCACGGTCGGCGTCGGGACGACCTTTCGCGTCGCCATGCCGCTCGCCAGCGCGCCGTCCGGGACTTGAGCGCCCGGACCGCCCGGCCCACCCGCCGATAGCGCAACCGCTACTATCTCGCCATGAAGCCGAAACGGATCGGAGTGCTCACGGGCGGCGGCGATGCGCCGGGCCTGAACGCCGTGCTGCGTGCCGTGGTGCGCACCGCGGAGGGCGCCGGTTGCGAAGTTCTGGGCATCCTCGACGGCTTCGAGGGGCTGCTCGAGCGGCGTTTCGTGCCGCTCGTTGGCGCCGCGGTGCGCGATCTCGTGGCCAAGGGCGGGACCGTGCTGGGCACGACGAATCGCTCGAACCCGTTCGCTTTTCGCGTCGCCGGTGGCGGCATCGGCACGGTTGTCGACCGTTCCGCGGAGGCGATCGCCAACGTGCGCGAGGCGGGTCTCGATGGCCTGGTGGTGATCGGCGGCGACGGCAGCTTGCGCATCGCGCGGCGCTTTTCGGAGCTTGGAGTTCCCATCGTGGGCGTTCCGAAGACGATCGACAACGACCTCGCGGCGACCGACTACACCTTCGGGTTCTGGACCGCGGTCGAGACCGCGACCGACGCCCTCGACCGCCTGCGCGACACCGCCGAGAGCCACCATCGGGTGATGATCCTCGAGGTCATGGGTCGCGATTCGGGTTGGATCGCGTTGCACGCCGGGCTCTCGGGCGCGGCCGACGTGATCCTGATTCCGGAAATCCCGTACCGCGTCGAAGCGGTGGAGGCAAAGGTCGAGGAGCGCGCCTCGCGCGGCCAGGCGTTCTCGCTCGTGGTCGTTGCTGAAGGGGCCAGGCCCGACGGCGGCGAGCCTTCGGTCCAGATCGCCGATGCCGGCGACGGGCACCCGCGCCTCGGCGGCGCCGGAGTGCGTCTGGCGCAGGATCTCCAGCCGCGAATCGAACACGAGATCCGCGTCACCGTGCTCGGACACGTGCAGCGCGGCGGCTCGCCGGTGCCGTTCGATCGCATTCTCGCGACGCGGCTCGGCCGGCGAGCGGCGGAGCTCGCCATCGAGGGCCGGTTCGGTCGGATGGTCTGCCTGGTGGGCGGTGCGATCGCCGACGTGGCGCTCGACGACGCGGTTTCGAATCAGAAGCTGGTCGATCCGGAGGGCGAGCTGGTGCGCACGGCGCGGGCGCTCGGCACCGGTTTCGGCGACGAGCCGCTCTGAGATCAGTGCTTCTTCGGGATCTGGTCGCCGACGATGGCGTCGAAATCGTCCTCGGTGACGAACTGGTCAGGCTCGTCGTTGCCGCAGACCTGACAGAGGGCCTCTTCGACGCCGGCTTCCTCCCATTCGAAGGTGTAGCAGGGCGACTCGCAGTTCAGACAGATCAGGAACTCGGGCGCGGCCATGGCGACCTCCTTACAAGACGCCGCGATCCTCCGCCAATCGCACGGTCGAGGGCAAGAAGACCGCCTGCCGGCGAGCGCCAGGCGGACGGCGATCCAGCCGCCGCGGTGGCGCAAGTCCCAGTGAACATCGGGGGTTAGGGCCTGCGGCCGGAAGCCGGGCGGCGGACGGCCGGGTTGACGACGGGGCATCCGAGAAGGTACTCTTCACGGCCCGCGCGGCTTCCGATTCGTCCAGCGCCGCGGGGCTCAGGAAAAAGAGGGTCAGTCATGTTCGCGGTCATCGAAACAGGCGGGAAACAGTATCGCGTGCAGCCGGGCGACGTTCTGGATGTCGAGCTGCTGCCGCTCGCCGGCGAGAACGGCGACGGGCAGGGTCAGCGCGAGAATCAGATCATCACCTTCGACCGCGTTCTCCTGGTCTACGGCGAGGGCGGCACGCGCGTCGGCAATCCGGTCATCCCGGGCGCCAGTGTGGAGGCGGAGCTGTTGCACTCGACGCGCGGCCCCAGGGTGCGGATCTTCAAGCAGCGGCGCCGCAAGGGCTACAAGCGCCAGGGTGGACATCGTCAGGACTATCTCAAGGTCCGCGTCAAGAGCATTTCGATCTAACGCTTCGGATCGAATCGGGAGCATTCGGCAATGGCACACAAGAAAGGGCAGGGCTCGACCAAGAACGGCCGCGACTCGAACTCGCAGCGCCTGGGCGTCAAGAAGTACGGCGGCGAGGTGGTGAACGGCGGCTCGATTCTCGTTCGTCAGCGCGGTACCCGCATCAACCCCGGCAGAAACGTCGGTCTCGGCAAGGACGACACCCTGTTCGCGAAAATCGCGGGCACCGTGGAGTACCAGGACCGCGGCCGCCAGGGCAAGTTCGTCCATATCCTTCCCGCAGGGTAAGCCGGTCGGGGCGGCCCACGCCGCCCGCACCCCGAGCCCATCCGCATTGATCTTTCTCGACGAGTCTCTGATCTATGTCCGCGCCGGGCGCGGCGGGAACGGATGCTCGGCGTTCCGGCGCGAGAAGTATGTGCCGCACGGCGGCCCCTCGGGCGGCGACGGCGGCTCGGGCGGCTCGGTGATTCTGCTCGGCGAGGCACGCTTCAACACGCTCTATCACCTCCGGTTTCAGTCGATCTATGCCGCCGAGCGCGGTCGGCACGGCATGGGCGCCAACCGCACCGGCAAGTCGGGCGAGGATCTCGAGATCAAGGTGCCGCTCGGCACGGTGGTTCGCGACCAGGGGAGCGGCGAGCTCCTGGGGGAGATTCTGATCGACGGCGAGCGTCTCCAGGTGGCGCGCGGCGGTCGGGGCGGGCGCGGCAATCAGCATTTCGCGACGCCGACCAACCGCGCGCCACGCCGCGCCGATCCGGGTGAAGAGGGCGAGGCGCGCCGCCTCCAGCTCGAGCTCAAGCTGCTCGCCGATGTCGGCCTCGTCGGCCTGCCCAACGCGGGCAAGTCGACGCTCATCAGCGTCGTGTCGTCGGCGCGGCCGAAGATCGCCGACTATCCGTTCACGACGCTGGTGCCGAATCTCGGCGTGGTGGCGAACCTCCATGAGTCGCCGCTCGACAAGCCGTTCGTCATCGCCGACCTGCCCGGCCTCATTGCCGGCGCCGCTCTCGGCGCGGGTCTGGGGATCCAGTTTCTGAAGCACGTCGAACGCTGCCGCGTTCTCGCGCATCTGGTCGACCTGTCGGCGGAAGGATCGGCGCGGGAGGATCTGGAAGTCGTCGAGCGCGAGCTCGGCGCCTTCTCGCCGGAGCTCCTCGAACGCCGGCGCATCGTCGTGGGCAGCAAACTGGATGCGGCGCGCCGCGAGCGCCGCGAGGAGCTCGCGCAGGCCGCGGCGGCGCGCGGACTCGAGCTCGTCGAGCTCTCCGCCGCCACCGGGCAGGGCGTTCCCCGTCTGGTCGCGCTCCTCGCCCAGCGTCTCGAGGCCGCGGCATGAGGGTCGGGATTCTCGGCGGTTCCTTCGACCCCGTGCACCGCGGGCACATCGAGCCGGTCGAAGCGGCGCGCCGCGCCCTCGGGCTCGACCAGGTGGTCTACCTGCCGACCGCGCAGCCGCCGCACAAGCCCGATCGGCGGTTCGCGCCGGCTCTGGCGCGCTTCTGCATGGTCGAGCTCGCCCTGCTCGATCGGCCGGAATTGCGGGTCTCGAATCATGAGCTCACGCTGGGGCGCCCCGCGTACACGATCGAGACGATCGAGCACCTGCGCGCCGAGCGTCCGGCGGACGAGCTCGTCCTGCTCGTCGGCTTCGATTCGTTTCTCGACCTGCCGAACTGGCGGCGCTTCCGGGAGATCGTCGCCTCGACGCGGCTGGCCGTGCTGACGCGCTCCGGTTTTTCGATGCCCGAGCCGTCCCGGCTCGAGCCGGCGCTGGCCGGCGCCGTCGCGCGCGGCACGGTCGACTTCATCGAGAACGCTCCGTGCGAGGCTTCGTCGTCCGAGATCCGCCGGCGCCTCGCCGCCGGAGAACCCATCCCGGAGGCTTGGGTCCCGGAGCGGGTGCTAACATTCCTCGCCAAGTACTCTCTCTATCGATGAAACCGCCCGACCGATCCGCGCCCGTCGACATCCGAGCGCGCGTCCGCGAAGCGGTGTCCGCGGCGCTCGACACCAAGGCGGAGGACGTCCGCGTGCGACACCTGGAACCGGTGACCTCGTTCGCCGACTACTTCGTGATCGCGAGCGCCGGCAACGAGCGCCAGGTGCAGGCGATCGCCAACGCCGTCGAGGAGCGTCTGCGCGGGCAGGGCGTGAAGCCGCTGCACGTCGAGGGCATGGCGGCGGCGCAGTGGGTGCTGCTCGATTACGGCGACTTCCTGGTGCACGCCCTGCTTGACGAGCGCCGCCACTACTATGGTCTCGAGCGCCTCTGGCGCGACGCGCCAGAGGTGACGGCGGACTTCGCTCCTTGAGCGATCGCCATCCGGCGGTCGAACTGTTTCTCGCCAGCTCTCCGGCGCTCGCCGAAAGGCTGGTCGGCCTGGAGTCGGCGGCCTCATCGACTTCGCCCGCGCTCGTCCTCGGGGAGCCCGGTACGGGCCGCTCCACGTTCGCGCGCCTGCTTCACGTCGGCGGAGGGCGCGCCGCGGCGCCGCTCGTCGAGCTGGATCCGGCGGCGAGCCCGGCCACCCTGTTCGAGAGCGAGCTCTTCGGTTATCGCGCCGGCGCCTTCACCGGCGCCGAGCGCAGTCAGCCGGGCAGGGTGGCGCGCGCCGAAGGGGGAACCCTGATCCTCGACCATGTCGAGGACCTGCCGCTCGACGGACAACCGAAGCTGTTGCGGCTGCTCGCCGAGCGCCGCTATTCCCCGCTGGGCGGAGTCGACACCGAGGCCAACGTGCGTTTCGTCGCCATCGGGCCGGAGGATCTCGAGCGTCGGGTCGAACGCGCCGTTTTCCGGCGCGATCTCTACCATCGCCTCGAGGTGCTGACGTTTCACCTGCCGCCGCTGCGCTCGCGCGGCGGCGACTTTCCGCATCTCGTGGCGCGGATCCTCGACGACCTCGGACGCCGCTTCGGCCGCCCCGGACTGCGCCTCGCGCCCGCGGCCACGGAATGGATGCGGAGCTACGACTGGCCCGGCAACCTCCGCCAGCTCAAGAACACGATCGAGCGCCAGATGCTCCTCTCGGCGGGCGAGACACTTGACCCCGAGCCGCCGCCCGAGCTGGCGCGCTTCCGCCCGACCCAGGTGCTCTCGCTCGCCGAAGCCGAGAAACGGGCGATACTCGCCGCGCTGCAGGCGAGCCGGGGACATCAGGGAGAGGCGGCGAAGCTCCTGGGGGTCAGTCGCAAGGGCTTGTGGGAGAAACGCAAGAGATACGGCATCCCCTGAACGCCGGCAAGAACGGCGAGCACGGATCGATCACGGCTCGAGCCCACGGCACGCGTTAGAGTTCGCGCGTCATGAGCGCGGACGATCTGACGGTAGTGATACCGGCGTTCAACGAAGCATCGCGGATCGTCCCCACGCTTCGACGGGTGAACGAGTACCTGTCGACACAGCCGTGCTCCTGGTCGGTGTTGGTGGTGAGCGATGGCAGCGACGACGGTACCGACGAGCTCGTGGCGGAGCTCGCCGCGTCAGACCCCCGATTCACGCTGGTTTGCATCTCCCCGAACCAGGGCAAGGGCCGGGCAGTGCGCGAGGGGATGCTGCGCGCCTCGGGAGATCTCCTCCTGATGTGCGATGCCGACCTGGCGACCCCGATCGAAGAGCTGGAGAAGCTGATGCCGCGCTCCCGCGATTTCCCCGTTGTGATCGGCAGCAGGCCTCTGAAGGAGAGCCGGCTCGAGGTGAGGCAGCCGTTTCACCGAGAGCTCCTCGGCCGCTCAGCGAATCTCCTGATCCGGGCCATCGGCACGCGCGGTATCCGGGACACCCAGTGCGGGTTCAAGCTGTTTCGCGGCGAGGCGGCCCGCGACATCTTCTCCAGATGCAAGTTGAACGGCTTCAGTTTCGACGTCGAAGTGTTGATGATCGCCCGCGACCTCGGCTATGGGGTTCTCGAAGTGCCGATTCGCTGGGCCCATCAGGAGGGTTCGAAAGTGTCGCTCTGGCGGGATGCGCCGCGGGCGCTCCACGATCTCGTGATGCTGCGAGTCACGGGAAGGGCGCGCCGGGTGGCACGGCGTGCTTAGCGCCGAGTACGAGCGGATGTTCGCGCTCGAGAACGAACACTGGTGGTTCGTCGCCCGCCGGTCTTTGACGCTGCAACTGCTGGAACGGTTCGGAACGGCCGGCGGACGCCTGCTCGATCTGGGCTGCGGCACCGGAGCGGTGCTCCAGGAGCTCACCGCGCGTGGTCGAGCGGTGGGGATCGATTCGAGCCCTCTCGCTCTCTCGCTGTCCCGGCAGCGGGGCCTTCAGGGCCTGATCCGCGGCGACGCGCAGGCGATGCCCTTCCGTTCCGAGTCCTTTGACGCGGTCGTGAGCTTGGACCTCTTCGAGCACCTTCCGAGTGATCGGGCGGGGATCGCGGAAGCTTTTCGAGTCCTGCGGCCGGGAGGAATCCTGGTGCTTGCGGTGCCCGCGATGGAGAGTCTCTGGGGTCCCCACGACGTCGCGCTGATGCACCATCGGCGCTATTCGCGCGCCGAAATCGTAGTGCTGCTGAAGGCGAGCGGATTCGGCATCCGTCGCGCCTCCTACTCCCTGTTCTTTCTCTACCCGCTGGTGCGATGGGTACGCCTTCTCGAGCGCCGCCGCGGCGGGCAGCCGAGAAGCAGCCTCAAGCCGGTCCCGAACCGGATCAATCGCGCTCTCATTGCTCTCCAGCGGTTCGAGGCGGCGATCCTCGGACGCGTCGATCTGCCCTGGGGCAGCAGCGTCGTGGTGGTCGCCGAGCGACCGGCGCGCCGCGCCTTGCCGGGTTCGAAATGAGCGCGCGAGGCAGGCGAGAATCCTGGTCGCGTCAACTTTTCACCCGACGGGACGTAGCTACTCTGACATCACGACCGCGACTCTTGTCGCCATAGCCTCTGGAGGTACCGATGCTTCGACGCTCCCTCTCGCTGCTCGTCGCCCTGCTGGTCGCCCCTGGCATCGTTTTCGCCAAGGAGCCCCCCAGAAAATCCGCTGCAAAACCGAAGGACCCGGCGGCTGACGTCAACGCGCCGCACCCAGCGGCGCGGAAGGTCGCGTTTACCGCCGATCAGGGAACCTGGACCTCGGTCGACGTCTCGCCGGACGGCGCCACGATCGTCTTCGATCTGCTCGGCGATCTGTACGATCTGCCGATCGCCGGCGGCGCGGCCCGCCGACTGACGTCCGGTCCGGCCTGGGATTCACAGCCGCGCTACTCGCCTGACGGCGGGACGCTCACCTTCACCAGCGACCGGAGCGGAACCGACAATCTCTGGCTCGCAGACGTTGACGGGAAGAACCCGCGCGCGCTCACCGACGAGAAGGACTTCTACACGCGCACCGCGGACTGGACGCCGGACGGCGAGTTCCTGATTGCCCGGCGCGAGGACGGCAAGCTCGCCGGCATCCCGCCGGTCGAGCTCTATCTGTGGAGCCGCCACGGCGGCTCGGGGGTGAAGCTCACCAACTCGGACGACACTCACAACAGCTCCGGTCCGGTGGCCTCGGCTGACGGCCGCTTCTTCTACTTCGCGCGCCGCCAGCGTCCCTTCAACTACATTCCGAACCTTCAGGACGGCCTCTGGCAGATCGCGCGCCACGATCGCCGGACGGGCGAGGTGTCTCAGGTCACGGGCGGGATCGGCGGCGCGGTGCGCCCGGCGATCTCGCCGGACGGC
>ERZ1292633.4672-Hain-H41-02um-R1-4672-length-12617-cov-6_pt1 | contig 12617 bp, 7 predicted proteins | sample MGYA00564406_ERZ1292633 | MGnify/ENA primary metagenome ERZ1292633 (study PRJEB36523, sample SAMEA6512639) | groundwater metagenome | collected 2019-01-08 | study: AquaDiva: Metagenomics assemblies of 32 groundwater samples
CGCCACCCCACGCGACTAGGTGTTCGAACTGGCGGCCGCCCGCGTCCACGATCTCGGCGGCGAAGGCGCAAGCGACAACGGTGCAACCTGCGCGGAGCAGCGCGTCGACTAGGTTGCCGGCAGTGCGGCCAGTTTTTAGGATGTCCATGACCACCGCCACGCGTTTGCCTTTGCGCACCCCGTTGACGTAAATGTGGCCGGTGCCGCTGAAACCAGCGCACTTTTCGACCTCGACCTCACCTGGGCTTCCAGGTGGATACCAGTTCGCCAGCGAGTACGGAAGTCCGGTGAGGCGAGCCACCTCGTGGCAGATGGCCCCGGAGCTGCGATCCGCGATGCTCACCAGCAGGTCCGCTTGCTGGAAGTTGTACATGAGCGTGATCGCGTGGGCGATGTCCGTGATGGTCTGCGACGGCAGCGGCGTCATAAAGTCGGTGATGCTAAAGAACACCTTCGGCGGCGCGTCCAGTCCGTTGCGGTAGATCGGCTGTTTCGAGAAAATGTCGCGGACGCGGCTCAACGCTGCAGCGTCCATGTGGGAGAGAGTCAATGTCTGGCAATGGGAGGAAGGAAAGAAATAAGGGGTGTGTGACGGCGTTGTGGCAGTTTGCTCAAACGCCACGTTGGATGCCATAGAAGAGTCAAACAGCTACACAATCGTTGCGCCTCTGGGGTGGTGTCGCGTCGCGGCGGGCGCTTGCCGTGCTCTACGTACATGACCGGCCGCCCGCAGCCGGGGAAAAGGCAGTCGCCTACAGCTGCAAACTGTAGACGGTGTTGCTTTGAACGATGAACAGCCGTGACCCGGCGTCGTCGCAGCACAGGCCGTCGATCGCGGCGCCTGGAACGGTCACGGTACCCTTTTCGTCCCCGTTCGGCCCGAACACGCTCACATGGCACGTGGGCTGCTTCCCTTCCACCGGGGGCTTGATATCGAACCGCGACACGTACACGTCTGAGTTGGACGGGTTGATCGCGATGAACATGGGCCCGAAGTAGCCGGAGAGCTGCAGGAACACCGAGGCGTGGAAGACGCCCGCCGGCCGCGGAGCTAACCGAAGGACCCGATTTGCGCAAAGTTCGCAGACAAAAATCGACCCGTCCGGCGCTACGGCGACACCAGCAGGATAAGCTAAAGATGGTGGAACGACTGCCACGACTTGTCGGCGTCCGTTGACCGTGCGGTAGACCGCGCCGCGACGGTTCGAAAGACCTGTGTCGCCGAACGCGCCGCTGTCAGTGAAGACGAGCTCACCGGTGGACGGTTCTACCACTATGGAGTGCGGTCCCCGGAAGGGCTTGCCCTCAAATCCTTCTAAATAGTTTGCGACCGGATTGAATCCGCTACCGCCTGACTCCAGCTTCAACACTTCCGGCCGGTTGCAGTCAACGACGAACAATTCGCCCGACGCTCGGTCTAGCGCGGCGGACGTGACCTGGCCTCCCGCCTCGCCGACGGCTGAGGCACCCGCGGCGGTGGCGGTTAGATCGACGCGTAGAAACGTTCCCACCTGGGTGGCCACGAGTAAGGACTGGGCGACCACCACCGGGGCGGATAGGCACGCGCCAGGAGCGTCAAACTGAAACACTTTCGTGAGCGACATGGATATAGAGATCGAGCGCACGCTATGGTGATGCAAGAAGGGTTAGGGACAAACCAACAGCCTCGTCAAGCGATGGCGCGTAACATCGCAAAAAGACCTTTGTGCTACCGGAATGCGTGCTATGACCCGGCACTCATCTTGGACCTTAGCTCTGAAAAGGAAAGAAGAGGCGCTGTCGGCTTCTCCTTGACCATCGCGCCGGCGACAAGCGGTTTGGGCGAGCCGGGCTTGTTGAGGCAGGGCTCTCTTGGCCGCTTCGTGTGAGCACTGGCAGAGACGGCTCGTCGCGCTATCTCTTGCTCCTGCCAGCAATCGTTCCACAGATACTGCAGGGCCAGTGCGGATGCTAGGCGGAGCTCGGTCAGGCTGGGCATTCGGCCGTGTGCCACAAGATTTCGTGCCTCGACCACTTCTTGCGGAATGCCTGCTAATTCGGCGCGGTTGCGGTACGTCGACGCCGTGTTGCCAGTCACGGACGTGTAGACTGGTGCCTGGACCATTTCCTGCACAAGTCGCGTGATGGCGCCTGCGTAGGCCAGCTTGATGCACGATTGAGACAGGTAGCTACGGGCGCCATGTTGCCTCTCCGGGTCGTTCTCGTCGTGGTAGGCAGAATCCAACGACTGCGCGCCGACAACCGCCGCGGTCGCTAAAATGTACGGCGGGAAATGACGGCACTCCGGTGTGGGAACGAACGCGGCGTACCATGCGTCCACGGCGTTGAGCGCGCTGCGAACCGCCGGTCGATCCCTTGAAAACAAGTCCCGCTTCATCTTGGCCCACGCCGACCAGGATGGCGCGAAAGGGAGAGTTGTGGAGCCCCCCTCTCGGACAGCCGGCTGCTGAGCCTGCTGCTGAACTCGCTGGTCCTCGTCGTCACCATCGGCCGCGATTGGAACCGCAGCCGGCGCGTCAAGATTCTTCAGCCCCGCCGTGCCGAACGTGATGCGGCTCTGGTCGCGTCGCGGCCGGGGCATTGAACAGAGGGAGGAGCACGTCTTGTTGACCGGTGCCAAATCGTGTGGTGCCAAAATGGTCATCCGGGTGAAAATGGTCGTCAGTGTGTTTCCCCATCACTACCACCCCGTCTGCACTTCACCGCGAACCATTCACAATTGGGCATTCACACAAATTCTGTGCCACGCTCTCTACAACACGCCCCGGAACATGTCACAAAACTGCACGTGGGCATTGTCTGCGGCATGAAGCAGCGTGAGGGCCTGGGTTGCCCTCGGAATGTTCGGGGCACGGCCGAGGCCCTTTGTTTGCAAGATGCCGTTCACACCGTTGTCGTATTGGCCGAGGCGATGTTCAAACGTGTGCGTCGGGAGGGACGGTCCGCGCTTTCCGGCGATGTCGCGCCGTTCGTTGTTGAAGGACGCCTGAGACCACCACACCTGTTGCCGCTCCCGGGACATCGTGTCCATAAAAGGTGTACACCGCACCAGAAGGTCATGCACCGACACATAAGCCCTCATCGTCGCGCCTGTGCGCAGTGTCGGAGTTGTCGACGGAAGACGCAAGCGGTCCTGCCACACCGTCACAAGGTACACTCCCGCGGTCGAAGGGGTGAAGTAAAAGCGATACACTCCCTTGCTGCGGTAGACAACTGGCGCGTTCAAGCGGACCGTCACTTTCGGTGACGACAACGAGTTGATAGCGTAGGTCCATTGGGTCGTGTTGCCCGGCATGCCGTCAACGTTGCCACATTCATCAAAGGTCAGAATATCGCACAGTACGACGCGTCCGACGTTGCCTCTCTCGGAGCACCGCAATCTCGCCTCGCGCAGCCCTTTCTTCGCGACCAGCGTCGTGTCAGTTTCTGTCAGTTGATATGGTGGAGGCAATGGGTCTAAGGGCGGCTGCGCAAAGTTGTAGCCCACGTTGGCAATGGTCTTGGCAGAGCCGGTCGTCGCCAATAACGACAAGGGCGCTAGCAGCGCCAGGAGTGCCAACATGGATAGGCGTGGCCTGTGTGGGGTTGTCACGCTGGAGGGGAGTCACAAAAGCAACGTCAATGCATGGAGCCACCGGGAGAAAAAAATATCCTCCAGGGCCCGCACTTTGCAACCGACTGAACACTAGCAAGTAACGTGTTGAGTTGACTTACTGAATCGCGCAGCACACGTCCCATCCCCTCCCGGCGGCAGCTCGAGGTTTGTACCTTGTGACGTAGTCCAACTGCGTTTGGTTGATGGCTCCTCTCCGTCTCTCGCGAATGAACATGATGGCGTCAAGCGGCGCGTAGCCGCAGAATTCGATCAACGCGATGCACACTAGCATCGGGGCTCTGCCAAGGCCAGCCACGCAATGAATCGCGATGGTGGGTGCCTGGCCGTCGGTCGCGGCGCTGATCGATGTGTCAATCAGCTCCAGCCACTGCTTCAGCACGGCGGGCGGGGGAGCGGACCCATCGTCGAACGGCCAGGCGTGCGCTTGGATGTCCGCCATCTCGATGACGTCAGTGCGGTAGGTCTGGTGGCAGACTCGCACAAGGTGGCGAACCTTGAAGCGTTGCAGCTCCTTCACGAAGGCGGGAACCGTGGTTGGTGTGGGTGCGTCCATGATCAGGAAGCGCAACGTCACATTTCCTCCCGCCGCTTGCGGTGCCGGGCACTCGATCATCGTGCCGTTGAAGGACATTGAATCGATAGATAGGGAGGGGATGGATTCCCTTGATTCTGGGGTCATGGAGGGAAAGGGCGAGACGAGGTCTCTCACATGCGGGGACTCACTGGGGAGGCGAGATTCACTAACATCACAGGGCGCTACGCTGGTAGCACGGCGCTGAGTGCTTTGGACATCCTTGCCGCAGCAGCGGCGTATCTGTCACATTGGTCTGCGGTGATGGCTTCCCTTTCGTAGACGTCATTCCGGCAAAAGTTCAGCGAACGCAACAGCTGCTGTGGTGCGCGGTGGCTTCCGATCATTTCCGCTGATCGTAAAGCAGATAACGATTCCGCGCCCCGCGCGGCGGCACCGTCACCCGCAACCCATGTCGGTGCAGTCGTCAACAGATCGCGAGAGTCGCTCTCCAGAGCTTCCCACATCACGTCGTGTTCCAGCGACACAAAGGGTGCCACCGCGGATAGAGCCGCGGCAAAAAAACGCGAGTCATCCGCCGCTTGTTCGTGCTGTGGTGGATCAGGATCCTCCGCCTCATCGGTGTTCAGAATGCACGTGTCGTCTTCCTCGTCTTCGTCGCAAGCGCTTTCGGATTCTGCGGACGCCGTGCGATGGGTAACGTGACGTTCAGCGTTTGCATCGGGCAGGTCGTGCTGTTGGCGGGCCTCGGCAAGAAGGGAAACCAGTTGTTTCGCTGCAGATTTCGCGTTGACTGCTGAAAGCCACGGATCCGTCGCGAGCGCCGCAGCGGTTGGGCGCATCGGGGGATCCTTCACCAAGCAGCGCGCGATGAACGTGTGCATCATGGGCGACCACAGCTCCCGGAACTGGAGCGTCGGGGGCGGGTCCTTCGGAATGCTGTACATGGCGCGATTGATGCCGCGGGCGGCGGTGGGCGGCTGCGTCTCTGCCATTTCGATCACGGTGATGCCCATGCTCCAAATGTCGGCGCGTTCGTCGTAGTCTCGTTCCTCGATCGCCTCTGGGGCCATCCAGAACACTGTGCCGATGAATGAACGGCGACGGGCAAGACTGTCCTTCAACTGGGCCGACACGCCAAAGTCAGCCAACTTCACCCGGCCATCGGCCGTCAAAAGAACGTTGGCGCTTTTGATGTCACGGTGAATTTTTCGCTGTCTATGAAGGTACCGTAGACCGTCGATCATTTCGCGCGTCACGTACGAGATGACGCTTTCTGGCAACGGCCGTTTCATTCCGGCTATGAGGGCTGAAAGGGAGCCGCCTTCGCAATACTCCATCATCAACCACAAGCTCGAGTCGGTGCAGTACGTGCCCTTGTAGCGCACGATGTTGTCGTGATCACACGACTGCAGCATGGCGATCTCCCGTCTGACCGCTTGGACCTCTTCGTCGGGTGCACATAGAATGGAGATTTGCTTTGCAGCCACAATTTCGTTGGTCCGACGGTTGCGGGCTTTGATGACCACCCCGAACGCCCCTCGTCCGAGTTCCTCAAGTGGTTCAAACAGTTCCTCGGGGTTTCCGGAAATGATGTCGAGATCCGGCCAATGCGTCCTCGACGGGGTGGCGTCGGTCATCGAAAAGTACCTTCTGATCACCACCCGAAACCTACCCCGCATCCCCCCCACAACGCCACACCTAGATAAGCGCGCGGGGGGATCATATCCATAAGTGACATGCGGATGGCGTGCAAGCAATGGTCACAGGAGAGAGAAAAGTACACATAAACGAGAAGAAAGGGGGAAGCGAAACATCGTTGCTACACAAACTCTGGCCCCTTCAAGGGAGGGCATTGTGTGTCTCCATCTGCTGTTCGATGTCAAAGTCTTGGTACTCATAAGCGAGCATCAACACGGCAACATGACCGTAAATACTGTTCGGGCCGACAGACACGCCGCACACGCGAACGGCGGGGTCGAAAATGGTCTTTCGGTCGATTCGCGACGCGACGCCGTCGTCGATGATGAGCTGCATAACGATGTCCATGGCGGACCGCTGGCCTAGTGCAATGAGTTGCTGGCTCCTGCCGTTACACTCGCCGTACCGCTTCAGCCGCGCGAGGGGCGTGCTACCGTCGCTACCTGTCGTTGAGACCTTCATCTGCCTCCCTAGGTCCTTGACGTGGTCGCGCGCCGCTAGCAGCATCCCCATCGGCACGTCGAGCAGCGTAACGACGGGCCGCACAGTCTCCAGGTAGCTGATCGCGTCTTCGTACACGGCTCGGCCCTCAACGCACGTTTCAGGGTCACGGCCAGGGACGTAAATGGAGCTGCACGCCTCGTTGAAATGCTTCATTTTCTCCTGAATCTGAGGAATCAGTTGCTTGGGTTTGGTGCGCACTAGATTCAGGGCCTCCAGTATTTCATATTCGCTTTCCAGCATCGCGCGCTGTCCGATACCCCAGCGCTCGAGTTTGTCATCAGACGGCGCCTGTCGGGAGGCCTTGGCGTCCTCCTCCAAGGTTGCCTGCCGAGTTGACTGCGCTGCCCGGTCGTCGGGCACATCAATCTCCGTCGCACGGGCAATCGCGCGACTGTGTTCATCTTTCAAAGACTGTTTCAGCATTTGCGCTTTGCGAATCTTCGCCTCAGTGATGGAGAGTCCGATGCCCGGCACCTTGCCACTTGTCCCCTTCTTTTCGTCCATCTTTTTTATCAGTGACTTGTAAAAAGTGCTCTCCGCCTCTTCGCCCTGCCGGGTGTGAATGTCTTCAAACGCTCTTCTCGTCGTACGCAGCGTCAGCGACCGGAGGTCCGCCTCGCGCCGAAGAGTGCGCAGCGTCATCGCGTCGGGCGTCGCCGGTCGAACGTTGGCGTCGGCTAGCGAGGATTCCACCATGGACCAGATTTCGTCCTTGCAGAGTGCAACGAACTGTTCCACGCTTGCCAGCGTCGCTCGCTCCTTAGCGTCGAGTTCATTGTGTGCGTTGAAGCCCACGACGCACAGCACCGAGTACAATTTGAAGCAAAGCGAGTGAGTACGCGACAATTGGCCGACATCTGTCGGTGGTTCCTCCAAGGCAACGCGCGCAATCCGTCGGCTTACGGACAATTCGGTCGATGATGGTGCCGCGGTTGCACTGTCCGACCGCTGCGAATCCAAGGAAGGGGGTGCGGTCTGCGGATCGGCGACATGGCGCTCCCAAATTGAAAGCAGCACCTGAACGGCGGACCTGCCAGTGGATGTAGAACGCCACAGGCGGCACTCCTGGGTGGCAAGCGAGTTTTGCAGAATGTCCGACAGACACGAAAGCGGCAGTGGCAGCATCCAGATCGGCGACGCCTCAAGTACGTTCAATAGCAACCCGATGCCGCCGGCCTCCGTAAGTGCCCGTTCGTTTTCGGGACAGCCGAAGCAACACGACCAGACGCAGTCGACGCAGGCAAACACGAGGGTGTCCAGTTTGTCCGTGTAGTGAGTCGGCCGCAAGCACAGCAACGGAAGCACCACGGAAAGACCGTCAAAGTTACCGAATTGAGCCTGAAGCACGGGGTCTCGGTCGACGGAATCTGCAAGTGTTTGCAGGCAGTCTATTCGCACGGCATAGTCCGTAGCATCGCGCAACAGAGCGATGGACATGGCGACGCAACCCACAGCAACGAGGTCCTTTCTAATCGCCGTCTGAGCACCTCGAGCAAACAGCGCGACGGCCGTGTTCCTCAAATCTTGTCTAGGGCACTCCGCAATATAGTCACGAAGAATTTGAGGTCCACCGCAGCTCGTGAAATGCGTCGCGCCCGTGCCAATAAGTTCAATAAGCACATGGAGAACGGTCGCTTGTAAGTCGAAAAGCTGCAGCGTTGACCATGCAACGACGCAGGGCATTTCGCAGCGTACGTTCACGAACATCAATAGGACCTCGAAGAAGCCCCAAGAGAAGATGCTCGACGCGAGCTCTGGCTCTCTCGCAAACTTCACCAGTAAATGCCAGCAAAGTTTTTTCAATTGCAAGTCTTCTCCATGAGTCGTGTGGTGGTACTTGGGATTCACATCGGCTGACGCAATACCGCGTTCGGCGCCGCACGACAAGAGCAGAATCTGACGAAGCATGTCGGCGGTGACCCTTCTGACCGAATCACGATCGTCGGCGAGAAGGCCAAGCAACACGATGATGTCATTCCTCAGTTCCCGCTCCTTCAGTTTATGGCCCACCGACAGTGTGAACCGGAGGATGCAGAACATGCACTCCAAAAAGTCGCGTGTTCCGAGGGCGGGGGACCATTCTTGCGGAGCCAGTGTTAAGACGTTCCACGCCATTTCGATGCACAACGGCGCGCGACGGTCGCCAGCCTCACAGTGGCGCAACGTGCTCAACAACAGATTTGGGGTGCCGCATCGCAGTAGCACCTGCGTGGTGTGCTGGTAGTGTGTGAGCTCGATGATCGCCTTGCAAATCAGGACGACTTCGGCGGCCGCCGCCCCAGCGCTGCTTTCTCCTGTGGCGGTACGGGCCGAATACGACGCGTCGTCCTCAGCCTCGTCGTCACTGGCTTCTTGCGAGGAGGTCTGCCGCGGGAACTGCTCTCCCGAGCCATTCGCCCTGACACGCTCCACGCTGCGTCGCAAAATGGTTTCGGCTTCCACGGACACCGCCGAGTTCCAAGCATCGGTCAGCCCTCGCACCACGGGGTCACTGATGGCCAAGTGCCAGTCCTTCCTGCGCTGGAATGTGTTCTTCAACGTGGAGTGGTCATTCAAGTCGTCCCCGCATTGGGCACGGATGCGAAGGAACGTGGCCCTGAGAACGGTTGTGGCTTGACCCCGCACCGATGGAAACCCCTTGATGGAGAGCGCACCGGCGACGGCCTCCGTCATGTGGCGCAGCGCGTCTAAATGGATTCGTTGATCGTTCAACGTGGTGCATACCAGGGGCCGCCGGCAGCCGTCGATGAGCGCAATCAGGGCGGCTTCTACCCGCGGTGTGGCTGCGCGAGCCGCTTCGTCCTCATGCGAAGATTTTAGAACGTCGGCCAGAAAAGCAATGGAAACCGGAACTCCTTCGAGGGCCTCGGCGGCTGGATAGCCCGTCTGGGCAAACGTCGCAGCAAGGGTTTCAACTTGAATGCACTGGCGGTCATATTGATGCGCGGTTGACGCGTCGCGAAAAAGCTGAAGCAGGCTGCCGAACGAGCACTTCGAAGGGCCTTGAGCGGATGGCATTTCCGACTTGTTCTTTGCTGCAACGCTGGACCGCATTGGTGCGAGAGAGAGGTAACGGAGTCTAGTCGTGAACGAAACAATCTGGCAGCCAAAAACTTGGGCAGACGGGTCTGCGGCTGCGGTGTCTTTCTCACTGTGTCAAAAGTTTCAGTACAGCAGTTGTTATTTCGATCGTTCATTTTTTCCGCGAGCCGCTCCGCTGCCTGGTGTTGCGCTCGTCGTTCCACGTGCTGACATGTGGATGGCAAGCAGCGACCTCAAGTCGCTAATTTCACGGTTCTGCTGACGGCAACTCTTCGTTGCCGAGTCCAATTCTTGCCGGAGACGGCGAACTTCCATTTTGTCCGCCGGGACTTCCGCCGGTAGGTGATCGAGAGATGCCTTTTTCGCCGGAGTGGATTGGCTCTTTGGGGGGCTTAAATGCTCCGGTGTCGCTCCTGGGCGAGCCAGGAGGCACATTTCTAGATGTGCAACCCGGTCGGTCAGCCACCTGTTGCGTGCCTGAAGGTCGCTAATCATTTTTTTACCCTTTTCGTCGTGGGACACAGCCAGTTGTTGCAGCACTCCACTGCGGTATGCTTCGAGCTGGGCCTCCAGGCACTTGACGGTGTCCATCGTCCGTTCGAGCTGTGTCTGTGTTTCGCGTTCCTCTGCGACCGCTCGATCAAACTTGGCGACCACTGCATCGGTTTCAAGCGAATCTGAGGAAACGACCTGCGTGGCTTGGCAGGGGCCTTCGGCGTCTTCAATAGTTTGAGTTGCGCAGCTCGCCATTGGCATGTCAAGGCGTGCTTCCATGTCGCGAATCCGCCGGTGCAATTGGCGAATCTCGTTGTCTTTTTTCTCCATTGCCTCGAGCAGCGTCGACGCTCGTTGGCGCGAACTGTCCGCTTCGAAGGAAACCTGAGATAGTTTGGCTTTCAGATCGCTGATTTCCTTCATTTGAGAAACGACGGAACGCTCATGATCCAGGCGCTGTGCGTTCAATTCTCGTGCGGCGGTCACGGCGGATAGTTCCGCCGACGCGCTCAAACGCTCCTTCTCCAAGCGCCAATTCGTGCGATCGGCTTCGATCGATAGTTTGGTGTCGCACAAGCGAAGTTCCAAATCCCGTATTTGATCTTCGTACCGGCACTTCGTTGATTCGATTTGTTCGGAGAGCTTGGCATTTGCGTTGGTCAACGCCTCAATGGTCGCCGTGCAAGTCTCAAACCGTCGGGTAGCGTCACGCAGCCGCTCTTCGCGGTCTGTCAAGAAGGTGAGCAACGTGTGCTGTTCGATAGATTGGGTAGCGATTGTGGGAGCCGTTGGAACAGCCGCCACTGGAGCCGTTGGAACAGCCACCACTGACGGAGCAGTTACGGCTGTCGACGATGCCTTTTGGCTAGAATCATCCGGCGCAGCTGGAGTTGTCGACCGGGGCTGGCTTGCGGTTTCTGTACCAGGGTCGCTAGTCGGGGGGGCTGCTGTCGCCGATGGGCTCGCACCCACTCCTTGTGCCATTTGCGGAGTCTGAGGCGATGGGATGACCGCTTGCAGATTCTGCGTCGCGACTGGTTCAGGTCCGTACTTCGAGACCAACGCTTCGATCAGCCCTTCCTCATTGCCAGCATACTTCTGAAGCAGTGAGTCTGTGGTTCCAACTTTGGCAGGTGCGTGGGCGTTGAAGATTGCGATCACCCGTTCCTTGAAGGACGATGTCGTCGGCGGCACGGCCGGGGGGGGTGACGGCGCGGGAGTTGGTGACGCAGCCGCAGGCTGCGTCGCTGCAAGCTGACCGTTCCCAGTCGGTTCGGGCCCATATCGCGACACGAGCGCCGCGATCACGCCCTCCTCATTTCCTCGATTCTTTTCCAGCAGCTTGGCCGCGCTGTCGACCTTTTCCGGCTTGTAGGCAAAAAAAATGGCTGTCACTCGGCGAAGGAAATCACTAGATGGATCGGCGACGGGGATCGGTTGGGAGACGGCGGCAGGCTGGGGAATGGAAGCGGCAGGTTGCGAAGTGGCAGCGGCTGGCGGTGGAGCAGCGGACGGCGGTGGGACGGCAGATGCGGGGCCCAGGGCCACTGCGGGTGCGGGCGTCGGTGGGGGTTCGGGCCCGTAGCGATTCACAAGAGCTTCGATGAGAGCCTCCTCCTGACCGGCATACTTCGTCAACTGCCCATCCGCCAGAGCTATCTTGGTCGGATTGTAATGCTGGTACATCGCGTAGACACGATCTTTGACGGACCGACTGGGTGACGCGGTCACAGTAGCAGCGCCTTCAACCGGATAGGCAGGTTCGGGGCCGTACTTCGTCGTGAGATCAATGATCAATTGGTCCTCCTTGTTCTGATACATCTTGAGGGCCACATCCACATTGTCAAGCTTCGACTTGTTGTACGTCTCGTAAAGGCGGACGACGCGGTCGCGGAACGACAACGTCGTGGAACCGAGAGGTGGCAACTCCCAGGACTTCGTGCGGCTTGACACGTTGACGAAGTACGGCAGTTGCGACTTGGGGTCAAGTTTAACAAGAAAGGCGTTGCGTGAATCTTCGAGGGGTTGTCCGTGCAGCACAGCGTATGACTGTCCGCCTTGGTTCACACGGTCGTAGACTAGGCGACCGACGGTCCAGTTTTCGGGCAACGTCATCAAGCGTAGGCGGGGAGAAGAGTCTGTCGCAAGCGAAACACAACGGATGCATCCATCTATTGATACAGTGCCTAACATGTAGTGTCAACCGCCATTGTTGAAGTCAAAAACTATCATTGAGCGGCTGCGCGGTGTCCTGCCTGGTACACATTCGGTAACGGGGGAAAAATGAGTCCATCACTCAGGGGATCCGTGGTGTGCCACTGCGCGGTCTAGAGTCGACGCACGGCCCATCGGAAAGAACGAGTAGTCGTTGTCCTCTATGCGGCTCAGACAGTAGTCCTCTGCGCCGTTCAATTCGTCCCGCGGTTTCATTTTTAGGAAGTGCATGAAGAAGACGTAGTTCCACATGTTGTGTTCCGCTTTGACGTGGTGCTCGAAACCGCCAGGATCGACGCGGTCAAACTCGTTACTGTCAATACCACATACAAAGCACTTTGATTCTTGATCGGTTTCGACAAACTCTCGCTGTTCGCGCAGTTCGGCGAAAGTGTCCACAATGATACCGAAGACGATGTTGAGGAAAATAATGATGACAATCAAGAAGAACAACACGTCGAAGAAGAAGCGGCCGTATCCGAGCCGAATCTTGTAGTTCGGATTTGGTAGATC
>ERZ1292633.4674-Hain-H41-02um-R1-4674-length-12614-cov-5_pt1 | contig 12614 bp, 12 predicted proteins | sample MGYA00564406_ERZ1292633 | MGnify/ENA primary metagenome ERZ1292633 (study PRJEB36523, sample SAMEA6512639) | groundwater metagenome | collected 2019-01-08 | study: AquaDiva: Metagenomics assemblies of 32 groundwater samples
ATTCCTATTATTATCTTGTTAATGGGAATGTAACATATTATGAATCCATTTGCCTTAGCGGAAGTACTGTCTTGGTAGATATGAATAGAGATGGTTTGCCCGATTTAGTTTGTAGTAAACTTGCAGATACATATTCAGTTGGTTCTACTTCCTTTCCGGAATACGATATCATTGTGCGTTATAATACAGGTAAAAAATTTTCTGATACTGAAACTAAACTTTTAGATCATGAGGATGGTCTATTCTTTATTTACGACTACGGTTCTTACATTTATTCCGAAAGAATGATAATTGGTTCCAATGCTGGTCTTGCAGACATGAATGGCGATGGTTTGCCTGATTTGATTTATCATAGGAACCCTCAAACGGAGAACGCGCGTAGTTGGTATGTACGGCTAAATACCGGAAGTGGATTTTCTGCTGAAGAGAAGATCTGGCTTAGCTATGAAAAGGCCCATTTTAAATATGTGCTAGATAGTGGGTGTGGAAATTCAGACAAGGTTGAGTATATAAATATAAACTACAACTCTATTCTTATAGATATGAATAATGATGGGTTACTTGATTTGGTTTTTAATGATTTTGCGCAAGGATTCCTCGGTAATGAAAGATGCTTAGCAGCAGCTTCGTATAATTGGAAAGTAAGATATAATAATGGCAGTGGTTTTTCAGATGAAGTGGTTACCTATTATAGTAATTCCCCGGTTTATTTTTATTGGGATAGTAGTAAGAAAAAGGCGTCAAGCGTGAGAATTGGAGAAAATGGTACGCTTGTTGATATTAACAATGATGGATTACCGGATTTGGTATTTAACAAATATCAACAAGATAGTCCTGGCTATTATCCGGACATTTCATGGATGGTCTGTTTCAATTTAGGTAACAAGTTTGGCGCACCAATCAAATTGTTTGATTCGCTTTGTTATTATTTTTCCGATAATGTTACTTTTGCTAAGTTAGCTGCTTACAATTCTTTTTTTACGGATATAAATAAGGACGGTGTATTAGATCTTGTATATCCGAAATTCACTGAGTATGTTTGGCCTAGTCAGGCAAGATTTAACCTGAAGGCTTATACAAATAAGAATTCGGTATCTAACGATTTATTAATTAGTCATGCATCAAGTTTTGGGGGGAGGACTGATATAGGTTATGATTCTTCGCTTAATTTTGCTAATAATAACGCACTTCATTTTGTTACTCCGCTTGCAAAAAACTTTACCAAGAATCCTATCATAGGAGAATTAGGTACTACTACTTATAATTATGAAGGTGGATGGTATGATATTCCAAATAGAGAATTTAGGGGTTTTCGCCATGTGCAAAGCACTGATCCCTTAGGCTATATTAGTCATACCTATTTTCATCAGAGCGACGCCAAATTAGGTAAGGTTGAAAGTAGATCAAACCCAGTTACTTCGGCAGCATATACATACTTAGATGCTAGCGCCGCTCCATTTTTTACTCCGCTTACTGGCGTAGAAGAATGCACCGGTTCAAAGTGCAGTAAGACCAATTATGAATATGATAGTTACGGCAATGCTATAAAAACAGTTTATTCTGGAGATAAAGATGTTCCAGGTGATGAAAAATCTGTTTTTACAGATTACGCTGTAAATCCTACTGCTTGGCTGGTTAATCTTCCGTCTCATGAGAGAGTCTTTGGAAATATTGATGGAAGCGGTTTACCAGCTAGCGAAGTGTCTTATTTCTATGATGGTAACGCCAATTATACGGACACTCCTTCAAAAGGTGATTTAACTAAAGTTAAGCGTAGTATTGATACCATAGGCAATTATATTCAGAATTCTTCAACTTATGATTCATACGGTAATGAAATTGCTAAAACCGATGCTAGGGGGTTTACTACTAAAATAGCATATGATTCTACCTATAATGCTTTCCCTGTTACTATAACAAATTTTTTAAACCAAATAGAAAACACCGCGTATTATTTGCCTTCTGATAACAACGGTCTTTTTGGGCAGATAAAATCAAAAACCGACCCTAACGGTAATCAAACCAGTTTTCAATATGATGGTTTTGGCAGGAAAACTAAGGTCATTGGACCTTACGATTTAGGTTCGACTTACGGTTCGGAATCTTACGAGTATGGAGTTGATGGCTCCGGTGGTAATTATATTTTTACTCGCTTTACAACACAAAGCGGGACATCAAGCAATCTGATGAAAGTCGAGATATTAGACGGCTTCGAAAGATCCATTCAGAGTTTAATCCAGTCAGTAATTGATTCTGTTTATCGGGCGATTACGACGATTTACAACGCAAGGGGAGAGGTAGGAAAAGTTTCCCTGTCTTATTTTGCAACCGGGAACCAGCCTCAAACTTCTTATATCGCGCCTGATGGTAATGTTAAATGGACGCAATATTCATATGATGCGATCGGCAGGCCGACTTTAGTAACCAAGTCGGACGCGAGTAGCATTAGTAATTCTTACTTTGGCTGGACAAATACAACTATAGATGAAAATGGCCATTCAAAATCTTTTTCAAAAGATACCTATGGCAGGTTGGCTAGCGTAACGGAAAATAATGCAGGAAGCCAGTTTATTACAAATTATAACTATGATTCTCTCGACGATCTAGTGCTTATTACAGATAGCCTTGGCAATAAAACAAGTTTTTCTTACGATAGTTTAAAGCGAAAAATTGGAATGCAGGATCCGGATTTAGGAACCTGGAGCTATGAATATGACAATAACGGAAATCTTATCAGAACCACAGATGCAAATCAAAATTCAGTATCTTATGCTTATGATCAGCTTAACCGATTGACCGGAAAAGATTATAATGCAACCGGAGAGGCTATTTACGTTTATGACGAGACTACTTTTCCTAATGGCATTGGCAGACGGACAAGTATGCGGGATGATTCCGGAATAAGCCGTTGGCAATATGATAAAGAAGGAAGAATGACAAAATTCGAAAAGGATATTGATGGCGGCACTTATAAAATAGAGAGGGCATATGACGCTTTAGGCCGGGTTACATCCATAATCTTTCCTAATCTTAAACAAGTTGATTTTAGTTATGATAAAGGGGGCCAGGTCAATAGCATAGATGGTTATATAGCGTATGCTGAATACGATGCTTCGCAAAAGCCGAAAAAGATTACATTTTCCAACCCTCTTACCAGTATATTTGCATACTATCCGGAAAACGAAAGGCTAAAATCAATCTCTGCGGGTTCATTGCAGGATTTAGCCTACGAATATGACAAAACGGGTAATATAACTAAAATAACCGATGCGGCGCATGCGATCTTAAAAGAATATCGTTATGATGATTTGAATAGGCTGCTTTCAGGGGAAGACTTGATTTATGAATATAATCCTATCGGAAATATAACTAAAGTAAATGAAGTAGAAAAACAATATTCGATCGGCCATCCTCATGCTTTGACTTATGATGGAATTAATTCTTACTCATACGACAATTGCGGCAATATGCTTAGTGGCGCAGGTAGGTTTATAATCTACGATTCGGAGAATCGGCCGAAAACGATAACTAAAGGAGGGATAACAACACAGTTTATATATGACGGTGACGGTAAAAGGGCAAAGAAAATAGTCAACAATGGGGCGAATAAAAATATCACTTTGTATATCGAAGATTTATACGAAAAGGAGATTAATCAATAAAGAAAACGAAGTTTCTATTGACAAAATAATTCTTTATGGTAATATTCTACCATAACTATGGTGAAAAGATGATATCATTTCGTTCGAAGGTAGCGATAAAATTATTAGATTATTATTTCCTTAATCCCGGAGCTCAACATTATATCAATGAGCTGGCGAGGCTTCTTGAGCTTGATCCTAAAAATACCGAGACTAAGCTTAAAGAATTTGAAAAAGAAGGCCTTTTCAAAAGCGAATTTCGTGGTAAACAAAGGTATTTTTTCTTAGCGAAGAGTAGCCCTGTTTTGAAGCATTATCGCCAGATTTTCCTTAAGACATATGGCATAGAAAAAAGGCTCAAGGAGATATTGGGGGATATTAAAGGGGTTAAAGAAGCTTATATATTCGGTTCCTACGCGAGTAATATGATGGATTCATCAAGCGATATCGATATTTTATCTGTGGGTTCACATTCAGTATTGGAATTGCAGAGAGCCGTTGTTCAATTGCAGAAAGATACAGGCAGGGAATTCAATGTCACAAATCTAGCTTCGAAAGAATTTGAGGCAAAGAAGACAGCCAAAGATCCTTTTATTCAAGGTGTATTTAAAAATAAAACCATAAGGCTGGTATGATTAATTTCGAAAGCCAATATTTTCAGAAGCTGGCATTCAAAGAAGAGCAGATCAGTCAATTCTTAAAGTCCGCTTTACATGATCTTAAGATTGCCGAATCGTCAGATATTCCTGATGTTGTTTTTAAGTTCAGTTATGATGCTCTCATAAAATTAGGCATAGTTTTAATTGCCAAGAAGGGGTATAAAATAAGGAGCACGACCGGTCATCATGTTAAAATTCTGGAGAAATTGAATCAAATACTTGGGGATGAAGATATTCTCGTGCTTGGCAATAAAATGCGGCAGGAGCGTAATTTCAATCTCTATGACGGTGGTTTCTTTGTGGGAGAAAAAGACAGTCGGGAGTATTTAAGCTTCGTAAAGAAAACCTTTGAAAACGCGGATATACATATTAGGTGATAATCTCACGCAGATTTATTAAATAGACTAGGAAAAGGGACAGTTTCTAGCATAGCTTGGGTATAGTTTCATGATTAGAACGGAAAGTGTCTGGATCTTGGATCTAGCAAGTGGGCAAGAGGAAGAGATTATTATGCGATTATTTAAATTTTGCAGTTTAGTTGTGTTAGCTTTATTGATTAGCGGTTGCGCGGCAAATGTTAAATATTCTATGGATAAAGATATTTATAAGAGGGACGTGCCGATAAACCGAGTGGCAATCGTTGATGTTATTGAAGACGTAAGGCCCACAGAGGAATGTGAAGGAATTTATTACAATAGTGGCGATCTCACATATTCTAGCGATAAACAGTTTAAGCCTAACATAAATAGGCAGGCCTCACAAATGCTCGTAGACCATTTAAATAAAGCCAGGATATTTAAAGTTGTGGAATTAAGAGATGTAGACAATGATTTGGAAAAAAACGCTGCAGAGATGAACTTATTACATAATCAGGGGATAGATCTAGTTATTATTGGTAATTTGAGGCATTTTTATGGCTATCAGAGTGGGGTTACTTCAGCGGCAATGGCCGCGGGGCTCTTTGGTTTAGCGGGCGCATTAACCGAAGCCGCAATAAATCCAAAAACAGTCGGAGGGAATGTTGAATACTGTGATATAAAAATTATTGATTTAGGCAATAAAGGGATATTATGGAAGGGCAATATAAATTATGAGTTTAAGAAAAAGGTTACTTTTCCCGAAGCTACGGTTAGCTATTCATTACTGGCATTAAAAGAAGGGAACAATAAATTTATTAAAAAACTTGAGGAAATTTGCGAAGAGAGAAAAATTATAAAAGATCCTCGAGTAGGCGTAGCAGATTCTAGGCCTAAAATTTTTTCATATTCAGAATACTACAGGACAATTCATAAAACTATTTACAATGCTGTGGTTAGGCCTTCCGGAAGTAGGAGCGGTACTATTAATGCGACATTTATTTTGCGTTCAGATGGTTCTCTTGAGGATGCCAATATTCTTGAGGGTTCTTCTGAAGATGTACTATTGAGAAAAGCAGTTATAGATGCTATTAAAAATTCTTCGCCATTTCCTGCTTTTTCTGAAGACATTAAAGAAGAAAAGAAGAGTTTTACCATAACCATAGATTTTAGGTATAGTAAATAAGGAGAAAAATGGGAAAAATAAAAATATGCATAATTATAGGTATGATAATTTCTTTAGTCGGTTGCAGCACTATAAAATCTATTAGGATACCGGAAGAGAAGAGCCTATCCTGGGTTAAGACGGCCTATGTTGCTAAACATCCGAAATCAAAAAATAGTATAGATGTATATATTCAGGAAGCCTTGGCAGAGAGAGGGTTGCAGGTAAAGACAGGTCCGGATGACAAGATACCTGAAGACGTAGATATATATGTTAAGTATGTAGACCGGTGGCAGTGGGATATGGCGATGTATCTTCTTAGTTTAAAGATTATTGTGTATGATGGCAAAACCAATGTCTTAATCAAGTTGGCTGAATACAAAAATGCTGTTTTTCATTCATTCCCCGATCCATCAGTTAAGACTAAGCAAGTTGTTGATCTGATATTTAAAGAGTAAAAGAGTTAAAATTCCAGAATAGTTTTCTAAGAACTGATAAAGTTATTGACAGAGTAATTCAGGGTAGTAAAATAAGAGTGGATACATGAGTTTTATTAGTAAATGCGCTATATTTGAGTAGAAAGGCATTGAAGATGGTTCAGACATTATTAAAAGAAAATAGTCATAATGGTAAATTTGTTGCTTTTAAAAGTTTCGAAGACCATTCTGTTGTCGGAGAGGGTAATACACCGCAACAAGCTTTGGAGAAAGCTGTAGAAAGAGGTATTCTCAATCCAGTTGTAACTTTTATTCCCATAAAAGGCATGGTTCAGATTTATTAATGGATATTATTGATTCTCCTTTTATTAAATTCTCTCCCGATGATATTCCTAGGCCGTGGCTCCCCGTAACAATTAAAAATCCTCATACTAAGCAATCAGTAAGTCTTTATGGATTAATTGATACCGGAGCAGATGAATGCGCTGTTCCCGCTCAATTCGCGCCAACGATTGGGCATAATTTACAAGCTGGTCAGCAGAAGGAAATTAATACTGGTAATGGGAAAACGGCTGCATATGCTCATACCTTATCTTTTGAAACTAAAGGAATAATTATTGAAAATGTTTTGATAGATTTTATGCCTAATCTTAATGTTGTCTTATTAGGCGTTAAGAGTTTTTTAAGTAATTTTAAAGTCATAATTGATTATAAAAATAATAAGTTTTCTTTATTAGACAATAAGCTACATTAAAAATAATCTATTTGTCATCTGACAATTCCGCATAAATCAGCACATCTTTATTTCTTTCTATAGTTTATTTTCCCTATGAATAATTACGATATTATAGTTATTGGCGCGGGGCATGCGGGGATTGAGGCCGCACTCGCCTCTAGCCGCATGGGTTGCAAGACTTTGATGCTTACCTTCGATATTAACTCCATTGGCAGGATGAGTTGTAATCCGGCAATAGGCGGGGTGGGGAAAGGCCAGCTAGTTAAGGAGATTGATGCTTTAGGAGGCGTAATGGCTCGCGCAGCTGATGCCTGCGGGATACAATTCCGTATGCTTAATGCTTCCAAAGGTGCGGCAGTGCATTCATCCCGCGCGCAGGTTGATATGGATATCTATAACCAATATATGAAGAGATTGGTTATAGGCGCTAAAGATTTAAAGGTAAAAGCAGCCGAAGTAAAAAAAATAATAGTTGAGAATAATAAAGTATCCGGCGTGGTTATAGGCCAAGGCGAGGAGATTTTTTCTCCTTGCGTGATTATCTGTTCGGGGACTTTTTTAGACGGTTTAATCCATGTTGGTTTAAAACAGAGAAGTGGCGGCAGGATTAATGAACCGGCGTCAGAAGGTTTAGCGGATAATTTAAAGTCTTTAGGATTTAATCTGCTTAAGTTTAAGACCGGGACTTGCCCGCGTTTAGAGAACAGTTCGATTGATTATTCAAAACTAATTGTGCAAACCGGCGATAATCCGCCTAAGCCTTTTTCGTTCTCTACGCGAAAATTACCCCAAAGGCAGGTTGCCTGCCATATAACTTACACTAATAAGAATACCCATAAAATAATTCTCGATAATTTAGATCGGTCTCCGCTTTATGCAGGGATAATCAAATCAACCGGAGTGCGTTATTGTCCTTCTATTGAAGATAAAATAGTTAAGTTTAAAGATAAAGAGAGGCATCAGGTATTTTTAGAGCCGCAGGGATTAAATACCAAGGAAGTTTATCCTAATGGTATATCAACCAGTTTGCCCGAAGATGTCCAGCTTAAAATTTTACATTCGATCGGGGGCTTGGAGAATGCCAAGGTTATTCGTTTCGGTTATGGCATTGAGCATATTGTGATTGAGCCGACGCAGTTTTATCCTACGCTTGAGTCTAAAATTGTAAGAGGCTTGTATTCTGCCGGCCAGATTAATGGAACTACCGGATATGAAGAGGCGGCAGCGCAGGGTTTAATTGCCGGGATTAACGCCGCATTAAGAATAAATAAAAAGGAACCTTTTGTTCTGGATCGCTCTACCAGTTACATCGGAGTTTTAATCGATGATTTAACGACTAAAGGGACGGAAGAGCCGTATCGCATGTTTACCTCGCGCGTAGAATATCGTTTAATTCTGCGCGAAGATAACGCGGACGCGCGTTTGAGTAAAATGGGATATAAGCTTGGGTTAGTGAGCAAAAAAGAGCACCAGGCCGTAGAGAATAAGATTGAGGCGGTTAAAAAAGGAATTCAATTTTTAAAGAGCACGCGGGTTAAATCTTTTAATGGCGCAAGGCTCAAAAAAGATACAACCCTTGAAGAATTGTTAAGAAGGCCGGAGGTAAATCTGGCCGGCCTAAAAGATTTGGGCTACAAAGAATTGAATAAGTTAAAATTTGCTGTTGCAGAAGGTATAGAGATTGAGGTAAAATATAAAGGATTTATCGAGCGCCAGTTAAAAGATGTTGAGAAGTTTAAGAATTTGGAGAAAATTAAAGTTCCTGCTGGTTTAGATTACGCGACAATCCCCAGTCTTTCCAGAGAGATAAAAGAGAAGCTTATTAAATTTAAGCCGCTGAATTTAGGCCAAGCTTCGCGTATATCCGGAATGACTCCGGTAGCAATATCAATACTTATGGTATATTTTAAAAAGGTAAGGGAGGTTTAAACCTCCCTTACAGCTGTGGATAACTATGAATAAGATAAAAAGCTATACTATTCTTGAAAAGTTTACCCAAGATCAGGGGATTGATTTATTCGGGGTGGCGGATATTAAAGATATAAGAAAAGAATTCCAGATTCTGGAATCTTTAGCTAATGGGCTGGATAAAGCGGTTTGCCTGGGCGCCCGTCTATCAGCGAGTGTGTTGAGCGAAATATTCAATGCTCCTACCCGGCTTTATTTTCATCATTACCGGACGGTCAACGCTTATCTGGATCAGACCGCCTTAAAGGTCTGCAATTTTATCCAGAGAAAAGGTTTTAAAGCGCTCCCTATTCCAGCGTCAATTATTTTAGATTGGGAGAATCAGACGGCGCATCTCTCTCATAAAAAGCTCGGAGTTCTAGCGGGATTAGGTTGGATCGGCAGAAATAATTTACTGGTGAACGAAAAAATAGGGAGCCAGTTCCGTTTAGCTACGATACTCACGGATATGCCTTTAAAGTTAGATAAAGCCGCGAAAAAAGATTGTGGGGTTTGTCATTTATGTGTTAAGATGTGCCCTGCTCAAGCGATAAAAGATTCCTCATCTGATTTTGATCATCTTAAATGTTTTGAAAAGCTAAAAGAATTCCAGAAACAGAAACTGGTTGATCAGTATATCTGCGGTGTTTGTGTAAATGTTTGTAAAGGAAAATAATATGAGCGATATATATTTGACCCGGTTAGGGCACCAGAAATTAATGCAGGAGTTGGAGCATTTGAAGACGGTAAAGCGTCGTCAGCTCTCTAAGGCGATAGGAGAAGCGCGCGCTCATGGCGATATCTCCGAGAATGCGGAGTATGACGCGGCCAAAGACGCACAAGGTCTAAATGAAAAGAGGATTTCCGAGATGGAGGATAAATTGGCTTCCGCTAGAATACTTGATGATACCGGTATGTCTTCGGACGAAGTATTAATCGGGGCTAAGGTGAAGCTGAAAGATTTAGATAGCGGCGAAGAATTGGAATATACTCTGGTATCGGGGATGGAGGCGGATTATGAGAGCGGAAAAATTTCCATCACTTCTCCTATCGGAGCCAGTCTTTTAAATCACAAATTAGATGAAGTAGTTGAGATTAAGATCCCCGCAGGAATCATAAAATACAAAATCCTCAAAATCTCTAGAGAATAAAATAATGGGGACGGTTCTATTTTTCCTATAAAAATAGAACCGTCCCCATTATTCCTTCTTGACCCGCTGCTCTTGCTGGTATATAATCCTTTCAATATGAAAAATAAAATCATTTCGTGGATTAAAGGACAAGTTAAGAATGCTAAGGCTAAGGGGATTGTTTTGGGGCTATCCGGAGGCATAGATTCGGCAGTTGTCGCGGCATTATCCCAGAGGGCAGTAGGCAAAAATAATGTTTTGGTTCTATTTATGCCTTGTAATAGTAGTCCTCAAGACCTAAAGGACGCGAAACTTGTAGCTAAAAAGCTTAAGCTTAAAGCTGAATTGGTAGATTTGTCCGGCGTATATAATAATTTCTTAAAGATTCTACCTAGTGCTCCGGGACTTGCTAAAAGTAACCTTAAGCCGCGGCTGCGCATGGCCACGCTTTATTATTTTGCCAATAAATTAAATTATCTGGTTTGCGGCACTGGTAATAAATCGGAATTGATGGTTGGGTATTTTACCAAATATGGGGACGGCGGCGTGGATATCTTGCCTATCGCTGATTTGCTCAAAAGGCAGGTTAGGGCTTTGGCAAAAGAATTAAATATCCCTGAATCAGTAATTACCAAGCCTCCTACTGCCGGACTCTGGCAGGGGCAGACTGATGAAGGCGAGATGGGTATAACTTATAATGATTTAGATGATATACTAGATAGAATCTGTTGTAAAAAGAAGCAGAAAGTTTCTTCCGCTAAGTTAGATAAAGTAATGAGGATGCTGGTGAAGTCGGAACACAAAAGAAAAGGTGCGGATATTTGTCGTATATAAATGGAGGAGAAAATGGACGAAATACTTGAGATTCTGGAAAAAGATGCGCGCTCGACGCCTGAAGAAATAGCGAAGATGCTCAAAAAAAATCCTAAAGAGATAAAAGATAAAATTAAGAAATACGAAAAAGAAGGTGTAATTCTAAAATACAAAGCAGTGATTAATAAAGCCTTAGCTTGTGATGAAGAATCACGCCTGCGCGCGCTCATCGAAGTTAATATCGTTCCTCAAAAAGATGTCGGTTTTGATAAGATCGCCGAGCGAATATATTCATTCCCGGAAGTATCCAGCTGTTATCTTATTTCAGGGACCTATGATCTTTTGTTGGTGGTCGAGGGGAAGAATATACACACTGTATCCAGCTTTGTGGCGGAAAAGCTTTCTTGCCTGGAGAATGTGCGCGGTACAACTACGCACTTTTTGCTGAAGAAATATAAAGAGGATGGAGTAATATTGAAACACAAAGAAGAGAATAAGAGGATAGCAATTTCCTACTAGCAGGTATATAAAATGTTAATATCTAAAAAAGTTCAAGAGATGCAGCCATCGGGAATCCGGGCATTCTTTGATCTCGTTCTGGGGATGAAGGATGTGATTTCGCTAGGCGTTGGCGAGCCGGATTTTGTAACTCCCTGGGCCATACGCGAAGCAGGAATTTCTTCTCTTGAACAGGGACTTACTTCGTATACTTCTAATAAAGGGTTGTATAAATTGCGCCTAAGTGTGAGCCGTTATTTAAAGAATAGGTTTGGCGTAGAATACTGCCCGGATGAAGAGATTCTGATTACCGTAGGCGTGAGCGAGGCTATGGATTTATGTCTGCGCACAATCATTAATACAAATGATAAGATTTTAATTCCCAGCCCCTGTTATGTTTCCTATGGGCCATTAACCGCTCTTGCCGGAGGATTACCTGTATATATAGATACCCAAAAAGACGGATTTAAATTAACGCCTAAAAATCTTGAGAAGCATATTGATAATAAAGTTAAGGGGATAATTTTTAATTATCCCTGCAATCCTACAGGTGTATCCTATAGCCGTAAGGAACTATCCGAGATCAATAAAATTCTATCAAAACATAAAATTATCTGTTTATCCGACGAGATTTACGGGGATCTGACTTATGATTTTGAGCACGTTGCTTTTCCGTCACTTACCGGAGCAAAAGAGAGAACGGTTTATTTTAACGGATTCTCCAAGTCTTACGCTATGACCGGTTGGCGGGTAGGATATGTTTGCGGGCCAAAAGATATTATTGCCGGAATGACTAAAATTCATCAATATACAATTATGTGCGTATCAATTACCTCTCAAATGGCAGCCTGCGAAGCGCTGCATAGCGGAAAGAAATCCGTTGATGAGATGAAGCGTGAATATCGCCGGCGCCGGGAATTTATTATTGATGGTTTAAATGATATAGGTTTAACTTGCCATAAACCTCAAGGAGCTTTTTATGCCTTCCCGAGCATAAAAAAGACCGGCTTGAATTCTTTAGATTTTGCCCAAAAACTTTTGCAAGAAGAAAAAGTCGCGGTTGTTCCGGGAACGGCTTTTGGGGATGATTTTAAAGATTATATCCGCATATCTTATGCCTCGAGTATGGATAACCTTAAAGAGGCGTTAGTTAGGATAAATAATTTTATTAGTAAGAGGAAAAGATAAAATGGCTGCCAAGAAAAAAGAGAATTATAAGATATACGTTAAAC
>ERZ1292633.4675-Hain-H41-02um-R1-4675-length-12613-cov-8_pt1 | contig 12613 bp, 12 predicted proteins | sample MGYA00564406_ERZ1292633 | MGnify/ENA primary metagenome ERZ1292633 (study PRJEB36523, sample SAMEA6512639) | groundwater metagenome | collected 2019-01-08 | study: AquaDiva: Metagenomics assemblies of 32 groundwater samples
TCCTCCCGCCTGGTTCTAAATAAAATTGGCTAGTATCGCGTTAGGAATTATTATTGAGATAGGTTCTTAAGAGGCGCGCGGAAAGCGCGACAACCGCTTTGCTAGATCGCGCAAACAAAGAGCGCACCTCCGGAGCGAAACACACATCTAAGCGATCAGGCGACAGACGGGCAACAAAAAGAATATTGAATTATCTGTAAAAAAACAATATCCATTACGTTTGCCCTTTATTTAATTCGCTACAGACAATCTTTTTTGAGGAACACCTCGGAGGCGCTTTAGCCCGGCTTCTCTGCTTCAGAGAATAAAGCGCTGAGAGAGAAGCAAGTTTTTCCGCTGGGAAAAACTATGCTGTTTCCGAGAAAATGATTGGCTGGAGCGAAATAAAAATAAAACAAAAAAAACTTAATCTTGAATAGCAAGCAAAAAAATGATAGTTTTATAAAACGATAAATTATGGGCATGTAGCTCAATGGTTAGAGCACCGAGCTTATACCTCGGCGGTTCCCGGTTCGAGTCCAGGCATGCCCACTATGAAAAAAGGATTTACCCCCTCACCAGAACGAGCATTGGGCAAACAAGAACGCAAAGCGTTTGATGCTCGTTTGGTGCGGGGGTTTACCCCCGCACCCAACGGTTGGGTGAGGGGGTTTACATGCGGCGCATTTGATCTATGCCATGCTGGACATATTCTTATGTTTAAAGAAGCAAAAAAATGCTGCGATTATTTGATCGTAGGGCTCCAGAACGACCCGTCAATAACAAGAGAAAAATATCGCGGCAAGAAAAAGAATAAACCGATCATGTCGCTCAAGGAGCGGCGCATTATTTTAGAAGGAATCCGATATATAGACAAAATAATAACCTATCGTACTGAAAAGGAACTATATAAATTGATCCAAAAGATCAACCCCGATGTTCGCATCATCGGAGCGGACTGGAAAAATAAAAAATTCACAGGGTGGGATCTGCCAATCAAAATATATTACAATTCAAGAAATCATAATTTCTCAACCACGGAATTAAGAGAAAGAATCGTCCGCGCCTCAAAATAAATTTATCTATTTTTATGATTGTTTACTCGCTTACTAAATAAATTAGCGAGGAATTAGAAAATAAGATAAAATACTGAAAATGAATAGTTTTAAATTTAAATCTTTTATCATTTGGGGTCTGGTTCTTTTGTTTATTGAAATTGTCCTAATATTTTCATACTTTAATTTTTCAGATAAAGAAATAGAGGTTCGTGATCAGCTTGCGCAATTTTTTACAACCAAAACGAGCGAGCAAAATAATTTTCCAGTCCTAAAACAAAACATAAGCGAGCTTGCTCTTTCAGCTGAATCGTTTATTTCTGTTTTTGTTGCAAATAGCGGCCCCGCCTCCGCCAAAGCTTCGGCGGACAAGTCAGAAAAAATTCTGGTCAAAAAAAATGAAGCTGGGCAACTTCCAATAGCAAGCATCACCAAACTTATGACCGCTGTCATAGCTTTGGATAAATATAAACTGGACGATGTGGTTATGATTACCGAAAATTCTCTGAAGGTAGACAGCCTTTCCGGGATCTACAAAGCTGGCGATCGTTTTTTCTTTTACAACGCGCTGCGCGCTATGTTGATTGCCTCGCACAATGAAATCGCGAATACTTTTGCTTGTCCCGAGCCTTGCCGAGGGGCCGAAAAAATAGGCATTACATTATTTGTTGATTCAATGAATAAAAAAGCGTCCGAATTAGGACTTCTAAATACCGTGTTTGTAAATGTAACGGGACTTGACCCCGTTAGAAGTCCGATGCCTTTGGCATCGGCAGACACCAATGGGCGTCTTACTTCTAACGGGGTTGATCCAGAAATTGATCTCAATTATATAAACCACTCTACCGTCTATGACATATATAAATTAGCAAAATATATTGAAGAAAATAATTCTGATATTTTTTATATTACTGCCCAAAAAGAATTTGATCTTTTTGATATTGATAAAAAATTTGTAGGAACGATCAAAAATACAAATAGACTTCTCATTGACCAAGATATTCCGTTTCGTATAGTTGGCGGTAAAACAGGAGAAACAGATTTAGCAAAACAAAATCTCGTTGTTGTTGCCGAGGCTCCGTGCGGAGGAAATATATTTAACGTAATACTCGGCTCGCAAAACAGATTTGAAGATATGAAAAAAATTCTTCAATACATAAACGACTCATACGATTGGTCTTGTCCAAACTCATAGCTTTTTATCAAAGAATTATGGCTAATTTTATATATAACGCAATATAATATTTATAAAGTCAAATACTAAAACCTGATATTTCAACAACTTACTCACATTTACCCCCGCACCTATAAAGTAGGTGAGAGGGTTTACCCCGACACCTAATTATAAGCGCGGGAGTCTAGACAATAATTTATCAAGTGCTAGTATAAAAATAGATACTTAACATAAAGGGGGTTGTATGAAAAATGAAGTTCCTGATTTTAACTCATGGTTAGAATTAGAATCTGCAAGAATAATGGTCTTATCCAAAAAAGATAGAACAGCTCTGATAGAAGCGAGAAGTTACCGGAAAAAAACAGAAACTGAAAAATGGCAAACTGGCACTGCGATTTCTTTTTTTGGAAAAGAAACCTTAAAACTATGGAGTATTTTTATAAGCGATGAAGAAATACGTTTCAGCGCGCTCAAAACCGATGAAGGAAAATGGGAAATCAGCGTGCCAATATTTGAAGATGGACAGAATAAAGGGATTATCTCCTCGTGTATTGAAGGGATAGAAAATCCCTTTATCAAAATTACCCTAATCACGGCCAATGGACGAATAGAAAGAACCATCTTCAAAAATGATATTCCACCGAACCCATAGGTTCGGTGGATTTTTTTGCCACTATTAAAAATTGATTAAAAAAAATAGTATTGTTATTATTTCAATATAATTTAGAATAAATTATTTAGCGCGCTTAGCTCAGTGGTAGAGCAACTCCTTTACACGGAGTGGGTCGGGGGTTCAATTCCCTCAGCGCGCACATTAAATAAATTATCGGGCGAACAATTTGTGAAACAAATTGTTTTGGCCAATACTTTCGAAAGAATAATTTAAAATATAAGTTTAATAAAAACACCCAAAAAAGAAATTTCACCGGAAGAAAGAACGGCTGCGATAGAACGAAATGTTTCTGTTGAAATTGAAAAAAAGATCATAAATCAATATACTTCCCTTTTAATGAGTGGGGGCAAATCAAAAATAGAAGCACAAACAGAATGGATAAATTTATACGCTAAAAAATATAGAGATCTCTTTAATTCTAAAAAAGATGAGGTCATTAATATGTATTAAAGAGAATCCAAATAAAGCTATTGAATATATTGAAAAAAATAGAAGTCATTACTGTTTAAAAATCTCAATAACTTAAAACCGCCCCGCAATGCGGGGCGGTTTTAATATTCATAATAATTCGGCAATCCTTCATCCCGCATTGCAGAGTCAAGACGAGTTCGGCAACTACTAAAATGTTATAAATTGCCGAATGTGAAACATCTTGTAGAACATCTGTAATTATTTGTGCTTAATCTGATAATTTTGTAAATCAACAAACAATTTATTAAAAAGAGCTAATTTAATAAATTTTGTAAATCAACAAACATCTATACACAATTTACGCTTATTTAATATTATTTGTAAATCAGCAAACAATTTTCAAGCGCTATTGATAATTTAAGACCAGCACATAAAGACAACGGACATCTGTATATAATTTACACTTAAAACTAATCCGTTGTAATAATTGTGCGCATTGCTATTCGTGGAACCTTATTTTCAAAATAGCCACGTTTATACAAACTATATAATACTTTATAGCTAGGATGAATATCTGGATCTTGACCAATCTTCTCTAGCCATATAACGAATTGCTTTCCCTTATATCCAATAAGTTTATTGTAAAAAAACGGTATCACTATATCCCTAATTTCTCCAAAATCCCTTATCATTAATCTTGCTGTTTTGCCTCTTTTAAACCCATCCAAAGAATAAGCTTTAAGCACATAAACCTTATCTCTAACCCCTAAATAATCTCTAACTTTTTCAATCAATTCTTTATCACGTTCGTGCATATGAATTATAAAAGTCGGTAATTTAAGCTTGTTTCCAGTTTTACCTTTTGTTGGAACATTGCAAAAACTAAAACACCCCTCGCCATCAACCAGCCCCCTAATATAATCCGCTGTAATATTCATATATTTATTTTAGCATAAAGTTTCACGACCAACACTTATATTAATGTTTATACGATAACATTCGCGTTAAACATTGTTTCACACTACAAGATTATGCTAAAATAAGTGTGAAACATTATTGTGAAACAATTTTATGCCGGGCAGTGAAAATTCGATTGGTTGCCTGGCAACAGTTATCAAATCAATTCATTGCGTGGTAAATTTAATAAAAAATGCAGAGTAAGTCGAATATTATATAATAATTATCGAATTTCTACTGACCCGGTATGCCAAACAACATCAGAATAGGCCAAATAGGCGAAGAGCTCGCCTGCCAGTATCTGTTAAACAATAAGTACGAAATCATTGATAGAAACTACCGTGAAAAATGGGGAGAGGTAGATATTATATGCAAGGACAGGGATGGAGTATTGGTATTTGTGGAGGTTAAGACCCTTAGGAAGTCCGACTTCCTAAATCCGGAAGAAAACCTGCATAGCAACAAACTAAAGAAAATAAAACGAACGGCCTATCTATATGCCAATTCTCACCCGGAATTAATAAATAATAACAAAGGGTGGCAGATCGATTTAGTGGCTATAGAAATAAATTGTGAAAATCCGGAGTCTCTCGCAACCAAAGAATTACTTAAACTCTCAACAATACGACATTATGAAAATATATAAATAATCATCTAATAACGAATGGGTACGAATATACGAATCGTCATTGCGAGTGCCGCCGAAACAATCCGACCGAAGGTCGTCCCGAGCGAAGCGTAGGGATCTCATGAGATTGCCACGGGCCAAAGCCCTCGCAATGACGGTAAAAATAATTTTAGATTTGTTGCCTAATTATAAAAAATGGTAAAATATAAACATGATAACAAACAAAATTAAACTATTTTTATTATTAACTTTTGGGTTTGTTTTTTTATTTACCCAAAATAGTTTTGCCTATACAAAATGGGGGGATTCACCGGAAAATAATCAATTTATTAAAGTCACAATACCCGATGATACCTCCGGCTATAAACCCTGCGCCACCCCCTCTAGCGCCACTACTGCCATCGGCGGTCTAGAATGGCAAGATTACAAACCAGATGAATTTTGTTTACTTGATCAAACAAATATAAACCAGAAATTAATTCGAACTAATGATTATAATTTTAATCCACTGGGAATAGGAATAAATAATATAAAAATTCCTTTTTCTATTGCTGAAAATTTATGGAAAACAATTGAAAGTACCGGACCAAGCTATCCGGATGGAAATGAAATAACCGGAAAAAAACAGAATTTTGGCGCCTGCGGAGAAGAATCTAGGACTGCGGGCAATAGCAGTTGTTCCAAACCAACCTTTATATCAAAAACTTTACTTTCACCCACTTTTACTGTCCCTGAAATTTATGACAATGTAAAAAAAGAAATTATAAGATCCTGCCTGCCTGGTAAGATCAAAACTACGATATCCGGTATCAATATGTCGCCTTGTTGTAAAATCACCAAAAACACGCCAATTACCACAGTCTTTAATACAAATAATTATTCGAGCTGGTCATTCCCTGGATGCGAAAAATTATCTAGCTCAATGGGTATGATTATTAATAAAAATGCCGCAACCGAAAACGGTGGCGAGAGCGTTAGGATTGGAGCCGGACAATCATTGTATCTATCTTGGAATTTATCTAATCCCTCTGCTAGTTGCGAGTTAAGAGGGTTTGATGCTAATAATGCCGACTCAACCGAATCAACTATAACAAAGATAGTTCCCTCGGATGTCATAATTGATGTTAGATCCGAAGCAATAACTCCAAAAACTGGACAAACTACTTATACCAATACCAAGATGGGTATTTACACTTATACCTTTTCTTGCGCCGGTACTTTAGACGGAAAAAATTTCCCGCCAAGCGACGACGACAAACCAGTTGTATTAAAAAAGAAGGTTTTAGTTGGTCCCATTCCGGCCGAACCAACGATTACTTCTTTTTGTATAAAACCCGCCAACTATGTACCGCCGACAACGGGCGATATTTGCGGGGGTTCCGGTCCTGGTCTTCCAACTATAGAAATTTGCGAAACATATAATCCTAAAACAAAGTGTAAAAATGTCCCTCAAATTCACCAAACTGACGATTTCAAACTTTGTTGGAACGCCACAACCGCCGATCCCAAAATAACTATCACGCCATCTAAGGGCTCTCCCGCTGGAATTAGCCAAAAGAACAATCCGGGCGTAGATATACTGAACACTTGTAATAAAATAAAATTACCGCTCACTGATTATCCAATCGGTCTTTGGAATTATGAATTAGAAGTTGAAAATTCTGAATGGACCAAAAAGGGATTAGATAGCGCTATAAGAAACATAATTTTTGACGTAATTCCAATAGACCCGATAATAGAAAAATTTGAAGTGCTTGATGAATTTGGCAATGCCACCACTTCGGTGCTCACCAGCGCCAAAACGAGACTGCGTTGGAAAGTTTTAAATACTAAGGATATAGAGGTACGAGGAAATAATTTTGACGGCAAAGATTCAGCGCCTTCAGGCGCCACTATAGTTGAAGGCTTTTCTTCTACTGTTAATTCTAAATGGCTTCCTATAGATGAAAACGATTTAACTTCTCCTTACACATACACCCTGAAAGCATATGAGTTATTTGATACAAATAATCCCATAACAACACCGCCCATCACCCTGCAAAGACGCCAGCCGGGACAGCCAATTATCTCTAAATTTGAATTTGATAAACCCTCGGTGACCAAAAAAGAAGCGGGCGGATCAGGATACGTTTCTTTAAATTGGATAGCGGGCGACGCCAAATCAATTACTATAGAAGGTCCGGGAGTGCCATTTTCTGCTACAAAACGTTTACCTTCGGGCACAATAGCGATTTCTATAGACGATCTATCTGTTGACTCGTATGGATTAAAATATAACCTCACTGCTTGCCCGACCATTGCCTCCAATCCTACTAGCTGTGCCAAGTCTGAAGCTACTTTAAAAGTTTATTCATCCGATGCTTTTGGAGCTACTTTAGTTGCGGATGACTCCATAATTAGAACTGGAAATTCTACAAAGCTACGATGGGATGTGGCTTCAAATGACAAGATAAAATCTTATTTCATTACTTCAACTTCTAACGATGTCAACCTCACCGAAATTCCCGGCGCCGAAGGCTACCTTAGACCTTCCGGAGAAATAGAAATAAAACCCACAGTTAAAACGACTTATACATTGAATGTTTTAAGCGTTAATGCTGAATTAATGAAAGATTTTTCCACTTCAGTAACAGTGGGAACAACTGACAAAGATTCTCCATTGGTAGAATTTTCCGCGGATAAAACAGAAGTAAATAAAGGCGAGGCGGTTGTGCTTACCTGGAATGTTCAAGATACCAAAGAAGTGAGCATAAATAATAATATTGGACTGGTGGCTAAACAGGGATCAACTACTGTCTATCCGGAATTTACCACGCTTTATATTTTAACCGCCAAAAGCGCCCAGCCTGGAGTTATTCCTAATTCAGAAAAAACAGTTCAGATAAAAATCATTGCTCCCGGATTTGAGGGGCTGGAAAAATCAGAGAAGTGGGAAAATCCGACAGATTTGAAAACACAATACGGATTATTGGAAGAAGCTGAAAGATTAGCTAAACTGGGAATTTTAGATCTGAAAGTAAATGGAGTAGACGGACCGATCACTGTAAAATCTCCGGCGAACTTCACTCTGTCTTGGAATCTTGATAAATATTGTTTGGCCACAGGATCGTGGCTCTCCGTCAAAACAAAAGCCGGGACAGAAAATGTAACCCTAAAGAAAAATGGAAAATATACTTACAATCTTTATTGCCCGGGCGCAGGATCTGATTCGGTAGAGATTACTGTAACCGGCGGACAAGGCGGATTATTAGATCAATTGCTTGGTGGAAATAGAAATGGCGATGGCAGTGAAAACGGGGAGGGTAGCGGAGGACCAATGCCGATCGCTGAAATCGCGGTAAGCACGGATAAAATAGTTTTTTCTACGGATGTGAGGGTAATCAAAGGAAAAGAGGTGGAGCTTTTTATAAGAGCCGACAAGGATATTAGCGGCGACGGAAAAGCGAGCCGAGACCAAAATGGAGAATGGGGAGCTCTGCTTTCAAATGGCGGAGGCTGTCTTTATAACACCAAACTGACAAAAGACCTTCAGTTTGACGGAGGAGTAGAAAGTCCTAAATCTGCGCAAGACTGCAACGCATCTTTGGGCAAATTCACATTCAATGATGAGCCGGGAACTTATCAATATGGAGTTTTTAAATTAGTGCAAAATGACGGCAAGTTTTCCAATATAGCCTATATCACGGTTACCGTCGATGGCCCGCCGGCTATTAATTCCGCTCCTACTATGGATTTCAGGATCGACAATAAAGATGACGCCGAACAAACGCTGGGAACCCCTGCTAATTACTATCTAACTTGGGATGTTGCCAATGCCAACACCTGTCTTGCTACCGGATCCTGGAATGGAGCTAAGCCGCCGCAAGGAATTCAAAATTTCTTAAAATCCAGCAAGAGCAGTCCTGTCTATACCCTCACCTGTGAAAACGAGCTGGGGATTACCGCGAAAACAATTGCCCTAAAAATTGTGGAATCTCCAATATGCAAGTTTACCGCTTTGCCGCCTTCCATAAATAAACTGTCATCATTTATTACTGAATCCGAACTTTCTTGGAAATGCGATTATACCGATGAATGTAATTTGAGCCCAATCAAAACAAACGGAATCATTAAAACCTATGGAACTATGCGCGTTTCTCCGGATCAAACCACTAATTATATTTTGACTTGCACCAATTCGGACATTTCCAAATCTTTTGAGGCAAAAGTGGAAGTAAAATAAATCCGCCCCGAAATCTATCAAAATCCACCCTAACCCTCCTTTAAAAAGGAGGGAGTGAGATAAGGGGGGGGGATGAGTTACGGGGTGGGATTTGTCCCCCTCCTTTAGGAGGGGTTAGGGGAGATTTAAAATGATGCTTCTATACAATAGAAATCTTAAAAGCTTGAGTCGTCAATTACGCGCCAATTTTACTGACGCCGAAAAATTACTTTGGTCAAAAATAAGAAAAAAACAGATAAAAAATTATCAATTTTTTAGACAAAAGCCGATTGGAAATTACATAGTTGATTTTTATTGCAATGCAGCAAAGTTGGTAATTGAGATCGATGGAGGACAACACTATGAAGACGAAAATGCAAGAAATGATAAAATTAGAGAATCTTTTTTAGAAAAACAAGGTTTACGGATAATGAGATTTACAAATTTAGATGTCCTGAAAAATATAGAAAATGTAGTGGAAAAAATTTACAGAGAAATCTAAATCCACCCCAGCCCTCCTTTAAAAGGAGGGGGTGAGAGAAAGAATAAAGAAAATTGAATTTGACAATTAATAAGTCTGTTCGTATAATAACGTTAATGATTGAAAAAGGCTCCGCGATGCGGGGCTTTTTTCAAAATCACCCGCCAGTTGGCCTGTCTGGCCAAAACGGAAAAAATCAGTCATAAAAAATAACAAAGTCGCAAAAAAATAATCTAACCAAACAAATTTTATATTATCTATTTTCTTATTTTTAGTCATTGAGATTTGATTAGAAATTAGAAATTAGAAATTAGAAATTGTTTTAGTAAATTATATGTTCAATCTAAAAGAAATAAAAAAAGCAGTGGAACAGATAGCTCAAGAAAAAAGCCTTGATCCGGCGCAAATCATGGAAGCCATTGAAAGCTCTGTTGCCGCCGCTTATAAAAAAGAATATGGCAAAAGAACGGAGGTGGTTAAAGCCAAGCTTGATTTTAAGAGCGGTGATCTGAAATTTTGGCAGGTAAAAACGGTAGTTGATAAAACAACTGTGCGAGAGGAAGAAGAAGCTCCTTTGCTCGCCGATGGAACAGTTGCTCCTGCTCCCGCTATCAGTGAAACAATATCAAGAACATCAGAAGAAAACGTTGAAGACGTTCTCCCTCGCTACAATGAAGACCGGCATATTTTTATTAAAGAAGCTAAGAAAATAAATCCCAAAGCTAAACTTGAGGATGAAATGGAATTTCCGCTTGAATCACATGATGATTTCGGAAGAATTGCCGCGCAAACTGCCAAGCAAGTTGTGCTTCAGAAATTAAGAGAAGCTGAAAGAGGCTCGGTGATTAAAGAATTTCAAAGCAAAGTTGATGAAATTATCAGCGGGGTAATCCAGAGATTTGACCGAGGAAATGTTTTTATAGATTTAGGCAGGGCTACTGGAATTATGTTTCCAAATGAAGCGATTCCCGGCGAACATTATAATTCTGGGGACAGGATGAGATTTTATGTTGTAGCCGTTCAGGAAGAATCAAAAATTCCGGGAATCATACTTTCCAGGGCTCATCCAAAATTTGTCCATAAATTATTTCAAATTGAAGTTCCTGAAATTAATGACGGAACCGTGGAAATAAAATCTATCGCCAGAGAACCGGGAAGCCGAACTAAAATTGCCGTAGCTTCCAAGACCGAAGGCATTGATCCGGTCGGATCCTGCGTCGGACAGAGAGGCACTAGGGTAATGGCCGTGAGCAACGAGCTCGGCCAGGAAAAAATAGATATTATTGAATGGGCTGATGACGCGAAAAAATTCATCAGTAATGCGCTTTCTCCTGCCAAAGTTACTTCGGTTGAAATTTCAGACAGGCGCGAAGCCAAGGCATTCATTCCGGAAGATCAATTAAGTCTAGCCATTGGAAAAAACGGACAAAACGTCCGCTTGGCCGCTAAACTTACCGGCTGGAAAATAGATATAAGATCCCAAGCCAAGCCGGAAGAGGTCCAGGAAGGCGGAGTTGCCGCAGCCCCGGAAACAACAACATCAGAAGATGCTGAATAGAAATTAGCCACTAGCAACTAAAAATTAGAAATAATAGTAAACTAAAAATGAAAAAGCAGATACTTATAATGGTTGAAATTTTGATAATAATTATCGCAATAGTTATCAGTTATAGATTATTTATTGAAAATACTAAAACTAAAACTTCCACACAAGAAGGTCGGACAATCATGGAATGCATTGCTTTAAGTAAGGATGTAAGAATAAACGAAAATACCAAAAACTGTTTTGATAATTTGAGCATTGATGAATTTGGATCACTTATTGACTCGGAAAATAAAGATGCTTTAAATTTATACAATGAAATAATGGCTTACTATGACACAAGAACAGAAACTCAAAAACAAGCTGATGGAAAAGCAAATATAGAGTTTTTCAATAAAATAGAAGAGGCAAACCCTGAGATTTTCAATAACTAATAACTCTACAAAAAGAAAATTGATCCAAAATTAAAAACCATCACTAATTCATTGTTTTTTAAAATTATGAATAGGTTCCCAAATATTTCTCAAAATCAAATAACAAATTTAGTTTATGTGTTTATTGACGCATCTAATTTGTGGGAAGCGCTTAAAGCAAAGGGTAAATTTTTAGATTTTGACAAAACAATAAAACACATTAAAGAAAAGTTTAATGGAACATCTATAAAAGCTTTTTATTATACGGCGTATCCAGCAGAGGGAACAAGAAATTATAGTTTAGATGGCAAACATAAGTTCTTTACATTCCTAGAAAAAGGCTTGGGATTCGCCGTTATAAAAAAGGAATTAAAAAGAATTAATGTGGGTAATGAACACGGCGAGATAATAGAAGAAAAGGGTAATATGGATGTGGAAATGGTTATAGGCGCCCTTCATCATTTCAAAAAATATGACACAGCGGTTTTCTTTACCGGAGACTCAGATTTTTTGGCGCTCATAACATATTTAAAAAATCATGGGAAAAAAGTTTTTATATTTTCCTCAGAAAATAATATATCACAAGAATTAAGGACTGGTTCAGATGGCTATTTTGATATTTTAGATATTGATTGTGTCTGGGGCAAGGAATTGAAACATAGAGCAGAATTAGAAAAGAAACGTAAATAAAAAAGTCGCCCTCCGTGAGGAGGGCGACCCTTGGATGTTATACCCTTTCAGTTATGGATAACCGAAAGACATTGTTAGTATAACAAGTCCTTATAAACTGTCAAGAAAGCTAGATAAGATAGAACTGGGTCCAATAAATTAAAAAAGGTAAAACGTCGCCTAAATATGAGATTTTTGATTCTCTTACTACTTTACTAATCCCTAGTGACTAGTGACTAGTCGCTAATTAACTATCCCTATTCTTTTTCTTTCAACCTATACTGAAACGCCTCCGCCAAATGTGAAACATTCAGGTCTTTAGAATTTTCCAAGTCGGCAATAGTACGGGCTGTTTTCAAAACTCTGTAATATCCGCGCGCGGAAATTAAAGATTTTTCAAAAATATCTTTCAAGAAATTGTCGGCTGCT
>ERZ1292633.4676-Hain-H41-02um-R1-4676-length-12613-cov-5_pt1 | contig 12613 bp, 7 predicted proteins | sample MGYA00564406_ERZ1292633 | MGnify/ENA primary metagenome ERZ1292633 (study PRJEB36523, sample SAMEA6512639) | groundwater metagenome | collected 2019-01-08 | study: AquaDiva: Metagenomics assemblies of 32 groundwater samples
CAAGATTAGTCCATTAAAAGCGAATACTATGTTTGAAGACCATGCTGCTATATAGGGATCAACTAATGCGTTTATACCTAAGATTTTTCCGATAGCTTCTGCAACATAATAAATAAAAATAAGAATTATGCTTAAAGCAACGCCTATATAACTTCCTAAACGAGCAAAAATAAAACCAACAGGTGCAGAAATTGTGGCAGAAAAAAATGTTGCACAAGCTCGTGCATAATGCATATAATATTCAACTTCTAAATCTATAGATTGAAAACCAGCAGATTTTTTAGAATCAATTATTTCTTTTAGTCTTTCTGCACTTAGTTCATCAGGATTTTTTTGTTCGAGTATTACATCATCAAGATTTGCTTTTACATCTATTGTTTTTTGATCAAATTTTTCTTCTTTAAATACAAAATCAGAATCTTTTAGATAATATTGAATAACCCCATCTTTAACATTCCAAATATTATTTTTCCAATTTCCAGATTTTGCAACAACTATTTCTCTGTCTTTATTTTTATCAGCAGAAACAATAATTAGATTTTCCATATTTTTTAAATCTCTATCAGCTTTTTGAATATGAAAAAAACGGTTGTCAGGACCTCTAAAATAAACATTTGTAGTAGAAAGACCTTGTTTTTGACTTCTTTCAAAATCATCCATAGCTTTTTGGCTATATTTATTTGTAATAGGAACTATTTTTTCATTTAATAAAAAACTACCAAAACTAACAAATATTGAGACTAATATAATAGGAAACATTAACCTTTTAAATTTTACTCCACTAGATCTTAGTGCAGTTGTTTCATGATCTCTTGAGAATCTTGAAGTTGTTAAAAGTGTTGCAACAAGATATGCAATAGGTAAAGCTTTTACAATATAATCTGGTACTTTTGATAAAATATTTTTTATCACAACTTGATAAGGAATGCCATTTTTTATTATTTTATCAACGTCATCGCCTAATCTTATCGAAATCATGACAACAATAAAAGCAAAAATAACCATTATAAATGGTTTTATTAATTCTACTGTTATATATCTGTCTATTATTTTAAACATAAAAACCTTATTCAAAAAAGTCAACTTGCATAATAACACAAGATACAGACATTTGAAAGTTAATTCTAATAACAAAAATGCGTTAAAGTCTTATAAACAAGGGTTTTTTAGATATTTAACTTGTTACTAAAATACATATTTAATTTGATTTATATTTTTTCAGAAAAAATTTTGCTATTTTTACCTTGATTTATTGTTTTCTATTCGTTACTATTTATCTCTGTAGGGTATTTTTAACATACCTTATATTACTTTCAAACAGAAAATTAATCTGTTAGATATTATTATTTTTATCAAAAAGAAGAAGTAAAAATGGAAACAAAAGAACTCATTGAAAAAAGAAAAAAGTATCTTTCTCACAGTATTTTTCATTACTATTCAGAACCATTACATTTAGTGAAAGCAAAAGGTTGCACCGTATGGGATGCTGAAGGAAAAGAATATATTGATTGTATAGGAGGAATTGTTTCTATTTCTGTAGGACATAATCATCCAAAAGTAAAAGAAGCTTTAAAAAATAAAATTGATAATGATGATATACAACATGGTCCAACTATATATTTAACCGAACCAGTTGTGAATTTAGCAGAAAATTTAGTAAAAAAAGCCCCTGGTTTATCAAGAGCGTTTATTTCAAATTCTGGCTCAGAAGCTAATGAATATGCTGTTATGACTGCAAGAAATATTACAGGTAATGAAACAATGGTTTCTTTAAGACATGGTTATCATGGCGGTACAAATGTAACTTTAGGTCTTTGTGGTCATTCTAATTGGAAATTTAAATCTCAACCTTTTACAAGTACTGTTCATGCTGTTCAACCAGATTGTTATCGTTGTCCTTTTGGTAAAAAAAGAGAATCTTGTTCTTTAGAATGTGCTCAAGATGTAGAAAACCTTATTTTAACTGCTACTAATGGAAAAATAGCTGGTGTAATTGTAGAGCCAATATTAGGTGTTGGTGGTTTTATTGATCCTCCTGTTGAATATCATAAAAAAGTATATGAAATATGTAAAAAATACGGTGGAATGTATATAAGTGATGAAGTTCAAACAGGAATAGGAAGAACAGGCGAAAGTTTTTTTGCAATATATCAAAGTGGTGTTACTCCAGATATGATTAGTATGGCAAAAAGTTTAGGTAGTGGAGCTCCTGTTGGTGCGGTTGTTATGTCTGAAGAATGTTCTGAAGCATTAAAAGGTAAAATACATTTTAATACTTTTGGTGGAGATCCATATCAAGCACTTCAAGCAAACATGACCATAGAAATAATGGAAGAAGAAAACTTGATGGAAAAAGCAAAAGAAATGGGAAAAGTTCTTAAAGATGGAATGAAAGAGTTAATGAAAAAACACTCTCTTATTGGTGATGTAAGAGGAAGAGGTTTATTATTAGGTATGGAACTGGTTAAAAATAGAGAAACCAAAGAATATGCAACTCCAGAAGCAGGAATGATGATGGAAGAAACTAGAAAAAGAGGTTTATTAATTGGTAAGGGTGGTTTATTTGGTAATATTATTCGTGTAACACCTCCATATACTATAAGTAAAGAAGAGTGTGAAAAAATACTTTCTATTTTAGATGAATCATTAACAGAAACTGATAAAAAGTTTCAATAAAAACTAAAAACTCATAAAAAAAGTCTCTCTATGAATATGAGAGACTTTTTTTTATTAATAATAAAAACCCCCTTTATTGGGGTTTTAATTTTTTAGTCGTTAGATTTACCAAATTGTGTAATATTGGCTGCAAGTTTTCCAAATGTATCTGGTTTATATAACTCATCATTAAATTGAGTTTTCTTTGTTTTTTCAAGTAATGTTGGTACAAATACAGGTGTTTGAGTTGCATCTGGTTTAGTTGGTTTTACATCTGTAGGATTAGATTTATTATACTTAGTTACTTTATCATTAAATTGATCAATACCTGTACTCAATGAAACTCTCTTATCTTTATTTCTTTCAATCGAATTTTTTCTGTAATCTTCCAATCCTTTAAGCCCAGCACCAACTTGTTGACCAGCACCAAATACCGATTGAAATTGACCTTGTGCAGAATTAGAACGATCTGAATCATTTGCCCCTTGATCTTTATTTGTTTCAGTAATTCTTCCTGCATTTGCACCAGTAAATCCATAAGCAAATAAAGCTTTAAAACTTGGATCTTTTTCTATTCTTTTAAAAATTTCATCAACTAATCTAAATTTATCACTTGCAATTTGATTAAATAGAGCAGAACCTTGCTGTTCAAGAAACTGAGAAAAACCTTTAAGAAAACTATCTTTTTTAGGCGTATCATCTTCTTTTTTAGATTCTGGTGTTTTTAAAAAGAAATCTTCTATTTTTGGTCCTTCAGTAGGAGTTTCTTCTGGTTTTAAAACGCTTGAGGCTCTTGCAAGTTGTTCCGCTGAAACATTAGGCTCAGTTGTAGAAGTTGTACTAGCTGTTGCTCCCGTATTTCCTGTTGTTTCTTGTAATGCTGTTGCTGTTTTTGCAACTTGCTCTTGAGCTTTAGGTACTACACCAGTTGCAGATGCTTTAGTAGCATCACCTGTTGTAGCTGAATTTGATGTAGCTATTTTTGCGTTTAAGTTGGTTTCTAATGTTTTAAAAGCTAATAAGTTATCAGATATTTTTTTAATTTGAGGTTCTGTAATAGAAGCTTTTCCTGCTACAGCACTTTTTAAATCTTCTACTTTTATATTAGCTAAGCTTCCTCCGTTTGCTGTTCTTAATGCACTGATAGCAGCTGGATTAACACCACCTTGTTTAAGAAAGTCTTCTACTTCAGTATCAACATTTTTCTTTATTGCATCAATAGCACCACTAGCTTTTCTAACTTGATCTGTTGTTGCATTTGAAGGTTTACTCAAAAAATCACTTACTTTTTTTATATCAGTAGAATTATTTCCAGATAGATCTGGTGCTGATACCTGTTGTTTTGCTTGAGAATTAGCTTTTTCAAAACCAGATATTGCTTTTAATGCGGTTTGAACTTCTTGAGGCAATGATGTTGTTTCGCCCTTAGTTTCAAGTGCTCTAAGATCTTGTACTGTATAATTTCCACCATCAGCTTTTTTTACATTTGCTTGATTAAGTTGTGCTACTAAATTTTCATATAAAACATCTGTAACTTTTTTTGTTGTTTCTGGGTCAAATGCAACAGCATCTTTACCTGTAACAGCAGTTTCAAGTTTTTTAGCTTGATTTTCAACAGTATCTGTAGTTGTTTCACCACCAATGGTTAATTTAACACCACCTATTTGTGTGCTTGTTGTTTCATCTTTTTTACCATCAATTCTATCTTTTAGGAAATCATCTAATCCTTTTATTTGAGATGTAAACGTTTGTTGAGCTCCATCCGGACCATCTTTTTTTCTCGACTCAGATAATGAATTAACAACTTCTTTTTTAGAAAATTCGGTCACTAAATCAACTGCGACCTTTTTCTGAGCTTCTGTTTTAGGTGAACCATCACGATTAGAATCAGAAACTTTTAATTTTGATACATCAAACAAACCAGTACTATTTATATTTTGAGCTAAAATTGTGTTTTGAAGTGCAAAAGCTCCATTTGCTGTACCAAACAAACCACCTTTTAAATCTCCATTTTCTCCACCTTTACCAAATAAAACATCTTTTTGAGCTCTTTCTATTGAAGCTAACGCGGTTCTAGCTTGACCTAATGCAGCAGGATCATTACTTTCTATTTTAGCTGCAAAAGCTTTAAATTTATCTTCTACTTCTTGATTTGTTAATGGTTTTCCAGCTTTATTTAGTAATGGTTTCCCTTCTTCATTTGCTAAAAATTGTAAAGCAGCTCTCTTTTGATCTGTTGTAGCTTGAGTACCATTAGCTGCAGCATTTATAGCAACAGCACCACCTTGGTTAAATTCTAAATTATCATTTATAGCTTTTTGAATTGTAGATATATGATGATCCCCTAGAAAACCATCTAATAAGGTTTTTTTTGTATCATCATTTCCATTATATTTTGCGTTTAATTTACCTTCTAATTCTTTAAACTTATTTTTTAGTTTTACAGGATCTTTTCCTAATCCATCAACTTCTGCCTGAGATAGAAGTCCAGCGGTTACACCTAGTTGTAAATAATCTTTAGCGGCTGTTTTTCTTGCTGCTACGGTTTCTGCATTTTGTTTTTTAGTTTTACCATTTCCCTTTAAATCATCGCCTGTAAGGTAATTAACTTCATTTCCATTTTTTTTGTCTTTTCCATATACATATATTGCTGCAATAACTCCTTCTTCACCTTTCCTCTTAATTCCCCCCTGATCAACATTACCTTTTCCATATTGGTTATTAAGTATACTTCTAGCAATTTCATTTCCTTTTTGACCATCTTTAGTACTATTTGAGGCATTTTCTTGTTGTTGGTAACCATATATTTCAAAAAATTTAGCTAGAGTTCCAGCATCTACTTTTGTACTTCTGTTACCAGGTTTTGTTGTTTGCGTTGTAGCATTTACAGCCTGAGCTTCATTTCTTTTTGCTATTCCAACACTAATATCTTCTGGTACTGCTGTTGTAGGAGGTGCAGATGCATTAGGTCCTTCTGTAACGCTTATATTACCTTTTTGAGCAGTAGCACCACCTAAAAGACCTAATTTATAATTATCACCATGTTTTTTTACAAAAGCATCATCTCCACCAAGTCTATTTGTAACGGCAGATCCCAAAGCATCATTATATGCAGCTCCACCAAGACCACCAGCTAATTGAGCTAAAGAAGCAAATGCACCAATGTATAAATTCCTTCTATCAGGTGCTTCTAGATCTAATCTTACATCTACTTCATTTCCACCTTTTATTATTTTATTAAAAGCATCAGCATCTAATTTTATATTAGGGTTGCCTTGTGTTATTTCTTGAAGTCTTTTTATTCTATCTTCTCTTGATTCATTAGCTCCGAAGTGAATAGTTCTCGAATCTGCAACACCTTTAGATTCAAAAATTCCGCTTACACCTTTTACTCCAGACACAGTTTTACCCTCTTAAAATTAAAATAAACAAAATCTTCATTATTATAATAGTAGAATATATTTTTAGATACTTGTATTATTAAACAAACTGTTAACAAACTTTTATCATTTCCATAATTTTTTTTAAAAGCAAGATTTAATTTTTTTATACTATAATAGAGTTCAGGTTATTATAATTAGAAATATTAAAAATTATGAGTGGAGCAATTGGATCAGGATCAAATTCAAATTATGGTCCTACATTAGAGCCTAAAAAACAGGTAAAACCTTCTGTAATAAGTATTCCTGATATAAATAATAGTATTAGTAATGAAGCTACTTCTCAAGAATTCAAAAAACAAGTTTCTGGTCAAATGGGAATTAGTGAAGACAAAATTCAAATAGTTCCAGGAAAATCAGGTCTTGTTGCAAAAGAACTTGGTGATAAAAAAGAAATTCCTATTAACTTTGCTGATAAAGCTGATTTTAGTAAAGTAGCTAAAATGAGTGCAAATAGTTCTGCTCTTACAATAAATTTTCTTGGCGATGAAAAAAATGATAAACAAATAAAAATACCAAATTATTCTAATGGTCAAACAAAAGAACAAGATATAGAACGTTTTAAAAATGATATCGCAAGAGAATTAAAAACGGATCAAAAAAATATAGAAGTTTTTTCTGCTGATAATGAAGTTGTAGCAAGAAAAAAAGGTACTGATGATAGATATATAGTTAAATTTGATGATTCTAGAGATAACCAAAGATTTTTAGATTATGCAAGTAATAGTCCATCAAGACGACTTGCTGATTTTGGTATAAAACAACATGAAGGCGAAATAAGAACAGGTTTTTCTACAAATGTTCGTGATCCTAAAAATGGTACTAATTTTTCAACAGGTATTACTTATGGTACATTCATCGGAGATCATCAAAGAGTAATTGTTAATGCTAACTTTGGACAAAATATTGCAGATCCTCTTTCTGCTAAATCTTTGCAAAATGTGGAACTTAGATACCAAAATTTAGATGTTCCTTTCTTAGGTGATTATGGTGAAATTTCTTTAAAATATAATAACGGAAAATTAGACTTTGGTGGAAAATCAGAAGCTATAGATATTATGGCAAGTGATATGAGTAAACAATATTTGAATGATCTTAAATCTGGTGATCCAAAATCAATTGCAATTGCAGCTGGTGCCTTAGCTGTAGTTGCAGGGGGATTATATATAGCAAAAGAAAAATTACCTGAAGCACAGGATCTTAATGTTCCTCTAAAAGCTAAAATTTATGGAAATGGATCAAATAGGGTTAATGCTATAGTTGAACCGACAATAAGAGTTGGTGGTGGAGAGTTAGGTGTTTCTTTGTATAAACTTGGTTTAGAAGCAGATCAAAATATTGCTTCTGGACAAAATTTTAGAGAAAGAGTTATTTATGATTTTAAAGATAAATCTGTAGAAGTAAAGTTACAAGGTACTTATAATAATCTTTATGCTTCAGCTGAAGCAAAATATTCTAAAGAAACACCTGAACAAAATAGAGCTAACTTACAAGTTGGTTATAACCAAATAATAGATGATAAATCTAGTGTAAATTATTATTTTGCTCAAAACTTCAATCAAGATTATAAACCTACAGATACTTCTGCAAATGTTGGATACTCATATAGACCAAATAAAGACTGGACTGTTAATGCAGGAGTTGGATTATCTAAAACTGAAGCTTCTGAGAAAGTAGGTGCTGTTATATCTACAGGAATTTCTTATAGATTCTAGTATTCAAAAAAAAATATATATTGTAAAATAATCAAATTGATAATTCTTTTTGGTTTTTACATGAAAAAATTTTTTGGTATTTTTATAACTTCTCTTATTTTATCTTCTACTTATTCTAATATAGCAAAAGCAGATGAATCTCCTGATGGTATTTTGAGATATATTGATTCTAAAGAAGAGAAAAAATCTTATGGATCTAAACCTAATTTTTTGGTTATGCCTTCAACAAACCAAAATGAAAGACCAAATAATATTAAACCCGAAATAATAATCTTGCATCACACAGCACCTTTTTCATCATTAAATAAAGTAGGCTATTTTTTTCAAGATATTAATACAAGAGTTAGTGCACATTTTACAGTAGGAAAAGAAGGTTTAATTATTCAAAGTGTTGATGAAAAAGATAGAGCTTGGCACGCAGGCCCTAGCACTTGGTTAGGAAAATGGAATGTTAATGATTATTCTATTGGTATAGAAATATTTAATGATGGAGATGGAAAAGATCCTTTTACTGAAGCTCAAAACGTCGCTGTATCAAAACTTGTTTCATATTTAATGAAAAAATATAATATTCCTCTTTCAAAAGTGGTGGGTCATAGAGATATTGCAATACCTCTGGGAAGAAAAATAGATCCTGCTGATAATTTTGACTGGAAATTAATAAAAGCTAAAATAAGAAGAGAGCTTGATTTACCATCTAGTTTTATGGGATGGTGGGAATTACCTCAAGAAAGTAATGAAAAAATTTCAAATGTTTTAGAAAAATTAAAATCAAATGATATTGATAAAAGAGCTTCAGGGCTTGAATTACTTTTTACAGTACCTCATAAAAATAATGAAAAGGATATTGAAACTTTTTTTAATAACGAAAAAGAAGAAAAAATAAGAGCAAGGTTTTATAAATTTTTTGAAATTGAAGAAAATGAAAATTATCTAAATCAAGCAAATGAAGAAATTCAGAACTATAAAAATAACTTGGAAGTATTAAATATAAATATAGTAAATTACCTTGTAGAAAAAAATCTGGATAATTCAAAAACTTTATTTTTAAAAATGTTTAATGATAAAAATGTAACTGAAAATTTAAAAATATCCTTAATAAAAGCTTTGGGTAATTATAAAGATGAAAAAATAAAATTATTATTAAAAGATTATTTGGATATAACTAAATCTGATAATCAAAAAAAAGCTATTTTAGAATCTTTAGCTAACTATAATGATAAAAATTTAAATGAAACTTTTTTTAAATATATAGAAAATGATTATTCTGAAGATATAAAAATAGCCTCTTTAGATAGTTTAAGAAATACATTAGATACTACTTATGAAAATAAATTACTTAGTTTTTTACCAAAATTATCAGGAAATATTCAAGAATTTGCTATTTGGACATTATTAAGAAAAGATAGTAAAAATACTTTGTCGCTATTAATAAAATCTGATATTTATGAAAATCTTTCACAAAAACTAAAAAGTGGTATTTTTAATACTATAGCAAAATTAAAATATGTTGAAGCTGAAAAATTTGCTATTAAAAATTTAAATAAAGAAAATAACGACTTTTTAAGATATTCTATTATTTTAGCTTTGGGTAAAATATCTACAAATAATACATTTAATGAGCTTAATAAATATTTTTCTCAAGAACAAACAAAAGAAACTAAGCTTGTTATTATAAAAGCTATTTTAGAATCAGATAATAAAGAATATATATCAAAAGTAATAATCAATATATTAAAATCAAAAAATATTCCTTATGAAGCAAAATTAATTGCTCTTTCAGCTATAAAAGAAAAAAAACTTATAGATTTAATACCTTTTTTAAAAGAAGTTTATGTTGAAAGTAGCTCTGAAGAATTTAATATTATATTAAAAGAAACTACTTCTTATATAGAAAATCTTTAATTGCAATAAGAAAAAAGTGAAAAGTAAAAAGTGAAAAGATAAGATAATTATAAATCTTCTCTCTTTACTTCTTACTTCTTACTTCTTACTCATCACTTCTTACTTTTAAAATTTATTATTTTTTTAACGAACTCTTAATTAACATTTTTCAAAGATTTTAATCGTATGTGCTATGCTTTATTTAGTTAGTTTTTATTTGAGGTTTTTTATGAATAATTACAATCTAGGATTGCAAAATATGCGTTCTGTTTTAGGTGAAATGAGCATATTCAATGGAAATTTGGCTGGTTCGCTTCAAACAGGATATAAACAATCTAGGCTATCTTATGGTGGGAGTGGTTCGACTCAAATAAATGGATCTTTACAAACACCTGATACAAATTTGACTATGGATCATACTTCTGTTGATTTTGGACAAGGTACGATTGTAAATAATGGAGAAAAAACTGATTATGCAATAAATGGAAGTGGTTTTTTCCTTTTACAACAAGCTCAAGATGTGGGTGTAAATCCTCCTAATCTTTTATCAAGAGATGGTAGTTTTCATGTTGCTACAATAACAGGTTTAGGTAGTGTTTTAGTAAATAATAATGGATTAGTTGCTCTAAGAGATACAGCTGGAAATGGAAGTGGACCTTTTGTTCCTTTAACCCAAGCTGATTTGGATTCTGGTTTAAGACCATCTATTTTAAATCCTCAAGATTCATTAGATTCACTTCAATTTTCAAAAATGCATGGTTCAAGAATATTTGAATTTTCAGGTGGTTTGACAAATGGAGATGGTGTTTTAGTTGAAGGTGCTTTAGAAGCTTCAAATAGCGATGTAGCTGGAACTATGGCTGCTATGTCAATGCACACTAAACAATTTAAAGCTATGGCGGCTCAAATAAAAGTAGAACAAAGTTCTATAGATACTGTTCTTAGTCTTTTTAAAACCTAAATAAATATATTATCTAATAAAAACCAAATCAGTTATTTTTTTAAATGGCTGATTTTTTATTATATTTGAGAATAAATAAAAAAAATGATATAATCTTTTTATATCAAAAGGTATAATTATTATGCTAACATCGAATACAGCTAAATTTGTTTTTTATTCAGAATTAAATTTTTTTTTAGATAATAATAAACAAAATAAAGAAATAAAGTTTAATTTTAACAATAACCCATCAATAAAAGATTCTATTGAAGCCTTAGGAGTTCCTCATACAGAAGTAGGATTAATAAAAATAAATGATATTTCAGTAGATTTTAACTACAGAATAAATAATGGAGATAATATTTCTGTTTACCCAATATATTACTCTAAAGAAACTATTGAAAATACATTATTAAGAGAAGAAATAAAAGATTATACCTTTATGGTTGATGCAAATATTGGTAAAATGGCAAAATACCTTAGAATGATGGGATTCGATACATATTATGATTTAAGTATTCATGATAAAGAAATTGTTGAGATATCAGAAAAACAAAAAAGAATAATCCTAACTCGTGATATAGGCATGTTAAAAAGAAAAAATGCAACTCATGGTTACTTTGTAAGAAATACGGATATAAAAAAACAAGTAATAGAAATAATAAAAAGATTTAGTTTATCTAGTAAAATAAGAGCTTTTTCATTGTGTTTTGAATGTAATAATAGATTAGCTATAATAGAAAAAGAAACAATAAAAGATAAAGTACCTGAAAAAGTTTATGAAGAACATAATAATTTTTATGAGTGTAAAAAATGTAATAAAATTTTTTGGAAAGGCTCTCATTATACTAAAATGTTAAATGATATAGAGTTTTTTAGAAATAAAGGATTAGATTGATATAATTCTAAGTGAAAATTAAAAAGTAATTAATTATTTAGAATAATATAAAATGGAAAAAAAACCTAAACTTTTAAACAAAAAAAGAATATTAATGTCTGGTAATTCTTCTATAAGTAATAAAATAGTAGAGCAAGCTTTAAAAAATATCGAAGTAGAAGAAATAATAGAAGAAAATATTATAACTAAATTTCTTTCAAAAGTTTTTATGACTGAGCCTAAACTTGTTATTTTTATACATGAAAAAGTTCAAGATAATATTGAATTTGCTAAACATATAAGAAATAACCCTAAATTTTTAGATTTACCAATAATAGCTCTTTCTTTACCATTAAAAAAAGATAATATGATGATAAATAAAAAAATAGAAGATCTTAATATAAAATACTTTTATACACCTTGCAATGTTCCTGAATTATAAAAAACCATAAAAGATTTTTTATCTACTTAAAAATTTAAAAATCATTATTTAATATATAAATAAGTATTAATTATAAAAAATAAATAACTAAATATCATTAAATAAGATATTACTGTAATTTAATCAATAAATATCAAATTTATTTAGTTAAAAGTAATATTTGATTTATATCAAATATTATTTTCATAGACAATTTAAATTCTAAATAGTACAATTGTGTTCAATAATATTTATTGCTTATTATTTACTTTTTTAACAGGGAATTATTTTTTATTTTTAGATTGGAATAAATAAATGAAAAACAAAAAAAATATACTTATTGCTATGACTTTGTCTATTTTTATAGTATCATGCGATGCTTTAATAGAAAAAAAAGATAATACAAGTAACGTAACCCCTTCTCCTTCGGCTTCTGTTTCACCAGCTTTGGAAAAACCAAAAGAAGAAGCTCCAAAACCAGTAAATATAGACGATTTTATACAAAAATATAGTGCTGTTTCAAAACCTGAAGATATTCCTAAAATGTTTTTAGATGCTATTCATGGATATTTTGATCCGTCTAAAAAAGAAAGATCTGCCGCTATTATTGGAATTCTGATAAATGCACCTTCTTGGGAAACACAAGCTGGTAGCTTATCTTTTTTTAGAATGAAATTAGCT
>ERZ1292633.4679-Hain-H41-02um-R1-4679-length-12607-cov-5_pt1 | contig 12607 bp, 9 predicted proteins | sample MGYA00564406_ERZ1292633 | MGnify/ENA primary metagenome ERZ1292633 (study PRJEB36523, sample SAMEA6512639) | groundwater metagenome | collected 2019-01-08 | study: AquaDiva: Metagenomics assemblies of 32 groundwater samples
CCGAGGAGTCACTCACGCCCAAGCGGACGACCACTCGCCGGCTGGTTACGGCAGCGAGGGGGGTACGGGGGGTAACCAGTACTTGACCGTCACCCAAGTGCAGCGAGTCCGAGAACGTGCTGTCCGAGAAGCCGTGTTGTTGAAGAAGTTCGCGCTGCAAGAGCGGGAACCGTGGCGAGTAAAGGAGTCATCATCGATGCTCTCATCCGCCGCGGCCAACAATTCAGGAGCGACACTTCCGAACATTCAAAACGGCCCCGTGGCGGGGGCACCCAATGCCTTAGTTCGCACCGGCACCGGCACCGGCGCCACCTTTCGGAGGCTCAGCACACGATACGCGTTGGACTCCGCGGCGTTAAACTCGTCCATGGTGTCCACATCGACATCGGGTGCCCTTTTGTCGCAGGGCAACGCGACGCGGGGCGGCGGTGGCCCCACGGTGTCGCAAGATGGGTCATCCACGAAGCCACCTCCTCTGACCAGTCGTCAACTCGCCAAGCTGGCAGAAATGGAGCGAGATCGGCAAGTGGCGCAGCTGTTGCCAGACTTTCCGCTCACTGACGAGCGATTGAAGGTCGGGCAGGCGGCCGCCGCCGCTCGCCGAAATAACAATGCCCCCACAGCGCTTCCGCTGACGACGCGATAGGGCATCATGGACCAACGTGCGAAAGTGACCGAATTCGGTTCAGGAAGATTCGGTTAAGGAAGTTTGCGCCAGTTCGAAGCCACGCCCCCATCTCGCGTGAGGTGCCAATACACCTCATCGAACGAAGAGAACGAACACTCTAAACTTGCTGCTTGGTAGCAGTTGGTGTTCCGCAGTCTACAACGGCCGCTTCCTTTCTGTGCGAACGATAGGGGGAGAGGGGGCGCCGCCGTTCCTCTGAAATCGATGTACGAAAGAGAAGGGGGGGCCAGTGGCCCAAGTCGTCGTACGTCCCGTGTCGCTTTCGTCAGAGACCCCCCAAATCCCCAAACATGTCGAGTTGGTTGTGATGTTCCATGTTCTGACAGTGCCCCCCCCCGACACTGAGCCACTTTACAATCCTCACCGGTGATTCCTCCCCCCCATGGGCTGGGGCGAGATGAAGTTCCGCGAACGCGCGGCCAAAGTGCTCATGATCATCACGATCGTCGCTCTCGCGCTCTGCTTCGCATTGCAAATTTTCATGTGCTACCGCGCTTCTTCCAATACATGGTTCGTCCCATGTGGTTCTTGCGCGAACAAGGGCGGCACCGCGCCCGCGGGAGGATCGAAGTCGCGCACGTGCGTGTCGTGCTGCCAGGATTGCACCTGGCGGGCGGAATACATGTACTACGTGCTCCGTATCTTCACGATGATTTTTATTCTCTTCTCAATCGTGTCGGAGTTCCGCACACGGATCATGCTAGAGTACTTCACCGCTTTTGGGTATTACATCCCGCGCGGCTTTTGGTACATCTTTTTAGGCTTCATGACCATTCAGTCTGGCGTCGACGATCGTGACAATACGATCTTCGCGGACTTTTTCGGCTTCTGCATGATTGGCGTCGCCTTGGCTCAGATCTTCATGGGCCTGCTGTGCTACCACGAATACAGTGAGAGCGGTCGCGACAAGGAACTGAATGAATTGGGCACGTGGAAAAGCTCGCGGAGCCCGGCTGGCGCACCTCCAGGCGGCGCCTATGCCCAACCAGGGTCGCCCATGCCGCCCGGTACCTACGGTGCGCCGCCCCCGGCTGGCGTGTACGGGGCCCCACCAGCGCAGGGAAGCAGCGCATCTGCACCAGCGCCGCAGTACTCATCCCCTGCGGGCTCCGCTGGCTATGGCCAACCGGCGACTTACGGACAGCCCTCTTCCTATGGCCAGCCAGCCACGTACGGGCAGCCACCGCCCTCGAAGCCGTGAGAAGTCGCTACCTCGTCTGGCCTTGGATGAGCGACGGGCTTTGCGACAGATTTTAGAAAACGTGTGCTCCCGCATATTCCTTCTCTCTTTCTACTCTGTGGTGATACCCCCCGCGGTGGACCTCCTATGATGGCCAATGTCACAAAGATCGGCGGGCGGTTGTGTTGTTGTCCTTCACGCCTTCCGTCTTGTGATCAGCGCCGTATCCACACCGCCCCTTCAATGGGCTGCAAGCCGAGCAAGGATGGTGACCGGGCGTCGGGGTCGTCTCGCACCGTAACCGGAGAGGTACAGAGCACCGCGGACTTGCCTCAAGTGCCCGAAGACAGTTGGTACGCCCAGCCGTTCACGGAACACTCGACGACGGATCCATGCGCGATTCTAAAAGATGCCAGCGGACTCGTGCTTCGGTCCAAGCACTGCATTCCAACAAAAGACGGCGACATGAACCGTTTTTTCGCAGAGGGCAAGTCTCTCTCCGAGGAACGCTTTCATCTTGGCGTCGACCCGATCTTCTGCCTTGGCGTTCCCTTTTCCACGGCCCTTCACATTGAGCACTCTTGGCGCCTCCGCGTTAAGAACGCGAACAACCATGACGAAGCCACCCGCACCGCACGCCCTTTCTACGACACCGTCATCGGCATCCGGGTGCTTGTGAACGGCGGCCTTGTCCCGGCGGTCCCTGACGCGGAGTTGCCCACGGATGCACAAAGTAGTTTCACGTTGCCCAATTCAACGGCGACGTATCCGGTTCACGACTCCGTGTGCCAATGGCGTTACGTTCCGATTGTGCTGTTTCCTCCGCTTGACCACTTCACCGTCACCATGAGCACGCTTTATTGGCCGCTGATCATCGCTTTCTGCCGCTCGGTGATCACCCTGACCGATGGCCTGCACCAAGTGAGACTCGAGGTGGTCTATGGAAGCAAGCAGGAGCTTTTCGTCACGGACTTTATTGCGGAGGGAGAATTTCAACTGAACGTGACGCGCAGTGGCGTGGGGCAGTGCCTCTCGCTCATGGAGGGCATCGAGCAGCGTTTGCGCGACTGCCAGCTTAGAACGAGGAACCAGCCCGCCAGCTCAGATCACTTGCTGCCCCTTCCCACTAAGGTCGCGCCCAGCATCGGCCCTTGCCCTGCGTGCCAAAACGCAAGGCGCTTTTGTTGCGTTTTTTGCAGCGCGCCGGTCTGCGGCATGCCGAGCTGCGTGCGCCGCCCGTTGAAGGCGGGCTATCCGTGCGCCTGCAAGATGCACCGTCCCGCCAAGGAGATCACAGCCGAGTAGAATCCCTCGGCCGCGATGATCCCCTTTGGAAGCGAGCGCCGTTTGGCCCCTTTTCAATTCTCACGGCGCTCCCCCAGTTAAATTTTACTTGATGGCGGGGGAACTGGTTCCGTTGTTACCGTCACGAGACGAAAGACACCTTCAACCTACGCACACACGTACCACAAACAATACACACTCAACACGCACCATCGTCCACACACACACAGCGTTTCGGATGGCCAGCGCAGGACCCCTTCAGGCTTCCCCTTCACCACAGCGCACGTACACGGCGCCGCCCTCGGTGTCGATTCCCCGCTACCGCTTCAAGGAGGACTACGTGGAATACGTCATCGAGGTGGCCACATCCGGCTCCACGCGCCAGGTTTACCGTCGATACAACGACTTTAAGCGGTTGCATGAAGCCCTGTCGCAACATTTCAACTTCTCTCAGCCGCATCACTCCGAAACCCTCGGCGTGCTGCCTCATCTGCCGTCTCAGAGTGGCCTCACCCGCGATCGCACCAACAGCAGTCACGGCCTGATCGCCAAACGACAGAAGTTTTTAGAAATTTATTTACAGCAGCTGCTGGTACCTGGCAACCGGCTGTACGGACTGTGTGAGGAATTGAAGAAATTCCTGACGGAGGACGAAACCGTCGTCGGCTACAAAGCCAAGGGCCGCCCCATTCTCGGGCTCACGTCGCGCTGCTCCTCCGACATTGATACGCGGCCGATCGATCCCAATGCCGAGGAGCTCAAGCGACCGCCCGCGGCACCGGCCGCCTCAGGTTCGACGTCGGCCGCCGCCCAAGCAGCGTCGAATATACCGGCGGTAGTTGGCCTTGGCGTGCCATTGCCGCAAATCGAGGTCCCTTACACGCGCGCTTGCATTCGCGTTCCAGCGGACGACGACCGCGAGGCAAGCGAATTGTTTCAAATGATTGGCCTCCCGGCAGATCAAGGCATCAGCGCGGTGTCGCCCAGCGTGCCGGACTTCTACCGGGAACACGGCGGATCCGATGCCGCCGCCGCTGGTGATCTCCTTGGCAGGCCCACGAGCGGCTCCGCCAACGCGTCGAAGACGTTGACGTCCTCACGGGAGGACCTTCGCCGGCGGGTGCTCAGTGCCAGCCACGTGAGCGACCTTACGGTGCCCTTCGAGACGTGCCTCGAGTGCGGCTGTGTGACAAAGGTGACTTTTCCGCTATTGGAATGGATCCCGGATGGCTACTGCGGTCAATGTGGCGGGTATCGCATCTTCTCCCTGACAATCCCTACGTTGGCGGCCGTGCTCATGCAGCAAGCGCACGGGGCGCCACCCAACGGCACTAGCATCGGCGTCGGGCAGCCGCCTTCGTCGGTGGCGACCATTGAGCGGCGCGACACGAGTCCCGACGCCGTCTCGCCGGCCGCTGCCTCCCCCCTCGCCGCCGTGCCGCTGTCATCCAGTCCGAGTGCTCCAGACCATGCCACAGCGTCTCGGCCACGCACCTCGCCGCTGCCGCTCGCTGCACCACTCGTCGCCAACGTTGCGATCGTCCGGCAGGCTTCGCTCACCGCGGCGACGCCCTCGCTTTCGTTGGGTTCATCCGCACCCTCCGCTGGACCGTCGATGGTGGGACCCCTCCCTCAAGGCCCGGCACCGCGCCACACGCCTATCAGCCCTACGAACTTGGACGAATTTGCCTTTCTGACTACGCTCGGTCGCGGCACCTTTGGAAAAGTGATCAAGGTGCGGCACATCCCGTCGCGACAAATCTTCGCCATGAAGATTCTTTCTAAGTCGAACATTGTTCAAAAACACATGGAGGGCTTTTTGCGCGAAGAGCGCCGCATTTGGCAGCTGGTGAGCGGACCCACTTCTCATCCGACCATGCCGTCGCATCCCTACGTGTGTCAATTACACGCCGCGTTTCAAACCGCGAGCCATCTCTTCTTCATCATGGATTACTTACCCGGCGGGGAGCTCTACACGCACTTGTTGCAGCTCGGGACGTTCTCGGAAGAGGAGTCCAGGTTCTACATCGCGGAGCTGATCTTGGCACTGCAGCATATCCATAGCCGCAACGTTTGCCACCGAGATCTGAAGCCCGAGAACCTAACCTTAGACGCGGATGGCCACGCGAAGCTGATCGACTTCGGCTTGGCAGCTGCTGATTTGCACACAAAGCCGAACAAACAGTTCGTCGGCAGCGCGGAATACATCGCTCCCGAAATCATCAAAGTGGAGAAACAAACCTTCGCCGTGGATTGGTGGTGCGTCGGCTGCATTCTGTTTGAAATGCTCTCTGGACACACACCTTTTTACGCTCCAACGGCGCCGGAAATTTACCGTAACGTGCTGACCAAGCAAGTCGACTTCTCGCATCCACCGGTGTCGAAGCCGCAGCTCTGGCAAGATGAAAGTCTTGTCGACCTGCTGCGTTCGTTGCTGGATCGCGACCATAAGCGACGTCTGGCTTACGCGACGTCGAACCACGGCATGCTGGCCAACAAGTGGCTGAATCACAACCTGGATTTAAAAAAGCTGCGCCAGCGGCAGTTGCTGGCTCCGTTTCGACCTGATTTGAAGCTGAATGATACCAAGTACGTCAACGTGGAGAGCGTGAGCGAGTGGGCGACACTGCCGGCGGCCGGACCAATTCCCGGAGGTAGCCGCGAGCAGGACCGAGTCAAAATAGCGCTGATAGACTTTGCCGAGATTCATCCCGGACGAGGGACCGGCCGTGGGGGGGCGCCTGAGCCGCCTCCCGCGCTCGCGAACCTGGTTCCCGGCGTGGATGCGCTTACACAGCAGCAAATGGTCGCACCCAACGCCTTCGTTGGCGTCTGGCGGTTGCGTCGCGTCGCCCTCATTGCGGCCAATGGCATGGTCGCCCTCCCGTGGGGATCCCAGGTGGTCGGCTTGCTCATCTACACGTCGAATTCTTTGTTTTCGATGCAGCTCTGCCCGCTGAAGCGACCGCAGTACCGGGACCGGACTCGCGCGGCCCGGGATGAAATCCTTCTTGCCTTTTCCACGTACGTCGCGAGCTTCGGCACGGTGGACTTTATGCCGCGGCAAAGCATCGTGATCCACCGGCCCGTCGCCGCGGTGTGCCCTTCGCTCACCCACGTGGTCCAGCGACGCGTGTTTCACGTGACGCAGGAGAGCTTGGTGCTGCAGACATTGCAACCCGAGGACGCAGGCGACGGTATTATGGCGGTGGTTTCCACGGAATGGGAACGCGTGGCTTAAAGGAGAGAGAGAGAGAGAGAGAACATGAGAGAGAGAGAGAGAATTTCCCGCATCTGGGATGGTCGACCATCTTTCCAACGTCACACTTTATCTCCGCTCACCCTCATCACCACAGTCAGGTCAAACCCTGTCCCTCTCATGTGGCGCTCGGTGCTGCCTTTGGCTTGGGGTGATGCTGGACACGTCGCGGTCGCAAGCCAAAGCACGAGTAGCGAAGTCCCCCAGGGGTTTGCGGCTTCCCGGGGGGTCGTTGCCCATCGCGCTGCTTGCCCCCCCCCCGCACCTTTTTCAGTGCGTTTTTTGCGCCGACACGCACCAGAGATGACGGTTGTTGCCACACTAGCCGTACCCAACCCACTGGCCCATGCTGAATCGGTTGCCGGCTCGGGCCTCTCTTGGCCAGAGGAAGTCATCACGGGTGTGATCGTCGGCCATAGCGTAGCGCTCGGGCCAGAAGTCATTGTCACTGGGGTGGTAGTCGACGCGTTTCTCCCGTCCGGAGCCGGGACGTTTGCGGTGCCTGGGTCGGCTGCTGGTAGCGCGGCACAGCCACGTGATACAATAGGGAGTGGCGCCGCTGCGCCCTTTGGAGGCGCGGCCGCGTCGCCGCCGATGCCGTCGGGTACGATGCCGCCATGCGGGGCCGCGACGACCGGGAATAAAATGTGTGAGCTGCCATTTCACAAGGAGCTGAAAACCTTCCTTGGCCACACCGGCCCGGTGTATTGCTGTGCATTCGCAACAACCGGGGAGCGATTCGTGACGGTGGGTGCCGACAAGTCCGTTCGTGTTTGGACCGCTACCGAGGGCACGTTCACCGTGATGAAGGGGGGTGTGCCTAGCATCAAAGCAGCAGTGTGCGATTTTTGTCCCAACGGCGAAATCGTCGTGAGCGCCGTCCAGAGCGAAAACGTTAGCTTACGGCTCTGGAACGCAGTCACCGGCAAGCAGCTGCACACAGTGAAGAACCTCGAAGAACACTGGACGTACTGCACGCAGTTTAGTCCCACAGGAGCTCATTTTCTGTCTGGAGCGCGTGCTCTGCGACTCTGGAACACAGAGACGGCGACCGTCGTCGTGACCTTGAAAGGGCACATGCCGCACGGAATTTACTCCTGCGGCTTCTCTAACACGGATGGAGGCCAGCACTGCCTTTCGGGATCGGGCGACCATCTGATCAAAATGTGGGACTGTAGAGGCAACCGCGACTTGCGCACGTTTAGTGGCCACGACGGCGCAGTGTGGTCCTGCCGATTTTCCCATTCAGACCGATACATCATCTCAACGTCCATGACTCACGAGCTCAAACTTTGGGACGCGGGGTCGGGGCGCGTCATACGCAACTTCAAGGGTCACGGAGCCCCCACTCAGTGTGCGCTGTTCACCGGCGACGACAGGTACGTACTGAGTTGCGCGCGCGACGGCAACGTGATGATCTGGGAGACCGAAACGGGCAATCTCGTGGACACGTTGACGCGGCACCGCGGTATTGTTTTCGCCATGGACGTTCAAGGCAACATGCTCTTGACGTCGTCGCACGACGAGGCGGTGAAACTGTGGCAATTGAACCTCCCGTAGTCGTCAAATCCTTGACGGCCGCCGGAGACGTGAGTTTCCCCCGAAACCTGCTGCTTTAGTGCCCCCCAAAAAACCACGTCAAAATGCTGGGTCTTTTTGTCCGTCCCATTTGAGGTGTCTGATTGGTTGTTGGTGTTCCCCAGGCATGCGCGTAGTTTCCCGACCATAAATCACTGTGGAGTTTTTTTGCTTTCCGGTGCCTTCACCCTCCGCGATGGCTCTTTCTGGTTGGGGCCGTGGTACCACGCACTTGCGGCTGCTCGTAGTATTCCTCCTGCTGCTGCTGCAGGCAGGTGCGGTGACCAGCGCAGTGCTGACCCCACGCTGGTCCGTGAACGTCGGCTTCGCCACCGTCCTGTATCCCACATATGCTGGCGTCGACATGGTGATCCTCGGTGGGGCACGCAACGTGACATGCTTGAACACGACATCGGGTGCCGTTGTTTGGACCAGCGGTGCGATCGACGTGTCCGATTTGAGCGAGGCGGTGTTGGCGGCGCCTGTGGACTTCGCTGTCGTGAAGGCGGCCGTGATCGCCTCGACTGATAACCAACTGGTCGCTTTGAACCTGCAGGACGGACGCGTGAGATGGTCGATCAATGCATCCGCCTATCTATCCGCATACGCCGTGGATGATCATCACCTCTTACTGGGCCGCACCAACGACGATGTGAATGCGTCCTTGTACGACCTGATCGACGTGCAAACGGGGAAAATGCTTCACCCCGTTCCGTCGTTGCCGTTTGCGTGGTCCGAAGCAATATCGAAGCGACGTGGCTTGTTCATTTCCGCTGGCCGTCCCCAGTCGTTCAATGGCACGTTGATCACGGCCTTCTGTGTGAGGTCGATGTCCGTCGCGTGGTCGAAGGAACTGCTCGACGCGTATGTTGGCGTGTTTGATGTGTTCTTCGCAGGCAACACTGATGATCACCTCATCGTGTTGGCGACAACGTTCGACGGAGACAACATGGTTTTTGTACTCGACGCACGGACGGGATCCATACACTGGTCTGATCGCAAACCTGGCGGTGGCGGCGGCTACCTGAACGTCGGAAATTTGTTAGGAAGCTTCGGTGATGTTGGTGTCTTCGCTGGCACGGATGCGGGCATCAAAGGGGTGGACCTGCTCCGCGGCGCAACGTTGTGGTCGGTGGAGACGTGGCAGCCAGTGTACGAGCATTTTTTCTCCACCTCCGTCACGGCGGACGGACGCCTCGCGGCGTACATGGGCCCGACGTCACCAAGCGACGAATACCTCTGGCCGTTTTCGCTCTACAATGTGACTTCAGGCGCTCTGCTCGCGTTCGAACTCGTCCCGTATCCCGGTCGTGGATCCGAACGCGAACAGGGCCAGCAGAATCCCACACCGATAGTCACCGCGACTCGGATTTTTTACATGTCCGTCAACCGGGGACTGTGCATGAGCACAGCGATAGGCGACCCCGTGGAGCAACTTGGGTGCCTCGGCGCGGACTTCGCGTTGGCGACAACGGCAGTGGCGATGCGTGAAGGCGTCGTGTACACCTGGTCGCCCTCTCGCGAGAGTGGTTTCGTCGCATTCTTTGCAAATCCAACGACACGGGCTGCCTCCCTGCCCTCATCCTGATACTTACTTACTACGGTATCAGGATGAGCGGTATCAGGATGCGCAGCTGTATAAAACACACATCAGGAGCTGCGACAGTGAGCACGATTCCCCATTTCACCCTTCCCCGGACCCACAAGTAAAAAATTGCCCAAATTGATGGCTCTTTTATTCCGTTTATTCAAACCGTGTTGATGTTGTTGTTGGTCCCCTCAAGCCGGGATTTCTCCTTGTCTTCGTGATCGGGTCCAGTCGCAGCGACGAGCATGGACTGCTCGTCGTCTTGGAAACGTTGGCTCGGCCCGATTGGCTTGATCGCGCTCGCCTTGCTCATGACTCTTCCCTGGACCCCAGCTCCTCGTCACAAACACCTGCGTGCTGCTGCGAGCGTGCTTTTGGTGGCAGAACCGGGTCGGCATGATGCCCCTTCAGTTGACGCCGTGCAGAGAGGACAAACCACCATCCCTGTGGCCCCCATGAAGGGCAGTATCGTTGAACGCCGCGACACCAATCCCCGTGATAGGACGAGCGCGGTGACAAGGAGCGGCGACGACCATTCCAGCGCTGGCGACCATTCCAGCGGTGCCAAACAGCGGCGGATGTTTTCTGGCCGAGCCACGCGGACACCTACGCTGGGAAGCATTTTGTGCTTCCCGGCGTGATGGAAGCGCGAGGCAACCGTGAGGGGACCGAGTTTCCCACGATGCTCCTGGCGGATCGATTCGGCCCTCATCAGCTGATGCTCGCACCGAGGCGTGTCGTGCTTCTCTACAGCTTGGTGCTGCCCACCACGCATTTGTTGACGTCGCCTACGACCCCTGTCGACGTCGTCGCTCGCTCCGTCATGGCCCAGGCGGTCAGTTTGCTTCAGACGTCGGAAGCTCCAGCAGGCACGGCGGCTGTGGTCGTCATGCTGCCTCGACTGGACTTATTGCATCTGTGCCACGACATGCTCCATGAGGACGTCCCACAGGAGCTGGTAAGCTATGTGGTGCTGAATTTTGTCACCCTCGATCACGCGTCCGCGACCGCTGCTGCAGAAGCCGGAATTGTCGCGACGGAGTCGACTGAGGCTTTTATGCGTCGATTTCGCCAAGAGTGGCTGGAGTTGCACTGCCACATGGGCAACGTCGACCTAGGAGACCCTCTTTGTGTTTACTCACGCCGTCTTCGTCTCCTCCCCGTCTTGGGGAACGACGAATCGGTCCCTGGACGGAGCGACGGCGGTGGATGACTTTGACAGAACGTGGCCAGAAAGAGGTCACACCCTCCAAGGCCAGTCGGTCGGTGCCAACTTGGATGGCCTCGCAAGCGCAGCATACGAGCACGGCTTAAGGGACTTTCCACCTGGCCCGGATGTCATGGCGACCGTTTGTCGAGGACAAGATGACACCATGCGACATCTTTGCCGCTGTGTCTTGGCGTTCATGCCCGACGCCGTGCGGGCGCAGCTATCCGACACGCATTGCTATGCCAGGCGCGAAGGCAACCGGCACCACTTTTCTCGGAAAGCACTCCGACGCGTGGCAAAGGTTCTACGGTGGCGGGAACGACGCGAAACAGTGAACGAGTTGTTCACGCGATGCCCCCAATCGCCCCTCAAACAGGAAACCGCCGTCGACCAAGCAGTCGGTACGGTTTTTTCACCCATGAACGTCGTGTTGCAGGCGCTCGCAGCGGACACAGGGCTGACACCCAGTTTTATGAGCACGACGAGGCCACTTCTTGACGGCCACGATCACGACCGTGGCGCGGTGATGCATGCTCACCAGGACGCTGCAGCACCGTCGAAAGTTGTTGCGTCCTGTGATCCGACAACATGCAAGTTTTCGCGCCCTTCTGAGCCGCGGGACCCTGCTTCACCCAAAGGACAAGACGCTAAGGCCAAGGAACGAAGCTTCGCGCAACGGTTCATCTTGCCGGGACTGGATCTTCGGCGAGGACGCGCGCGCTTCCCGGATCCGCCGTCGGCAGCTGCCGTTGCTGCATTGGGAGTCGAGGCAAGAAACAACTTGTCCACGTCGTCGCCTTCGTACCGGAAGCGACGTGTCGTCGCGTCACATGCATTCAGCATCGTCGTGACGCGCATGCCACCTTGCTTTCGATGCCTCGCGGAGAACGTCCTTTCCTTTCAGGTGATGGCGCCGAACTCTGCGATCCTTGTGGCCTTCACCAGCTCCTTCACGCTCGCACGGTTCAAAGAGTGGCACGGCCACATTGCGTCGCTCTACTTCGAGTCCCTATTACTCGCATACCTTCTCCCGCCTCTCGCGACGGGGAGAAGATTTGAGAGTGGGAGTGTCCTCCGTGGCCACCTGACGAATGCGTTGATGTGCCACCGATATTTCACCGGGTTCGCCACCGTTGTGCTCGTGCCCCCAGATGGCCAAGCCATGTCACTCGCGGTCGAAGCGCAACTGGATGACGTGGCAGCCCGGCTACTCGAGGCGAATGGCGTCGCGACCCGTCCGCAGCATTGGGTGCCAACGCCAGGTCTGTTCCACAGGGATGATTTGGACGCTTCGTCGCCTTCTGGGCCTTTTCAGGGTAATCGACAGAACTCAGGTGAGGCTGCGAGCCGACGGCCAAAGGTTTCATCGTCCAACGCGAGTGGTTCGATTCACACGCTACTATCGCACGGGCTGAATAAGGACGTCGAAAACCAAAAAAGTCAAACGCATTCCGACGCGCTGTGTTGTCAACCGTGGGTCGATTACGTCCTGGCGATGGTCGACAAACGCCATCTAGAAGCGCTGCGACGCGGATGCGGCGGGCCATCCGCGAATGAAGTCGAAGTTCCTCATTTTGGGGAGGGTTCGATTCTACGCGGGGATGCCGTCGTAGCAGTGATCGCGTGGTTGGAGCAGCTTCCGCAAGGGATATTGCAACCGTTGAGCCAATGGAGTGTGGACGACAATGACGACGAGGTCTCGAAGGGTTGGTCGGCGTGGGCGCTGTTGCTCTCTTCCACGCAAGTTCCTTCCCCGCCTCGTCACCGGCTGAAGTCGGGCAAGAGGTCACGTGCGAGTGTCGTGTTCGACGTTGAAAACT
>ERZ1292633.4681-Hain-H41-02um-R1-4681-length-12606-cov-5_pt1 | contig 12606 bp, 2 predicted proteins | sample MGYA00564406_ERZ1292633 | MGnify/ENA primary metagenome ERZ1292633 (study PRJEB36523, sample SAMEA6512639) | groundwater metagenome | collected 2019-01-08 | study: AquaDiva: Metagenomics assemblies of 32 groundwater samples
CTTGCTTCTTCATGGCGGCTTTCCATTGCAGCTCCAGCTGCTCGGCGACGTTCTTCGACTCCTTGAGCTCCTCTTCGAGGCGCTTGATCGACGCCTGGGCGACGCTCGCTTGTTCGTTCGATTGCGCGCGCAGGGTCCTTTCAACCGTGGACACTTGTGTTTCCAGCTCCCGTGCTGCGACCTCCTCGGCCGCTTTGGTCGCCCGTTGCAGCAGATCGGAGACGGGCTTCAATTTAAGGGCGGCTTGCGGCCCCAGCTGCAGCAGTTTGCTTGCCGCGTTGGCGGGCAACTGGGAAAGCAACTCTCCCCAGGCAGACACCCAGGTGTCGCGCTCGAGCTCCATTGCGGTGCGTTGCGCGTGCAATTCTGATCGCTGATGTCCGAGTTCTCCGCCGAGAAGAAGAACGGCACGTAACAAGTCGGTCGTGACTCCCTCGAGAAGCCCAAATCTTGCGAGGGTGGTGATGTGCTTGCCCTTGTCATCGGCGCCTTCGTCGTCGTCGCTGCTGTCTTCCTCGGCCTCTAAGAACGCGATGACCCTTGCGCTCGCGTCGTCGAGAACGTCGGGTCCTGCCGTTGGGTAGCGCACCGCGGTGGCCGCCGAGGCGGCCTCTCCTTCCGCTGCGTCCAACATGGGCACATCGCGCTGCAGCTGGCGAAGAATGACACGCAAGCGGCTCCGAAGGTTGTCCATTTTCCTCATGACGTTCTGCGCCGATGAGGCTTGCACTTGGACGATGTGCCTAAGTTCGTGTTCTCCAATGCAGCTCAGATCCTTGGCCGCTGCTCCGTGGCCACTCGCCAGCGCATCGATAGCCGACGTCGAGGGTTGTTCTTGCTGCGTGTCGAACTGGTCGGAACCTAGTCCTGGGAGCGTGACACCTTTGTCAGTAAGAAGCTGCTTGCACGTCGCGAGGTCAGTTTTAAAGATGTCCACCTGCTCCTTGGCTTTTTGTTCGCGTCGCGCGATTGTGATCGCGTGCGACCGCCAGCGCGACGACTCCGCTGCGACGAACGCCAGCTTTTCACGATGCGCCGCGATGCCAGCGACGACCCGCGGATCGTCAACCGGCGTCGCGGCGGCCACGATCCTCTCCAGGGTCACCTTATCAAGATGCAGCGCACTGCGCTTGGCGACGATGTCGCGCGCGATTTTTAGCGCGTCGGCATCGGGTGGAGAGTACCACTTTTGAAACTGCTGCTGGCGTGCACGCTCAGCCTCGAGGTCCGTCACGAGGCCTGCGATTGTCACGGCATGTTTCTCTCGTTCCTGCGCCTGCAAGCTGTCAAGGCTGATGCGCACCAGGCGCAGTTCGTCTCGCTCTGCCTCGGCCACGGTGAGGGTCTCGCCTTGCTGCGCGAGCTGACGCTGGAGCGACACGACAGTGCCTTGCAGAGCTTGCACTTCGGTGACATGCATGTCAACTTGCCTCTCAGCAGCGAGCACCGCGAGCCGCAACTTGTTCCGTTCATTCGTGTAGGACTCCGTCAAGTGCGCTAGACTCCGTTGTGATTTCTCGAGTTCTTGCGACCGTACTTCAAGTTGGGATGCGGTCACTTTGAAGGCTTCCTGCGTCGCCTGATAGGCTGTGCGTTCGTCAGTTAGCAACTCGACGAGCTGGCAGACCTTTTCGAGCAGCTCCGCGTCCGTCGATGTGTCCGCAAGCATCATGTACATGTCGAGCAGCGCCGCTTCCTGGCCCGGTGCCGCGCCCAGCTCCTGAGATGCACGTAAATGCGCGATTTCGCCAAGTAGAGCCGTCTTGGCGACGTCAAAGCCGCGCTCCCGCCGGAGATGTTTAGCGCGCTCGACCGCGATCGTTTCATCCTTCGACACCAGTTCGTTCGTCAGTTCGATGACGCGGCGTTGGAGGCCCGCAACGGTGAGGCGCCAGTCGCCCGTGACGACAGCCGCTGCGTCAGCCGGCGGCACGTGGCCATCGTCGACGCTGTGTTCCGGCGACGCCATGGCCGCGAAGGCTGCGTCCTTGGTCTCGCTTCCACTCGGAAACGCCTCGAGCAGCTCGGTGAGGGTCAATTCTACGTCGGTCGAGCACTCCGCGACTTGTTCCAAAACGAGTCCGTCTCCCCAAACCGGGGGGGCGCTCGAAGGGAGGGCTCCTCGTTCCGGGCCCACGGAACCAACGACACCTTTTCTCAACGCGGCGAGCAGCAGTTGCAACCGTTGGGAGATGACCGTTGCCGCGGCGGTCACAGTGCGCCGCAAGTCGTGTTGGACGCTCATGACCGGTTCCCGTCGCCGCGACTTGGCGCCGGCGGTTGTGCGAGGTGGCATGCCAAGAGAAATTTGGGTCAGCACTGACGGGTAGGAACACAAAAAAACAAGGTGTGCGTCCATGGCGCCATCGCCAGATCATCCATAAGTGTATTTCTCACTTCAAAGCTTTCTTCAGGTACACAAACATGTGGCAGGTTCTACGACGGCGACGGGGGTAAGAGAAAGCAGGGTGTGGTTTTAGGAAAACGGGACGAGGATGAAAAAGACGGTACCCAGCTTGCGCTCGGGGAGAAAAAAAAACCGACGAACCTCCATTTTCTGACCTCACCGCGGCGCGGGTGGAGGGGCTGTGGGCACGATTTCGGCCATGCCTGCGATCCATTCGACAAGATCCTTGTCCGCGGCGGCGGTGGCTCCTCCATCGGGACCCGACAAGTCCGCCAGGAATTGCACATGGTGGGGGCCCAGTGGGAAGGGGGGATAGAAGCGAGAAAGGTCTGGCTGCCCGGGCGAGGCGGCACGGCGCGATGTGTGAGCCGGCAGCGACGTGTCTCGAGTCGTTGCCCGGGTAGCGAGACTGATCAGTTCGACGAACTCCACCAGCAGCTGTGATTTCGCCTCTTGGAAGAGGTCTTCCGACGTCGGACCGGACGGCGTTGGGCTGGTGGGCAACGAATTGGGGCGCACCCCTTCTGCGCTGGCGGGCGCCCCACCGCGACCAGCCCCCCCGGCCTTCGCGCCAGGCGCCGCGGGAGCGGTCGCTTGCTGCTTTCCAGCGGTCTTGCCGCCCTTGGCGCCGCCGGATGGATCCGCACCGTCCTCGAATATAGGGTCCACACTCGCCGCGGACTGTGCGAGCAGCAGGAGCGCTCGCCGAGCGAAGTGGTGAACGATGGACACTTTCGCGCTTGGCACCGATAACACGGCGGCCACAGGTGGAATGCTAGTGAGTTCTGATGCTGCTTCGGAAGCCTGTGCGGCTGCCTTTCCCGACTTGGCACTTTTGCCCACGGCGGCCGCCACGGTGTCCTCTGCGATACCCCCGCCACTCGCGCACCAGCCGAATACCAACAGAGAAGTCGGCGCGGCCTCGGATGCGACCTCGGGTGCATCCCCTCCAGCACCGCTGGCGGTCGGCAAGGCCGGAAGGTTTCGGTAATGGGCAACAAAGACGGTCCACGGTCGCAGCGGCGGCAGACCTTGGTGGTCCGTCGCGCTCCAAATCGGTGCGCGGTCGAGAAGAAACGGCGAATCCGTTGAGGTTCCTCCGGCTGCGGCCACGCCAAGCACTTTGTGTAAGTCGCCACTGACGCACGGGCCACCCTTGAGTTGCAGAAAGTGGCGCAACTTCGCCAACGCCGCTTCGTGCACGTTACACGGCGCCACCTGTCCCGACAGCAGCGCCGAGGACCGGTGCTCGGACTGCAGCTGGGAAAAGACGGCCACCGTCAGCGGCAAGGTGACAGAAGGTCGGGCGGACGGCGATGAGGGTGACTTGTCGGTCGTCGCCTTAGCGGCCGCTTGCTTGCCATCGGCGGGCCCAGCCATCATGCTGGCCTGTGCCGCCTCGGCGGCCAAGATCCACTGGCACAGCGATCCGCGACGGGCCTCTTCGTCTAACACCTCCCAAGGACGCCCGGCAAGATGGCTGGCAACGTCACCGATGTCCGCAGGAAACGCAGGAGCGGGCGTGAGTTCGCCCTGCGGACAGAAGTTGTTGACGGCGCGGCCCTTGAGCACCGTCGCCCTCGCCGCGAGCCGAAGGTAAAACAGGGCGGCTGGGACGCCGCCATCGCTCGGCACCGCTGGCGGCGGCTTTGCGGCGACGGCATCCGTCGCGCCGCCGTGGGTGGGGCGATGGCTGGGAGAATTCGCCGGCGCGGATTCCTGCTGCGGACTGCGGAACAGAACGGCGAGGCATAGCTCCAGGCCCGCGGCTCTCAGCACCTGGACGTCGTGGATGCCTCGCAAAACCGTGTCCGACAGGGCGCTCCGGCATAGTTCGGCGATGTCATCGACGGTGGTCCCGGGCAAAGGAAGGGACGCCGCAGGCCGCATGGCACGAGCCAACACGACTCTGGCGGTGCACGTGAACTGGACGGTCTTGTCGCTGAGTACGTGACTTTGTGTCGCCGCGGCAAGGCATATTTTAGCCGCCTGCGACGCCGTCTGCCGATCGCCGCGTTCCAGCGCAAATTCGGAGAGCGACGCGCTCGCGGCGGCCAGCAGAGGCAAGTAAGGGTTGAATCGTTCCCCTGCCGCCTGGTGCGACGCCTTGGTGTCCAGAACTTCGAAATTGGCACCCGCGTATCGCGACAACTGCACCGAAGCGTCCACTGCGGATCGCCAACGCGCAATGATAGCGATCGACGCGGCGTGGTCCTCCGGGGTGCAACCGAGCGTCGTGGGAGCAGGAATGGCGTCGTGCGCGATGGCGTCGTGCGATGACGCGTGGCCGTCGGTACCGACGCTGTCCAAGCGCAGGGTTGCCGTGCGGCACGTGCGTGATCGCCAGCTCCAGGCATCCACCGCAGCGCTTTGGACCTGTGCCAATACGCCGCGCTCGTCGAAGGACTTCCAATCCAGTTCAGTGGACAGCCGAACCGCGGCGGCCAGGCGCTTCGCCGCCTCGTCCGTCTCTCCCAGTTGAAATTGAATCGTCGCGGCCAGCAAATGGGCGTCCCGTTCGCACGGCCGGTCGTTTGTGCTCAGTGCCAACTGCGCTAACTCCTCCACGACCGCCAGGGCCGACTCGAACCGTCGTTCCTGCGTCAACGACTGCGCGAGCGTACAGCCAAAACGGAAACAATCTCGTGCGCTTGCGCACCGCAAAAACGACGGTGTGGTGAACATTGATGCGGTCGACGTGGTTGGTGCCGGTTCGGATTGCCCTAATGCGGACCAATGAACCTGTAGTTCCGCACTTGCCGCCGCGCTTTGGCCTCGAAGGATCGCGAGCCGACCTCGAATGGCGGCCGCGAGGAGAGATGGCTGACGACCTACGGCGCTACCGAGGGTCAGCGACGTGATGCGCTCCACGAGCTGTATCATGGCCGAGATGGTGGCACCGCCGGGGACCGACGGCGCGCCACTCGCGTCGCCCTGGGCTTTGGAGGCCCCTTTCTTGGCGCCCGGGGCCTCCTCAGGCGGAGTGAGCGACGCGCTGCTCTGCCAGACCAACGCGGGATCACTTTCAAGCAGGGAGAGGAAGGTGGAGGCAAGCGCGAGGGCTGCGTGGGCGGCGACCACCTCGCCGTACTCCGCCACGATCGCGTCGGGCAGTGAGAACGACGACGTCGACGCGGCGGCGCAATGCGCAATGAGGGCGTCGATTGCCGAGCAGTTGGCTTCATCGGTGAGGGGCTTCGCGTTGACGAACCCGTCGAGCGACGACGCGCCTCCCTCCGATTGTGTGGCTCCTCCCGAATTGTCGTCCGGACGCTTGTCAAGTTTTTTGTTGTCCGGCTTTCCGGCGGCCGCGGCCCCTCCCGCGGCAGCCGCAGCGGATTTACCGGTGTTGCTGGCACCCGTCAAATTCGCACCCTTGTTCTGACCGGCGTCCGCGTCCAATGCCACGCCCAAGTGGGCGAAGCTTTTGTCGATGAGCTTCGCTCCTTTGACGAGGTCGTTCAAGACTCGGATGGCGACGCGGAAGTTGCCAAGCTGGCCCGCCGCCGTGGCTTTCAACGAGCGTGAAAACGCCAGCCAGTCATTGCTGCGCGCTGCCGTGCGGGCGGCAAACTCCAGGAAGGTGGCAACGACCGCAGTCTGCACCGGAAGGCCGGCGACAAGCAGCGACTGGCCGACGAAACCTAAGCCTTGAATGAGCTGCGAGGGTAGGTCACTATCCATGTTGTCGAAACGCAGACCACCGGGCAGTTCCGTGAGCTCGCATTCGAGCGCATCGAAGGGCCGCTGTGGGAATGTCAGCGACGAGCCACTGAGAGTGCACCGCAACAGTTCGGCGGCCAGCACGCAAGACTCGTGCGCTTTTGTCTGGTCGTTGACAAACGTGAACATGGCGAGTTTGGAAAGAGCCACGACTGCCCACAGCGCCTTCCACGTGCCGAGTTTGCTCGGGTCCGCTATGAATTCGGGTAGCATGGTGCGCCAGTCGCGCAATGTTTTCGGACGTCCGAATGCCGCATCGACCGCACTTTCCCACGCCACTTGGGCCTCCACCTTGTTTCGGTGTAGCAGGTGAATGTGGCCTAGCTCGACGAGCAGCGCCATCAGCCGCTGGCGGCTGCGTTTCTGTCGCAAATAGTCGACCGCGGCGTTGTAGAGGCCGACAACGTCTCGGTACCCGGACGCGGCGACACCGCCGCCTGCGCCTGTGGCCACACTGGTGGCGTCGTCCGTGTTGATGCTAGTGGCGAGCATCTGCTGCGCTTTGCCGGGCAGAATCAACCTCGGCTGGTTCGGCATGATCGAGTTTCCCAGTCGGGGAAGTACCTTAGTCACGAACTGTTCGCTGCCGCGGTACACGGCCCAGCTGCGTTGGGCCACGGCGACGAGCCGTTGCGCTCGCGGCTCGTCGCGTGATACGGTCGCCAGTTGTTCCAAGGTCCGCTGGAAGGGTTGATTGGTCGCGTATTGCAGGTTCGCGACGTACGGCAGCAGACGCGTCGCAAAACGGTTGTCCGTCACGGCGTTCATGTCGAGGCAAATTTGCACGCAGGACTGCTTGAGCCGGCCGTACTGCATGGCTTGCGTCGCGTAGTGGAAGCAGCGGAACATTTCGTCCACATTCGTGAAGGGACCAAGGCATTGGGGCGACAAGTCGCACGAGGGTGGCCGGCGATTCAGTGGCGAAGCGGCATCCTTTTCAGGCGACGCCAGATTGGCGGTTTTGCGTTTTTGCTGGCGAGTCACCGCACGGCTCGATCGCTGCGTGATCGAACCGCCCTCGGTATGGTCGCCATCGGACGGTTCGCCGGCAGGATCGAGGCCCAGTTCGTTGCACGCCATGGTGCGCAGTTCCTGGAGCAACGACGCCTCCAGCGAGAGCCGTGCCTCTGCTTCCTGCATCGCAAACTGGCTGCGCTCCCGCTCGAACACTTTCTGGATTCGCCGGCCAAACGCCGCCATTCGCGCGCGTTGATTCCTAGAAACGGCCAACCCAGTACGCGACAGCAGCAGTGAGAGGCTGGTCGTTCGGCCGAAGATGCCGCCCTCGACGTCAAAGTCGCGGCCCACCTTGACGCCTGGAGGCTGCATCGCGTCAAACTCGTCGATGGGGCTCGCCCAACGGCCATGTGTAAACATCGAGATCATACGCACGATCTCGGTCGCCGTCACCTTCATGTACTGTTCTACCTTTGAGAAATTTTCGATGGCGCTGCGGGTCGCTGAGCCATCCGTTGCCGGCTGGATGGACGTGGTCCGGCCCGTCGGCGTCGTGGAGCTGGCAGTGCTGCTGGGGCGAATCGAAGACATTCCCGACTCTGATTTACCCGTGCCGGCGCCCACGGCCGACGACGACGCCGAAATATCAACGAGCACCGGCAGGCACTCGCCAAATGATGTGCGCACCACGCTGATGCACTGAAGCATCGCAGCGGCCGCGTGCTGCCAGCAGTGCTGCCGTGAGAAGATGACGAAGGATCGTACGGCCGCGTCAATGGCCGTGGCTCGCTGTTTGATCGTTTCTGGCGATTCGGGCTGCACCTGTCCGCAGTCTCCCGCCAGCGGCTTGTCCCCAAGTCCCGCCGCGTTCTCGACGCCCGCCTTCTTTGCCGCGGGGGGAACTGGCGTGAGCCCCTTGCCAGCCGTGGCAGCGGGGGGACCACCCTTCCTCCCTTGATCCGACGCTGCCGACGGCTTTGATGCGGTCGACGGCCGCAAAAGGTGGCGTTGCTGGCTTTTTACGAGTTCGCGGAAGGAGATGCACGACTGGGTGAGGTGCATCAACGCGTGAAATGGCTCATCGTGCTGAACGCGCAACGTCCGTACTTTCCGGAGCGCCACACGGCGCCGCAGCAGCGCGATGCGGCGAGTTAACACCACGCGGGCGCGCTCGGTTGGCGACGTTTGCCCATGGGCACCGCTCCCCGCGTCGCTGTGGGCTGTCGTTGCCGGCATCGCCGCGTTGAGCGCAGCGAGGTAGTCTGTTTCGATAGCAGTCAGCTGCTGCTTCCGAGATTTAATCTCTGCAACTGTGTCGTTGATTAGGGCTTGGGCGGCGTCAAAGTGTTTGCGCTGGCATAGCCAAGCAACGGCGAGCGTCGCGCACTTGGACATAAGCACACTCCCTTTGAGCTCCGCGATTTTGGTCACGAGCGAGTTGGCAGTTGCTGCCGGGTTGTGCATCACGCTCGCTAACTGCATGTAGGCATCTGGAAGTGCGTTGGTCAACGCCGCGTCCGCGGGAAGTGGGCAAAGGGAGAGCGGCGACAGGAACAATTGTTCCACGAGCTGGAGGAACTCGATCGGCATGACATCCGCATCGGAAAGACTGCCCACAATAAATGGGCTCTGGTACGGTTGCGGCGCTTTCGGCGCCCCGTCTCCTTGGCCCGATGCCGACGCGGCCGACGAGGATGTCTTGCCGCCTGATGGCTTCGCTGCCGGCCCCTTTGCTGTCGGTGCCACTGCGGCCGGCGAGGCGTCCGTGGCCTGACTGGCAAACCCTTCAATTTTGATGGGCTTCAGCGCGGATTTGACAAATTTCATCTCCGATAGTGCTCGAGCTATGTTCAGTTGCTGCTGTTCGCTGGGATTGAGCCGCACCAGTTGATATACTTGGCAAAACGTCGCGGACAACACGTCCACGAACGCCTTCCGTGTCCCGCCGTTTGGAAGCTGCTTGGCAAGGTCCATGGCCACCTGAAACGTGCGCACGGCTGCCAACTGCAAAGTGGGGTTCGTCCAGCGGCGCGGTTGCAGAGTACCGAAGGAATGAAGGACATGCGAGACGGGACGGAGGAGGAGAGGGGATACCGGCCGAATGCGTGCGAGGGGAAGCAGCTCGTTCGCGATGCCTCGCACAGCCCCCGTGATGGCGGTGTCATCCTGAGCAGCCGCGCCGAGATCCAAGGCGAACAAAAACACGTTGATAGCGCGCAGAGCCCGCATCTCCGACTGTTGGCGTGAAAGGCGACGTGGATCGGGACCGTCGTCCTCGTCGTCGAGAAAGTTCTCCTCGGGCACAAAAGGGTCTGAGGTCGCGTCCGATCGAGGAGTCCCATCGGCACTGAGGCGCTCAGCGGATGGCAAAATAGAAATGGCGGCGAACGCGTGAGACAGCAGGCGAATGGTAGACGTGGACGCACTGTTCACGGCGTCGTCACGGAGGGTGTCCCAAGCTGCGGGGTTACGATTCCAGATCTTTTCGTCGGTGGGTCCGCGTTTGACAAAATTTTCGAAAATGGCTTCTCGGCACCGGCAAAGGACTTTCAGTTCGCCGGGGCTGAGGTCAGCACGTGAAGACTGATGCATCGATTCCGGCGAGAAGGCCGCTGTGCGTCGCGAAGCCGCGAGTGCCAGCAGGCACCAGGTCACGTTGCGCGAGAAGCCAGAGTCATCCGACGCGGTGTCCCTCACGAGGGAGGAGGCCTCCTCGAGCTTGCGGAGCCGTGCGCTCGCCGACCCCTCGTTGGCGGGCAGGCGCGATTCGGCAACGGCCGCCACGATCGCGACCGCGCGGAGGCACTTGTTGGACAAGTACGGTCCGCCCACTTTCAGCAACACTGATTCATAGGCGTCGTTGACGTCCAATCCCTTGGCCATTTCACCGGCGGCCGGATTGACGGCGCTGGCGGCGGCGATGGCCCGCTCTTCCTTCAGGGTGACCCTGCCAAGAATGGCCGTGCGCTGCTTCCGCTCCTCCATGAGCCGGCACGTGCGCTGGTGCTCCGCATCGTGCTCCAGCAGCGACCGCTGAAACGCGAGCTTGGCGCGGAAGCGGCAAAGCAAGAACTGCAGCACGGTGCCGGCGTCGCGTAAGGCTCGCGCCCAGGCACTATCGCCCAGCTTCCAAGGCTGCTGATCGTGGTCAAACGTTTCTCCTTCGAGCACGCCGGCGTGGCCATGACCCGCTTTGACTAACTGAGTCCAGTTGTATCCACGGAGGCGGTGATGCAGCCGGTGCGTCCCTGCTTTGAGGAGTTTGAGCGTCTGTTCAATGTCGGCGATTTCCAATGTTGGCGACGCATCTTCGTCATCGCCAGTCACTTCCGGATCTTTCGACGGAGAGGCGGATGTGCGCAGTTGAGCCACTGCGGCGAGTTCTACTAATTTGGCGATGGCCAGCACGTCGCTATGCTTGCACGTCATTAGTGACTGAGCCACCACGCGAAGGAGGAACGCCGCATTGGGCCCTTCGTGATACATCTTGGGAGTGTCCGCCGCCTGGCACCGACCCCAAAGCGCGAGCGCGGCCTCCTCCACTAGGTCACCCCGGTGGTTGGCGCAAAGTAGCGGTGCGACCTGAAGCAGACACTGCGCAAGGCTTTGCAGCGAGGAGTTCGCGTCGCCAGCTGCCGAGGTGGATCCTCCGCGCACGCCGCCGTGCCCGAGCACCGCCTGATGAACGGCCGCCATGAGCTGCATGTCGGCGGCCACGACGGTGGCCTCCGAACCGGACGTGGACCCGGCGAAGACGTGCATGTTGGACATCACCATGCTGCGCAGCCTCGAGCACGCGTCCACGTGGCCTTCGTTGAAGAGTGCGCGCGCACACAAATCAATGGTGTCTAAGGGCAGTGCCTCGAGCGGCCCGGTGACGGCGTCGATTTTGGATGCGGAGACAGCGGACGTGCCACCGCTGGCGGTTGAGGACGCCTTCTTCGCAGCGGGCTTCGCCCCGCCTTTGACGCCTCCCTTGTCGTCCGCGGCAGCGGCCCCCGTGGCGCCGCTGGCGGGGCCCATGTCGGCCAAGGTCGCAGCGCTGGTGGCGGCCTACGATGCCCCGCCGCCATGTCGGCGCATAAATTCGTCCATGGGTCGCTCGAGAATCATCGCCAGGGCGTCCGTTGCAGCCTTGTTGAGCTGAGCTCGTGCCGTTCCGGAAGCTGGATCGAAAAGCAAGTCAGTGGGCGGAGCGACCCGTCGGTCGCCAGGTAGCGCGGTGCGCATTGACAACGCTGACCAAACCAATCGCGGAAACACGGCTGTACCTCCCGGAGCGGGAAACGTGGCCACGATAGCCTCAAGCACGGCCGACGGTGTCGGTGGGATGCCCGGGGCACCGCTAGTGGTTTCTGTCGATCCGGTGGCACCCTTCTTTCCTGTCGTTGCAGCAGCAACAGCCTCCTCATTTTGAGCACTCGTTGCGGCCGATGGTTTCGCGCTCGAAAGGAAGGTGTACTTGGCCACACAGGTTTTGGCGCGCTGCGTAGCATGCTCGAGCTTCGCAACCGTATCCGGTGGGGGTGCGACGAGGTCTAAGTGTTCGAGCGCGTGAAGATCGTCCACGCGGCTTGCTAAATAATTCGCGACGGCGAGGGCGCCCTTGTAGTCTTCGATTCCCTCATAGCAAAGTGCCAGTGTTTCGTAGATGCGTACACGCCAGTGAAGGTAGCGCGTGGCCGAGAGCGCGATGACGCTGTCCATGGTGCGCGCGCACCACGCGACGAAGACCGCAGCCTGTCGGTGGTACTGTCGTTGGATCAGGTGAATCACGAAACGCATGATGTGGACAGTGCCGTTGAAGATTTGGTGCACGAGGGCTTCGTCCCGTGCGAACGCTGCGGACATGGCCTTGGTCACATCTTCAAGGCGATTCGTAACGTGGACGACGGATGAGGCGCTCTCTAAGTCGGGGTCGATCTGGATGACCATCATGCACCTAGACACCGCCGTGGACATGAGCGTCCGCACTTGCTGTTCGAGCCGTCGAAGCGTTGTCGCTTTGTCAACTGGAGGCAGTGCGGCCGATTGGCCCCCTCCCCCGGCCTTTTCGTCGGCATCGTCCTGGCGTTGGAGCTGCACTTGGTGTGCGTGTTGGAGTGCCTTGAGGCACCCGTGATACGCCGCCCGAGGTTGCTGCTTCTCGATGAGCAACTCGGCGAAGTCAAGGCACGAGTCGGCGAAATCTTCGAACTGCTGAAATCGGCTGAGTTGATCAAACAAATCGCGGATGTTTTCTAGCTGGCGCAACTCAGCCTGCGCGGCCGACTCACCGGAACGCAAGCTCTCTTGTGATCCGAAATGGTTGGCTGCTTGGTGCAGCATCGTACGCACCTCTTCGGCATTCATGGTTGAAGAAAGATCGAGCGGAGGGAAGGCAGGAAGAACAGGGAAAGGGGGAAGGTCCTTTTACGGCGGTCACGTGGATGTCGCTACCGTTGGAAAAGCGTACGAAAGGGGAAAACGAATAGGTGGGGAAACCGCCTGTCGCCATAAAATGCTTGTTTTGTTGTACG
>ERZ1292633.4682-Hain-H41-02um-R1-4682-length-12605-cov-4_pt1 | contig 12605 bp, 9 predicted proteins | sample MGYA00564406_ERZ1292633 | MGnify/ENA primary metagenome ERZ1292633 (study PRJEB36523, sample SAMEA6512639) | groundwater metagenome | collected 2019-01-08 | study: AquaDiva: Metagenomics assemblies of 32 groundwater samples
GGCTACCCCCAACTGTCAATGATGGCGATTGGGGGGTTAGGGCAATTCTTGAAACAGTTCCCGCAATAACCGTTGCATTGGTTGAATTTGTTACGGAAGAATTCAACGCCGAAGTAACGGTAAAGGTTGTATTGATGCCGGATAATACCCCGCTATAAATTGCAGTTGTTGAGGTATTTGTGATTAGGCTTAATGTGGATGTATTTCCTACGCTGAAAATAAATCCGCCTGTGTTGTTTGCATTCCCGTTGGCATCCCTGCCGGTTACTGTAAAGGTAAAGTTCTTTCCTGAAGAATTGGTTGGATTCAATGGGCTGATTTCAACCCTTACGATAGGGCCTGCTGCCAGTGTCACGTTAGTCAAGTTGACAATTGCGCCATAGGATGCATTGACAGTTACTATTCCAGCAGTTGTTGTGTTTTCAAAGAAACCGGATGAACTGATTGCCCCAACTCCGGTCAGGTTGACTCTTGCCCAGGTAATTGTTACGGTTGTATTGGTGTTGAAATTGGCATCTTTAGCTGTTGCTGTAAATTGCTGGCTTCCTCCAAGCGAAAGCGTTGGAGCTTGGGGGGTTAGGAGGATTTGGGAAACAACACCTACAATAACTGATGCATTTGTTGAATTCGTAACAGATGAGTTGGTTGCTGAAGTTACAGTGAACGAAGAGTTTCCAGCCAAGACTCCTGAATATATTGCAACTGTTGATGTGTTTGAAATTAGGCTTAATACAGTTCCATCGCCTACGCTGAAGAGGAATCCTCCGTTATTGTTTGCGTTTCCAAGATAATCCCTGCCGGTTACAGTAAATGTGAAATTCCTGCCCGACATGTTGGCTGGGAAAAGCGGAGAAATTTCAACTCGGACAACCGAACCTGCAGATATTGTTGCATTTGTCAAATTGACAATTGTTGCATAGGAGGCATTGATTGTAACTATTCCAGCGCCTGTGGTATTTTCAAAGAATCCAGAGGAATTGATGGCTCCGGTTCCTACAAGGTTGACTCTTGCCCAATTAATTGTAACCGTAGTATTTGTGTTTCCAGCTGCATCCTTAGCGGTAGCAGTAAATTGCTGACTTGCTCCAAGCGAAAGTGATGGCGCTTGCGGAGTTAGCAATATTTGCGAAACCGTGCCTGCAATTACAGATGCGTTTGTTGAATTTGTAATTGATGAATTGGCAGCTGAAGTAACGGTAAATGAGGAATTGCCGGCAATTGTGCCCGTGTAAATTGCAGTTGTGGATGTGTTTGTGATCAATGAGAGGACAGTTCCATCGCTTACACTAAACAAGAATCCGCCGGTGTTGATTACGTTTCCATAAACATCTCTTCCGGTTACCGTAAATGTTACGTTTGTTCCAGATGCCCTAACGGGGTAAATTGGCGAAATGTCAACTTTTACCATGCCGCTTGAAGTCACATTTGAAACTGTGGTGTTGAGTGCGGAAAGGTTCAGGAGGCTTTGGAATGTAAGGGTTGTGCCTCCATTTACCAGGGCGTTGAATGTGAATGAAGTTGGCCCGCCAGAGGTGTTTGTTGAAACAGTAGCATTGCTGCTCGAAACGTTGAAACCTCCGGAATTATTGATGTTTCCAAAATTATCCCTTCCAGTCACGATTATATTGTAAGTTGCGCCGGCAACGGTTGAGGGGTTTAGCTGTGAAAGTTCAAGTTTGCTTATTGCACCGGCTACCATTGTAACGTTTGTTTGGTTTGTTACCGACGAATTGACCAGTGAATAATAGGTAATTGTTGAAGTGCCAGCTGAAAGCGAACTGAATGTGAATACTGCAGGCCCTCCGCTCGTATTTGTGGTGACGGATGAATTACTGCTTGATACGTTAAAGCCAAGGGAATTGTTTGCATTTCCGTATGCATCCCTGCCCGTTAATGTAATTGTATATGTATTGCCGGAAGCTTGTGTTAGCGAAAGGAGCGAAACGTCCATTTTGACTATTTGCGCGGAAACTACTGTTGAATTGGTCGCATTCGTTGCGGAAGTGTTTGCTAGCATCATGAAATTGAGCTGCGATATGCCAGCTGAGAGTGCGTTGAAAGTGAATGCAGTTGACGTATTCGATTGGAGTGTTGTAACTGTGGAATTTGCAATGCTTACATTGAATCCTCCGGTATCATTCTGGTTTCCGTTGATATCATAACCGGAAAGCGTTAAGGCATAGGTGATTCCGGACATTGTGGAAGGATTTACTGTAGCAATCTGCATCCGCATGGGGACTCCTGCAACCACCGAGGCATTCGTTGAATTTGTGGCACTTGAATTGATCAGTGAAACCGCAGTCAAGCTTGAATTTCCAAGCCTATTTGCATACAAATTGAAAACAGTGGACGTGTTTGAAGTAACATAGGTAACGGTCGTATTGCCAACAGTCACATTAAGCCCTCCTGAATTGTTGATGTTCCCAAATGCATCCCTTGCATTTACTGTAAAGGAAAATACGGTTCCCGAACCGACAACTGGGAATAGCGGCGAAATTTCAATTTTGGATATGACGGAGGCTACAACGGAAGCATTGGTCGCATTTGTTGCTGAAGTATTTGCAAGAGATAGGTAAGTTAGCGAGGAATTTCCTGCTATTAGTGCATTATATGTGAATAATACCGTCGTGTTGCTTGAAAGAGTAGTAACCGTGGAATTGCCGATGCTGACGTTGAACCCTCCGGAATTGTTGATGTTGCCATTCAAATCCCTACCGGCAAGTGTAACGGAGTATGTGGCTCCCGAAGTTGCAACCGGGAATATTGAGGATTGCTCGATTTTCATAAGAGCGGCTGCAATTACGGATGCATTTGTTGTGTTTGATACTGAACCGTTCCCATAAGAAGAGAATACAAGGGTCGTATTGCCCGCCAAAACGGCATTGAATGTAAAATTGGTGCCAGTTACATTGACCGAAACAGATGAATTGCTTGATGAAACATTGAATCCCCCGGTATTGTTTACGTTTCCATAGGCATCCTGTCCCGTAACCATTATGGTATAGGTACTGCCCGAAGTGGTGACCGGAAATAATGATGAAAGATTGGCTTTGGCTATCGCGCCGGCAGTTATTGTTACGCTAGTTGCATTACCATCAATTGTGCCGGAGCTGTTATAAGTGACAACACCAATCGAATAGCTTGCTGCTGTTGATGGATTGTAAATCCCAACTATTCCAAATGTGAAATTCTCGCTTTGCTTGAAAATGTATGACTGGTTCAAATTATATGTGAGATTTTGGCCCGAAATGCTAAGTGTTCCATTTGTAAGATTGGCAGAGCCAGATGGATTGGTTGCAAGCGATATGTGAAAGCCGGCAGGGAATGCAAGAGTGATGTTTGTTAGATTCGTGTAAGATGAAACATTGATTGTAAAATTATATACCGTAGACGCATTTGCCGTATATGAATAGGGGGTTGCCGTAAATAGATTAAGCTCCGCAGCCGATGAAAAACCGAAAAGGAAAATAAAAGCGATCGCAAAATTCATATGCAATTTATTCATGGCTACACCCTTGGGCAAATTAATATTTCATTAAACACTCATGAATCGAATATAAAGCATTAGGTTTTGAAAAAATACCCAAATCAACACCACTTGCTCGTGGTGAATGTTCATTTTATTTTTCCAAATTCGGATTCAAACTGCGATTTGATTTCATTTGAAAGGTCGCGGTTGCGGGTTACGAGAACGTTTAATGGTTCGGGAGTGCCATACAAAAGAGAATAAAGATCCGAAATTGCGGCGTTGTTCCCCTTGTATTTGAAATAAATTTTCGATAGCTGCTTTTTGGTTTTACTTGGGATGAAAAATTGCACCACAAAATCTTGGAATACGACCGTATCCGAATTTGGATGGGCTTTTGATCCGATTTTTGACTTGAAACCTAAGGTTTTCCAAATTTCAAGAATTGCACGGTCCAATTTGGTTGCGCTTTGCACTGATATGAAATTTTCCGTATTTGCACAAAGGCTTTTTACCTTTTCAAATTGCCCTTTTGATAGGCTAATTGCCGGAAGGGTGTGGAATGAATTTATGTACGCTGAATCCGAAAATTCGTTTTTTTTGGAATTCGAATATATCTCATCAACCAGCCAATAAAAATAATCCGTTAGGGAATCGAATACTAGTTGAACGCTTGATTTGTCCGGTATTTCATCCAAATGAACCTGCCGCCTCCCATTCATGGCCTGTTTTAGTTCTTCCCCAAACCTTCGAAGCTCATCAATCCAATTCTGGCTTATCGAATATTTTGAATTGTTTTTAATCAGCACCTCATCGGCAATCAATTGCAAAATGGATTTGTGGATTCCTTGGTAGCTGATATCCAACGAATTCGAATTCTTGATTCTTGCATGGATTTCTTTGGCGGCAAGGGGCCATTCTTTGCTTAAAACCTTTAAAATCTGGCTTCTGGCATCTTTCCTTGCATTGCTGTATTGTATTTTGAGGCTATTTTGAGTAAGTTCGGTTAGGGCCATGTATCCTCCTATTAACCCCGATTAAAAAAATTTATAAATGCCTAAGATTTGCAATCAACTTTTTGTTGATTAAAAATCAACCAATAGTGTGTTTTGGAGAGAAAAACAACTAATGCAAAGAAACTTATCAACGAAAAGTTGATTTTTTTTCTAGCAAGGGCTATTATCCGAATTTGGGTAAATAATCAATTGGCAATGCCCGGTGGAAGAATAAGCCTCCACGACACTTCTCTTCCGGGCTGCGCCATTTTATTTCCTGATTGATTGGGGCAAATAATTCAGCCAAAAGCCACTTTTCAAGCAAGTTCATTTCAAACAAGTTTTTTAGTTTTGGTGCCATGACCTGTTTTTGCGCTATATTTAATAACATTGAAATCGACAATGTTTTTTCTTCTGCGCGTGCCTATATCCGCGATGCGCCAAAATCGGCAAAAAATATGTTAACATACAATCAAATTGAAATTGAAAAGCAGATCTTGGAATTTTGGGAAAAAAATAAGATCCCCCAAAGGCTAGGCGAACAGCGCCCAAATGCAAAAAGGTTCTTTTTACTTGATGGCCCGCCATATGCCAATGCCCAGCCACACGTTGGGCACGTTAAAACAACGGTTTGCAAGGACATCTGGTCAAGGTATAAGCAAATGCGGGGATTTTCCTCATATTTCCAGGCAGGATTTGATTGCCACGGCCTTCCAACCGAAGTAATGGTTGAAAAGGAGCTTGGAATTCAAAGCAAGTGAGATATTGAAAAAATCGGGATAGATAAATTTGATGCGCTATGCCTTGAAAAAGTTCTTAACACTGAAAAAGGATGGATGGACTATTACAAAAAGCTAGGGGCTTGGAGGGCGTATGCCGAGCCATATTTCACCTACAAAGACTATTATATTGAAAGTGGCTGGTGGACACTTAAGCAACTTCATGAGAAAGGTCTTTTAGTCGAAGGTGAAAAACCGGTTTATTGGTGCCCGCACTGCGAAACCACCCTTTCGGGTTACGAGGTATCTGATTCCTACAAGGATATGCTAGATCCTTCAATTATTGTGAAATTCAAATTATTGGGGGCTGAAAATGAGTTTTTGCTGGTTTGGACGACAACGCCTTGGACACTTGCTGCAAATGTAGCTGTTGTTGTGCACCCAACGGAAATATATGTCAGGGCAAAAATTGGTAATGAAATATACATTATTGCAGAAAAAAGAGCAACCCAGATTTTAAAGGAAAAATTAGGCGCAAGTTTTGAAATTGTTTCAAAAATCAAGGGCGCGGATTTGGAAGGGCTTGGGTATATGCCGATCCTAAACGTTCCAGCTCAAAATGATTTGGATGAAAAGGCAAGGAAGGTGCGCCTAAGCATACCTATCATGACGACAAAAAAATACAAAAAGCACAAACTCACCCATAAAAAAGAAAACGATGATGCAAAAAAGGAAACGATTGGAAAAGCAAATGGCAAGGAAGAATCTTCAGGTATAAAATCGCAAGCAACAGTTGAAACAAAAAACATTTTAGCGGATAAAATCACGGGAACCGAAGAAAAGGAGGAGTATGAGGAGTTTGTTTCCATGAATGAAGGAACCGGCCTTGTGCATTGCGCGCCTGGCCATGGCCAAACGGACCACTATTTAGGAAAATACTATGGATTGCAGGCAATTTCGCCCGTTGATGAGCATGGAAAATTCACGGAAAAAGCCGGAAACGATTTACAAGGGATATTTGTTAAAACAGCGGATAAGAAAATAATTGAAAAATTAAAATCCGAAAACAAGCTTCTGATTTCAGAGCAAATAAGCCACAGGGCGGCCCTTTGCTGGAGATGCAAATCCCCCCTGATTTTCAGATTAAGCAAGCAATGGTACTTGAAGGTTTCGACAATCAAGGACAAGATGATTTCGGAAAATGAAAAGCATGTGAAATGGATGCCGGAGTATGGCAAAGTCAAATTCCACAATTGGCTGGTTGATCGCGAGGATTGGGCTATTTCGCAGCAGAGGTATTGGGGAATTCCATTGCCAATTTGGAGATGCAAAAATTGCGCAAAATTCGATGTGATTGGAAGCCGCGAAGAACTAAAAAGCAGATCCAATAAAAAATTAATCGATTCGGATTTGACGGATTTGCATCGGCATATTGTGGATAAAATCGAGATTAATTGCAATAATTGCAAAGGCATAATGGCACGCGAGCGGGACATTTTGAATGTTTGGTTTGATTCGGGAATTGCGCCTTGGGCATCCCTTGGCTATCCATTCAAGAACAAAGCGCTTTTCGAATCCATGTTTCCTGTTGATTTGATCAATGAATCGCAGGATCAGATCCGGGGATGGTTTGATTCGCTTATGTTCACTTCGGTTGGCTTATTTGGAAAATCGCCATACAAATCGGTTGCCATGATGGGCTGGGTTCTTGATGAGAAGGGGGAGAAGATGAGCAAATCGCTTGGGAACGTGATCCCTGCAATTGAAGGGATCGACAAGCTTTCCGCTGATGTAATACGGATGTATTATTGCTATGAGATTGCGCCATGGGAAGTTCAGAAATTCTCATTCAAAACAGCTGAAGAAGTAAAAAGGGCATTTGCAATTTTATTCAATACTTTCGCTTTTTACAAGACATATTCGGAAAAAATAAAAATCCCGGAATTCGAAACCTCGAACTTGAAATTGGAGGATAAGTGGATAATTGGGAAATTGAACATTTTGAAGCAGCAATCAATTGATTCAATTGAAAAATTTGAGATGAATCTGGTAGGCAGGGAAATGGTCAGGTTTGTTGTGGATGATTTTTCAAGGACATACATCAAATTAATCAGGGACCGTGTTTCCGATGAAGGTTTGGGGGCAGACAAGCTAACCTGCCTATCCGTCATCCGAAAAGTGCTTTTGGAATATTCCATGCTGATCGCCCCGATTTCACCATACATTTCGGAGTATTTGTACCAGCAATTGAAAGTCCATGGAAAAGAATCCGTGCATTATGAGGATTTCCCGAAAATGGATGAGAAATTAGTTGATGTTGAATTGATCGGGGCATTTTCCGTTGTTTCAAAAGTATCCGAAGCTGCAAATTCACTCCGGCAGGAATTGAAATTGAAACTTCGATGGCCAGTTGAGGAAATTTTGGTTTCAGGGGATGAAAAGACACAAAATGCAGTTGAAATGCTATCGGATGTCTTGGAATCGTATTGCAACGCAAAAACTGTTGAAATTGGGGAAAATAACGAATATGGGAAAAAGGAATTCGACGGCGGATTTGTTTGCATTCCAAAAACCCTCTCAGAAAAAATGATCATTAGTTCGATTTTACGTGAGGCTTCGAGGGCAATTCAAGCTGAACGGAAGAAAGATGGCTTTGTTGTCAATGAAAAAATCAGCCTGACGATTAATTTCAATGATGCCAAGGTTCGGGAAGCATTTGCCGGCATGAAAATAGACCTTGCAAACGAGGTAGGCGCATCGACAGTTGATTTGAAAATGCTTGATTCGGAATTGCTTGGAGATCATCAAATAGAATTGGATTTGAATGAACTAAAGGCGGGGTTAAAAGTTAGGGCTAAATTTTCAAAGGCAAAATGATAGGATTTTTTTACTAGTTCAACTTATTCCCCAAATTAATTAGTCCGTCAAATTACCCCAAACATCAATAGGAAAAGCAAACCCCAGCATGCAACCGTGATTGCAAGCCATGCGGATTCGCTCCATGCCTGCACTTTTTGGCCATCGAGGGGGGCAATTGGGATCATGTTGAATGCGCCAAGGAAAGCGTTGATGTAAGCGCCGGTTCTTGCAAGATCCTCATAGCCAATGCCCGCATAAGAAACAGATAGGAAAATAAGCGAGAGGGCAAAATTCGTAACCGAGCCGGCGATTGCTATTTTACCATTCTGTTTTTGGGTTAAATGCCTTCCAAAAATCACAACTGCCCCCGGCGCTGCAAAAATGAATTTTCCTTCCGTAAAAATTGCCAGGCCAAGAGCCAAAAGAAGGCCAAATGTCCACGCGCGATAGACTGCAAAAGCGCCGTATGATTGCGCCACAAATTTATGGGCGAGTTCATGCAAAATAAAGCCCAATCCAAGTGTGGCTAAAATCAGCCAAAAAGTGCCCGTATATAATGAAAATGCAAGCGAAATGGTTATGACTGAAACGCCAATATGCAATAGCTCATCTTGTTCGAATTTTAAAACCATAAATTTCCACTTGCTTTTTACTTATTTTCTTGATTTTTAAGGATGGATTTCAACCAAGCCCATGCATTCATCCCCAAATTTTAAGGAGATAAATTCAGCTATATTTCAATCACACTTCGCTTTCAGTTAGCCTAATTGTTGCGGGGGTTATTGTGCCGGCATATTGGGTTATGATTCCTTCTCCGCGCTTGCCATTCCAAAGCTTGACCTTTATTTTTTGCCCAATTCTTCCTTCCTCGGTAGCTACGACCACCACATTATCAAGGTGCTGATGAAGGGCATTGTTGTGCACAACATCCCTTCGAAGTGTTGCAAGTAATTGATCCTCTTTTTTGATTCCACGGACATGAGGGTATACGTATCCGCTTACAAGTGAAATTGCAAGGGAAAGAGCGATTAATTTCCAAAACGAATCCACAAAAGTTCCCATCACTCCAAGGAATGAAAAACCATACCCTATTAGTGAAACAAGGAACATCGCCATGAAAACCTGGCCCATTACTTTCAAATTCATCCATTACACCTTAAAATCATGTATTTTCAAAAAATTAAAAAAATATAAACATTCTTGTTTATTAGCCAATTTGCTTGATTCCACCCATATAAGGCCTTAAAACTTCCGGAATTGCCACGGATCCATCCGCTTCTTGGTAATTTTCCAAAATTGCAACTAATGTCCTTCCAACTGCAAGCCCGGATCCATTTAGCGTGTGGCAGAATTTGAATGTGTTATCCTTTGATCTGTATTTTATTTTTGCGCGCCTTGCCTGGAAATCCTCGCAATTGCTAACTGAACTGATTTCACGGTATTTTGATTGGCCAGGAAGCCAAACCTCGATATCATATGTGTGCGCTGCTGAAAATCCCATATCTCCCGAGCAAAGTTCATTTACACGGTATGGAAGCCCAAGTTTTACAAGCACATCTTCCGCATCCTTTAGCATTTTTATAAGCTCGGCATCAGAGGAAATCTCATCCGTGATTTTTACCAGCTCAACTTTATCGAATTGATGCTGCCTGATGATTCCCCTTGTATCTTTGCCATGCGAGCCAGCTTCCCGCCTAAAACAAGGAGTGTAGGCGCAATAATTGAATGGCAGGGATTTTTGCTCAATGAATTCATCCGCATGAAGATTCGTCAAAACAACTTCGGATGTTGGAATCGCATAAAGATTGTCGCGCTCGATCTTATACAAATCCTCCTCGAATTTTGGCAATTGGCCGGTGCCGATTAAAATTTCCGGCCGAACAAGAAGCGGAGGGGAAATTTCAACATACCCTTTTTTTTGATGCAAATCCAGCATGAAATTGATTAGCGCCCGGCTAAGTATTGCGCCCTCTTTTTTAATCACGGTAAATCTTTCTCCGGATAATTTGGCGCCGCGCTCAAAATCCAAAATTCCAAGGGCCTCGCCGATGTCATGGTGATCCCTAGGTTTAAATTGGAATTTTTTTGGGGTACCGACGGTTTTGATGACTTTATTTTGCGACTCATCCGCGCCAATTGGAACAGAATTTTGGGGAATGTTTGGAATCATTAATTCAAGCAACAACCTATCTTTTTCAGTTTCACGGAGTTTTTCCTCGACTTCCTTTATTTTTTCGGGAATTTCCTTGGCCTCCTTCATTTTCGCTTTGGCATCTTTTTTTGCCTTCATTAGCTCGTTTATTTCCTTGGAAACTATATTTCGCCCCTTTCGAAGATCTTCAACGGTTTGCAGATGCTTTCTCCATTGCAAATCCTTCTTGATAAGTTCATCAAGGACTTCAAAAGTGGCATTCCTATTTTTCAAAGCGGTCCGAATTTTTTCCGGCTCTTCCCTAACCAGCCTGATATCTAGCATAATCCATCAATTTATTCAAAGCTTAAATTTTACAGCCATTTACTTCTAAAACACAGGATTGCCCCACATCTTGGGATAACACCTAAAACTTGGGGATTGTCTTATTAAAAAACCAAACGATTGGGCGTAAGAGAAAAATGATTTGGGAAAATTGGAAAGTTCATGCCTAAACCTGAGCCTGACTTTTTTTATCGAACCAAATTCATATTTCAATATGATAAGGATTAATAAGGATTGATTTTGTTTTAAATTCCATGGAACATCTGCACAAAGCAAAGGAAGAAAACAAGCCCTACGAGCCGGATGATTTGGATAGGAAAATCGTTGAAGAACTAATGAAAAATGGAAGGGATTCAGGAAGGGTTATTGCAAAACGGCTGAAAATTTCAACATCAACCCTTTTGCAGCGGATGGCAAGGATGGAAAGCGAAGGAATGATAAAAGGATATTCGGCGAATTTGGATTTTTCAAAACTTGGCTATGATTATATGGGATTGATAGAAATCACAATTCGCAAAGGCGCGCTTTTGGATGTTCAGCGAAAAATTGCCGGGATGATTGGAGTATCTGCGGTTTACGATATTACCGGAGGAAGCGATTCGATTGTTTTGGCAAAAACCAGGAGCAGGGGCGAACTTAGCAAACTTGTCAAGGCAATCCTTACAATCCCGGAAGTTGAGCGGACAAACACGCACATTATTTTGAATGTTGTAAAGGAGGATTATAGGCAATTGATCTGATGGAATAAAGTTTTTACAATGATCTTTTTTTAGATCTCACTTTTTAAAAAACTTTTTGTGGGCCTTGAATGCGATTTTTATCAATTCCTGATTATTCACATTTATCAGGAGTTTTTTTTGCCTGATTTGCTCAAGCGAATAAAATCTGCCATCAACGGTTTCTTTTCCATCCACCTTGACTTTTGGCCTTGACATGTTGTGCAGGAACAGATGGAGTGTCATTATTCCAAGTCCTCCCTCCCTTAATTGGAATGATTTTTCATGAATGGGAAAAAGATGATGGATTTTAGGAACAATTCCAGCCTCCTCTGCGGTTTCCCTAAGGGCCGCTTTTAGGGTTGATTCGCCAACCTTAAGTTCGCCAACAGGCATTTCCCAATGGTTTGGTGAAAATTTATCCCTGGAAGATCTTTTTGTAAGTAGCAACCTGCCATTCTTATCAAAAACAGCAGCCTTTGCAAATTCCTTGGAAATTATCATGGAATCCCTATGGTTGACCGCTGATTTTCATTAATACCAGTTTTATCTTATATGGAGTTTGGCCAATTATTTCTGTTCTTGCCTTAAATCCCCAATCAACATGCTTCATTAAACGATATGAGAGGGAATTGCTTAAACGGGTAATTTGCTTTTTCAGCATTTCCTTCTGGCTATCGCTTAAGCTTCCCTTAGTATATTCAAAGTGGAATTCCCCGAATTTATTCATCCGATTCAAGTCCCATTCCTTAGGATCGGCAACAGTTGAATCTACCTTGAATCCTAATTCCATCATTTTTTCCACGAATACGTCCATTGAAATTGCGCCTAGTAGTCTAATATTGCCTTGCAAAATACACCCTAATCCCATCCCTTTGGCAAACAATGCATTTTCCGGATTCCGGTTTTTCCTCAAGTCTTGTGCCCCTAACCTTTCCGCCTTTTGTGACTTCTTTAAGGTCTTCCGCGCAGGGTTTGCCATCCATTTCCATTGAGCAGATGAAAAGTTTTGCAAACCCCTTTTCGTCCAGGATTTTTTTTGCCTCCTCCTTGGTGCTTGCAATTTTTATTTGTGAATTAAGTTCCCTTAGGCTTTTTTCAGATAATGCGCTTAGCATTTCAGTTGATTTTGCAATTAATGTTTCATGAAGCTGGTCAATTGGCACCTTGATTTTTTCCCGGTTGTGCCTAAGAGCAAGTGTAACCGAATTTTCAGCAACTTCCCGCTCGCCAAGTTCAATTCGAAACGGAACTCCCTTCATCTCCCACCAATTGAATTTGAAGCCGGGGGTTTTGTCGGTTAGGTCAATTGATGCCCGAACGCCTAGTGCAACCAGCGAATCCTTGATTTCTTGCGCCAAATGCTTGACTTTT
>ERZ1292633.4683-Hain-H41-02um-R1-4683-length-12601-cov-6_pt1 | contig 12601 bp, 9 predicted proteins | sample MGYA00564406_ERZ1292633 | MGnify/ENA primary metagenome ERZ1292633 (study PRJEB36523, sample SAMEA6512639) | groundwater metagenome | collected 2019-01-08 | study: AquaDiva: Metagenomics assemblies of 32 groundwater samples
GGTGATTGTGGCGAAGCAGCATTTGGCGCAGTCGCCCATTCGCGCGCTGGTGATTAATACCGGTAATGCCAATGCCGGCACTGGTGAAGCGGGAATTCAGCATGCACTGACAACTTGTTCCGAATTAGGCCGGTTATTGGGTTGCACAACGCAGCAGGTGTTGCCGTTCTCGACCGGTGTGATCATGGAACCGCTGCCGGTGGATAAGATTATTCAAGGATTGCCTGCCGCGGTATCCAATTGTAAAGCGGATAATTGGTTCAACGCCGCGCATGCGATCATGACAACGGATATCGTACCGAAAGCGGCATCGAAGCAGGTCCAGATCGGTGGCAAAACCGTGACGGTGACCGGCATCGCTAAGGGTTCCGGCATGATCCGTCCGAATATGGCGACGATGCTGGGGTATGTGGCGACCGATGCGGCCATCAGTCAGGCGTTACTACAAGAATTGGTCAGGTACGCGGCGGATCATTCGTTTAATCGCATTACAGTGGACGGCGATACGTCGACTAACGATGCGTTCATTGTCGTGGCAACCGGAAAAGCCGGGAATGTGGAGATTACCCAGCAAGACAGCAGCGAATTCGCTCAATTGCAGCAAGCCGTGACCGCGATTGCCGCCGACCTGGCGAAAATGATCGTGCGCGACGGTGAGGGCGCGACCAAGTTTATTACCGTACAAATCGAAGCGGGCAAGGATGCAGAAGAATGCGCCAAAGTGGCGTATGCGATTGCGCACTCGCCGCTGGTCAAAACCGCGTTTTTCGCCTCCGATCCTAACCTGGGCAGGATTCTAGCGGCAATCGGCTATGCCGGTGTCGGCGATTTGAATGTCGATATCATTCAGCTTTATCTCGATGATGTGCTGGTGGCGGAGAAAGGCGGGCGGGCAGCCCATTATCAAGAAGCGGATGGACAACGCGTGATGAATCAATCTGAAATCACCATCCGTGTCGTGCTCAATCGTGGTACCGCATCGACTACGGTGTGGACCTGCGATTTTTCCTATGATTACGTTAAGATTAATGCGAGCTATCGCAGCTAAGCCAATATCCCATGAATGATTTAGACAAGCTCTGTGAGCGGGCGGACAGGCTGCTCGATCACTTGGAAAAGTTTTTGCCGATTAAGCAGCCTGAGCCTGACTGGCAAACTGCGATTGCTTTTCGTTGGCGCAGGCAAGGGAATGCGGGGTATATCCAGTCGATTACGCATCCGCACCGGATTGCGCTCGATGCATTGTGCGGCATTGACGATCAGAAGCAGCGGATTGACCAGAATACGCAGCAGTTTGTGCAGGGATTTTCTGCTAATAATGTGCTGTTGACCGGTGCGCGCGGCACGGGAAAGTCATCGCTGATCAAAGCGCTGTTGAATAAATATGCAGGCGATGGATTGCGCCTGATCGAGGTGGAAAAGCATCACCTCGTCGATTTGCATGACATTGTGGAAAGGATTTATCAGCGTCCAGAGCGGTTTATTTTGTTTTGTGACGATTTGTCATTTGAGACCGATGAGCCGGGGTATAAGGCGCTTAAGGTTGTGCTGGATGGGTCGATCGCCACGGTTTCCGATAATGTTGTGATCTATGCCACATCGAACCGGCGTCATATGGTGCCGGAGTTCATGCGCGATAATCTTGATACGCGGCACATCGGCGAGGAAGTGCATCCGAGCGAGGCGATTGAGGAAAAAATTTCGTTATCGGAGCGTTTTGGTTTGTGGGTATCGTTTTATCCGTTCGATCAGGATCAGTACCTGGAGATCGTGCGCTATTGGCTGGCTTATTTCGGTATCCAGGAGATGACCGCGCTGGCACGCACCGAAGCCTTGCAATGGGCAATCGAACGCGGCTCGCGCAGCGGACGGGTAGCGTGGCAATTCGCACGCGATCTGGCTGGCAGACAACAATCGGCTGGCGATCATTCCTAGTCAATGAATCACTCAGCCACTCCAATTGCCGAATCAGCGCCTATCGTTGAAGTCGTCGCAGCGGTAATTCTGCAGCCGGATGGCCAGTTCTTGCTGACGCGCAGACCCGGTGGCAAAGTGTATTCCGGTTATTGGGAATTTCCCGGGGGCAAGGTTGAACCGAACGAATCGCTGTTGCATGCGCTGGAGCGTGAGCTGTGGGAAGAGCTGGGCATTCACGTTCGTCAAGCCCATCCTTGGTTAACAAGAATTTTTACTTATTCGCATGCTACGGTGCGCTTGCATTTTTTTCGTGTGGTGGAATGGGAAGGCAAGCCTTCGCCCAGGGAAAAACAAGGATTATCCTGGCAACAGCCACATCAAGTTGAAGTGTCTCCCATCCTGCCCGCCAATGGCCCCATTTTGCAAGCGCTTTTGTTACCATCGGTTTATGCTATTACCCAAGCTACTGAGATCGGAATCGGACCGGCATTGAAGCAGATTGAGCAAGCATTGCAGAATGGCTTGCGCTTGCTGCAGATTCGTGAGAAACAAATGGCGAAAGATGTGCTGCGGGAATTTTCCTTGCAGGTACTCGCGCTTGCGCAGTCTTATCAAGCGAGAGTGTTGATAAACGGCGATGCAGAACTGGCGCGTGAGCTGGGCGCCGATGGCGTGCATTTTACGTCATCGCAACTGATGGCATTGTCGTGCCGTCCTGATCCGGAATATGGATTATGTGGCGCATCCTGCCACAATGCCGAAGAGCTTTTTGCTGCAGAGCAACTGGGGCTTGATTTTGTCGTGTTAGGACCGGTGCAATCAACGCTCAGCCATCCGGGATTATCGCCACTGGGTTGGGAAAGATTTGGCACACTGATTCGTGATTATTCATTGCCGGTTTATGCGTTGGGTGGACTAGGCCCGGAAGATTTGCCGATAGCACAAGAAATGGGTGCGCACGGCATAGCCATGATGCGTGGTATCGTATAATTGATTGAAACGATGCAGTGGAAAACTGATTAATGGATTATTCCGTGAATTCATACGTTGCCGGATCGGTATAAACCGCTACCTGATTCCTGCCACCATTTTTGGCGGCGTATAATGCTTTGTCTGCTCTGTCTAGCAGGGTTGTGCCGATAAATTCGGCATCGGGTGGTTGGGCGGTTAATAAGCTTCTCAAACTGGCCATGCCGATTGAAATCGATACATTGAATTGTTTGTCATGAAAATTTAGGGTTGTGGAATAAATTGCCTGGCGTAGACGTTCCGCGATTTCATGAGCAGCTTGTAGCGTTGTCGTCGGCAGTGCGACAACAAATTCTTCTCCACCGTAACGCGCCACGATATCACAGGATCTGACTTGTTCTTTGATTAAGCTGACCATGTGCCGTAACACCAAGTCCCCTGTTTGATGACCATACGTGTCATTTACATTTTTGAAATGATCAACGTCAAGAAACATGCAAATCAAATCGTCATCCCAGCGGATACATCTGGCGATCTCATCTTTGAAACGCAAATCGAAATAGCGGCGATTATAAGCTTGTGTCAGAACATCCTGATAACTAACTTCCTTGATTCTTTGCTGGTTGAGGCAATTTTCTACTGCAACGGCAGTCATGGCTGATAGTTTCTGCAGAAAAAGCGTTCCAACACCTTGTTGGTAGCGGTTAATATCGTGGCTTAACATCAATAATGCACCGATGATTCGATCGCTACGTAGCAGTGGCAAGAATGCAGCACTTCGAATTTGAGCTTTATTTTTTAAATTGACTGTCATCCAAGGGTATTTTTTTAATACTTCAGTACCCAACATCGGATGACTGACCAATGATTGGATGATTTCCGCATCTTTTAAGGTGTCAAGAATCAGTAGTTTATTCTCAAAGTTCAAACGAGCTTCTTCATCGTGATCAAAAAACAGGCGTTCGGTATCTCGATGATGATCGACGAGACATAACACAACATCCAGGAGTTGAAAGCGTGTTATGGATTGAGATAACAGTAAATCGCGCAATTGTTTTGGCGTGCTGGCCCCGATGATTTCGAAACCAAAAGTTTCATATAATTCCTGCTTTTTTTCATTGGCTCTGGCTTGTTTGATTAGATGATCCAGCTTGCGCTGTAATTGGCGATTCTTCTCATAAATCGATTCATCCATTAGTGGACTCATTGGTTTGATTATCTTCCAGATTTTGCTCTGGCTCAGGAATTCGGTAAGATTCTTGAGCCCACTTTGACAAATCATTTGTTTTGCACCGCTCGGAACAAAATGGACGAAAGCGGCTAGCCGCTTCCCAGATTACACGCTTACCACATTGAGGGCAATTGACTGTGCGTTGTTGCATAAAAGTGGGTCTTTGTTGGGTTGTTAAACAATAAGTACTTATGTTCCAGGAAAACATAAGTAGAATAGCTGAAAAATCTTTGTGCATAGGCATTGATATTGGATAATCTAATATAAATTGCCACTTGGAGTCAGTCTGTTTTAAGCAATCTTAGCGTGTTAAGTGGAAGGGTGAGTGCAGATTTGCTCAATCTTTAGGCGCATAGCAAGACTATGCCACAAAATATGAACCACTATCCCATTGGCGCTGTAGATTAGCCTTAAATCCGGCAGACTCCTAGATTAAATTAAATCCATCCACTATTCTTGCAGAAATTTAATATTGTTTCAGCTGACATTGTGATATTTTTCTGTTTTTTTAAAACATTGCATCAGTTAGCTTTAATTTTTCAAATTGCGTTTAATTATTATTTAAAGGTTGGCAATTCTGGCTACTCGACAAGAACTTTCAGATTTTCTGGCTGAAACCGAGAGGCGCGCATATAAACAAGCATTGTTTGCGGTTCGGGATGAACATGTGGCATTGGATATTGTGCAAGATTCCATGATGAAGCTCGCGCTAAAATATGCTTCGAAGCCGATCGAAGAGTTACCGCTTTTATTTCAGCGTATCCTGCAGAATACCATTCGCGATTATTATCGACGACAGAAGATCCGCTCATTATGGACTACACTGTTTTCAGCGTTCACACCCAATGATCAGAATAAGAACCAGGAAGACTTCGATATTCTCGAAACTTTGCAGATCAAACCGGAATCCGATTTTGCTAAGGAACCCGACGCACAGCTTGAAAGACTGCAGTTGATTGGTTTAATAGAAAAAGCAATGGAAATTCTTCCGGCACGTCAACGAGAAGCCTTCATACTGCGTTATTGGGAAGAAATGAGTTTAGCGGAGACAGCTATAATTATGAAATGCTCGGAAGGGAGTGTAAAAACCCATTGCTCGCGAGCAGTTCGTGCATTAGCAACAATTCTCAAGGAGAAAGGAGTGAAATTATGAACGAGCAAGAGCTGGGAAAAGAAATTGCCAGATTTTTAGATTCCGGTGCTGAAGAGACTATTAAGCAGAGTACTTTGTACCGGCTGCAATCTGCCAGGAGAACGGCTTTGGAAAATTGTCAGCCCACATTGAGGATTATTAATTCAGGTGATGGCACTTCCGTTTATGGCGGACATGATGAACATTTTAATACTGGAAAGCTATTATTGCTGCTGGTAGCGTTATGTACTTTTGCCGTGGTGTCCGCAACGTACTGGCAATTCCTGGAAAAAGGTAAATCATCTTTAGATAACACGGTGCTGGTTGATGACTTGTCGACAGATGCTCATATGGAAAATGAGCCAGAGCTGGATGATGACATATCGATAGATGCTTATATTGATAATGTGCTTAAACTGGTTGATGACTTATCGGTAGACGCACATAGTGATAATGAACCTGAACTGATTGATGAGGTGCCGACAGATACGCGTATTGAGGATGAGCCTGAATTGACTGACGAATTACCGGCAGATACTCACGTTGATAATAATGAGCTTGATGAATGGTTAGATTCCAATAAATAGTTGTTATTGGACTGCTTGTCATTTTCATCTGGTGTCTTTTATAGAATTCGGCAAACTTTTCTGGAAAGAATTAAAACTGCAGTAGCAGCATGATGTAATCACAATACAGGGCCTGGTATCAATACGAGTAGTTCCTGGAAGATCCAAAAATAGGTTTTAGACCTAAGCAAACGGTTATCGGCTAGTAAAAATACGCGCTTGTTTGATTGTGCCTTGCCACTTAATTTTCTAGAGAAATTCATATCTTGTTTTTTCTTGCAGCTTAGCGAATGCAGCAAATCCAGAGTTTATCACTGAATAATCTCCCATCAATCTGGGTCGAAGCATTTTCTTCACAATTAATCGCTGAAGAAAATGTACTTGCTTGGCTTGAAATTGATCTCGATACACAACTCCATTTCGCCCCCGGCCTTGTAGTGGTGACCAATAAGCGCTTACTGACCAAAATGGCAAGCGATGAAATTTGGCAAGAATGGTATTATCAGAAAGACTTATTGCTGGCGCAACGAGATTACGCCGGTGTCGGTTGCCTTGAATTATTTGATGCGCATGCACGGATTGCTTATTGGCGTTACCGTTTAGGTAACGATATAGCAGTGAGTCGACTCATCGAATGCTTTACGCAACAACTCGACTATTATCTTACCGGTAAACTGCCGGTAGTAGCGGAGCATACACAGGTTCAATGCCCGAACTGTGCTGCATTTCTATCCTCTGAACAGGAAGAATGCCCAGTCTGCGACAAACAGAGTCATGCACCACCTTCTACCTGGACATTATTGCGTTTGTGGCGCTTTGCAAAGCCCTACAAGGGCCGCTTGCTTATTGGATTTTTGTTGACCTTATGCAGTACCGCCGCAACGTTGGTGCCGCCCTATTTAACCATGCCACTCATGGATAATGTGTTGATACCGTATCAGAACGGTCAGCCGATCGATACCGATTTGGTAACACTGTATCTTTCTGGCTTGTTGGTTGCAGCGGTACTTGCTTGGATGTTGGGTTGGGCACGAACGTATATGCTGGCACTGGTTTCGGAACGTATTGGTGCTGATCTGCGCACTACAACCTACGAACACCTTCTCAGTCTTTCCCAGGAATATTTCGGCGGCAAGCGTACCGGTGATTTAATGGCACGCATCGGTGCTGAAACTGATCGTATTAATCTTTTTATTTCATTGCATTTGCTGGATTTTGCCACCGATGTCATCATGATTGTTATGACAGCCGTGATTCTAATTTCAATCAATCCGTGGCTGGCACTTGTGACGCTTGTGCCTTTGCCGATTATTGCATGGTTGATTCATCTGGTTCGAGACCGATTGCGAATTGGTTTTGAGAAGGTTGATCGTATCTGGGCCGAAGTGAATAATGTGCTGGCGGATACTATCCCGGGCATCCGGGTGGTGAAGGCATTCGCACAGGAAAAGAGAGAAGCGGCGCGTTTCCACGCCGCAAATCAGAGGAATTTGCAGATTAACGATCGTGTGAACAGAATCTGGTCGTTATTTACACCGACCGTTACGTTACTGACAGAAGTCGGGTTGCTGGTCGTGTGGGTATTTGGTATTTGGCAGATATCGAAGGATGAAATTACAGTCGGGGTGCTTACCGCCTTTCTTGCTTATATTGGCCGTTTTTATATTCGACTCGATACGATGAGCCGTATTGTTTCCGTCACGCAAAAAGCTGCCGCGGGTACCAAGCGGATTTTTGACATTCTGGACCATGTTTCCAGCGTTCCGGAATCATCTAATCCTGTGCACTTATCGGCAATCCAGGGGCAGATTGAATTGCGCAATGTCGGCTTCCGATATGGAACGCGCAGCATCACGCGTGACATCAATCTGATTATCAAGCCTGGAGAAATGATTGGATTAGTTGGGCACAGCGGTTCTGGGAAAAGTACCTTAGTCAATTTGATCTGCCGTTTCTACGATGTTACCGAAGGAATGATTTTGATCGATGGGCATGATATACGCTCGTTACCGATTGCTGAGTATCGCAAAAATATCGGGCTGGTCCTTCAGGAGCCTTTTCTGTTTTATGGCACCATTGCTGAAAATATTGCCTATGGTAAACCGGATGCAATGCGCTCGGAAATTGTTTCAGCCGCTCGCGCGGCGCATGCCCATGAATTTATTCTGCGCCTGCCCCATGGTTACGATTCGCTGGTGGGGGAGCGTGGTCAAGCGCTTTCCGGTGGTGAACGTCAACGCATCTCGATTGCTCGCGCACTATTGATTGATCCGCGCATTCTGATTCTGGATGAAGCGACTTCTTCGGTCGATACAACAACTGAAAAAGACATTCAGAAGGCATTGGACAATTTGGTGCGTGGCCGCACAACGATTGCTATCGCGCATCGTTTATCGACTTTGCGCGAAGCCAATCGATTGATTGTTCTCGATCGGGGGAGGATCGTAGAAATTGGAAATCACGTCGAATTGATGGCACGCGAAGGCTTTTACCATCGCTTATATCTGGCTCAGGCGCGTAATGTCGATACTGAGGATCTGACAATTGTTTCAGTTGCGGAGCATAGTGCTGCGGGGGAACATAAATGAATAGTGCAGATGGATATCAATTAAACCGGAATTCATATGGACGATTGGTTTTTACCGATCGTACCGGCTTAATGCAGGAGGGTGTGGTACCAGTACGATCATTTCCGATTACTGATCCAGATCAGGGTATTGCTTTGATTGATTCGCATGGCCATGAGTTATTATGGATAGAGCGATTGGCCGATTTGCCAGAAGCTGACCGTGCACTCATAGAATCGGAGCTTGCGAGTCGTGAATTTGTGCCCGAGATAAAGCGTGTTCTTAAGGTCTCAAGTTTTATTACACCGAATACCTGGGAAGTTGAAACGGATCGTGGCGAGTCTACTTTTCTACTCAAAGGTGAAGAAGATATCCGCCGTTTAACAGCATCATCGTTAATGATTACAGATAGCTTTGGCATTCATTTTCTGATTCGTGATCGCTTGGCGCTTGATCGCCATAGCCGTAAATTGCTGGATCATTTTCTTTAATACCAGTTCTCGGTTTATAGCAAAGAAAAAGATGCTATTTTCCGATGCAGAAATGAGAAAAAATTTCTCCAAGCAGATCATCAGCAGTAAATTTCCCTGTTATTGCCGATAGGGCATGTTGTGCAAGTCTGAGTTCTTCGGCGAGCAGCTCCAACTGCGATTCATTTTCAGTGAATATTTGTGCATTTTGCAGATTTTCCTTGGCTTGTTTCAGTGCTTCCAGATGGCGTTGCCTAGCCATAAAAACCCCCTCACCGGCCTGATTGGATTGCCAGCCGACGATGTCCAGTATTTTTTGGCGTAGCAATTCGATACCTGCGCCGGATTTAGCAGAAAGATGGATGCTGATATCAGTTTTTTCACCTTCAATTCTTGGCTGCTCATTCAGCAGGTCAATTTTGTTAAATACGGTGATTAGAGGTTTGTCAAAGGGAATATGTTTCTGTATTTGGGATTTTATATCAGGGTTATTCTGGCTGCTATCAATCAGCTGAAGCACCATATTGGCATTCCTAATCGCAGCATGCGTGCGATCAATACCTTTTTGCTCGACTATGTCACTGGTTTCTCTCAGGCCCGCTGTGTCGATGATATGAATGGGTATGCCGGCAATGGCAATAGTTCTTTGGATAGTGTCTCGAGTGGTTCCTGGGATTTCTGTAACGATGGCAGCATCCTCCTCAACCAGCTGATTCAATAAACTGGATTTTCCGACATTGGGTGCGCCTACGAGAACGATTTTAATACCTTCCTGCAACAAGTTTCCTTGCCGTGCTGCGGCGAATATTTGCTCAAGTTGGGTATAAACATCATTCAGTCTTTCTTTAATCTGCAATGCCTGCAAGTTATCAATCTCATCTTCGGGAAAATCGAGAATTGCTTCTATGAGCATGCGTAGCGTAATCAATAAATTTACCAGCTCATTAACCCTGGCAGAGAATTTGCCTTGCAAAGAATTAATCGCGCAACGTGCAGCCTCATGAGTGCTGGCTTCGATGATGGCAGACACGCTTTCAGCCTGAATTAGGTCAATTCTATTATTGAGGTAAGCGCGTAATGTAAATTCACCAGGTTGCGCTAAGCGAGCACCCGCAGAAAGGCATCTGTTAAGCAATAGATTCATGACTGCGGGGCCGCCATGCCCTTGCAATTCAAGTATGTCTTCGCCAGTGTATGAGTTGGGTGCGGGAAAATAAAGCGCGATGCCTTGGTCAATGATTTGACCATCGGTATCCAGAAATTTTCTGAAGCTCGCGTAGCGCGGTTCTGGGAGGTTACCCAGTATCGTTTCTGCCAAGTGTTTCAGATTGCTGCCTGAAATACGAATTACGCTAATTCCGCCTTTGCCAGGAGGTGTCGCGATTGCTGCAATGATATCGGGGCTTACTATGAATGATCTCCATGGATACTACTTAAATTACCGGTTATTCATGATGCTAAATAACCGGTAAATGATAGTTTATTTCTTCTTTGTTCTCTTACCAGCAGGGGCACTTTTTGCTTTCACCGGTGCTTTATTTTGGACGGGTACTGCTGCGGCAGGTGATTGCGGTTTTTCGTTCTGCGCAGTGTTTGCAGCAGATATTACTTCTTCCTTGACTGTGTTTTCGTCATCAGCAGCAGAGGAAGCTAGCAGTTGAGATTTCTCCGTAGCAGTTTCTGGTTTGTCCTTTCTTTTTTTCTTATTTTTGTCCTTATTAGCTTCTTCTTCAGCTTTGTTTTCGTACATCCGCGTTATTTGCCATTGCTGGGTAATTGAAAGGATGTTGTTACAGAGTGAATAAAGTACAAGTCCAGACGGGAAAAAGAAAAAGAAAATGCTAAATGCAATAGGCATAATCTGCATTACTTTTGCCTGCATTGGATCTGCAGGCGTTGGGCTGAGTTTAGATTGGATCCACATTGATACGCCCATAATTACCGGGAGTACGTAATACGGATCAGGTACAGACATATCAGTGATCCATAATGCAAACGGCGCATAGCGCAATTCAACAGCAGCCATTAATGTCCAAAACAAAGCAATAAATACGGGAATCTGGACTAAAATTGGCAAACAGCCGCCCATCGGGTTAATTTTTTCTTCTTTGTAAAACTCCATCATCGCTTGATGCATACGCTGGCGATCACTGGCGTATTGTTCACGTATTCGTTGCAATTTAGGAGTGACTACCCGCAGTTTAGCCATGGAGCGATAGCCGGCTGCAGATAATGGGAAAAATATCAATTTGACAGTCAATGTCAGGAGAATAATTGCTGCACCCCAGTTGTCTGTCCACGAATGATAAAAAGAAAGCAACCAAAATAATGGCACAGCAAGTACTGTCAACCAGCCATAGTCAACTGTAAGTTCAAGTCCCGGTGCCAACTCAGCAAGTTTATTTTGCTCCTGAGGTCCTGCGTAGAAAGGCATTGTTATGTTTTTAGTTTGCCCTGGTTCAATCGTACCAAGTGGTGCAATAACACCGGCTGTATATTGGTTAGGCGCCAGTTGTTTTGCGTAATACTCACGGGGCGTATTCTGTGCAGGTAGCCAGGCAGTCAAGAAATAGTGCTCAAGCATAGCTATCCAGCCATTATCTGCATTGGTTGGGTATTCTGCTTTATTTTTATCCAGGTCAGAAAATTTAATTTTTAGAAATTTATCCGCCTCCGTATACATTGCAGCTCCTGTATAGGAGTGAACCATTGTGCTGGCATCGGTAGGGTCGTTTGCATCCCGGAACATCTGAAAATATGAGAATGGGATAATTGTAGTATCACTATGATTTTCTATCTCAAAATTGACATCTATCACATAGCTGCCGCGATGGAAGGTATAAATCTTGGCTACTTGTATACCATCCATTTCGGGTGCCAGGAGACGTATCACTATCTTGTCCTGATCAGGCTCAAGTTCATAGCTATAATTATTCGAATCTATCGTATATTTTGTTTTGTGATTAGGTAATCCATCGCCGATCAACCCTGATTGTGCAACATGGAATCGCGCGGTTTTATCCAATAATAGTTCGTATGGTTTATTTTTATCTTCTCTGGATGGGTGTTGGATTAAACCAAGTTGCCGTATATCGCCGCCTGCTGTGTCAATTTCAGCAACGACCATATCCGTTTTGATGTGAATTTTTTCCCCTATTGTGAATAGATTAGGCGTTACGGATGGGTTGCCGTTTTCTATTCCGGAAGAAATTCCAGGTTCCCCGGTTGACGAAGACAATTCATCGCCTGGCACTGGTAACGGGTCATGGCGCTGATTTGATGAATTCGAGACTGCCCCGGGCATTACTTGTGAAGCGGACGGATATAGTTCTTTTTGCCACGCGTCCCATAGAAAAAGTAATGAGGTTGAGAAAATGATAATAAGTACAAGTTTTTTTGTTTCCATTATTTATCTGATCAGGTTGGTTTTTTTCGACAAAACTGCTTGTGTGCGATGCGTGTCAGTTGATCGTGCAATTGGGTTCTTTGCTGTATTTTCATTTTATGGCAGAGCTACGTTGTCGATAGTTTTGTAGGAATAAAGTAGTAAATTTTCTATATGCGATGGCGGAAATTAATGCTTGATCAGGGAACTGGCTCATAACCACCTTTACTCCAAGGGTTACATCGCAGTATGCGCCAGATACTTAATCGAGTTCCATGAAATAGCCCATATTTTTAGTATGCCTCACAGGCATATTGTGAACAGGTTGGACTAAAACGACATGAAGGTGCCGAAAGTGGGCTGA
>ERZ1292633.4684-Hain-H41-02um-R1-4684-length-12601-cov-5_pt1 | contig 12601 bp, 7 predicted proteins | sample MGYA00564406_ERZ1292633 | MGnify/ENA primary metagenome ERZ1292633 (study PRJEB36523, sample SAMEA6512639) | groundwater metagenome | collected 2019-01-08 | study: AquaDiva: Metagenomics assemblies of 32 groundwater samples
CAAACCCCGCTCTACACCGGTCACACCGATGTGGGCGTGGCCTATGACGAAACACTCAACGAATGGGAATTGCACGTTCACGACGAGCAGAACGATGTGGAATATTTCCCGGCCACGGATGCGTTGTTGATGGTGAAATACGCCGCGCACACCATAGTTCCGGCTGGGGCACAATGGAGCTTCCTCGGGACGACGGGTGCTGACACCTGGATTCTGCCGCTGGCGGAAGATCCGAACCTGTTGTTCCTCGGGATCGGTGCGGAGGAAATCGGTGCGGGTGTTTTCTCGGGTGACAGTTTTTCGCTGGCGCTCAAGGGCGTGAGCGGGCCGGGCCAGTTTGCCTTGTTCGATCTGGACGGCTTTGGCGATCCCACCGTGCGCTGGAATTCCGCTGATGGTTTCACCGGCGCGGATGTGTTGAGTGTGCTGACGGGCGGGCACAGCCACTTCAATTGGGCCTTCAGCGCACCGGGCGATTACACGGTCACGCTCGAAGCCTCGGGGATCAGCACGCTGAACGGCGCGACGAGCAGCGGCGACGTAGATTATCTGTTCCGGGTCGAGGCCGTGCCTGAACCGGCAACGGGAGCTTTGGCTGGCGTGGGTGCGCTGGCTTTTCTGTTGGTGCGTAAGATGAGACGCGACTGACATGGTTGATGGGCGCGGTCGTCGGTTTGATCTTCCCGGCGACCGCGCTTCCTGCCGAGTTCACAAAATACTTTATGAGAAAAATGTTTAATGCTAGCTCACAGCAACAGTTGCGGAGCGAGAGCGGTGCTAAAGCCACCGCAGTCCAGACGCTATCGCGATTGCCGGGCGTCTGCGAACTTCGCGAAGCGTCTGGACTGCGGCGCGTTCACCGCCGCTTTTTGATTTGTCTGAGCGCGCTGATTCTACTCGTGGCTTTCACGACCACAGCCCAAGTCACCTACCTTACCAACCAGCACATGGACTTCCGGTTGCAGTACGACGCAGCCGCCACGGGCAGCAACCGGCTGGATGTCATTCTCGGTTACGATCCCGGCCAGCGCGTCACGAACACGCAGGCTTACATCGTCGCCAACACCAACGCGCAGCTTGCGGTGCCGGGCAATCCCAACTTCGCGTTCCTCGGTTACCCCGGCGCTCCGATCTGGATTCTGCCGCAATCGCAGAACGTCACGCTGCCGTATCTCGGCATCTCGGCGGAGGACATTCCCGCTGGTTTCTTCAATGATCCGATGGAACTGGAACTTGTCTCGGTGGAAGGGCCGGGTGATTTCTTTGCGTGGTCGGTGAGCGGCGCGGGCAATCCGCCCACAATCAAATTCATCGCGACCAACGGTGTCGTCTCGCCGCAGTTCAAAACGGCGCAGCCGTTCATCGGCAGTCACGAGCACAACAACTGGGCCTTCAGCACCAATGGACTTTATCGCGTCACGTTCCGCGCCAACGGCAGATTTTTGGGCGACACCACGAATACGATTGGCCGCGACGTGGCGTGGTCGTTTCAGTTATTGCCGTTGCGGCCGTGGGAGAACTGGGTTGCCACCAACTGGCTGCCCGCCACGGCCAGCAGCACGAATGGTCCGGCAGCCGATCCTGATGGCGATGGGATTCCCAACGCGCTCGAATATGCGCTGGGCTTGAACCCGAACAGTGCTTCCACCACTGGCCTGCCGGAGTTTTCGCTCGTAAGTGACGCAGGACAAACGTATGGCGCGTTGACCTTCACCCGCGTGAAAGCCGCCAAAGATATTGACTATCTGCCGTCGGCACGAAGTGAACTGACCGGTGGCGCGTGGACTACGTTGACCAATGTTGTCAGTACGATGGATCACGGCGCGACGGAAACTGTCACGTTGCGGGATTTCGCGCCAGCGGCGGCAAATATGAGCCGGTTCTTCCAATTCCGCGCGCGGCTGAATTACCCATGAAGACGCCGGAAGAACAATTCATCTGGGCGATCAGTGTTTGCAGTGTGGCGCAGATGCGGGTGACACCGGTGCGGCGGGAGATCCTGAATTTCCTCGCCACCAGTCGCGTGCCGGTGACATTGGAAATGATTTCGCAGGCGGAAGGCGTGCGTGGGCATTGCGATGCGACGACGGTGTATCGCACGCTGATGCTCTTCAAGGAAGCGGACATCGTGCGGCTCGTCGGCTCATCGCGGAAGGAAAGTCATTTCTGCCTCAACGTGCCGGGCGAGAACAATCACTTCCTCATCTGCCGCGAGTGTGGGTGCACCGTCTTGTTGCGATTGCCGGAGATCACCGTCAGAGAAATCGCTGCTGCCGCTGCCACCAGTGGATTTTCTCCCTCGAAGCAAGATTACGAAGTCCACGGCGTTTGCAATGATTGCCAGGAAGCGCGTCTGCGTGAACCGTTGCCGAGCAAGCTGGCGGTCTGACCGTACCCCAAGGTTGCTTACGGTCGCTTCAGTGGCAGGACGAGCACCTTGTCCACGCGATGCCGGTCCATGTCGAGCACCTCGAAGAGATAGCCCTGCGCCTCGAACGTCTCGCCCTCCTTGGGCACGTGGCCGAGCGATTTTACGACGAAGCCCGCCAGCGTCTGGTATTCGCTGTAAGCCGCACCGCCAAACTTGAAACCAGGCAACGCCCGCTCGACGGCTTCCAGATCCAGCATCGCGTCAATCAACCACGAGCCGTCGTCGCGTTTCCTGGCTTCCGGTTTCGCGCGTTCGCCCTGCGACGGAAATTCGCCGACCACTGCTTCCATCACGTCGTTCAACGTGACCAAGCCGACGATGCTGCCGAACTCGTCGGTGGCGAGCGCGATGTGTTTGCCGGTTTGTTTGAAGGTCTCGACCAGTTGCAAAACTGTCTGCGATTCCGGAACGATGAGCGGCGTGACCATCAGATCCTTGAGTTTCACGCCCGCGCCGGCGGCGAGGTTGGCGTAAATCGCCTTCACCGATACTGTGCCGACGGTGTGATCGCGATTGCCTTGGTAAACGGGGAAGTGCGAGTGATTGCTGACGACAATCTTGTGCCAGATCTGATCGTGCGGATCGTCCTGGTTCAACCAGATGACCTTCGGGCGCGGCGTCATGATTTCGCGCACGGGCAGTTGATCCAGTTCTAGCGCGCTGTGGACGATCTGGCTTTCGACCTTGTTGAACGCGCCGGCCCGCACGCCTTCCTGCATCATCACGCGGACCTCTTCCTCTGAAACCGCCGCTTCCTTTTCCGGCTTGAACCCCAGTACACGCAACAGCGCTTCCGTGGAGACGCTCAGGAAACTCACCACCGGCCCGGCAAATTTCGAGAGCCAGTTCATCGGACGCGCGACTAGCATCGCGATGCCCTCGTGGTTGCTCAAACCGAACCTTTTCGGCACGAGTTCGCCCATCACGAGCGAGAAGTAGGTGATGACAGCAACGACCAGCCCGAAGGCGATCTTGTCCGCATACGGCGCGAGGAACTCAATCTGGGCAATCGGTCCGGTGAGCTTCGCAGCGAGCGTTGCGCCGCCGAACGCGCCGGCAAAGATGCCGACGAGCGTGATGCCGATCTGCACCGTGGAGAGAAAGCGATTCGGTGATTCGGCCAGTTCCAGCGCGACCCGGGCCCGACCGTCGCCTTGGTCGGCGAGGCGGCGCAACCGCGCCTTCTTCGAGGACACGACGGCGATCTCCGCCATCGCAAACACTCCATTCGCGACGAGCAGCAGGAAGATGATGGCGATTTCAAGGGCGACTTGATTCATAGACTGATTCTAAGGGCAGTTGTTAAGCAGCGAAAGCATTCCGAGCGGTAAACACGGTGCTTCGGTCAAGCGGGTTGAGATTCTTGTTCAGGACCGTCCTTTTGCCGGTGGAAAATCCGATAAAGTCCGGGCAACACCAGCAACGTCAGCGCCGTGCTGGAGAGAATTCCACCGATGACAACCGTGGCGAGCGGGCGTTGCACTTCCGCACCGGTGCCGGTGGCGAGAGCCATCGGCACGAAACCCAGCGAAGCGACGAGTGCAGTCATCAACACGGGACGCAGCCGCGTGAGCGAGCCTTCGGTGATGGCGTCTTCGAGCGATTTGCCGTCGGCGCGGAGTTTGTTGATGAAGGAGATCATCACCACGCCGTTCAGCACGGCCACGCCGCTTAGCGCGATGAAGCCGACGCCCGCCGAAATCGAGAGCGGGATGTCGCGCAACCATAGCGCCGCGACGCCGCCGGTCAACGCGAGCGGCACACCGGTGAAGACGAGTAGGGCGTGTTTGATCGAGTTGAAGGTCATGAACAGCAGCAAGAAGATCAGCAGTAGCGTGAGCGGCACGACGACTTGCAAGCGCTTGGTTGCAGAAATGAGTTGCTCGAACGTGCCACCCCAATCGGTCCAGTAACCGGCGGGAACTTCAACCTGCTCGCGAATTTTCGTTTGGGCCTCGGCGACGAATGAACCGAGGTCGCGTCCGCGCACGTTGGCGGTGACAACGACACGGCGTTTGCCGTTCTCGCGATTGATCTGGTTCGGGCCGGGGGCGATGACGAGGTCGGCCACGGCGCTGAGAGGAACGTGGTTCAATTGCCGATTTGGGGAAGCGCTCGTGTCATTGTCGTGTGTCTGAAGCGGGATCGGTATACGTTTGATGGCTTCTAGGTCGGTGCGCAGAATTTCCGGCAGACGCACAACGAGGTCGAAGCGCCGGTCGCCCTCGAAGACTTCGCCCGCCGTTTTGCCGCCGAGCGCGATCTCAATGGTTTCCTGCACGTCGGCGACATTGAGGCCGTAGCGGGCAAGTGCGTCGCGCTTCATCTGGATCGTCATCAACGGCAGGCCGGTGGTTTGCTCGAGGTTCACGTCAGTGGCGCCGGGCACGGTAGCGAGAATCTTTTCGACGGCTTGACCGACCTCCTCCAGAACTTCCATGTTGTCGCCGAAGACTTTCACCGCCACGTCAGCGCGCACGCCGGAGATGAGTTCGTTGAAACGCATCTGGATCGGCTGCGTGAACTCGTAATTGTTGCCGGGCAGCTTCGTCACGGCGGCTTCCATCTCGCGCACGAGGTCTGCTTTGGACTTCTTTGGGTTCGGCCATTCGGAGCGCGGTTTCAGGATGACGTAGTTGTCCGAGACGCTCGGCGGCATGGGGTCGGTGGCGATTTCCGCCGTGCCGATCTTGGCGAGCACGGTTTTTACTTCGGGGAATTCCTTGATGCGGTTTTCCAACACGCGTTGCATTTCGATGGCTTGCGACAGGCTCGTGCCGGGAATCCGCAAGGCATGCAACGCGATGTCGCCTTCGTCGAGGCTGGGGATGAATTCGCTGCCCATGCGCGACGCCGTAATGCCGGTCACGACGACGAGCAGGGCCGCCGCGACGGCAACGCTGATGCGGTTGTGCAAACAGAATTGCAGCAGCGGGCGGTAAACGGACTTGGCCGCGCGCGTCACGATGTTTTCCTTTTCGGAAATCTTTCCGCTCAGGCACAGCGCCACGGCGGCGGGAACGAACGTCACGGAAAGCACCATTGCGCTCGCCAGCGCCAGCACGACGGTGAACGCCATTGGGTGAAACATTTTTCCTTCCACACCGGTGAGCGCGAAGATGGGCAGATAGACGATGGTGATGATGAGTTCGCCGAACAACGTCGCGCGGCGGACTTCCTTGGTGGCGGAGAAAACGATGTCGAACCGTTCCGCCCGCGTGAGCTGTCGCCCGAGGCGGCGTTGTTCCTCGGCAAGACAGCGGATGCAATTCTCCACGATGATGACTGCGCCGTCCACGATGAGGCCGAAGTCGAGCGCGCCGAGGCTCATGAGGTTGCCGCTGATCCGGTTTTCCACCATGCCGGTGATCGTGAAGAGCATCGCCAGCGGGATGACGAGTGCGGTGACGAGCGCGGCGCGGAAGTTGCCGAGCAGCGCGAACAGGATCACGATGACGAGCACCGCGCCCTCGAACAGATTTTTCTTTACGGTGTTGATCGTGGCGTTGACGAGATCGGTGCGGTTGTAAATGGTGCGCGCGACAATGCCTTCGGGCAGGGTGCGATTGACTTCCTCCATCTTGGCGTGAACGCGTTCGGAAACAGTGCGGCTGTTTTCGCCGATGAGCATGAACACCGTGCCGAGCACGACTTCCTTGCCGTTCTCCGTGGCCGCGCCGGTACGAAGTTCCGAACCCAAGCCCACGTCGGCAACATCGTGGATGTGGATCGGCTGACCGTCGCGATGGCTCACTACGATGTCGCGGATATCCGCGATGCCGCTGACCTGGCCGGGGGCACGGATGAGATATTGTTCGCCGAAGCGTTCGATGTAGCCAGCGCCGACGTTGGCGTTGTTGCGGGCGAGCGCAGTCATCACGTCGTGCAACGTCAGGTTGTAGGCGAGCAGTTTGTCGGGCTGCGGTGTGACGTGGAATTGCTTCACGTAACCGCCGATGGTGTTGACCTCGACGACGCCAGGCAGGTTGCGGAGCTGCGGTTTGACGATCCAATCCTGTGCGGTGCGCAGGTCCATGGGGGTGTATTCGCTGCCATCGGATTTTCGCGCGCCGCGCTCAGGCTCGACGGTGAACATGTAAATTTCGCCGAGACCGGTGGCGATCGGGCCGAGCGACGGTTCGACGCCGGGCGGCAATTTGCTTTTCACCTCCTGCAAGCGCTCGTTGATGAGTTGTCGCGCCCAATAGATGTCCGTACCGTCCTTGAACACGACAGTGATCTGCGACAGCCCGTAGCGCGAGAGCGAGCGGGTGTAATCGAGCTGCGGCAGACCAGCCATCACAGTCTCGATGGGGAAGGTCACGCGCTGTTCGGATTCGAGCGGCGAGTAGCTGGGCGCTTCGGTGTTGATCTGCACCTGGACGTTGGTGATGTCCGGCACGGCGTCAATCGGCAGCCGCAGCGCGGAATAAACGCCGATGCCGACGAGGACGACGGTGGCGAGGATGACGAAGACGCGCTGGCGGACGGAAAATTCGAGGAGGCGGTTAAGCATATCAATGGGAAATTAGTGCGAGTGACCGCCGCCTTTGGTGGCGCGGAGTTCTATGAGATAAAAAGTTTCGACCGGCTTGCTGACGACTGAATCGCCCGCCAGCAAACCGTCGGTGATTTCCAACAGACCATTGGCTTCTGAGCCTACTTTGACCGCCGTGCGGAAAAAGGCGTCGCCATTGACGGCATAAACAAATGTTCCTTCCGAAGTCCGCAGCAGCGCGGAGCGGGGAATCACCGTGACGACATCTTCGCGTGGCAGGGTGACGACGGCGGCGAGGAAATCGCCTGGCTTCATCTTGTCCGTCGCGTTGGTTACGCCGACGATGACTTCGGATTCGCCCAACGTGAGCGCCTTCTCCACCGCGAGAACGACACCGGCCAGCGATTCATTGGAGCGCGTTTGAATTTGAACCGGTTGGCCCGTGCGGAGAACAGCGGCTTTGTCCGGTGTCACAAACCCCGAACCATGAACGTCGCAACCCGCATGGTCATCGTCCTGGATGGCATGGTGATGCTTCTCCCCGAACACCTGCATATTGAAACGGATTTGGGATGGGAGCTTTTGCTCCGTCACGTCGGCGACTTCGACGCCGAGAATTTTCTTCGTCTCGTCCGTGACCAGCACACCTTTACCCGCCTTGAAAGACGCGCCGGACGGCGATTCTTCCTCGTGGCCGTCGTCTTTGCCTCCGGCTTTTTCCGCGCCATGATCGTGGCCGTCCCCTTCCTTGTGGGCGTCGCTCTCCTTGCGACCACAGCCAACAATCAGCCAAACCGTGGCAAGCAGCGCAGGAATCAGTGCCATGAATCGGTAACGAATCATTTCTTTTCCTCCGGCGCCGTGCTGGCCAATGGCGGGGTCAGCCCGGTGAGCAATTCGATTTGCGCGGCTGCTTCCAGCGCCTCTTTCTTCGTGTCGAGCAGCCCCTCGACCGCTTCGAGATATTGCTTTTGCAATTCAACAAACGTAGCAATCGGCACTGCGCCCAATCGGTAATGGCGGTCAGCAAGCTCGGCCGCTTCCTTGAAATGTTGCACCGAGTCGGGTCGCCACCTTGCCATATCCCGCAACTTGGCTTCATAGGTCAGCGCGGCTTGCGTTGCCAGGCGCTCGGCTTCCCGTTGCGTAACATAGAAGGAGGTTTCGGCCTGCATCTGTCGCGCGTTGGCGGCGTCTATGTTTCCTGAATTGCGATTCCAAAGCGGCAGCGGAAATGAAACCGCGACGCCGATGATGCCTTGCCGTTCGCTGCCAGCCCGTTCTGCGGCGTAGCTCGGCCCGACCGAGATGGTTGGGTAACGCTCGTTTTTCGCGAGATCAACCCGGAAGCCCTGTTGCGCGAGTTCCACCGCGCGCAAGCGCACTTCGTAACTGTTGGTGCGCGCGCGGGCGACGAGACTTTCTACGCTCTCCACCGGGCGGAAGTTCAGTTGTGCTTGTCCCACCGCGAGTCGCGTGTCGGTAGCCACGCCGCGCAGTTGGTTCAGTTCAAGCAGTGCGGACTGCGATGCCAGGGTCGCCTCGCTCGCCTTGCGTTGCGCGTTCAACTCGGTCGCCTCAATGACGCGCGTTTCGAGCAGCGGTGTCAGCCCTGCCGGATCGCGTTGCACCAACACTTCGCGCAAGGCTTTGAAGCGTTCCGCAACTTCGCCTGACGCAGCCGCCTTCTCCTGTGCGGCGAACAGTCCATAACCCAACGTCCGCACGCGCGCGGCCAGCGCGAGCTTGAATCGTGCATAGCCAAGTTCGGCCAGTTCAATGTCGCGGTTGGCGATGGCTTTGCGCAAACCAAGTCGGCCCGGCCACTCAAACGGTTGCACGACTGACACCGACCACGCGACGCCTTCGGCAGAAAGCCCGCCGCCGGTCACGCGCTTCTGCCCTACGCCGCCGCTCACTTCGGGATTGGCGAACGTCCCGGCGGTCTTACGTCCGGCCTTGGCGGCGAGAATCTCGGCTTCATAGAATTTGAGTTCAGGATTTTTCTCCAACGCCTCCGCGACCAGCGCATCCAATGTCAGGGAGATGGTGGCGCTGGCGGCAGTGTTGGTTGGAGAGGCTTCCTGCCCTCGCGCAAAGGAAAGGCTTAAACTCAAGGCGAGTGCTGCCACAGCGGATTGGCGACACAACATAACGACGAATGGTTGCTTCATAATTTTCTAAACGGACATGACAGGCACGGACAAAATAAAACGGCGTTCAACGACAAATGGACAGGACTTGGGCGCGGAAAAGCGCCTGATGCAAACGGGAAAAGTCCTCAGCGGAAGCCGGGACTAATTAAGAAGCGAGCGAAGGCGCACGAACAGGAAGTGCCGTGCGAGAACTAAACTGCCAAGATGTGGTCAACCCTGGTGGAGCGGCGGTCAAGATGCCAATGCTAACTTCAGCGGGCAAGGTGTTCGCCAGATCGAGCAGCGGCACAGACGAAATCGCCAGCAAGTGCGGCGACGGAAGCATCCCCCGAAATTGCTGGGTCTTGTATTCGGATTTCTCAACCGAACAGCAACCGGCGTCGTCAGACTTTTCTGAACTCTGTTCACCGTGACAGTTGCTTTCCGTCAGACAGGCGAGGAATTCAAAGCCGGGAATGGATTCCAGACGGCAATGCGAGGTCATCGGCAACCAGACAAAGGCTGCCAACACAAATAGTATGTTCTTTAATGACCGCACGACAGTAACTGATTGATACTAGAACGGCAGTATCCGTTCAAACAAAAACATTTCCGTCCACAACATCGTCGAAATCCAGCACTTCTTGAGCCGAAACCGGCTGGTTCGCTGCCTTTGGGCGGGCGGTTTTCATTTCACAAGCGCGCATGACGTAGGCGCAGAGCATTGCTGATTACAGAAACTGAACTCAAACTCATGGCCGCGCCTGCGATGATGGGACTGAGCAGCACGCCGAAGAATGGATAGAGCAATCCCGCCGCGACGGGAATTCCGAGTGCGTTATAGACGAACGCGAAGAAAAGATTCTGCCGGATGTTGCGCATCATGGCGCGGCCAAGTTTTATCGCGCGCACAATGCCGCGCAGGTCGCCTTTAACGAGCGTGACCCCGGCGCTTTCCATTGCGATGTCCGTGCCCGTGCCCATCGCAATGCCGACATCGGCGGCGGCGAGCGCAGGTGCGTCATTGATGCCGTCGCCAGCCATGCCGACGATGCGGCCCGCCGCCTTGAGCGTTTTTACTTTCTCATGTTTGTCGTTCGGGGTGACGCCCGCTTGAAAGTCGGCGATGCCGAGTTTGCGGGCGACGGCTTCGGCGGTGCGCGGATTGTCGCCGGTGAGCATGAGGACGTTCACGCCGAGTTCGCGCAATTCGGCGAGCGCCTGCGAAGTGGTGGCTTTCACCGGATCGGCCACGGTCAGAACTCCGGCGGCGCGGCCATCAATGGCGACGAATATCGCGGTCGCACCTTCGGTCTGGCGGGGAGCGGCGAGGGTTTCGAGAGCGGCGATGTCGGTCACTCCGTTCTCGCGCAGGAAATCGGGTTTGCCAACCAACACGCGGCGTCCAGCGACCGTGCCCGCCACGCCGCCTGCGGTCGTGGACTGAAAATCCTTCGCGGGTTCGAGCGGAAGCTTTTGCTCGCTGGCTGCAACGACAACGGCGTGCGCCAGCGGATGTTCGCTGCCCTGTTCGAGCGAGGCGGTGAGGCGCAGCAATTCCTTCTCGTCAAACCCGCCGACTGGCAACACCTGCGCCAGCTTCGGCTTGCCTTCGGTGAGCGTGCCGGTTTTGTCCACGGCGAGTGTGTCGAGTTGGGCGAGCTTCTCGATGGCCTCGGCATTGCGAATGAGCACGCCAATTTGCGCGCCGCGACCGATGCCGACCATCACGCTCATGGGCGTGGCGAGTCCAAGCGCGCATGGGCAAGCGATGATGAGCACGGCGACGGCGTTCGTGATGGCGAAGGCGAGACGTGGCTCTGGTCCGAAAATGAGCCACGCAACAAAAGTGAGCGCGGCAATCGCCAGCACTGTTGGAACAAACCAACCAGCCACTTTGTCCGCCAACGCCTGAATCGGCGCGCGACTGCGTTGGGCTTGCGCGACCAGATTCACAATTTGCGCGAGCATCGTTTCGCTGCCGACGCGCTCGGCTTTCATCACGATGCCGCCCGTGGTGTTCACCGTGCCGCCGGAAACTTTTGCGCCAAGGGCTTTCTCCACTGGCAACGGTTCGCCGGTGAGCATGGATTCATCCACGGATGTGCGGCCTTCCACCACTTCGCCGTCCACAGGAATTTTCTCACCGGGGCGGACGCGCAAATGGTCGCCCGGATGCACGGCATCAAGCGGCACGTCTTCATCGCCCTGCGGCGTGACGCGGCGGGCGGTTTTTGGCGCGAGGCCGAGCAAGGCTTTGATCGCGCCGCTGGTGCGCTGGCGGGCGCGCAGTTCCAACATCTGGCCGAGCAACACGAGCACGGTGATGACGGCAGCGGCTTCAAAGTAAATCGCCGGTTTGCCACTGTGACCTGACGCGGGGGGAAACGCCTGCGGAAAGAACATGGCCACGGCACTGAAGGCATAGGCCGCACCCACGCCCAGCGCGATGAGCGTGAACATATTCAAACTGCGGTTCACCAGTGAGCGAGCGCCGCGCACGAAGAAAGGCCAGCCCGCCCACAAGACGACCGGCGTGCTGAGAATGAATTGTCCCCAACGCGACGCTTCGCCGTTCAGCCATTCGGCATGACTCCACGCGGGCACAATATGCGCCATCGCCACGACGAAGACGGGCAAGGTCAACGCTACGCCGATCCAGAAGCGGCGGCTCATGTTCTGCAACTCGGAGTTGTCCTCCTCCAAATCACCCTCGGCGGCGACGGTTTTTGGTTCGAGCGCCATGCCGCACTTGGGGCAATCGCCGGGATGGTCCTGCTCGATCTCCGGGTGCATCGGGCAGGTGTAGATGGTTTTCGGCGCGGGCTTCCACGCGGGATTACGTTCCAGCGCCATGCCGCATTTCGGACAATCGCCAGGCTGGTCCGACTCCACGCCGGGACACATTGGGCAAAAGTATTTAGCGGCGGCGGAAGGCGTCACCGCTGCGTGTTCGTTAGCGTGATGAGAATGGTCGTGGTGCGCGTGCGCGTGTGTGCCGGTGCTTGGCTTGCCGCCACAACAGGAATGTTCCTCCGCCCTGTGCTCGTGTTCGTGGCTGCCGTGGTCGGCATGTTCTCTTTTGCCGCCGCAACAATCGCCATCCGATTTGGCGAGTGCGCCTTGCGAAAGGAATTTCTTCCGGCAGTGCTCGCTGCAAAAGTAAAACGTCTCTCCCCCGCGCTCGGCGCGGAGAGCCCTCGTTTCATCCACCGTCATTCCGCAAATCGGGTCTTTGGTCATAACTTTGCCTTTCGTCATTTCACAGAGGCAAACGCACGAGCCCCAAAAGCATTACACTCTATTTTGAGATTTTTTCAATTTGTTCGCGGCAGTGATTGGCTTTACCCGGTTGTGAGCCAGCAGCTAGGATTCAAGGGTGAAGCAGATGGAAGAATCCGTGCTGAAAAACCTGAACATGTTCGTGGGATTTGCGCGCCAGCGCCTGGGCGATCCGCACCTCGCCGAAGACGTGGTGCAGGAAAGTCTCGTCAAGGCGTTGGCTTCCGCCAAGCAGCCGACGAACGAGGAGGACAC
>ERZ1292633.4687-Hain-H41-02um-R1-4687-length-12597-cov-16_pt1 | contig 12597 bp, 7 predicted proteins | sample MGYA00564406_ERZ1292633 | MGnify/ENA primary metagenome ERZ1292633 (study PRJEB36523, sample SAMEA6512639) | groundwater metagenome | collected 2019-01-08 | study: AquaDiva: Metagenomics assemblies of 32 groundwater samples
AGAAGCAACCGTATGAAAAAAAATACTTGACTTTTCTACATAGCGGATCTCCCCCTCACAAAATCAACAACACAAATTCCCGTAACCCCGGTGATGTACCGATCGTTCGCTCCATATACGTCGCCTACGCCTTCTGGAACGAGGTATTGAACAAATTTCCAAAAACGCAGCGTCACGTGCTTGGAACGAAGTGTGCGGATTACCTTTTGGAAATTCTCGAACTTACTCTGGCAGCAGCTCAAACGAGTGAACCGAAAGAGAAGGCACCAGCCCTGCGGAAGGCGAGTGTTAAGTTGGACACGTTAAAGCTACTCACTCGACTTTGTAAAAACTGCAAGTGCATTTCCAATTCCTCCTACCTACAAATGGAATCCCAGCTTCAGGAAGTTGGTCGAATGCTAGGCGGATGGTCGAAATCGGTTTCATAAAAGCAAACCCCTGCCTCAATGGCAGGGGTTTGTGATGGGGAGTCCCGGAAGGACGGAACGGAGAGGTTGTCGTTGGAGTTGTCGTGCGGGTTCGAGTTGAGCTTCACCTGGCGATTGTCGCGATTGAAGTTGACGTAGGGCACGTTCTGCCAAGCATCCTCGCCTGGAGCCTAAAATGTGTTTTCTCCTTCCATGACACCGGACTCAGACGCGTCCAAGTCCTGAATTTTATGCGGGACAAACTCCCCGATGAACATCGGGGCCTGTTCCAAAAGAAAACACGGAGTACCCATCATTCGCGGCGTACGCTCGTCGCATCCATGGACGCGGCGACTCTGACGCATGTGCGAGTGATAAGAGATTTCGGCGACCGGCATCCGTAAACGCCGATTCATGAGCCTACTTTCCATACATGATTGTAGCAGATTATCGGAAATGAAAAAGCCGGCATCTACGAGAGACACAAGCTTCTTCACGAAGCGTTGTGCTGTAGATACCGGCCAAGTGGGACCGGAGGAACCAAGGTCCGAAGACCAAGGTTCCTCCGAGCACCAAGTGTCCGAGTGCCGAGAGCCGAGCTACTCCCGGAAGGACGGAACGGAGAGGTTGTCGTGGGAGAGGCCGTGCGGGTGCGAGTACAGCTCCACCTGGCGATCGTCGCGATAGAAGTGGACGCAGGGCACGCCCTGCCAAGCATCCTCGCCTGGAGCCGTGCACTTCAGGCCGGGAAGCCAGAAGCCGAAGCGCTTCTCGTAATCCGTAGCCTTGATCCGCTCCGGGTGCTCCGCGCTCATGAAGAGCAGGGCGCAGCCGGGGGACTTCGGGTTGCGGACGTCGATGGGCTTCTTGCCGACGTTCGTGTCGAGCTTGATGCGAACCCAGCGGAGCGTGTAGGGCTTGAACTCGGATCCGTCGCCCTCCGCGTCGTCCTTGCGGTCGTCGGAGAGGAGACGAAGCTTCTTCTGATCCGAGAGCATGCCGTCCCAGCGCCACTTGTCGTCCTGCCCATCGACCGTCCACGCCCACGCGAACTCGAACGTGTTCTGGAGCGTGTCGAGCGTCGCGTCGAGCACGACCACCGTCTCGGGGTCGTTCGGATCGAAGTCGGGGGCGGACTCGGGGCCGACCCACGAGAACTTCCCGAAGTCGATGCCCTTCGCCGCGCACTGCGCCTCGAAGGCCATGAGCACGTCGACGGTCGTGTTGAACACGCCGTGGATGAGGCGGAGGGCCGGGAACTCGTCGAGCTTGCCCGCCCACTCCTTCGTCATCTCGTCGTCGCCGGCGAGCTTGGCGACCCGCTCGGGCGTGAGACCGAACCGACCCAGGCGACTGACGAGCTCGATGATCTGCGTACCGGTGAGCTGCGAAGCGAGGTTCTGACTGGCCATGGTGACCTGCCTTTCCTGTGAATACCGTCGACTAGCCCGGGTTCCGCACAGCGTGCGGATTACCAAACCTGCCTTTTGATTGAAAACGGCATGCTTCAGACAACGGATGGATTCCCCCGAAAGCTTTCGGGGGAATGACAAGTCATCTGAAATAAGCCGTTTTCAAGCTCTTTTCTTTTCAATGTTCTAAAAATCAATATAGCACAAAACAGGGGTTTTGTCAAGGGCGGTTTGCACTCCCAAGCGTTGACCGTCGAGCTAAAACGGTGATAGTCTCACACGGGTTCTTTCACGGTTTTTGTTCGCCTATCCGAAAGGAGTACGCGTAATATGCCGCGTAAGAAATCACCTCTAGGGTCTGTTACGATCAGACTGCAAATGTCTACCAAGACGGCGCTCGAGCAATTCTGCTCGGCGCACGAAGTACCTCCGGAGGCGGTTATCGACAGGGCATTGCGCGACTTCCTCGGAAGGTACCGGCCGTCCCAAGGCGGCGCGAACGCAAAGTCGAAAATCTCTCAGGACCTCTCTGGGGTCTTACAAAGGATCGCCAGCTTTTCCGAGCGATCCAAGTAACCTCCGAACCACGCTCGATAGCACCGATGATACGACCGCATGGTCGACGCGGTGCTTTTTTTGATTAATAATCTGTCATCCTCCCCGAAGGGGTTCCGACGGAGGAGGAAGAGCGAAGCGAAGGATCTTCAAACTGAAACCGGCACTGGATTGAATGTCACGCATGCTGTTACAACTTGAAGATCCTTCGGCCGCTCCCCTCCAAAGGCGGGCAGGCGACTTGCCCTCAGGATGACATCAAGTATATTTTTTCGCTTTCCTATATTCCTCCGCCGCGATCTCCGGCGGAACCGGATTTACGTACACTCCTGCATCAAGCTCAAACCCGCCCGGTAATTGCGCTCGCGGCACGAATCGTATTTCAAAATGCTCGTCTCGTTCGTCTAACACATCGTGAAAAAAGAAATTATACGAAAGCTTCCGAAGTTTCATCAAAGGCAAAAGCGAGTGAATTGCACGAGAGAGAGACGCGCGTTCGGCCGAAGTTGTTTGAGTTATGTTATCTATGCGGCGGCGAGTCATTATTCGGACTTCATACGCAAACCGCGCGGTTGGATTTGTAAACGCGACGACGGCTTTGTCATAAAAAACGACTCGACTAGACGTCGCTTCGGCGAGCGCGTGCGCATGGCTCGTCATACCTAGCCGCTTCAACGCTTTTTTCCGACGAACCGCCTCATCGCGCAAACGTTCCGGCACAAATGAAATGGCAAAAATCTGTGAATGCGGATGCGGCTGTGACGCGCCGGCCAGCAATCCCTCATTTTTAAATCCTTGGATGTAGCGAATGGACTTATCGCCACGCAGCACTCGAAAACGCTCTACAAAAGCGTCGAGCAACGCGGAGATTCTTGGCACGGAAGCGTTCCAAAACGGCATTATCTTCGCTCCTTCAATAACGATCTCCTGCCGACCGCTAACTTTTGAGTCAGGACGAAAAATCGGAAAAAGATTCGAAACAACAGTCATGCGATTCTCACCGCGCCCGTACGAAGCAAGAATCCGCTCCGGCTCGATTGCGTTAGGAGCAAACGCGTTGCCGCGCTTCTTCTTCATCCCGTCCGGCCTAAACCTCCGCCCTGGAGCGACGATTATCCAATCGCCCGTAATATCATCTTGAATGAGATGTGATTCTTCATTGTTCATAATTCTTTGTCATTCCCGCGTAGGCGGGAATCCAGAATCAGCAGATAATACATATATACATTTGAATCGTCCTTTTAATCTGGATTCCCGTCTTCACGGGAATGACAGTGAGAAATAACTAACCATTGTTTCTCATGCGCGCATTGTACCAGTCTTCCACGCATACCCGCCAACAATCGCGAGCGCCAAAGCATCCGACGCATCGTCCAGTTTCGGCGCGACAGAAAGCTTCAGCAATCGCTTCACCATATCCTGCACTTGCCGCTTATCCGCACCTCCCCACCCGGCAATCCCCTGCTTAACTTGATTAGGAGTCAATTCAATAAGCGGAACTCCTGCATCCGCGATCGCAAGCAAAATAACTCCTCGCGCCATCCCGACTTTCATCGCCGTCCGCACGTTAGTCTGAAAAAAGAGAGATTCTACCGCCACGCATTGTGGAGAAAAACGGCGAATAGCTTCCGCCACGTCATTTCGAACTACAATAAGTCGAGTGGAGAAATCCTCTTCTTTCGAAGTCTCGATAACTTCGTGCCAAACGTGCGTCGCATTCCCACCGGAGAGATCTATTACTCCAAGTCCCGTCCTGCCAAAACCAGGATCAATGCCGAGGATGCGTATGGAGGGGTGATTCATGCATATAATATTCGCACGAATAACGTACCGAGACAACGTAAAACCAAAACCCGCCTCGTGGCGGGTTGGTTTTATTTGTTTTAGATTACGCGACTTCTTCTTTTTCCACCTTTGGCTTGGCTTTGGAATATTTGATGTGTACATCTCCGAACCCTGTTCCAGACGGAATCAGGCGGCCGATGATGACGTTTTCCTTTAATCCTTCGAGCCGGTCTATCTTTCCGGTAACGGCGGCGTTGATGAGGACGCGAGCCGTCTCTTGGAACGAAGCGGCGGATAGGAACGATTCGGTGGTGAGCGATACTTTCGTAATTCCCATAAACAAATCTTCCAAGGTTGCTGGACGTTTGCCGGCATCGACGACGCGCTCGTTCTCCACGAGGGCGCGAAGTTTTTCCACCACTTCTCCGGGCAAAAGATCACTATCGCCGGCGTCCTTCACGTATGAACGCGAGAACATCTGACGAATGATGATCTCGATGTGTTTAGCGTTAAGTTTTTGACCCTGCGAAGCGTAGATGTAGAGAACTTCGCGGAGCAAATATCGCATAACCGCGTCCTGCCCCTTCAAGCGGAACAGCTGGAGAAGGTCGAGGTGCCCTTCCGTGAGCTGATCACCAACACGAACTTCATCACCGTCTTTAACGTAGATCTGAAGTCCGGTGGTGACAGGAAGCTCGCGAACAGAAGGACCTTCCCACGTTACTATTACTTTCTTTCCTGAGAGAGACGCTACGCCGTCATGCTCTGCAAGCGTTTCGTTCCCATTCTTTTCTTTGATAAGCACGTCGCCGACTTTTACCTTGGCGCCGTCCTTAACAACGATTGACGTGTCGCTCTTTGCGGAATGGCTGTCCGAATCAACCGCGATGGTCGCGATATGAATGGCGCGTCCGCCGGATTCAGTGTCGAGCAATTTTTCTCCTGTCGCAGTTTCTATCATTCGACGTTCGCCATGAACTACGGTCGCCTTTCCTGCGGCATCAGCGATAACAGCTTTGTGCTTCGGAGGACGTGCCTCGAACAATTCGTCGACGCGCGGCAAACCCTGCGTAATGTCCGAACCGGCCACGCCACCCGTGTGGAATGTACGCATAGTGAGCTGCGTTCCGGGCTCACCGATGGACTGCGCGGCCATGATTCCGACGGCGGTTCCCATTTTGACGAGTTGATTGTAAGCCAAGTCATAACCGTAACATAGGCGACAAAGACCGGAACGAAGTTGGCAAGTCAAAACCGATCGTACTTGCGCGGTCTTTAGCGGCTCGGAAAGCGCCTGCAATTGACGATGATTTTCTTCCGTAATTACCGTACCTTTTTTCACGACCGTCTTCTTTGTAACCGGATCCTTTATATCCTTCAACGTAACGCGACCGAGCAAACGGGTCAGAAGGGGCTCGCCAATTTCTTCGCATTCATCATGCGTCAACGTCACGCCTTCCGTGTCTCCACAATCTTCGGAAGTGATTATTACGTCCTGCGCAACGTCCACCAAGCGGCGCGTCAGATAACCGGCGTTAGCGGTCTTAAGAGCCGTGTCTGTCAAACCCTTTCGAGTACCGTGAGAAGAGATAAAGTATTCCAACACGTTCAAACCTTCGCGCAACGACGACTTGATCGGAAGCTCGATAATTTCACCGGCCGGGTTTGCGACCAAGCCCTTCATACCGATGGCGTTCGTGAGCTGACCCACTGATCCGCGCGCGCCTGAATCGATCATGGAGAACACCGTGCCTTCCTTGTCGAGCGATTCCTTTGAAATTTTCTGAATGCGATCCTTAACGTCGGACCAAACTTTGATGATCTGCGTGTATCTCTCCTTTTTAGTCAGCAACCCATCCTTATACTGATCTTCAATAATCTCAACCTTCTTATCAGCTTCGTCGAGCAACGCCTTTTTAGTCGTAAGAATTGGAAGGTCTCCCATACCGTACGAAAAACCGGATTTGGTGATATAGGCGAAACCAAGATTTTTCACTTCGTCCAAAAAGCGAGCCGTACGGTCGAACCCGCGAAGCTCCAAACACATGCGCGTGATTTCACCGAGCTGTTTAGTTCCGATTGTTTCGTTGCGGAATCCAACTTCTTTAGGAAACAAATCCGACAGAACTACGCGACCGACGTTGGTTTCAATAATGCCCTCTCCGGCGCGAAGTCGTGTCTTGATTTTTTCACGGATCGAGAGCTTTCCGAGTTGGTAAGTGTAAATCGCTTCTGCCGCGGAACCGAAAGTTTTAACTTTGCCGTCAACGGGCTCAATCAGAGTCGTCATGTAATAACACCCCCACGCGATGTCGCGATCAGGACGCGCAACCGGCTGTCCGGTGGCGGGCTTCAAAAGGTTGCGCGTAGAAAGCATCATGTTCTTCGCTTCCTCGCGAGCTTCTTGCGTAAGCGGTATGTGAACGGCCATCTGGTCTCCGTCGAAGTCCGCGTTGAAAGCCGGACAAACCATGGGGTGAATCTGAATGGCTTTACCTTCGATCAACACCGGTTGGAATCCTTGAATACCAAGACGGTGAAGCGTTGGAGCGCGGTTCAAAAGCACGACAGCGTCCGCCGCGATATTTTCAAGAATATCCCAAACCTCCGCGTGGTCGGCTTCTATATAACGATTTGCGGAGCGGATGTTGTGCACCAATTCGCGCTTGATGAGTTCTGCAATGATAAACGGCTTGAATAATTCCAGAGCCATGATTTTCGGCAAACCGCATTGATGGAATTCCAGAGTCGGCCCGACCACGATAACTGAACGTCCGGAATAGTCGATACGTTTTCCAAGCAAGTTCTGACGAAAACGTCCTTGCTTTCCTTTCAAGATATCGGCGAGTGATTTGAGCTGGCGCTTTTTTCCTGTTGCCGCGATTACGGTCTTGGAATGGCGCGCGCTGTTATCGATTAACGCGTCCACGGCTTCCTGCAACATGCGTTTTTCGTTTCTCGTGATGACTTCCGGAGCATTCAACTCAAGCAACCGTTTCAAACGATTGTTGCGGTTGATGACGCGGCGATAAAGATCGTTCAAGTCGGACGTGGCGAATCTTCCGCCGTCGAGCGCAACCATAGGACGCAAATCCGGAGGAATGACAGGAAGAGCTTTAAGAATCATCCAGTGCGGTTCCAATTTTTGAATCCACAAAGATTTCAAAAGTTTCAGGCGACGTATGATTCGATCGTGTTTCGCCTCGGACGCGTCTTCCAATTCCTCTTGAAGTGAGTTGATGGTGGCTTCCACGTCGATTTTTTTCATGAGTTCGTCAATGCCTTCGGCGCCTATCTTAGCTTCGAAAACATGGCCGTACTTGAGCGACAGATCGTGATATTCATTCTCGGACAAAATCTTCAACGGCTTGAGATCTTTCAATTCCTTTTCAGTCTGCGAAAAATCTTCTTCCAATTCCTCAAGACGTCGCTCTTTAGATTCCTGAATACGTTCGAGTTCCTTTTCCTGTTCTTTTTTCTCCGCCTTTTGTTCCGCTCTTTCCAATTCGCGAGCAAATTCCGATTCGATGGATTTTCGTTTGTTCTTGTATTCCGTTCGAACCTGCTCGACCGTCTGCAAACGAAGACCTTCGTTTACGTCAGTGACGATAAACGACGCGAAGTAAACGATTTTCTCGAGCGCCTGAACAGACATGTCGAGAACCGTTCCTATGCGTGACGGTACGCCGCGCAAAAACCAAATATGCGAAACCGATGCGGCGAGTTCGATGTGCCCCATGCGTTCGCGGCGAACAAGCGAGTGCGTAACTTCCACTCCGCACTTGTCGCACACGATCCCCTTATATCGAATCTTCTTATACTTTCCGCAATAACATTCCCAATCTTTGGAAGGCCCGAAAATTTCCTCTGCAAACAACCCGGACTTTTCCGGTTTCTGCGTGCGATAGTTAATGGTCTCCGGCTTCGTGATCTCACCATACGACCAATTACGAATCACCTCCGGCGAGGCGAGCTTCAGACGGATGGCGTCGAAGTCCGTGGTTTTAATGTTTTCCGTTTGGAAAAATGTCATAAAGGTCGTTGGTTAGCTTTCATTCGATCCCCAATGCGGCTCATCTGGGTTTACCAAGGTTGGTCGAGGACGAAAATCCGCAGGGTGCGGGCCGGATTCTTCTATGCGATGACCGTCTTTCAAGAGCTCGACATCAAGACACAGGCCTTTGAGCTCGCGTACGAGCACGTTGAACGATTCCGGTACGTTAACCTTTCTGATCGGTTCTCCCTTTATGATCGATTCGTACGCCTTTGAGCGACCTGGAACGTCGTCAGATTTGATCGTGAGAATTTCCTGCAAAGTGTGCGCCGCGCCGTAAGCTTCAAGCGCCCACACTTCCATTTCTCCGAAACGCTGACCTCCGGATTGCGCCTTTCCACCGAGTGGCTGCTGCGTTATGAGCGAGTACGGTCCGATCGAACGCTGGTGAATCTTGTCCTCCACCATGTGATTCAGTTTTAGAATATAAATGTAACCGACCGTGGGTTTGTGATCATACGCCTCACCGGTGCGGCCGTCGTACACGGTGACCGTTCCGTCTTCCGGAAGATCGGCCTTCTTCAACTCCGCTCTGATTATTTCTTCCGGCACCCCGTCAAAAACCGGAGTCGCGACAGTGTATCCCAAGGCGTTCGCCGCAAGACCGAGGTGCGTTTCAAGAATCTGACCGAGGTTCATACGCGACACGACTCCAAGTGGAGAAAGAATAACGTCGACCGGGGTTCCGTCCTCGAGGAACGGCATGTCAGCGATCGGTACGATCTTCGAAATTACGCCCTTGTTACCATGGCGGCCGGCAAGTTTATCTCCAACCTGTACTTTGCGCTGGTCTGCGATTGCAACGACGATCTGCTTGATGACGCCCGGCTGCAATTTATCTCCTGCTTCGCGCGAGAATACCGTGATGCCGACCACTTTTCCGTGTTCGCCGTGCTGGAGATAAAGAGATGAGTCGCGAACGTCGCGCGCCTTCTCTCCGAAAATCGCGCGAAGCAATTTTTCTTCCGCGGAAAGATCCGTCTCTCCCTTCGGCGTAATTTTTCCAACCAATATGTCTCCGGATTTTACTTCGGCTCCGATGCGGACGATTCCCTGTTCGTCGAGATTCTTCAATTTTTCTTCGGATACGTTAGGGATGTCGGATGTTACAACCTCCGCGCCTAATTTTGTGTCGCGAACGTCGATCGGATAGTGCTCGATATGAATGGAAGTGAAACGATCTTCGTGAACCAACCGATCCGACAAAATGATAGCGTCTTCATAGTTATATCCGTCCCACGAAAGGAAGGCGCAAAGCAAGTTTTGTCCGAGCGCGAGTTCTCCGCCCTGGCACGATGTGCCGTCAACTAAAACTTCACCCGCGTAAACCTTCTGCCCCTTATCAACGCGCGGATGCTGACTGAGACATGTTGAATTGTTTGAGCGTTGGAATTTCTCAAGATCGTAGCGGCGCATCTGTCCGTCTTGCGTTTGAATCTCAACGTGATTAGCTGACACTGATACGATAACTCCATCGTCCGGCGCCACGATAACATCGCCCGCGTCGATCGCCGCGCGGCGTTCCACTCCGGTTCCCACGATCGGAGCGTCCGGCTTGATACACGGAACGGCCTGGCGTTGCATGTTGGTTCCCATCAAAGCGCGCTGACCATCATCGTGTTCCACGAATGGAATTAGCGACGTACCGATGGACAAAATCTGCTTGGATGAAACGTCGACGTAATCAATTTCGTGCGCATCCACGATCGTTGGCTCACCGTTCTTACGTACGCTGACGCGGTCGTGAACAAATCGTCCGTCTTTTCCGATCGGAGTCGTTGCCGGAGCCGTGGTTCCGCGTTCTTCCGTGAAGGCGTTCAAATATACGATCTCGCTTGTGACTCGCGGAACTACAGGAAGTTTCGTGATTGAAATCTTCGTGAATTTTTCCGCCATCTTCTTGTCGATCTCTTCGCCTGATTTTGCAACGACTTTTCCTTCTCCATCCGTAACGTCCGCGCGAAGAGTTTCGCCAACGCCGTCTTTCCCATCGTTCTCTGCCCAGTTCTTCACTTTGCGATATGGAGTTTCGATGAACCCGTAATCGTTGATGCGCGCATAGCAAGCCAAGTGTCCGACGAGCCCGATGTTCGGTCCTTCCGGAGACGCGATCGGACAAATGCGGCCGTAGTGAGTTCGGTGCACGTCGCGAACGTCAAAGCCAGCGCGTTCTCGCGAAAGCCCTCCCGGACCCATGGCTGAAAGTCGGCGCTTGTGTTCGAGTTCGGAAAGCGGATTCGTCTGATCCATGAACTGCGACAACTGCGAGCTCATGAAAAACTCTCGAACTGATCCGATGACCGGCCGCGCGTTGATGAGTTTAGCCGGCGTGATAGTCGCGATGTCCTGCGTAGACATACGATCCTTCACGATGCGCTCCATTCGAGCGAGACCTATGCGGAAACGTCCCTGAACCAACTCGCCTATCGCGCGAACGCGGCGGTTTCCAAGGTGGTCAACGTCGTCCGGTTCTTCCTGTGTGTTGTTGAGTCGAATAACTTCTTTCAAAATGCGGACAAGATCTTCCTTGCTCAAAATGCGGTTCTCTTCTTTTGATACGTCGTCGTCTGCCGATCCCATTCCGAACCTCTGATTGAATTTATATCGTCCAACCGGTCCGAGGTCGTAGCGATCGAAATTAAAAAACATGGAGTGAATAAGAGACTGCGCGTTTTCCGCGGTCGCCAAATCTCCAGGACGAATTCTCTTATACACTTCGATGGTTCCTTCCTCTTCGCTTTTCGCGACGTCCTTCGCGATCGACGCTTCTATGTAGTGATTGATCGGATGGATGTCTATGTCAGTAAAAAGTTCTTTGATCAACTCGTCCGTTCCATAACCGAAAGCGCGAAGAAGCGACATTGCCGACACTTTTCGCTTACGATCGATCTTCACCCAGATGACGTTATTGCCGTCGGTCTCGAATTCAAGCCATGCGCCGCGATTAGGAATTACCTTCGCTCCGTAATAACGGCGACCTCGTGAAACTTCCGCAGTAAAAAACGCACCGGCTGATCGGACGAGCTGCGAAACGATAACGCGCTCCACTCCGTTTACCACGAACGTGCCTCGATCGGTCATTACCGGAAGATCGCCGAGATAAACTTCCTGCTCTTTTGATTCGCCCGTGCGTTTGTTGATGAGTTTCGTCTTAACGCGAAGCGGCGATTCGTAATTGACTTTTTTCGCCTTTGAAGTTTGTTCGTCGAACTTTGGTTCATCGAAAAAATAATCCGTGAACCAAACTTCAAGATCCCGACCAATAAAATCTTTGATCGGGGAAATCTCTCCAAACAGCTCTCTAATCCCTTCCTCTAAAAACCAACGGTAGCTTTGCTTCTGAACCTCAATGAGGTCCGGAAGCGCCATGGCATCTCGCGACGCTGTGAAATAGCGTCGCTCGGCGTCTTTCGGCGCCTGACGTCGGAAACGTGTGGACATGCGAGTGATACGTTCCCCCTCATCCCTCCCCCCAGGCCGTAATCAACGGATAGTACGGGCGATTTGACAGGCGATGGCGAGATAGCCCCGAACGCATTCGGGGTATAAAACGAGGGGCGTTTTGATTGAAAGGAAGGTGCGTGGACACGGCCGCGCTTGAGACACTAAAACCCACTATGACGAGAATTAAGTGGGTCTAAGTGCCTCTCGATTTAATTGAGCATTGTCCAAATACTCATTTCAGCGCGACGTTGTGGGCGGATTTTGCCATGCAATTCAAGTGCTGTCAAGCGGCAAAAACACCATGTCAAAAACACCACCCACCCGTGTCATCCCCGTGAAGACGGGGATCCAGGATATTAGGATTATTTCCTATTATCTGGATTCCCGCCTACGCGGGAATGACACGATAAATAAGGATTTTTTGTTAATTTGGCTCAACATAGCCAAAAACAAACCGCATAGGTTAGCCAAAAAATACTGCCAACACCTCTTGACAAAATCTTTAATTTGTGATATTGTGACATGTTCTGAGATGAGAAATCGTCTCGGAAATACCTTCCCAACTTCCAATAGTACTTTCGCGTTTGGATGCAGAACGCGAAGAAAACGAGTATTTGCGCGAGACGTAGTATGATCTACGTTGAGCGCAAAACGGAGTTTTCGACAAAGTTATGCGCCGAACGCGGAAGTACTAAAGTTCCGATTGGAGAGAGTCGGGGCCATCATATAACATTCAATCATTATTCTATTTTCGGAATGGTGTATTAGGTGACTCAAGAGCTTCTACCAATCGGGACCATCGGAAAAGGCCCCTTTTTGTTGTTTCAGACGTGGAGGAGGAACTTTTCTTCGGCCCAAACACGGACTCCGAAGAAAGAAGGCCGCTGAAGCCATGCGTAGTTGGTTTCGACTGACAATGCACGGTAGGTAGGCGACCACG
>ERZ1292633.4688-Hain-H41-02um-R1-4688-length-12597-cov-5_pt1 | contig 12597 bp, 11 predicted proteins | sample MGYA00564406_ERZ1292633 | MGnify/ENA primary metagenome ERZ1292633 (study PRJEB36523, sample SAMEA6512639) | groundwater metagenome | collected 2019-01-08 | study: AquaDiva: Metagenomics assemblies of 32 groundwater samples
AGGGGAACTCCTACCAGCAGGCGGGGAACATCGTCGACCTCGTCTGGGGAAGGGCACGGCAGCTGAACGTCCGCTCGTTCCGCTCCGACGTCCGCCATCGGGTCTTCGACGACCACATGCCCTTCCTGGAGGCGGGCATTCCAGCGATCGTGCTCATCGATTTTGCTTTCCCCGAGTGGCACACCCACCAGGACGACCTCGACGTCATCGACCCTGCCAGCCTGGAAGACGTCGGCCGCGTCCTCCATTCCCTCGTCAGCGACCCGAGCTACCTCTCCGACTGAAGTTTTCCCTTGTGCCACCGGGCCCCGGCCAGTAGGTTCAGGGGTCCGAGTGGACGCCTGTCCGCTCTTTCTTTTTCGGCCCCCCAAGGGGCTCTGACGACACAGGACTAAGTCTAGAATGAGAAGTGAGTTACGGGAGGACCTGACCCGGCGCTTTCGGGCCCTGCTGGCCGAAGAGGCGTTCGATCTCTGGGACCTGGAAGTCACGTCCCAGTCGGGTCGGGTGGTGCTCCGGGTCTTCGTCGACCGGCCTCCCGGCGTCACCCCCGGCATCACCGTCGGGGAGTGCTCGTACTGGAACAAGAAGCTCGGTCGTTATCTTGAATCGGAAAACTTGCTGCGCGGGACCTTCTCGATGGAGGTCGGCTCCCCGGGCATCGAGCGGGCGCTGACGCGACCGGACCACTATGGCCGGTTTGTCGGAAGCCAGATAGAAGTCCGTCTTCACGATCCGAAAGATGGGAGGCGCAACTTCCGGGGGGAACTCCGGGCGGCCAGCGCCGACACGATCATCGTGGAGGACGCGGAGGTGGGAACGGTTTCGCTCCCTCTGGCGCAGGTCAAGCGGTCGCAGCTGATCGCGGACCCGTGGGAAGGGTTGCGGGAGCCGAAAAGCAGGCACGACCAGACGTCCTAGATTTCTCGGGCATAGAGTCCATCGGAACGGGGTCCCATTCGTGGCACGAGAGCCGCAGCGAAACACGAATTATGAGCTGATCGAAGCGATGGCCCAGATCGCGCGCGAAAAGAGCGTCGACAAGGCCACCGTCATCGACACGCTGGTCGCCGGACTCCTCTCGGCGGGACGGAAGCGTTTCGGGCTGGACGCCAAGCTCGACGTCGCCTTCGACGAGCCCAGCGGACGAATCGTCATGAAGCTCACGCGGGTGGTGGTCGAGGATGCCGACGACGCGGGTCTGGAGATCGATCTCTCCGAGGCGCAGGCCGCCGACGAGAAGGCGGTTCTTGGCCAGCAGCTGACGACGGAGCTGACGCTGGAGGACCTCGGGCGTAACGCGATCTCCGCGGCGAAGCAGGTGCTGGTCCAGAAGGTGCGCGAGGCAGAACGCGAGCGGATCTACGTGGACTATCACGACCGCGTCGGCGAGATGGTGCGCGGCACCGTGCAGCAGGTCGATCGCGGCAACATCTACGTGAAGTTGGAACGTTCGGAGGCGATCCTGCCGCCGCGCGAGCAGATCGCGCGCGACCGGTTCCACCAGGGCGACCACATCAAGGCCTACATCATCGCCGTCGACAAGGCCGCGCGCGGGCCGCAGGTGGTCCTCTCGCGGACCCATCCGGAATTCCTGCGCCGACTCTTCGAGGCGGAAGTGCCGGAAGTGGCCGAGAAGATCATCGAGATCAAGGGCATCTCCCGCGAGCCGGGCTCGCGCGCGAAGATATCGGTGGTCTCAAACGACGACAAGATCGATCCGGTCGGCGCGTGCGTCGGCATCAAGGGCTCGCGCGTGCAGGCGATCGTGCGGGAGCTGGGCGGAGAGAAGATCGACATCGTGCCGTGGAGCGCCGATCCCGTGGTCTTCGTGACCCGCGCGCTCTCCCCGGCCAAGGTGATCGAAGCGCAGGTGATCGAGGTCGAGCAAAAGGTCCTGGTCACGGTGGCCGACGACCAGCTCTCGCTCGCCATCGGCAAGGGGGGGCAGAACGCCCGCCTGGGAGCGCGGCTCACAGGCTGGAAGATCGATCTCATTTCGAAGTCCGAGCGGGAGCGCCAGCGCGAGTTCGAGCGCCGCGCCCGCATCGATATCGAGGACCTGGAAGGCGCCGGCCCGAAGCTGGTGGAGAAGTTGATTCGCGAGGGGATCGAGACGGTTCAGGACCTCCTGAAGACACCGTTCGAGCAGATCCTCGCGATCCAGGGAATCGGAGAGAAGACCGCGGAGAAGCTGCTCGAGGAGGCTCGGGCGCTTCAGGAGCGGCGCAATCAGGAGCTGGCGGAAGAGGCTGCACGCGCCCAGGCCGAAGCGGCCGAGGCCGGTGCGGACGACGAAGCGGAAGCGGAGATCGCGGACGAGGCGCCCCCGGCGCCCGATGACGCGGTGGAAGCAACGGCGGCGGCGACGACGGCGGACGTTGAGCGGACGCCCGAAGCCTAGCGCGGGCTCCATCGGAGATTCATGACGAGCGGAAAGAAACGAGTCTACGAAGCGGCGAAGGAAATGGGGATGTCGAGCGAAGCGCTCGTCGCGATCCTCAAGTCCATGACCGTCGACGTGAAGAGTCACATGAGTTCGATCGGCGACGACGTGCTGGAGAAGGTGCGTGCGAAACTGGCGCGCGAGAAGGAAGCCGTGAAGGAAGAGGAGGCGCGCCGGAAGGAAAAGGCCGCCCAGGCAGCGCAGGCGGCTCACGCCGCACAGGCAGCGCGAGCGGCCGAAGCGCAACGCCGCACGGCGCCTCCGACTGGGGGTGGTGGTAGCGGGGGCGGCGGGGGAAGCACCGGCGGCGGTCTGAAGATCGGCGTGGGCGGCGGCGGACGGCCCGGCAAGAAGAAGAAGCGCGCCGTGGACGAGAAGCTGGTTGCCGCGGCGGTGCGTCGCACGGTCGCCGACATGGAGACCTCCAAGCGCAAGCACCACCGCCCTCAGCGCGAAGACGATTCTGCCGTGGGCGTCGAGGAAGCGCCGCGCGTCATTCGCGTCGCCGAGTACGCCTCGGTGGCCGAACTGGCCGCGCGCATCGAAGTGAAGCCGCAGGAAGTGATCGCCGCGTGCGTCCGCCTCGGGATCATGGCCAACATCAATCGCCGGCTCGACCGCGACTCCATCATGGCGGTCGCCGACGAGTTCGGCTTCGCTGTCGATTTCGTCTCCGTCCTGGGCGAGGAGATCGAAGTGGCGGCTCCCGCCGAGGAGCGGTTGGAGCCTCGTGCGCCGGTCGTGACCGTCATGGGCCACGTGGATCACGGCAAGACGTCGCTGCTGGACCACATTCGCAAAGCCAACGTCATCGCCGGCGAGGCCGGCGGGATCACGCAGCACATCGGCGCGTACGAAGTGACGCTGGCCGACGGGCACAAGATCGCCTTCCTCGACACGCCGGGCCACGAGGCCTTCACGGCCATGCGGGCGCGCGGCGCCCAGGTGACCGACATCGTGGTCCTGGTCGTGGCGGCGGACGACAAGGTCATGCCGCAAACCGTGGAAGCCATCGATCACGCCCGCGCCGCAAACGTACCGATCATCGTCGCCATCAATAAGATCGACCTCCCCAGCGCAAACGTGGAAGGGGTCCGTCAGGAACTATCGCAGCACAACATCCTCACCGAGGAGTGGGGTGGAAAGACGATCGCCGTGCCGATCTCCGCCAAGAAGGGGACGAACGTCGACAAGCTCCTCGAGATGATCCTGCTGCAGGCCGAACTCATGGAGCTTCAGGCCGATCCGCACAAGCAGGCGCGCGGCGTGATCGTCGAAGCGCGGCTGGACCGGGGTCGCGGCATCGTCGCCACGGTTCTGGTGCAACGGGGAACGCTGCGGGTCGGTGACGCGTTCGTGGCCGGCTCCAAGAGCGGCAAGGTCCGCGCGCTTCAGAACGAGCGCGGACAGAAGGTCGATTCGGCGGGACCCTCCACGCCGGTCGAAGTGCTTGGATGGGCCGAACCGCCTCAGGCGGGCGATACGTTCGCCGTCGTGGCGGACGAGCGCGAAGCCCGCGAAGTGGCCGGGAAGCGCGCCATGCTCCTCCGGGAGCAGGAACTCCGTCAGCAGAAGCACGTGACGCTTACCGATCTCTTCGCCCAGATGAAGGATGGGAAGGTGAGCGAGCTGCTCGTCGTCCTGAAGGGCGACGTCGACGGCTCCGTCGAGGCGCTCCAGGACACGCTGACGAAGCTCTCCACTTCGGAGATCAAGCTCCGCGTCATCCATCGCGCCGTCGGCCAGATCACCGAATCCGACGTGCTCTTGGCGGCTGCGTCGAACGCCGTCGTCATCGGCTTCCACGTGAAGGCCGATCCGAAGGCGACCGAACTGGCGGCGAAGGAGAAGGTCGACGTCCGGATCTACGACATCATTTACCAGGCCGTGGAGAACGTGAAGGACGCCATGGCCGGGCTCTTGACTCCGGAGATCGTCGAGACCGTGGTGGGGCAGGCCGAGGTGCGGAAGATCTTCCGCCCGTCGAAGTCGGGCGTCATCGCCGGCTGCATGGTCCTCTCCGGCAACATCCAGCGCAATTCCCGCGCCCGCATCTTGCGCGGCGGTGCGGCGGTGTGGGATGGAAAGATAGAGTCGCTCAAGCGCTTCAAGGACGACGTTCGAGAAGTCGCGAGCGGCTTCGAATGCGGCATCTCTCTCGAAGGACGCGACGACATTCAGGAACAGGATGTGATCGAGGCCTACGTCCTGGAGGAAGTCGCCCGCAAGCTGGAGTGAGATGCTCGTCGGCACGATGCGGCTCGAGATCCACCTCCCCGCGGCGGACTCGCTCAAGGCAAAGCGCTCCGTGGTGAACCACGTGAAGGAGCGTGTTCGCCACCGGTTCAACGCGGCGATCGCTGAAGTGGGCCAGCAGGAACTCTGGCAGCGGACCACGATCGGCGTGGCCGTCGTCGGGGAAGCGGCGCCGGTCCTCGACCGGGCGTTGCACGAGATCCTGGCCGTGATCGAGCGCGAGGAGCGGCTCGCCGTTCTCGACGTCGCCATCGAGATCTCCTAGCCGGCCGTCCGCCTCCGCCCGACCGCGACCAAAACTCATGAACCGTCCAACCGAAACGCCACGAACGCGACGCGTCGCCGATCGCATCGTCCAGGTGCTCGCCGAGATCTTCGCGCGGCACACGGAGGATCCGCGTCTGCGTACGGTCTCCGTGACCGGCGCGAAGGTCGCCCGCGATCTGGGCACGGCCCGTGTCTGGATCACCGGAGGATTCGCGCCGGCCGACGAGCCGAAGGTGCTCACGGCGCTGGCGCACGCGACGCCGCGCTTGCGCACCATGCTGGCCCCGCAACTGGGACTTCGCATCGTGCCGTCGCTTCACTTCGTCATCGATCATTCGTCCGCGGCGGGCGCGCGAATCGAGGAACTGTTGCACGACATTCGCGTGGAGGAGGCGGAGCGCGCGGCGTTCGGCGAAGCGGCGGCGGGTGATTCCGCCGATCCCGGCGCCGGCGAACCCGATTCCACCGATCCACTGCCCGATTCGAACCCCGACTCCACCCCGACCAGCGAGGCATGATGCCGTTCGAGCGGTTCCGCGCCTTTTTCGACGCTCACACCGATTTCGCGATCTTCTCCCACGTCGACCCGGACGGGGACGCCATCGGATCCTCGTTGGGACTGGCGTGGGCGCTGCGCGAGATGGGTCGCGGCGCTGTGGTCGTCAACGAGTCGCCGCTGCCCGCCAATCTCGCATTTCTGCCCGGCGCGGAGACTGTTCGGCGGCCCGACGCGTTCCAGGGCACCTTCGACGCGGCCATCGTTCTCGACTGCTCCTCGCTGGAGCGGATCGGCCCGAACGCCGCGCGCCTGGTCGCCCCCGGCGCGGCCATCGCCTGCGTCGATCACCACGTGGGGACCGCGACCTTTGGCGAACCGCGTCTGGTCGTCCCCGAGGCGAGCGCCACGGCGGAGCTGATTCACGATCTCCTGGACGCCTGCCAGGCGCCGCTGACTCCCGAGACGGCGCAGTGCCTCTACACGGGGCTCGCGTCCGACACGGGAGCCTTCCGCTACCAGAACACGACGCCGAAGGCCCTTCGTCTTGCCGCGCGCCTGGTGGATCACGGAGCGAAGCCGTCGCAGGTCGCCGATTGGCTCTATTCGAGGAAGAGCGCCGGAAGCCTTCGCATTCTGGGTCTCGCGCTCGCCTCCCTCGAATCTCGTGCGGACGGGCAGGTGTGCGCGCTTACGATTTCGCGAGGCATGTTCGATCGGGCCGAAGCGTCGAGCGAGGACGCCGACGGGATCGTCCAGTACGCCAAGTCGCTCACCGGCGCGCGCGTCGGCGTTCTGTTCCAGGAATTCGTCCCGGGGCAGGTTCGCCTGAGCCTGCGGAGCGACGGAACGGTTGATGTGAATGAAGTCGCCGGCCAGTTCGGGGGTGGCGGCCACCGCGTCGCCGCGGGCGCCCGCCTGGCAGGGGAACTCTCGGCCGTGCGGGAAACGGTGCTCGGCGCCCTGGAGCAGACCGTGAATGGTGGATTGCCTGCACCTCGTCGATAAGCCCGAGGGGTGGACCTCTCACGACGTCGTGGCCCGGCTAAGGAACATCCTCGGCCAGCGCCGCGTCGGTCACGCCGGCACGCTAGATCCGTTCGCGACAGGACTCCTGGTTGCCGCGGAGGGGAGCGCCACGTCGCTCCTTGGCGCGCTGGGGCTGCTGCCGAAGCGATATATCGCCACGCTCCGGCTGGGTGTCGCCACCGACACTCAGGACCGCACCGGCGTGCCGATCCGCACCGAGCCGGCTTCGGCCCTTCCGACCGCGGCAGCCTTCGACGCGGCGCTGGCCCGCTTCCGGGGGCGCCTGGAGCAGCAGCCGCCGCTCTACTCGGCGGTGAAGGTCGCGGGAGAGCGACTCTACAAGGCCGCGCGCCGGGGTGAAGACGTGGATCGCCCGACGCGGCCGGTCCACGTCTACGCCCTGGAAAGGGTGACGCCGGACGCGGGCCCTCACGCGGCGCCGCCGGCGCCGGGCGAGGGCCTGACCGAGGCGACGCTCGACCTGACTGTGAGCCGCGGCACCTATGTACGCACGCTTGCGCACGACCTGGGGGCGTCGCTGGGATGCGGCGCCCATCTAACGGCGCTTCGGCGCCTGAGCATCGGACCGTTCGACGTGACTCGCGCGGGGCGGGTGGAGCGCGACGGTGGTTGGGACGCGGCGTCGTTTCGACATCACTCGCTCCGTCCGGAAGAGGCGCTCTCGTTTCTGCCGCGCGTGCGGCTGACGGCGGAGGAGGCATCGCGCCTGCGGTTCGGCGCGGCTCCGACGGTGGCGTCCGAGCGGTTGGAGTGGCCCGAAACGGACTATCCGCTTCCCCCGGGAGCCACGGGATGGCCGATCGCACTTCTCGAGCCGGAGGGCGCCCTGCTCGGCATGGCGCAGCCGTGGGAAGAACAGAGGGCGGGAACGCCGCTCCTCTTGCAGCGTGTTCTGGCCGAGAGAACCACGTGACTCCGACGAATCGTCCCATCGCACTCACGATCGGTGTCTTCGACGGGCTCCATCGGGGCCATCAGGCCATCGTGCGCGCCGTGGTCGAGGAAGCGCGAGCGCGCTCCGGCGCGGCATGGGTGGCGACGTTCGACCCGCACCCCGACGCGGTGGTGCGTGGCGTGGAGGAGCGGCCATGGATCACGCCGCCCGAGGAACGCGCCGCGCTTCTCCACGCGATGGACGTCGACCGCGTCGAGGTGATTCGCTTCGACCGCTCGGTGAGCATGCTCCTGCCCGAGGAGTTCCTCGACCGCATCCTGGGCGCGAACGCGCCGCTCGCGGCGCTCCTGATCGGGCCCGATTTCAAGATGGGGCGTGGACGGATGGGCGACCGCTCCTATCTGGAGGCGCTGGGTCGCCGGCGCGGCTTCCAGGTGATCGAGGTGCCGTTCCTGCGCGCGGTGGTGGCGGAGGCCCCGGCGGGATCGCCCACGGAGAAGGTCTCCAGCACCGCGCTCCGCCGCGCCATCGAGGCGGGACGAATGGAGGAGGCCGAAGCGATGATGGGTCGGCCCTACGCGCTGGAGGGAACCGTCGGTTCGGGAGCGGGAAGGGGAACCGAACTCGGCTTCCCGACCGCGAATCTCGAGATCCACCCCCAGAAGCTCTTGCCGCCTCCGGGGATCTATTTGTCGGACAATGAGATGGAAGGTGGTCCGGCACGGGGGCTGACGTACGTCGGAAGCGCCCCGACCTTCGGCCCCGGGCCAACGCGTGCCGAGGTCTTCCTGGTCGACTTCAAGGGGAGCCTCCGGGGACGGATGCTGAAAACGCTACTCCGATCGAGGTTACGTGCCGATAAGGTCTTCGGGTCGCCGCTGGAACTTGTTGCGGCGATGAACGAAGACGTCGCCAGGGCCCGCGAGGCTTGGGCCCGCCTGGATACCGGGAAGTGAGGTCGCGGAAGACCGCTCTCTCACCCCGCCGTGAAGTATCTCTTGCAACCCTCATTCCATTTGCTACATTCCCTGCTCCAGAAAAGAAAGAGGGAATGTCAAGGAGGTGGCACCGGTGCCGTTGACCCCAGATCAGAAGCGCGTCGTAATCCAGCAGTTCCGAGTCCATGAAGGCGATTCGGGCTCGGCCGAGGTACAAATCGCGCTTCTCACCGAACGTATCAAGTACCTGACGGAGCACTTCAAGGTCCACAAGCGCGATCATCATAGTCGCCGGGGCCTGCTCCGAATGGTGGGTCAGCGCCGTAGACTGCTCGACTACTTGAAGGCCACGAAAGTCGAGCGGTACCGGGCCGTGGTCAAAGATCTCGGCCTCCGCAAGTAGGCCGGCCGTCTCCCGCTTTCGCGGGGACCTCAGCAGTACCCTCCCCTCGACCTTCCATCGGCTTCCCCTGGCGCCAACCGAGCGCCAGGGGAAGACCGTCCGTTGTCCCGCAACACATCGTGGCGTGAAAAGGAGAAACGAATGGCAGAATCAGTAAGCCTAGAGCTGGGCGGACGCCGACTGAGCATCGAGGTCGGCAAGGTCGCCAAGCAGGCGAGTGGAGCAACGTGGATCCAATACGGCGAGACCATCGTCCTGACGGCCATGGTCGCCAGCAAGGATCCCATCGAGAAGGACTTCTTCCCTCTACAAGTGGAGTACCGCGAGAAGACCTATGCCGCCGGAAAGATCCCAGGCGGCTTCTTCAAGCGCGAGGGTCGTCCCACGGAGAAGGAGATCCTTTCGAGCCGGCTCATCGACCGGCCGCTGCGTCCAATGTTTCCGGACGGCTATCGGCACGAGATCCAGATCATGTCGACCGTCCTTTCCTCGGACAAGACGAACGATGCCGACATCCTCGGCATCATCGGAGCGTCGGCGGCCCTCATGGTCTCCGACGTGGCGTTCCCCGAGCCTGTCTCGGCGGTCCGCGTCGGCTGCATCGAGGGAAACCTCATTCTGAATCCGACCATCCAGGAACTCGACGACTCGGACCTCGACCTTGTGGTCGCCGGCACCGACTCGAGCATCGTGATGGTCGAGGCGGGCGCGCGTGAAGTCACCGAGGAGCTGATCGTCAAGGCCCTCGAATTCGCGCACGAGGGAATTCGCCAACTGAACGGCGTGCAGCGCGAGCTGGTCCGCCTCATCGGCAAGCCGAAGAAGGCGTGGGTCGCCAAGCCCCGCGACGAAGCGCTGGCGAAGGACGTCGCCGGCTCGTTCGGCGACCGGATTCACAAGGCGAACTGGGTTACCGAGAAGCACGAGCGCCAGACGGCGCTCGACGCGATCGCCGCGGAAGCGGCGGAGCGCTTCACGGCCAGCCACCCCGGCGCCGAGAAGTTCGTCTCGTCGGTGCTGCATGAGCTGGAGGAGAAGTCGGTCCGTACGATGATCGTGAAGGAGAAGCGCCGTCCCGACGGCCGCGGCTTCGACGACATCCGTCCGATCACGATCGAGGTCGGTACGCTCCCGCGCACGCACGGATCCTCGCTCTTCACGCGCGGCCAGACGCAGGCCCTCGTCGTCGCCACGCTCGGCACGAAGGTGGACGAGCAGCGGGTGGAGGAGCTGGAAGGGCAGAGCTGGAAGAGCTTCATGCTCCATTACAACTTCCCGTCCTATAGCGTCGGCGAAGTGCGGCCGATGCGCGGACCGGGCCGTCGCGAAATCGGGCACGGCGCGCTGGCGGAACGCGCGCTGGAGCCGCTCATTCCGAGCGACATCGACTTCCCGTACACCCTGCGCCTCGTCTCCGAAATTCTGGAGTCGAACGGTTCCTCGTCGATGGCGACGGTCTGCGGCGGCAGTCTCGCCCTCATGGACGCCGGCGTGCCGATCAAGACGCACGTCGCCGGCGTGGCGATGGGCCTCGTGCAGGAAGACGGCGACGTGGCCATCCTGACCGACATCCAGGGCGTCGAGGATCATCTCGGCGACATGGACTTCAAGGTGGCCGGCACGCGCGACGGAATCACCGCGCTGCAGATGGACATCAAGATCAAGGGCCTCTCCTCCGCGCTCATGTCGGAGGCGCTCGCCAAGGCGAAGAAGGCGCGCCTTCACCTGCTCGACAAGATGGAGTCGGCCATCCGCGAGCCGCGTCCGGAACTCTCGCCGTACGCGCCGCGCATCTACGTCATGATGATCGATCCGGACAAGATCCGGGAGGTCATCGGACCTGGCGGCAAGATGATCAAGAAGATCTGCGCCGAGACCGGCACCCAGATCGACATCGAGGACACCGGAGAAGTCCGGATCGCGGCCTTCAGCGGCGCGGACGGAGACCGGGCCCGCGACATCATCCGCTCGATCACCGAGGATCCGGAGATCGGCCGCGTCTACCAGGGCATCGTCCGCCGCGTCGTGCCGTTCGGCGCGTTCGTGGAGATCAGCCCCGGCAAGGACGGCCTTGTCCACATCTCGGAACTGGAAATGAAGCGCGTCGAGAAGGTGGAGGACGTCATCAACGAGGGCGACACGGTTCTCGTGAAGGTCATCGCCATCGACTCGGAAGGGAAGGTCAAGCTGAGCCGCAAGCAGGCCCTGCCGGAGTACGCGGCGGCGCTTGCCGCGGGCGAGATTCAGGAGTCGGCGCCGGGCGGGGACCGTGGTCCTCGTGGCGGCGGCCGTGGCGGAGACCGTGGCGGCCCGCGTGGCCGGCGGCCGGAGCCGTCTCGCCGTTGACCCTAGTCGTGACGCATCGATTCGCCGCAACGCAACGGAGGCTTCGGCCTCCGTTGTCGTTTGCCGGCCGAAAGGTCTCGCCATGAGCGCCGCGGACGAACCGCGCTTCCGCCACCTGGTTCTCCCCTCGGGCCTCACGCTCGTCGGGGAGGAAGTCGACTCCGTCCGCTCCCTGGCGGTCGGCGTCTGGGTGAAGGTCGGTGCGCGCCACGAGGCGGCGGGCGAGAGCGGACTTTCTCATTTCCTCGAGCACATGCTATTCAAGGGAACCCGCACGCGGGACGCCTTCCAGATCGCCTGGAGCCTGGAGGCGGTTGGCGGTCACCTGGACGCTTTCACCGGCCGGGAATCGACCTGCTACTATGCGCGGGCGCTGGACGAACACCTGGACCTCGCGCTCGACGTCCTGGCCGACCTGGCGCTTCGTCCTCGCCTCGATCCGTCCGACGTGGTGAAGGAGAAGCAGGTCATCCTGGAAGAGATCCACAACAGCGAGGACACACCGGACGACCGGATCCACGACCTCTTCGCCGACGTGGTCTGGAAGGGACACCCGCTGGGGCACCGGATCCTGGGAAGCAAGGAGTCGGTTTCCGGGTTTGCCACCGAGACAGTGGCGGAGTATCACGGCCGCCACTACGTGGCGCCGAATCTCCTCGTCTCCATCGCGGGCCGATTCGACTGGGACCGCTTCGTCTCCGAGGCGGCCGCGCGCTTCGGCGACGCCACCACGGGCGCACCGACCCCAACGCCGCCATTCGCATCGGGCGGGCGCGCGGTGGTGCATCACTTGGAGGAGTTGCAGCAGCAGTACCTCTGTGTCGGCGGCCCCGGGCTGCCGCACGAGCATGCCGACCGGACCGTGCTCGCGCTCCTCTCCACCGTGCTCGGGGGGGGAATGTCGAGCCGTCTCTTCCAGCGCATCCGGGAGGAAGAGGGACTGGCATACGCGGTCTACACGTACGCCGACTCCTACGTCGACTCGGGGATCTTTTGCGCGGCGATGAGCCTGCAGCCGGCGCAGGGACGGAAGGCGCTTCGCCTGACGCTCGAGGAGTTCGACCGGATCGCGGAGAAGGGACTGCCGCCGGAAGACCTGAATGCGGCGAAAGCGCAGTTGAAAGGGGGACTCCTCCTCAGCCTGGAGAGCACCTCGAGCCGCATGCACCGGGTGGCCCGATCGCAACTTTACGCGGGGCGCATCGTGCCGGTGGATGAGCTTGTCGCCGCCATCGAACGGATCACCTCGGACGACGTGAAGCGGGTGGCGGCCGCACTGCTCGCGCGCGACCGGCTATCGATCGTGGCCCTGGGGGGAAGCGACGCCCGCCCCTACGGCGACGAAGACCTGGCTCCCGTGGCCGCCGCGGAAGCATGACGGGGAGGATCGCGATGGACAGGGTCGTGGTACGCGTCTCCATGGAACCGCACGCCTTCGAGGCGCCGGCGTATCAGACGGAACATGCCGCGGGGATGGATCTCCACGCCGCGGTGACCGAG
>ERZ1292633.4689-Hain-H41-02um-R1-4689-length-12596-cov-4_pt1 | contig 12596 bp, 5 predicted proteins | sample MGYA00564406_ERZ1292633 | MGnify/ENA primary metagenome ERZ1292633 (study PRJEB36523, sample SAMEA6512639) | groundwater metagenome | collected 2019-01-08 | study: AquaDiva: Metagenomics assemblies of 32 groundwater samples
CCAGGCAGCCATGAGCCATCGGCACGCGCGCGTTCTTGCAGATGGCGTCCCGGATTGGAAAGCGTATCGGTCGCCTGCACCTCTTGTTTGTATTTCCGGTTCACGAGCATGAACGCGGTCGGCTGCGAGTTGGTGCCGAATAAACCGAGAACAAATTCACCTTCACTAGTGACCTGCACGGGACAATTTGTGGGAATCGCTTCAGCACCGTAAGGCAGCGGCGCGGTTTGATAAGCGCCGAGCGAATTCAACTCCATCAGCGCGGGACCGAATCCGGAGATCTCTTTGTTGAGCGCGACAACATCGCTTAGCAGCGGCATCGGTTTGCCGTCCACATAAAGACCGTTGTAAGCGGGCGGTCCCCAGTAGGTGAAATAACTGATGCCGCGCCCGCCGTAGGCCATCGTCGTGAAGACGAGCCAGCGCAGCTCAGTGCCGTTGGGCAGACGCCAGTGTTTCTCGATGGTGTTTGCTTGAATGATATTCAGGAAAGGTTTCTTCGCCTCCAGCGCCGCCAAACGAACCAAGCCGAGGTTGAGAAAGTATTGTTTGCCATCCGTGGGCGAGCCGTCTTTCTCGCGCTTCAGGAAATGATAATGGTCATAGCTGATCAAATCCGGGTTCACCGTCTCGATGAACTGCTTGAGATGTTCGCGATAACGCAGAACCGTTTTGTCGCTCGTGTCCACGCCGGCGAAGTCGGTGGGATAACCGACCTTCGCGCGATCCGCCGCATCGGCACTGACGCCCAATTGTTTTTCATCGGCATAGGTGGGATAGAGATTGATATAAGCATAATGCGCCGGGTCGCGTTCGCGCAGATAGGCGATTAGTCTGCCCAATCCCGGAAATGCGCCCGAACCCGGTTCATCGGTGATGTAATAAGCCTCCAACGCGGGATGCGTTTTGACGCGTTCAATCAACGCATCCAGTTCCGCGCGCTTCGTGGCATCGTCCAAGGTCTCTGGTTTGAGCAAGGCGCTTGTTAGCATTGAGCGCACTCCATGCTTGGCCGCGATGTCCAGTTCTTCGGCAGGCGTCCATGTCAGATTGAAACCTTCCTTCGCCACACGGGCGAGGTTCTCATCGGTGGCTGGTGGCGGACACCAGAAGGTGATGATGAAATCTTTCTGCGTCCAGCGCTCAGCGGCTGGTGTAGACGCCACCGAAACCAGAAACAAAATGCCGATTACGAGTCGCAGAAATTTTAGTTTCATGGGGTAACACTTGGTGAAGTCACGCGCACAATCAACAAACCCGGCGTCGTCCCAAAACTTTCGGGCTTCTTCAGTTTATGTAATCCGGGACGAGCCACTGCTTTTTGCTTTTCTCCAGTCCAAGTGTTGATCCACTCCACTTTTACAGTGCCGGAAATCAAACCAGTCAAATTCGCCGTGAGGGAGTCGCCTTCGACATAAAACGCGTAGGCTTCGCCCGGCAAGGCCAGACAGAGTCCGCCGATGGCCAGTTCGTCCGCTGGATTCATCCGCCAATAGGGCAGCGTCGAGAGCGAATCTTTCAACAATTGAAACGGTTTCATCCCGGGTGCTTCGGGATCGGGTTTGATAACATCCCACGCGGTGTTGTTGTAGTAATAAACGCCGTAACCACCCGACAGATAGACGTGATAGGCGCGGCGCAATTGTTCCTGCCAGACGCATTGATTGCCATGATCGTGTGTCAGCAGTTTGTCCACGCCGTATTCGTAGCCAAACTCGGCGTTGACGATCGGATACTTCCGGCGGGCGCGATCAAACTTGATCGCCGCGGCGTAGTCCGAGTGCTGTTGATCGGTGCGAAAATCAACATTGCGACTCAGTTCGGAATCCCATTCGTAGGCTTCGTCGTCATGAACTGTGACCAGCCGTTTATAAGCGTCGTTTTGCCGGATGAGATCAACCAGCTTGGCCTGTAGATGATTATCTTTCTCGTTGAAGCTCTCCTTCGAGTAATCCCAGACGACATTCGCGTAGGCTTGGTAGCGAGCGACGACGTAGCGAAAGAAACGCTCCTCGTCCCGGCTCCACTTCGCGGGCCATTTCACGCGCTTGTTGTAAACCTTGATCATGATATGCGCGACGATGCCTTTGTCCTGCAAGGCGTTCATCATGCCGTCGTAGAGCTGGAAGAATTTCGGGTTCAGCCGCGAGTGATCGGGTTTGAGGTTGTTGCCCTCCCACGGATAAATCTCCGCCGGACCAAAATCCCATTCGGACGAATTGTTGGTCGCCCAGCGGGTGTCATGTGCGTAAACATTAACGAGCACGTGATTGAAACCACGCGACGCCATCTGATCAATCAGCCGGTGCATGACCTTGCGTTGGGCGTTCGTCATCTCGGGCGCCCAGAGCCAGTCCGCCTCGTAACCCAGCAGGAAATAACGCGTGCCGTCTTCGTAAACGAAATGGTGAGGATGCGCCGGATCAACCCGCAGTCCGCCGTGGATGTTCGGATGGCGGTTCGAGACGCAAATGATATTGGTCTCCTTCTTCCCATTGAGTGATTCGAGCGACGACGTCGTGCGCATGGACCACTCGCCTTGCTTCGGTGGGGAGAAGCGGATTTTCCAGACACCGTCGCCGTCGTAAAATCCCGGCACGGTCAACCGCGCGCCATTCGTGCCCGCGAACGAAAACTCCGCCGTCAACTCCACATCAAAGGGATTGGCGGGCGGCGCTGCCTTGAAAATAAAATCGTGCGGATGATATTGCTCAATGGTGAGCGCCTCAGCGGCCAAGGAGGTCAGGAGCAACAGGCTGACGGCTAAAAGTCGTTTCATTTGAGTTCGGGCCATGGGTCGTGAATTCCTTCAAGCATGGCGAAGCCGTTTTGGCGAGCATAGCAAGAATCCCTCAAAAATTTGGATGAAACCCTTGCCGGAGCGGGCGATCAAAGCAGAGTTGTTCCCACACAAATTTTTAGACAAGAGTTTCGTCTCATTTTTGAATCGTTTCCTGCTAGGCACAGCCCCGCGTCTCCCGACAGAATTATCGAAATCACAATGGACCAACAACGCATGCCGCGCGCCTCGAAGAGACGCGCGGGATATTTTTTCCAGCTTTGCCTGCTGATATTCGGCGGCGTTTGCACCACAGCAATGTCTAGTGCCGCAGATAAACACATGCTGGCGTTCCCGGAAGCGGAAGGTTTCGGCGCTTTCACGCCCGGAGGACGCGGTGGCCAGGCGCTGTTTGTCACGACGCTCGACGATTACGATCCCACCGCTGGCGAAGAACCAATCCCCGGCAGTCTGCGCGTCGCCCTCACGACCCGTGGGCCGCGCATCGTGATGTTTCGGGTCTCCGGCACGATTGTCCTGAAGACTGCACTTCGCGTCACGCAGCCCTATCTGACCATCGCCGGACAAACCGCGCCGGGCGACGGCATCTGTATTGCCCGCTCCTTGTTTCGCATCGAGGCGAACGACGTGATCGTCCGGCATCTGCGCTTCCGCCTCGGCGATCAGGCGGAACGCGAATCAGGAACATTCCAGATCGGAAATGGCAGTCAAAATGTCATCGTTGACCACTGTTCCTTGAGTTGGTCCACCGATGAAAACTGCACCATCCACGGGCCGAACGTGCGGAACATCACCCTTCAATGGTGCGTGATCGCCGAGAGTCTCAATCGAAGTTTCCATCCGAAAGGCGAACACGGTCATGGCTCGCTCCTGCGCAGTAATGGCGGCGGCTTCAGCATTCACCACAGCGTTTATGCTCACAACAACTCCCGCAATCCGCGCCCCGGCGGCTACGATGACAGCCCCGGTCTGCTGCTCGATTTCCGCAACAATGTGATCTACGACTGGGGTGAAAACTCCGGCTACAGTGGACTGGAACGGACGCGCATCAATTATGTCGGGAATTATTTCAAGCCCGGCCCTTCCACCAGCCGAGGCGTGATTGGTTATGCCTTCAGCGCCCGGACTCCACATACGAAACTTTTTCTGGCGGATAATTTTTTCTTCGGCTCGCCCAAGAAAAGCGCGGACAACTCGCTCATGATCCGCAAGTGGGGCGAGTGGGAGGGTAAACTCAAGGACACGAACCTGATGCCCGAGCCATTTCCCGCGCCACCGGTCGTCACGGATCCGCCTGTGAAGGCATTTGAGAAAGTTCTCGCCAGTGCTGGCGCTTCGTTGCCGAAGCGTGATGCCGTGGATGCCCGCGTGACGCAAGAAATCCGCACGGGCACGGGCCGGATCATTGATTCGCAAAAGGAAGTCGGCGGCTGGCCGGAACTGAAATCCACCGTGCCGCTGCCCGACGCCGACGATGATGGGATGCCCGACGATTGGGAAAAACGATTTGGCTTCAATCCGGCCAATGCCACCGACGGCGCGTTCGATGCCGATGACGATGGGTACACCAACATCGAAGAATTTCTGAATGCAACCGACCCGAAAATTTCTGACCGCAAAGCGCTCGCCTTTGATCTGGATAAGATTCAAGCGCAGATCGAAACCTTGAACGCGAAGTCCCGTGCCGAAATCGCCGAGGAGAAAAAACAACGCCCGGCCCAGGCGGGAACAGACGGTTCCGCGCCGCCGCCGATTCGGAAGATGGAAGTGCGCGCTGCCACGAAGACGGCGGTGCCTAAGTCCGTCGCTGTTGTCATAGACAAGAAACTGGAACTACAACTCAACTGGATTCCTGCCGGGACATTTGTCATGGGCTCGCCGTCAGACGAACCCGAACGCGGGCGTGATGAAAGCCAACATTCCGTGACAATCTCAAAGCCGTTTTTCATGGGTGCAACGCTGGTTACCTGTGCGGAATACGAAATGGTCACCAGCGCAAAGTCGCGGCACGAACGCGAAGGTGATTTACCCGCCGAGGTCACGTGGCCGGACGCGGTTCGGTTTTGCGAGACACTTTCACAGAACACTGGACGCAAGTTCCGTCTGCCCACCGAGGCGGAATGGGAATACGCCTGCCGCGCCGGCACCACCACGCCGTTCAACACCGGCGCATTGATCACCACCGATCTGGCGAACTTCGATGGCAAGTTCGTTTATCCCGGCGGCACGACGGGCGCTTATCGGCGCGGCCCGACGGCGGTTCGCACTTTCAAGCCGAATGCGTGGGGGCTTTTTGACATGCACGGTAACGCCTACCAATGGTGCTCGGACTGGTATGGGCCGTATCCCGGCGATGCGGTCACCGACCCACAAGGGGCTGACAAAGGCGTTGACCGCGTGATTCGTGGCGGCAAATACGGCAGCGGCCCGCGCTACATCCGTTCCGCGGCCCGGTATTGTTACAACCCAAAAAACTCCTCCGTCGTCTTCGGCTTCCGCGTCGTGATGGAAGCGGAATAAAATCAACCCCATGAAGATCGGCACGACCAGCTTTGGATTTCGCTATGCGTTTCTCGACCCAAAGAATTCTCCCACTTTGGCGACGATGATCCGCCAAGCGCGCGAGACTGGGATCGAACGACTCCAGATTTGCGAGAACGTCCGACCGCTGGAAGTTTCGCGGCAGGAATGGCAGGAAGCCATCCGTTGCGCGAACGATCTGGGTGTGGAGCTTCTGCTCGGTTGCAAAACGCTCAAGGCGGAAAACGTCGAACGCTTTATTGGTCTCGCGCAGGAGCTGCGCTGCGATCAATTGCGCATCGTCACGGAAGAACCGGACGAAAACTTGCACGGCACCCGCGAGAATGTTTCCCGCCTGTTGGAAGCCGTCGTCCCGAAAATCCAAAGCGCCGGCTTGCGACTCGCCATTGAAAATCATTTCGACATTTCATCCACGCTGCTGGTGGAACTGGCAGCGGCGTATCCGGCGGACCTGGTTGGTTTCTGCGTGGACACCGCAAACTCGCTTCGCAGCTTCGAACCCACCAGCGAAGTGCTTCGGCTGCTGCGCGAACGCGCATTTTGTTATCATCTCAAAGATTACCGCGTGGTCGGTTCGATGATCAGCTTCTCCGTTGTCGGCACGCCGCTGGGCGAAGGCGATCTGGATCTGAATGCTTGTCTCCGCTCCATCTTCGAGAAGAAACCCGTGCCGCCGCTGTTTGTCGAAACCTGGACTCCTTCGGAAAATAATCGCGCGCAAGACATGGCACGCGACGGGGAGTGGTTGCGAAAGTCTGTCGTCAATCTTCGAGCCATTCTAAATAATCACGTTTAACACTTTTCGTTTCCGCCATGAATCATCACACCCTGAATCCATTCCGTTCGCCGCTCATCGCGAAAGGCGCGCTCCTCCTGCTGCTCGCAACAACGATGGCGGCATTTCCCGCGCGTTCTGGCGAAGTTCGCCTTTGGGAAACCAACCAAGTCATTCCGACATACCAAGTCGGTCCGCCTGATCCGAATCCGCGCTTCTTCCAAGGTCGTGCGTATCAAGGCGCGAAGGCCACCACATATCCGTATCCCGTCCGGGATACGCTCACGGATGTCCGCGAGAACCGGAACTACCAGACCGTGTTCCTCGAAAACCAATACATCCAATTCTCCGTCATCCCGGAATTGGGCGGACGGATTTTCACCGCGTTGGACAAGGGCAATCAACACGACTTCTTCTATCGCCAGACTGTCATCAAGCCGGCCTTGATCGGGATGTTGGGCGCGTGGATTTCCGGCGGCGTGGAATTCAACATCCCGCATCATCATCGCACCACGAGCTTTCTTCCGGTGGATCACAAGGTTGAGGAACAACCCGATGGCACCAAGACCGTGTGGATCGGCGAAACGGAATTGCGCCACCGCCTGAAGTGGAGCGTGGGATTGTCGCTGCACCCGGATCGTTCGTACATCGAGATGACCGTGCGGGCCGAGAATCGGACGCCGTTGGCGCAATCGTTCCTGTTCTGGATCAACCCCGCGGTGAAAGCGACGCCGAAGTATCAGGTGGTTTTTCCTCCGGATGCGGAATTTGCCGTACAACACGGCAAACCTGAGTTCGCCCATTGGCCTTTGGCTTTTGAAACTTACGACAATACTGATTACACGCGCGCTGTGGACATCAGTCAGTGGAAGAATCATCCGTCACCCGTATCGTTCTTTTGTTTTCGCTCGGATGAAAATTTCTTCGGCGGCTACGATCACGGCTTACAGGCGGGCGTCATGCACGTGGCCAATCATCATGTCGCTCCGGGCAAAAAGTTTTTCCTCTGGGGCACGGGCGAGGAAGGCGCGGCGTGGAGCCGGATTCTCACCGACACCGACGGGCCGTATCTGGAATTGATGGCCGGCGCTTACTCGGACAATCAGCCGGATTACAGTTGGATTCAGCCGGGCGAGGTGAAGACGTGGAAACATTACTGGTATCCGACGCGGCAACTGGGTGTCGCCAAGCAGGCCAATCGCGATGCGGCCTTGAATCTGGAGATCACGAACCGCACGGCGAAGATTGCGGTCAACACCACCACTGAATTCCGCAATGCTCAGGTCCGGTTGGTGCGTGCTGAAAAAATCCTCTTCACGCAAACGCTTTCGATCAGCCCTGCTGCGCCATTCACAACGTCGGTTGAACTTCAAGGCAGCGTGAATCCCGAGGAGTTGCGCCTGTCAGTCCATACCGAGGATGGAAAGGAATTGATCGCCTATCAGCCCGCGACCCGGAAATCTTCGCCACTGCCGGAACCCGTGCATAGACCCGAACCGCCTGCGGACATAGAGACCAATGAGGAACTTTACCTGACTGGATTGCGCATCGAACAACTCCACAGCCCCTCGTTCGAGGCCGCGCCGTATTACGAGGAAGCGATCGAGCGTGATCCCGGCGATTACCGCGCGAACACCGCGCTGGGAATTCTGCTCTGCAAACAATGGCGCTGGACCGAAGCGGAAGCCCGGCTGAACGCCGCGATTGAACGCGCCACCGGAAACTACATCCGCCCGAAGGACGGCGAAGCGTTCTACTATCTGGGCGTCGCGCTGAAAGCCCAAGGCAAACTCGACGAGGCGTATGACGCGTTCTACAAAGCCATCTGGAGTCGCGCCTGGCAGGCGGCGGGATATTACGAGCTCGCGGAAATAGATGGGGTGCGCGGTCGTTGGAACGAGGCGCTGGAAGCCGTCAATCATTCGCTCGAATCGGGCGCGTCCAACACGAAGACGCTCAATCTCAAAGCTGCTATCCTGCGGCAGTTGGGTTCGTTTGCCGAGGCGCAGAAAGTGATTGGCGCAGTGCGTGAACTCGATTCACTCGACGCCCGCAGCTTGAACGAACTCCATCTACTAGCTCGCGCTCAACAACAAGACTTGACGGAAGCGCAGAAAAACTTCCGTGAGTTGACGCGTGGCGAAGTTCAGGCCGCGCTTGAGCTCGCCACGGACTACGCGAACGCTGGCTTGTGGTCCGAGGCCATGGATTTATTGGAACGCCACATAGCCGGAGCCGCCGAACCCGCCCGCTTGAATCCGATGGTTTACTATTGTCTGGCTGACTATGCGGAAAAGTCCGGCCGCAAGGATGCCGCCGAATTGCGGCAGCGTGCGGTGCAGTTGTCGCATGAGTTTTGTTTCCCGATGCGTTTTGAGGATGAAGGCGTGTTGCGCCGCGCGATGGTTGCCAATCCCGCTGATGCGCGTGCGCCGTATTATCTCGGCAATCTGCTCTATGACAATCAACGCACCAACGCGCTCGCGGCTTGGTTGGAGTCGCGTGAACGCGACAACCTGTTTCCGCCCGTGCATCGGAATCTCGGGTTGGCTTTTGCCGAGGTCGAGAAGGACATGTACAAAGCCGTCAACATCATGGAACGCGCGGTCCGGCTGAACCCGAAGGACCCGCAGTGGTTCTATGAACTGGATGTTTATTCTGAAGCCGCCGGAATCGCGCCCACCAAACGGCTCGATATCCTCAAGCGCCACCACGATGTTCTCACGCGTCGCGACGAGGCTCTGACTCGCGAGATCGTTTTGTTGACGGTGACCGGGCAGGACGACCGCGCAATCCAGTTGTTAACCGACCATAATTTCCACAACTGGGAAGGCAGTCGCACGATTCACGACGTCTATGTGAATGCGCTGTTGCAGCGCGGACAGATCCGGATGCGGGAACAGCGGGCGGCGGATGCGCTTCGTGATTTTGAAGCCGCGCTCGAATTCCCCGAGAACCTCGAAGTGGGTCGCACCAAGGACGACCGGAAAGCCCGTCAGATTTACTATCATGTCGGGACGGCGCACGAAGCACTCGGCAACCAAGCCAAGGCGCTGGAGTGTTATGAATTTGCAGTGGCCAAAACTGCTACAACCAATCTCAGTCCCGCTGAAGTTCGTTTTCACGAAGCCTTGGCGTTCCAAAAGCTAGGCCGTGCGCGCGAAGCCAAAATCGTCCTCAAGGACTTGATCGCGCGCGGACAGGCGGAGTTGAAGTCAACTGAGGAAGTGGATTACTTCGCCAAATTTGGCGGGCGACAATCGGATCGGATGCGCCTCGCCAACGCGCATTACAACACGGGGCTGGGCTATCTCGGCCTGGGTCAATCTGCGAAAGCGCGGGCAGCGTTCCGCCAGACGCTAGAATTACATCCGGGCCATCTAGGCGCGAATCAACAGCTCTTCGTTTTCCCAGCGGCGCGGGCGGATAAGAAAATCATTTACGTGCGCAACGAAGCGGACAACAAACGCGCGGATGGTTCTAAGACGTCGCCTTATCCGTTGCTGCGAACCGCATTTGCCCAAGTCCGCGCGGGCGACACCGTTCGCGTCGCGTCAGGGTTGTATCGAGGTGATACGCGGACGCTGTCCGTTCCCAAGGGTGTATTGGTGGAAGGCGGCTGGACGGCGGATTTCTCAACGCGCACCACCAATGCCAACGTGCGTCTGGAGCAGCGCGCCGATGGATTCTTTAATGAAAACGGCGCCAGCAAATCGTTCTCTGGTGTGAATGCCGAACTTAATTTCGTTGCCGAGCGCGCGAACCAAAACATTGGCTTCTCGATGCTCACGCCCTTTGACAAAGGCCGCATCGCAGGTACGAAGCAGTGCTTCTTTCCCAAAGGCGCGCTGGATCAGGAACGCGTTTATCGGCGCGGGCAACCCCAGTTCATGACGCAATTTTTCAGCAACGGGATGAAGAAGTTTTGGTCGGAACTCAATGCCAACGACGGCGGCGAAGGCAAGCTGATGGTCTGGTATCCCGACGGCACGTTGCTTTCCCAGATGAATCGAGATTCCGAGGGTCGTTTCCACGGCGAGGCGCGCGAGTATAGCGAGGACGGTAAACTCAAGGCGCATCTGATGTGGGAACACGGCAAGATCGTGCGCATCCTGTTTGAAACGCCTGCCCAAACCGAACATCGCCTCGAGAAATACGGGAAAGTGTCTTGGGAAATTACGCCCCAGTAATCCAAGACCGAATAGTCAAAGCTTGATCGGCAAAGTCTCCGTCGCGTTTCCGACTTTCCACAGGTGCGCATCGCTGCGGAAATAAATGGCGCCATTGGCGATGGACGGCGTGCTCAGGACCGGTTCGCCCAGTTCGAGTTCGCTGCTGACGGCCCCATCGGGTTTCGAGGGATCAACCACTTGAACAACTCCTTTCTCGCTGACGCAGTAGATCAGGTTTCCCGCCACGACCGGCGAAGCGCTGAACGGGCCTTTGAGGCGAAGCTGCCACAGCCGGTCACCACTTGTGGTATCACCGCAGCTCAACACGCCACCGTCGTTCAGGGAAAATATTTTCCCGGCAAGCACGGTGGGGCTGGGGGTGCCGGGCTTGAGTTGATTGGAGCGCCAGAGTTGCTTGGGCGATTCCGGGCCAGTGCTCAAATCCAACGCCGTCAATCCTTGTGACGGAACAAAAAGTTTGTCGCCGTTGAGCGTGCTGGAGGGAGTTGAGGAAGCGCCGTTCGTATAGTTCCACACGATGCTGCCCGTGGCGGGTTCAATCGCCGTGACGTCCTTGGGCGATTGCAACAAGACCAGTTCCTTCCCACCTTGTTGGAATTTGAGCGGCGAAGTCCAGTTGGCGTCCTTGTGCCGTTCCAGTTTCCAGCGATTCATTCCCGTGAGCAAATCCAGCCCGACGGTGAATGCATCGCTCTCGCTTTCCACCTGCGCCACCACCACGCCACCGGCGATCACCAGCGACGACGACATGCCGAGGCTGTTGCTCGCATTAGGATAATCGCGCCCGAGTCCGCGAAACCAGACTAGGTTTCCATCGAGATCAAAGCACGCGATGTCGTTCGAGGAGAAGATGGCCACGATATGTTTGCCATCACTCGCCGGCGTCGGTGCGGCCACCGCCGTCTTCTTGTGACACATGGTGCGTCCAGTCGCCCAGAGTTGCCGCTCCCACAACTTCGCGCCGTTTCTCGCATCGAAGCAGATGACATAGAGCCGTTGCTGTTTCACGCCGCCGGAGCAGGTGACAAAAATGCGATCTCCCACAACGATCGGACTGGACAACCCTTCTCCGGGCAAATCCACGCGCCACGCAATTGCATTCGTCCCGTTCGCCAACATCGGGACGGTTTCATCGGAAACACCATTCCCGTGCGGGCCGCGGAATTGCCGCCAATCGCCGGCGGTCACCGAACCGCACACAGCAAGAAACAAGGTGAGAAGTTTGAGGTTCATCAGTTTTTTGTGGAGTTGTTGCTGGAAGCATTCTGTGCGGCGGCGGAGCGAAACGGCTTTGTCGCAGCGATGGGTGTGCCCAACCCATCGGTGATGCGCAATTGGAATTCCCACTCCTCCGTCCACTCTTTGACCAGTTCGTTCTGGCAGACTTTCACGAGGATCACGTTTCGTCCCGCGGTGAGTTGTGCGGGCATCGAATACTGATCAATCTCCGTGCTGGTGTGATATTCATCGCGCGCAAAAAGCAATTTGCCGTTCAGCCAGACTTTCCAGGAGTTTTTGCCACCCAACCGTAATTCGACGGACTGCGCGCGGTCAGAATAAAACTCAGTGGTGGCGTAGGCGAGCACGTCCTTGAGTTTCCCGTAAGGCTGGTTCAGATCCACCATGCCGTATTTGTGTCTTGAGGTGTAATCCTGCCAGCGCACCTTGCCGGATTTTCCGTCGGATTCGTCCGCGAAAGAAATCTTCTGCTCGGGCGGATAGGCTTTTTCAAAGCCGACGTTGCTCGTGTTATCGAACGGCCCGATGATCTTCCAGTCCGCCAGAAAACCGAAGTGAGACAGCAAATCCACTGGTCGCCCCAACTCGCCGAGTTTCTTGGCGATGCTTTCGATCTGCTGCACGTCGCGCGCGTAGTTCATCGCTTGTTGAAAAAGCAGTCCCGCGCCCAAGGTGTTGCTGCGGGTCAGGGATTGGTTGGCTTGGTCAACCAGCTTTTGCACGGCATCGCGGCGGATTTCCAGACTCGGATCATTCAGCATACCCGCCAACAATTGGTCGGCGGTGGCCGGATCAGTTTGCAACAACAACTCAAACGCCAGTCGGCGGGCGCGCGGATGATGGATGGTCTCCAAGAGGAATTTTCCGAGTTCCGGCACGGGGAGTTGTTTGCCGGCTTTGATTTCACGCGCGGCAATCGTATCGGCGGCGGAGCGCAGCCAGTTCAGCGCGTAATCATTCGCGCCATCCATCGCCTCTAGCGTCGGCAATAGCGTCGCTTCATTGCTCGCAGTCAATTTCTGCCAGGCTGCGGATGCGGCGGCGTTGC
>ERZ1292633.4693-Hain-H41-02um-R1-4693-length-12592-cov-7_pt1 | contig 12592 bp, 14 predicted proteins | sample MGYA00564406_ERZ1292633 | MGnify/ENA primary metagenome ERZ1292633 (study PRJEB36523, sample SAMEA6512639) | groundwater metagenome | collected 2019-01-08 | study: AquaDiva: Metagenomics assemblies of 32 groundwater samples
ATCGGGCTGTGGCGCAGTTGGTAGCGCGGCTGGTTTGGGACCAGCAGGTCGCAGGTTCGAGCCCTGTCGGCCCGACCAAAAAATCCTGTCCTTAGGGTCGGGATTTTTTGATTGCGGTCGAAGTGCCGAGATATTAGTCATTAGGAATTAGCAGAAATTAGAGAATAGAGTCTAGAGTATAACCGAGCGGCCTAATATCTAAGTTCTAAACTCTGCTAATTCCTAATGACTAATTTCTAAAATCCCCTGTGCTACAATCGAAGTATGAAGTACCCCTCAGTCACCCTGGAGCTACAAATGGTAGCAGTAGGATATCCTGTTGTTATTGGGGTAGATGAGGCGGGGAGGGGGTGTCTGGCGGGGCCGGTGATTGCGGCTGCAGTGGTTTTTGAATGGGGTGAAGAGATGCAGCTGGCCCGGCGCGAGCTCAAAAAACTTGTCCGCGATAGCAAACTCTTGTCGCGTGAGGTGCGCAAAGAGGCAAACGGACTGATTCGTGCTCACGCACAGGCTTTTGCGATTGGTTCATCCGAAGCCGACGAGATCGATGAGATTAACATCCTTCAGGCAACGTTTGTGGCTATGCATCAGGCCGTGGGACGGGTTCAGGAGCAACTCCCAGGACTTGATATGTTTATTTTGGTGGATGGCAATAAGACCATTCCGGGAGCGGGTGGCATGCAGCAAGCGATTATTGATGGCGATGCTAAGATTTTCTCCATTGCCGCGGCGTCGATCATCGCCAAGGAATATCGCGACAGCCTGATGGAAAAAATTCATGAGCTGTATCCTGTTTACAATTTTGCCCAGCATAAAGGCTACGGAACGCTTGAGCATCGTCAGGCAATTTTGAAGCATGGTTTTTCTCCGCTCCACCGCCGGAGTTTTCGGGTGAAATAGTGTTATACTGGAGTTCAATTAACGTGTTTGTTATGCCTGCCGCCAAAAACGGGCAAGCCATTAAAGACGAGATCCTCAAATTGATTGCTGAGAGTATCGGCACCAAAACTGCTGATATGTATCGTGGTTTTTGCGATTCTCAGCCGCCAGAAACTGCTATCGCCTCAGCTGAGGAATTGCTGGTTGAATTTGTTGGTCGAGATCGGGCTACGGAACAGGTAAAAGTTCTGCGTGCAAAGTTTAACCTTGGTAAGGTGAAGGCGGTATGAGCAAACAAATCTTCCTTTACATAACTTTCTTTGGTCTCCTGAGTTTTTCATTGCTCAGTTATTGGGCTGGTTTGGGAGGTGAGCGCAATCTGCTATTTTTGAATATCGCTTACCTATTGGCGCCGGTTTTTTCTGTGCTAGGTGGTTTGTACGCTGTGAAGATTTACGGCTGGCGCGGTATGACGTCTCGGCCGTTCCTATTTCTCACACTTGGCCTGCTCCTGTGGATGATCGGCGAAATATTGTGGGTGTATTACGATTTTGTGATCGAAGTAACACCGTATCCGTCAATTGCCGATTACTTTTATTTGTTTGCCTACGTGCCGCTGTTCTTGGGCTTGTTTGAGCAGGTTCAGCTTTCAAAAGTGAGGTTGAAGAGGTTTGATCCAGTAATCGTTTTCTTATTCGGCATTATCGCGATATTAATGGCTGGTCTGGCCACGTACTTTGGTATTTTTCTGGCTTATGATTCCGCGTCTACGCTCATGGAAAACGCCGTGGCTATTGGTTATGGTTTGGCGGACATGGTCATCATTCTGTGTGCACTATTAGTACTCATCTTAGCTTGGGAGTTTAGAGGGGGCAGTTTGATGCGCTTCTACATGTTCATTTTCTTTGGTTTTTCCATGACCTTCATTGCTGATGTGGGTTTTGCGGTTTATAACGAGGAGTATTTGGCGGGCGGTTGGTGGATCCGCAATACACTCGACAGCCTTTGGATCATGCAATATTTGTATTTTGGTATGGCGTTCTTTGCTTTTGGTCTACATCTCAAGGTTGCACAAGAGCGTTTGATTGAGCGCTAGCCGGTCTCTTCCCTTGGTGGTGGTTTTTGGTTAGGATGGACACCTATGGCCATAGCCCGCGAGGTGTTTGAGCAGGCCTCCACCCATAGGCCGCAATTTACGGCCCCACTTGGTTTATCTGAGGCTCTGGTTCGCGATATTTCCGGACAAAAACATGAGCCTGCTTGGATGCTGGCTAAGCGTTTGGTAGCTTTTTCTCGATTTCAGCAGACACCCTTACCGCACTGGGGGCCATCGTTAGCCGGGCTCAATCTTGATGCGATCAGTTATTTTGTCCGTCCGGATGCTCGCGAGTCAAAAACTTGGGAGGATGTGCCGGTTGAAATTCGCGATACGTTTGAAAAACTTGGTATTCCAGAAGCAGAACGATTAGCTCTTGGTGGCGTAGGGGCTCAATACGATTCGGACATGATTTATCATAACCTTAAAGCCGACCTGGCTGCTAAGGGCGTGATTTTTGAGAACATGGATGTGGCCGTTCACCAGTATCCCGAGCTTGTCCGTGAGTATTTCATGACCAATTGCGTACCCGTTCACGATCATAAGTTTGCGATGTTGCACGCGGCGGTCTGGAGTGGTGGGACGTTTATTTATGTTCCTAAGGGTGTGAAGGTCGAAATTCCGCTCCAAGCCTACTTCCGCATGAATACTGAGCGCGGGGGTCAGTTTGAACACACTCTTATCATCGCTGACGAAGGGAGTGACGTGCACTACATTGAAGGTTGCTCGGCGCCTAAGTTTGCAGCGGCTGCCTTGCACGCTGGCTGTGTAGAAATTTTTGTAAAAAAGGGAGCTCGTGTTCGTTATTCGAGTATCGAGAATTGGAGTAAGAACACTTTCAATCTGAATACCAAGCGCGCAGTCGTTGATGAGGGCGGTACCATCGAATGGTTAAATGGAAACATGGGGAGCGGGACGACCATGCTCTACCCGATGAGTATCTTACGAGGTCGCGGAGCAAAAAGTGATTATCTCGGCATTGCTTTTGCCGGTCCAGGCCAGCACCAAGACACGGGGCACAAGGTGGCTATGATCGCCCCTGATTGCTCAGCTAACGTCTTATCTAAGAGTTTGTCGGGTGGGGGAGGAAAATCGACGTATCGAGGTTTGGTCAGGGTCACTGGAGGTGCTGCGGGAGCTCGAGTGAAAGTTCAGTGCGATGCTTTGCTGCTCGATGGCGTCTCAACCTCGACCACCACGCCAGTGATGAGGATTGAGCGGGGGGATGCCACCGTGGCTCACGAGGCCACAGTGGGACGCTTGGGGGAAAGCGAACTATTTTATCTTCAGAGTCGTGGCCTGACAGAGCAAGAGGCGATTCGGACTTTGGTGGGCGGTTTTTTGGAGCCGGTAGTACGCGAATTGCCATTGGAGTACGCTGTCGAGCTGGTGAAGTTGATTGAATTAGAAATGGAAAGCGTTGCATGAAGCTGACTTTGCACCCATCTGCACCTGCCCGACTCATCCCGCTGTCTGAAGACGAGCGCTTGTCTTTGGTTGATCCACGAGAGCTGGTAGTCCAGGAGGGCGATAAACAAAATTGGAATGAGGTCACGATCATTGGTCGGGGCGAGCGTCGCTCGGTCAGTTTGGATGTGCGGGTCGAGCCTCGGGCGCACGGGCAGATGATTAGAATTTTTGTGGTGCCCGAAGGTGCTCGTCTGACGATCTTGCACAAGGTCCGTCTCGCCGAAGCAGCGAGTTGGCAAAACGTGATTTGTATTCGCGGGCGGGGCGAGGTTAAGATCCGTCGAGCAATAGAAGTGCTCGGGACAGGGGCAGAAGTTCGCCTAGCGTGCCTAGGAGTTATGGACGATTTTTCGCGAATCTCAGTTTCGGATGAGATTTTTTCTCACGCCTCACATACTAAAAATGATCTCCGCACAAAAATTGTGCTCAATAATGCGGCTCGCTCCGAGGTACGTGGTCGGATTGTTGTCGGTGAAGAATCGACGCAAAGTAATTCGTACGAACGACTTGATCATCTGGTTTTAGGCGATCAGGCAGGAGCCGTAGCTATTCCTGAATTGGAGGTGAAGACGGATAACGTGAAATGTGGCCATGGCGCCACCTCGGGCCGGCCGAGTGAGGCTGAGCTGTTCTACCTTTTGAGCCGCGGCCTGTCTTTGACAGCTGCCGAGCGACTTTTGGCCCAAGGTTTTGTGAGCGATGCTTTACATGGCCTGCCAGAACGATCAGTTCAGGACGCACTGGCGACGATGTTTAACTGATATGGATTTGTGGGAAGACGTAAAATTACAGTTTCCAGCACTTCACGATGATCGAGTCGTGTATTTGGATAGTGCCGCTACCACGCAAATGCCTGAGGTAGTTCTTAAAGCTGTTTCAGACTATGAACGTGCCGGTCGTGGTAACCCGCATCGGGGTCTTCACGATTTTGCAGCCCGTGCCACGGAGCTTTTGCAGGCTTCTCGAGCCGCGGTGGCTCAGTTTATCGGTGCCCAGCCTGCGGAACTCCTTTTTACTAAGGGAACGACCGAAGGGCTTAATCTCGTGACCCAGGCCTTGGGCAGCCAATTGGGTCCGGGTGACGAGGTGGTGCTGACGATCTTTGAACACCATGCCATGCTTTTGCCTTGGCGTCAGTTGGCACTTGAGCGTGGTTTTACCATCAAGTATTTGCCGATGTCAGAGGTTGGAACGGTCGATCTTGAGCTCGCAAAGAGAATAATCACATCAAAGACAAGGGTCGTCGCAGTAATTCACGCCTCGAATGTCTTAGGGACGATTTTGCCGGTGGCTGAGATCGTCGAGTTGGCGCATTCCGTAGGAGCTTGGGTTATTCTCGACGCTGCTCAGTCTGTGGCTCGTTTGCCGATCGATGTTCGAACGCTTGGTTGCGATGCTATGGCCTTTGGAGCGCACAAAATGTACGGTCCAGAAGGTATCGGTGCTCTTTACATCGCCGACCGTTTGCGGCCTCACCTGAAGCCATTGTTGTTTGGTGGTGGCATGGTCGACGAAGTGCTCGATGACACTATTCGTTACGCCGAAGACGTTCGTTTGTTTGAAGCGGGTAGTCCGAACGTGGGTGGGGCAGCAGGTTTTGCGGCTGCCTGTACTTTTTTGAAGTCACTCGGACTTGAGCGAGTTCGTGAACGCGAGCTCGCGCTTATCAGCAGACTCGTGTCGGGCCTGGATCAGCTGCCACGAGTAAAACTTCATTCGGCCGAGCCGGCACTCGGTCGCGTGGGAGTGGTTTCGTTTTCCATCGAGGGGGTACATTCACATGATGCAGCTCAAATACTTGCCGACCAGGGTATTGCGGTCCGAGCTGGCTATCATTGCGCTGCTCCACTAACGCGTTGCTTAGATTTAAGCGGCACGGTGCGGGTGAGCTTCGGCGTTTATTCTTTGGCAACCGATGTCGATCGTCTGGTGACCGGGATTCGCAACGTCTTGGATCGGTTTCCTTTATGAGTGACATGTATCGTGATCATCTTTTGGACCATGTCCGTCGACCTCGCAATCACGGGGTTCTTGAGGATGCGAACTTGAACAGACATGAAGCTAATCCGTCCTGCGGTGACGTTATCGATGTGTATTTGAGAACGAGCACCGACGGAGTAGTCGAACACGCCTCTTTTACTGGTCGTGGATGTGTCATTAGTCAGGCTGCTGCCTCAATCGTTATCGAAGCTATCCTTGGTAAATCGAAAAGCGAAATACTTGCCATGGGTCCGAAAGATGTGGTGGGATTGCTCGGAGTCGAGCCGGGGCCGATGCGAATGAACTGCGCGCTTCTACCGTTATCCGCCCTTCAGAAAGCCTTATGTTAAATATTCAAAACCTCACGGTCAGGCGTGGCGACAAAGACGTTTTGAAAGACGTTAGTTTAAGCGTTGACTCGCGCGAACTCGTAGCCCTCGTTGGTGCTAATGGGATAGGCAAGTCGACGCTCGCAATGGCGCTCCTTGGCCATCCCTCGTGTCAGATTTTGGCGGGCTCGCTGATGCTTGATGGCATCGATTTACTGCCGTTGAAAACGCATGAACGAGCCAGGCGCGGTTTGTTCCTAGCCCACCAAGAACCACCGGTTATCGCGGGAGTTTCGGTGGCTAATGCTTTGCGGGCTGCTAGCGATGCTACTCGGCAGCAGCCGTACACGACGGCTGAGTTTTTCGATAAATTACGGGCCTCGTTAGCTCGCCTAGGCCTCTCGCAAGACTTCGCTAATCGCAATTTACACGAAGCTTTTTCCGGGGGAGAGAAGAAGCGTTCAGAGTTATTGGCTCTGCTCATGGTCTCGCCGAAATACGCGGTGCTCGACGAGGTTGATTCTGGTATGGACGGCGTGGCGCGGGCCATGACCAAGGATATTTTGGCAGAAATGCGCTCGGCGGGAACGGGCTTCCTAGTTATTTCCCATAACGACAGCTTCATCGAGGAACTCGGGCCGACGCGTAAAGTATTTTTGGGGTAAACGACGAGACTATCACAGTTTGCACTCTCGGGGTGAGTCTGCTAATATTGTTGCGTAACGATCATCACATTATGCTAAACAATCCTTCCGCTGAACACTCGCAATACCTCATCCCGACGGTCATTGAAAAGACCCATTATGGTGAGCGAGCTTACGATATTTATTCTCGCCTGCTAAAGGACCGGATTATTTTCTTGGGTACTGGCATTGACGATGGGGTGGCTAATGCGGTCATTGCCCAGCTTCTGTTTTTAGAGAGTCAGGATAAAACAAAAGATATTAAGATCTATATCAATAGCCCCGGAGGATCTGTTTCGGCTGGTCTGGCTATCTACGACACCATGCAGTACATCGGCCCCGACGTATCGACGATTTGTGTGGGTATGGCCGCTTCTATGGGAGCCTTTTTATTGGCCGCTGGTGCTGCGGGCAAGCGTTTCGCCTTGCCTAATTCGGAGATCATGATTCATCAGGTACTCGGTGGCGTTCAGGGTCAGGCTACGGATATTCAGATCCACGCCGAGCGCATCATGGTCCTTAAAAAGACCTTGAACGAGCTCCTGTCTCACCATACCGGCCAGAGCGTGGAGAAGGTGACACGGGACACCGAACGCGATAACTTCATGGTCGCTAAGCAGGCCCAGAAGTATGGTTTGATCGATAAGGTTATCCGTAAGGCTTCCGAAGTTTAAAAAAATGTTCATGAGATAAGGATAGAAACTGCGCTGTTTTTAGCGTAGTTTCTGGTCTCTGTAGGATGGGATTGAAAAGTCTGTAAATTAGTTTGTCAATCTTGGTAAAGTTGTGTAAGGTTAAAAGATCGACGGACCGTAAATTGGCTTGACGTAGCCAGGAAAAGCATGTAAATTCAAAGCTTCGCTTGGGAGGACTTGCAGCGAATGGAGGCTTTTGGTGGGCGTAGTACTGCGGTCACGACAAGCATGGGGATGTATGCGTTGTACTTCCTGGATCCGTCTGGGCAGAAACAGCAAATGTATCTTCTTGACCGCAGTCCCGCGCTTATCAGGTGCGTATTTACATAGTTATTTTTTTCTAAATCCTCACATTTTAATTAACACAGATTAAGTGAAACGGTGACGACAGATTAAACACAGATGCGAAAAGACGAGCCTCATAGCTCGTCTTTTCGTTTCTCACATCTGTGTAAAATCTGTAATTGTTTGTCACTAATCTGTATTAATTAAAACAAGAATAATTGGATTATTTTAAATAGGTGCGTCAGATACCCCCTGGACTTCGGCGGCTGGGGCCGCGTCTGCATTACCGACGCCTACCAGACAGATGGTGGGGAGTGATCTATAGCTTGAGAAGAATTCACGAGTTTTTATACTCCCATCAGGCATGACGATGTTGTAGTCAAAGGTTGTTGTTGCTCCAGGGTGAGGGGACTGACACTGGCGTTCTCCTGGAGCTAGTGAAGTAGTCTCTGTCTCTACGGTTGCTCCGTAGCCGGTCCAGCTGAGAACGGTGGGGGGAGTGTAGGAACCTTCCCTGCCGTCTGAGGTACCCCAGAAGGTGAAGAAAAGTTCGCTCGTGGCGGTATTCATCTCGGTGATCAACATGATGTGGTGGCCGGTGTCATTGGTGATTTTTAGATCTGGGGCTGGATCGTAAATAGTGGCATCGGTACCCGGTTGGTTATTTGAGGGATCATTGTAGTAACTAACGACAAGGGAGTGATTGCGACGTTCAGCGATGTCGAGCCCAGAGTTCATGGCCGCGCGAAAGGTGGTAGTACCAATTTGGCATAGGCCACCGCCGATCTCGGGAATAATTTGATCACCTTTAATGACTAGTTCTGGTAGGTAGCCGTCAGCCACAGTGAAGGGTCGAAGTTTCTCAAGCAACGACAAGGTTTCACCAGGTGGAATGAGAATACCGTTCAACTTATCGGCACCATGACGGATGTTGGCACGGCGATTCGATGGGCTGCCGGCGTAACTAGAAAAGCCGACACCTAGAATCTCCTTGATGCCTAAGTCGTTAGCACTAGCAGTTGGTACGGCTGGCTCGGTGCGTTCAGCGGCGATAGCCACGTCCCCGTTGTCGGTTCCTAGGGCAGCGAGAACGTCAGCTAGGACTTTATCGTCGTTAATCACGAAGCCGTCACGGCTTTCTTCGAATTCAACGACGCGGTCACCCTCGATGACGAACTTGGCGTCTTGCGGGGCGATGTCGATAGCTGCGTGGATAGTGTTGAGAAAGGCCTCCATGGCTTCAGTGTCCAAGTTCAGGGTGGGGGAGTCGTTGTCAGCTTGGGCCGGCAAGAGCCAGATTTTCAAATCGTTACTCGTAATTGTGTACGTAAGGTCTTTGCCGTACTCGGGCGTGAAGCGGAGGGTATAGGGCCCTTTGTCCACGGCGGTGATGGCTTGAGGGATGAGAGTCTCAGCTTCGGCCTTGCTGATGGTGGCTGAGCGCTCGACTAAGTGAAGTTCCAAGGTTTCTAGCGACAGATCTTGGGCGTCCACCTGCAGGTCCTCGAGGGCGCCGTCCATATCAAGAATTGCGCCTTCTACGGCTTCGACTACGGTCACGGTCATGTTGTCGCCACTTCCCACAAAGACAAAATCGGTGGGGGTACCGGACGATTCCGCGTTAGGAAAAACGTCTCGTAAGGCGCTGATTAAACGCGTTTCGGCGAAAACGTAACCAGGTTCTAAATGCACGGGAGCAAGCGTGAGGTGATAGAGCGGGGCAAAAAAGTCACGGAGCTGATTGCCGGTGCGCCCAATCTCGAGGGCGTTATTTACACTTGAATTTACGTCCCAGTCGATAAGTTGATAAACAAGATCGGGATCTGTGGCCACGTTGGTACGGAGATCGATGTGTTGCACTTCGTCGTAGAGCTCCACCTCAATACCCGCATCCACCATGTTATTGAAACGCTGCTGAAGGAGCTCGGTAGCGGCTAGACGATCAAGCCCACCAACGTTGAGACCGGCGACCGAGACGTTTGGGAGGATGTGATCCTTAGTGTAAGCGTACGTGGCGCCAGCCGCGCCGAGAATAGCAACGCTGGCCACGAGCACGACAAGTACTACGACCTTAGCGGCCCGGACTTTGCCAGAGCGGGGAGTTTTCGGGGGCTGAACTTTGTAGACGTTCAGCATGTCGGCCGTTTGGCCTTCAGATTCCGTTTGTTCAGAGGTGTTTTTGCTCATACGTCTGGTTCGCGGCGTACATGTAGGCGCACGCTGTCACTGGCTTTAGGGATCGAAATAGTTAAAATGCCATTTTTGAGGGAGGCTTCGGCTTCGTCGGTTTTGACGCGGCAGGGAAGGATGACTGAGCGGGAAAAAGCCCCCCAGAAACACTCTTCATAATGCACCGTAGCACGCACGGGAAGGGCGTCAATATGGCGCTCGCCACGAATAGTTACCAGGTCCTCGTTGACGTGAATATCCAAATCCTGCTCCTTCACGCCAGCAATTGCAGAACGGATCAAAATATTCTCCGGAGTTTCGATAACATCAATGGCTAATTGTCCCTCGTCATTTTTCCAAGCGAGGTCCTCTTGTGACATCTTCATAATTGTCTTCATTGTAGCAGAACTGACAGGAGCATTCGAGTATTCTAGGGTTTTACTCCCTCGATTACTGCATGCCTGGAGTACTCGAATACTTTAGCCGGAATGCAAGTTGTGAGTTAAACGACGGAAGAGTAAAATACGTTTGTATGCAGACACAATCCTGTGAGGTTACAGCGACACCCACAAAGCTTACCTGGCAACGTCTCCTCCTCGGTTTAGGGGCAGTGGTAGCAACTTACTGGCTGCTACAAGTCTCGGGGATCTTGACCTTTTCTCCTCAGGTGGCTGGGGCCACTAACCTCGGGGCGGTTTTTGTGGTGGGTTTGGTAGCGGCTTTGTCCTCCTGCACCGCGATGGTGACGGGGGTAGTGGCGGCTGTATCCGCTACGCAGGTTACTGCTCGGGCTCACGCCTTTTTTAACCTGGGCAGGCTCTTTGGCTTTGCGGGTTTTGGTGCGGTTATTGGTTTATTAGGTCAGGTTTTACGTCTTTCCATCTTTGCCAACGGTCTCATGGTGCTCGCGATCGCACTCTTCATGATTACGCTTGGTGCGCATCTCATGCGCTTGTTGCCCCGTGGTGTTTGGTATTTTTCTCCTCCAGCTCGTTTGACCCAAGCCATAGCCTCGTTGAGTACCAGCCGCCATCCAGCCGTCCCGCTTATTCTTGGGGCTTTAACCTTCTTTTTGCCCTGTGGCTTTACGCAGTCGATGCAGCTGTATGCCTTGTCGACCGGGAGTCCTTGGCAGGCCGCTATCATTATGACGGTCTTTGCCCTTGGTACTTTACCGTCTTTCGTGGGGATCGGGTTGCTCACGTCGAGCGTGAAGGGTGTTACTAAACGACGCTTGAATTACCTGGTCGGGGCCATGGTCATCGCTCTTGGGGTGGCTAATCTTCAAAATGGAGCTACACTGCTCGGCTGGGCTGGTTTTACCCCGCATACGCAAAGAGTGTCGGCTGCGTCAGTACTCTTGCCCGACGGTAGCCAACGTGTAGAAATGGAAATCACCGGCCAAGGTTATTCGCCAAAGACCATCGAGGTGATCGAAGACATTCCTGTCACCTGGGAAATTTATGGCACTGAGCAGCTTGGTTGCGCGAATACGTTGGTAGCTCCAACTTTCAATATCACCACTGCTATCGAACCAGGTTTTAATCAGGTGCACTTTACGCCCACTGAACCGGGCACGTATGTGTTTAGTTGTTCGATGGGGATGGTGAGGGGCACGATGATTGTTCGTGAGAAGAGTTAATGGTGGAGGATAGGCGGACTTTCAGAAAATTTAGGGCTTTGGTATATTGACTGTCTATGGAGTTGGACGATAAGAAGTTTGCGGCTTTTCAAGTAGATATTTTTAAGGCTATCACGGAGGTGAAGACTGACCTTCAGGCACAGATTGCCGAGGTCAAGACTGACCTTCAAACGCAGATCACGGAGGTGAAGACTGACCTTCGAGGTGAGATTGCAGAGGTAAAGAGCGATTTCCGACAGGCTATCGCGGATGAGGGACGGAGTAGCAGGGATTTCACAAAACAAGAAATTCAGGCCTCTGAACATCGTTTGAAGGCTTATGTGGATGAGAAAACAGATGTAGTCTTGTCGGCTTTATCTCATACTATCGATAACGAGATTCAACCTAAATTCGAAGATCATGAACAACGACTCACCAAACTTGAAACAAAAACCGCCTAACAGGGCGGTTTTTGCTAGTAAAAAGAATCACAAAAATACTGGCTTTTTAGCGATTTTAAGCCCAATTTCATTGACAAAAGTCACTTTTTATGCTATACTGAAACATCGTATATTTGCGGTAAGTCGAGTTGAAAGTAGCTTTTTGTGGCTCAAATATGAGCCGTTAAAAGCCGCTTTCAACAATTTGGTCAGCCAATTACGGGAAATATCCGTGAAAGGTCAGCCGAGCGGCAACTGTGAGGTATCCGATGTCCAGCTTCTCCAATCTCCGTCACGGCGAAGTCGTCGAGTTCGAGCGCATCCTGTCCGAGGTCGGCTTCACCGCCGAGCTCGTCCGACTCATCAACCAGGACCCCTCGCTCGCCGCGGCCATGCTCGCGACGGTGCAGGAGCTCCCGGCGGCCAAGCTCATCCACGGCGTGTTCAACCGCGCTGAGGACGTGCTCAAGGCCACGATGGAGCGCCTCGTCGAGAAGGGCTTCGTGGTCGACCAGTTCACCTGGATCGGCTCGAACACCCCGCCCGACTTCACGCAGGACACCGAGGTCGTGGTCGCGCTCGATGTGACGCTCGACACCCTCCAGGCAACCCTCGAGTTCGCCTACGAGTGGGCAGCCGAGGGTCAGGAGAACGGCGGCTGGCGCTGGGAAGGTCTCAACACCGACCCCGACAAGCTCCGTCTCCTCCAGGGTTCCGCACCGTTCCAGCCGTTCACCCTCCGGTGGCGCCGCATCAAGCTCAACGCGAACATCGGCAAGAAGCCGATCGACGTGCGGAGCCCCGAGGCGTCCCCCGGTACCGTCCTCGTCTTCGTGGCCGCCCAGCACCCCGCTCGGGTGAAGGCTACGGACTACGAGAAGCGGTTTGGCTGGTTCGTCCCGGGGATCGAGTGCACGGCGCCCGGCTACGAGCCGTGGCAGGGCG
>ERZ1292633.4694-Hain-H41-02um-R1-4694-length-12592-cov-6_pt1 | contig 12592 bp, 11 predicted proteins | sample MGYA00564406_ERZ1292633 | MGnify/ENA primary metagenome ERZ1292633 (study PRJEB36523, sample SAMEA6512639) | groundwater metagenome | collected 2019-01-08 | study: AquaDiva: Metagenomics assemblies of 32 groundwater samples
CGTCAACCCATTTTGCCAGCCTGTCTGCATCTTCATTTATCGCAAACCAATTTTTCATATGTCTTGCTGTCAAATGCGATATCTCAGAATTATTATCTACTTCATGATAGCCATGTTGCCCATCTGTAATAAAAGCAAAATCACCAATGTTTTTTGTTTGGTAATTTTTCAAAATATTTAACTCTCTCAAATACTCAGGCTTAAAATACTCCGCGTCAAATCTTTTCGCTTCTTGAATATCCGAATATTTAATTTTGCTTATTTGAGACATATTAATTTTCTAATGCGTCAAATTTCTCCTTAATAAAATCAAAAACTTTTTTAAAATTTTCTTTTGTTGCATCTAGTAAAATAAACTCTTCTTTTTTGATAAAAAGTTCTTGTATTGCCATGTTAAATTGTTTTTTATTATATTCTATACTGTCTGGGAATGATAATTTTTGAATTCCCAATCTTTCGGCTTCAGTATGAAATAGTTTTTCTGTTTGAAAGTTATCAAAACTTTCTTTAACCTCTTTTAATGTAAAAATATTTCTTTCTAACTCCTGACTAACCTTTTCTAAATATCTCGCCCTTGCACCCTTGCCAGCAGAATCGCCATCAAAAATAGCGACAAATTTTCTATTATTAGCTAAATATTCTCTAAATTGATTTTCGTATTTATCAACGCTAGTGCCTGGATAAAAAGTAAAATCATATTTATTGTTAAAAAAATTTTCTTTAATTAGCTTAAAAGTGTAATAGTCAGACTTCCCTTCCAAAAAAATAATTTTCCCAGTTGGAATAAAAGGGTGTTCCCTATATTCCAAAACATCGAGGATTGGCTTAAAATGCATCACATTGTCATCGTTGATTTCATTATTAGAAATAAACTGTCTATATAGAGTGGCTTTTATGTCTTGTCTAAAATTAAAATCAGCATCATTTTTTCTGCCGTCATCTTTTACGACAAAAGTGTTAAGAATATTTTTATCATCTAACAAATAAGGACTGTGAGTAGAATAAATTATTTTAGCGCCGTCTGATAGCTCTTCAAAAAGTTTTAATAATCTCTTTTGAGATCCTTCGTGCATATTACTAGCTGGTTCATCAAAAAGAAAAAGATATTCTCCGTTTTCACCATCTCGTTTTTTTCTAAATTCCGTAAAAAGAATAAAAGCAAAAAACCAACGGAAGCCCAAACTTCTTTCGTTTATTGAAAAAGGTTGCCCGCCCTCCAACATTTCTATTTGAATAAAATAATTATTGAGATCTATGCTAGTTTTCACGCTAATGGTTTTTTGAGGTCCTCCAGGAAAAATTTCTTTCCAGCGAGCTAATATTTTTTCGTTTAAAATATTAGCTATGTCCTGCTTTTGCGTTTCCACTGCACTTTGACTAGAAGAAGTGTTAGCATCTTTTAATTTTGAAATAAAATCTTGCAAGGAATATCTACTGTCTTTGCTTCTCAGTATGTCATCTATAATTTGTCTATATTGAGATTGCTGCTCTTTTTCTTTCTCGCTAACTGGCATATTGACAACATCTTCAAGGTATATTTTTTCTGGAAAATCAAACAAAAAATTTGAAAAATATAAAATTTTAGGAATATTTTTTTTAAGCTCACTTACTATCTCATTCCACAGTTCATTATTGATGTCAGATAAGCGAGAGTAAGTTTGAGCTCTTCTTGTTTTCACATTCAAATCTGGTTCAAATTGCCAAGTAGTCACGCTTTTTTCTTTTATAAATTTATTACTTGCAAAACTAGTCTTTTTGGTGATTTTAATATTTTTAATTGAATTTTCTGCTAATAATTTACTTTCTAGAAGTTTATTGTTTATAATCTTAGTATCTTCTTCACTCAATGCTAATATTGCCTGAACCTCTATTGTTTCTCCAAAATTACCAGAATCTTTTTTGTGTATCAAAAGATATTTTTTATCATCACTTATGTTATTTTGAAAAAAATTAATGGCTTCAAGAATCGTTGTTTTACCACTCTCGTTTAATCCAACCAAAGGAAAAATTTTACCTTGTGGTAATTTTTCAAGGTCTAAAACTAAATGGTTTATTCCTTTAAATTTTGATATTTCAAATTTTGTATACTTCATATATTTTTTACCTCCAAAAGCTCATTTTTTGTTCTTTTGCCCATTTTTCAAATTCAAAAGCGATTTCTTTGAGATCATGTTTTTGGATCAAGTGTCCGTGTTCGTCCAGCTTTCTGTTTCCGTTTTCGTCAGTTTCGTAAATTTCCTGTCCGGAATTGTCTTTGCCAGAATTTTCAGAAACTGCCATAAAAACAGAATAATCAGCAGTTTTCGGATTGATTTTGTCATCCCATTTTTGCACAAACAAGACAGAGGTCTTTGTTCCTGTGTGAGGTTTGAAAGTGTTTCCGTCCAATCCGACGACAGCCACAAGGCGCGCTTTTTCCATTATGAAATCCCTTATTCTTTCATCGCTTGTATTATTGAATCTACCTTGAGGCAAAACGATTGCCATTCTTCCGCCCGGTTTTAGAAAGTCCAAGTTTCTTTCAATAAACAAAATATCTCTTGAGACTTTGTTCACCTTTTTCCCTTTACTGAAGGCGACATCGAAATTTGAAATCAATCTTGAGTCTTTGATATCGCCAGCAAAAGGAGGATTCGCCATCACAATGTCAAAATTAAATTCTTTCGGATTTTTCCTATTCTTCGCCAAGTCCAACATCCTATAAAATCCGTCCAAATATGTTTTGCTCCATTCCATATCTTTCAGCTTTTCTTCCCACCTGTCATAATCCAAACTGTTCAAATGCAAGACATTAGTCCTACCGTCCCCAGCAATCATATTTAAAGTCCTTGCCACCCTCACGGATTTTTCATCAAAATCAATGCCGAAAACTTTGTCCACATAAGCCCTTTGCTCTTTGGTAAGTTTTTGGTTTGAAAAATTATGAAAATTCGCCTTTCCTTGATTGACTAATTTTTCCCAAACATTAAAAAGCGTGTGAACAGTAAAACCGCAACTCCCGCAAGCGGTGTCTATCATATATTCGGTATCTTTCGGATTGAGCATATAAACGCACATATCAATCACATTTCTCGGCGTGAAATATTGACCCTTTTCCCCCTTTGCCGTTTTATTAACCAAATACTCAAAAGCCTCGTCAATCACCTGAAGATTTGAATTGAAAAGTTTAACATTTTGCAAAAACCCCACGCAAATTTGCAAATGATTTTCGTCCGTAATTCTTAATGGTTCGCCTTTTTCAAAAATACCAGGCCATTTTTCTTTGGCTTGCTTGAAAAGATTGTTTATAACTTCCTTCGTATGATGCGCGTCGCCACGGCTTCTAAATTCCAATTTTCTGAAACCATCGCCGTCAATTTTTCCCAAAGCTTCTTTGTTGTTTAATTTAGAATCTTGCTTTTGTATGAGCTTTAATTGTGTTTCTATGCTTATCCTGTCATCGGAGCTTTCCATCTCATCATAAAGCTTGGTAAAAATAAGCTTAAAAACTTCCTCAAAAATATCAACACCGGCGTTTGCCAAAACCTCATCTTCAATTTCTTCAATCAATTGCTTGAGCGATTTTTTCTCTTCGGCGAGTTTGTCTTTCTGCATCAATTCCAAATAAGTGAATGTTTCGTTTTTGACATCGTCAATCGTTTCGTTGTGTTTTGGAATATCTGAAAGCGGTTCAAAATAATTCGGGTCTAGCCTTTCGTAAAAATTTATTTCGATTCCGTTTGTCCAAATTGCCAAAGGCGCACCCGTGGCGTTAGTGTAGCTTTTTAGCTGATCTTTTCCGTCTTTGGCTTTGTGTTTTTTAATTTCTACTACACAATAAACGCTTGTCTTGTCCGTTTTGTTTAAAATAATTATATCCGCAAATTTCTTTTCTCTGCCAAAGGAAACCGTGTATTCAATTCTTAATAATTCTTTTGGGTATTCATACTCATTGACAAGTTTATCCAGCATCAATTGTCTTACAATTTCTTCCGGTCTGGCTTGAATCTCTTTTTCTCTAACAAGGCAATTTATATAAGATTTACCGTCTTTTTCAAAGATATTGTTTTCAATTCTGTCAATTGTTTCTGCTGAAAATATCGTCAAGTCGTATTTTCCGTCAGATTTGATTATTTGTGATAAGTTTATTATTTTTGTCATTTTTTTATCTCCCATCCCATACCCATTAAAATCCTGGATGTTTAATTCCCTTTTAATATAGCATTTATTGTATAAAACTAGAAAGCAGGGTTGAAGACAATCTTCGGTAAATCTTTGATTTTCATAATTGTTAGAATCATATCACCCGCAATTAAATTTTCTAAAGTTTTTTACTCATCCACATTAGACTTTTTCACTACTAAAAAATGTTTCGTGCCAAATGGCGAGGAGTAGCAACAGATAAATTTTTCTGGAGTTGTCATTCCCTCCTTCAGTGTGTTCCTTTATCAATTTTTCTATCAGAGCGACATTCATATTTTTTCGGATATATGAATTTGAAATTATCTTATCATAAAGCCCTTTTCTTTCTGCCGTAAGCCAACTGCGTAGCGGTATCGGAAATCCGAGCTTCTTCCTGTTTCTCGTCGCTTCCGGCACGATCCCTTTCACAGACTGACGAAGAAGATATTTAGTTATCCCTCGCCCAAACTTCATCCTGTCAGGCAGTTTTGAGGCAAATTCAGCGATTTTAATATCAAGGAACGGCACTCGAAGCTCCAGCGAATGAGCCATCGTCATTTTGTCGGCCTTAGCCAAAATATCTCCGACAAGCCAAGTGTTTATGTCAATAAACTGCATCTTTGTGGAATCGCTTAGGTTGGCGACTTTTTTATAACAATCCGTTAAATCGAATTTTTCATATTGAACGCCTTTCCACAACTTCCCTATCTCGCCTTTTTTAAAAATGGAAGCGTTGCCGATATACCACTCCTCCAGTTTGGAAAAATATCTTTTCAAATAATTTTTCCCCTTGAAACTGAATTTTAGATTAACAATCGGCTTAAATATCAAATTAACTAGAAATTTCGGAATTAAACTCATCCAAAAACGGGACAAAGAAAGCGGTTCAAGGTAAATATTATATCCGCCAAAAAGCTCGTCCGCTCCCTCGCCGGACAAAACAACTTTTACTTTTTTCCGCGCTTCTCTTGCCAGAAAATACAGACCGACAGCGGATGGGTCGGCAACCGGTTCGTCAAAGTGCCAGACGATTTTAGGCAAAGCTTCAAAATATTCTTCCGGCGAAACGATTATTTCTTTGTGGTCAGTCCGCAAATTGTCAGAGGTTACTCTCGCCTCATTGCCCTCACTTAGATTTTTAAAACCCACGGTGAAGGTGGAATTATTTTTAGCATTTCCATTTGAATCTGAAATCTTTTTCATAAGCGTGGCGATGATTGAGCTATCAACTCCTCCGCTTAAAAACGAACCGACAGGAACATCGCTCACCATATGATGTCGAACCGAATCCTCTAAAAGTTCTAGCAATTCTTGTCCGCTTTTCTCTTCGTCTAATTTCGCATCCTGCGCGAACTCAAATGACCAATATTTTTCCTCCTTAAATTCCCCGCTTTTCAAATTAATTTTCAAAAAACTGCCGGGATTCAGTTTGTAAATATCTTTAAACATTGTTTCTTTCAACGGATTGTATTGAAACGAAAGGTAATTAAAAACGGCCTCATCGTTCACTTCCCTTTTATATTCAGGATGAAGTAAAATGCTTTTTATTTCCGAAGCAAAAGCCATAATTTTCCCATCCTTCTTGAAATAATAAAGAGGCTTGATACCAAAGTAGTCACGCGCTATAAAAAGCGAGCTCTCTATCTTATCGTAAATGCAAAAAGCAAACATTCCTCTAAGTCGCGCCAACATTTTCTCCCCTTCTTCTTCATAGAGATGCAATATGGTTTCCGTGTCGGAGTTAGTTTTGAATTCATACCCCTTATTTTCGAGTTCGGTCTTTAAACTTTTATAATTATAAATCTCACCATTAAAAAAAATAAGGGAGGAACAATCTTTTGATTCAATGGGTTGTTGACCGCTTTTCAAATCAATTATACTAAGCCTTCTCATTCCCAGACCAACCTTGTCGTCAGTGTAAAAACCGTCGTCATCCGGTCCGCGATGAGCAATGCAATCAACCATCCCTGTGATAAGGGATTCTTTGTTCTCAATATTTTCACCTATTATTCCGGCAATTCCGCACATAATAAAAAATTATAACATAATTAAAATTCCGATTTGCGTCTTATTCAAAACATCAAAAAAGCCTTATTTTAAGGGAGATTCTTAATACTCCGTTATTGATGCTTGACATTTTATTATCCTATGTGTATAATTTCAAAGGATTTGTTGTAACGAATCTATTATAAGTACTTTTGTAGGAGGATTGACAATGTTGAAGTTGAAAAATGCATTGAAACAAATGCCGAATTTGAGATTTATTTTGATAGCTTGTGGCGTGATCTTATCTGCAACCCTATACTTTGAGTATTTCGCGCCAAAATGGCTCCGGGTTCAGGTTGTGAATGAAGGCGTGTTTTTGTCCCTAATCTTCTTTGCGGTCGCGGTGGGTTGTTTAATAAAGTCGGTCCACGATAGAAAGAGATCGCGCGACGGAATCAAGTCTTCATTCAATTGCCTGCATTTGGTCAAGGTTTCAAAGCGCTAAATCACAGTCCTTCCACGACACATAAGCAGTTTGAATTATGATTCGTCATGAATTCAAACTGCTTTTTTATTTGGAAATAGGAAAATATTGTTTACCCATTCCAAAATCACTTTTTGAAATCACCATAATCCATCTATCGTATTTATTATTGCCTTGTAGACCGTGCCATCGCGACAAAAACTCTTTCTTTTTCATCTTAAAATTCTTGCCATTATATGGATCATTTAAAATAATCTCCCCTTTCAGAAGACCGACAACGACGGCGTAATGTTCCTCTTCCGCTTGAGGTTCCGCAAAATGAATTATTACCGGCAATCCTTCAGCAAGAAAATTTTCAATTCCCTCCCATGATGAGTCATTGTTGACATAGCAGTAAAAACCTTCTTTTCGCGCCGTTTCAATCATCGCGTTGTGCTTAGTCCCAACATCGTGATTGGTATGAGCTTCTTCGGAAAGAGACTTTTCACTCTTGAAATCTCCGAGAAAAGATAAGACCATCTGGAGCGACACCGGACCGCAAGTGTGGTCAGTGTCTTGTTGATAAAATGGTATTTTTAATTTCACAATTTAATAATAACATAAATTATCCATACAAGAACCAAAAATTTTGGCGTTGGAAATTTTAATGTTAAACTTATATTTCTATAATTAAAAATAATTAAAACATGAGTGAAATAAAAAAAGATAAATTCGGACCGGAGTATGTGATTGAAGTCTATGACCCGAAAATCGGAATGGAAGGATTTCTAGTGATAGACAATACGACACTTGGACTTGGAAAAGGTGGAATTAGGATGACACCGAATGTTACGAGAGAAGAAGTCTTCCGACTCGCTAGAGTTATGACATGGAAAAACGCGCTGGCCGGCATACCGTTTGGAGGCGCTAAAGCTGGAATAGTGTGGCGGGGCGGAAGCGAGGAGCTTAAGCAAGAATTTATCAGAAGTTTCGCCAGAGCCATAAAACCATTCGTGCCAAAGAAATATATTCCGGGTCCCGATGTAAACACTACCGAAAGAGAAATGAGGTCATTCGCGGAGGAATTGGGCATTTGGAGGAGTTCTACGGGGAAACCGGCTGATTATTGTTTGGAAAATCCAAAAACAGGAAAAAAAATGTGCGGCCTTCCTCACGAGTTGGGCAGTACCGGCTTTGGTGTCGCCCATTCCGCCCTCATCGCCACCGAAGTGGCGGGATTTGATATAAAAAATATGACAGTGGCGATTGAAGGATTTGGCAATGTTGGAGAATTTGCCTTTAGACATCTGCAAGAAATGGGCGCGAAAATTGTCGCTGTTTCCGGCAGTCGCGGAGGCATATATGATGGAAACGGTCTTGATTTGAACATTTTAATGAACCTCAAGTCGCAAAAAAAGTCAGTTAGCGAATACCCGACCGGAATAAAAATCGGTAAGGGAGAGATTCTTGAATTACCAGTTGATATTCTCATACCGGCCTCGGTCACTGATGTGATAAACGAATCTAATAAAGATAAAATAAAAGCCAAAATAATTGTTGAGGGCGCTAATATCCCAATGAGAGAAAACATTGAGGATGAATTATTTAACAAAGGAATAATTATAGTGCCGGATTTCGTTGCTAATGCCGGTGGTGTGATATCTTCATATGCCGAATATCGCGGTTATGGTCCAGATAAAATGTTCCAATTAGTAGAAAAAAAACTGCGCGCTTGCACGAAAACAGTGATGAAAAAAAGCCTAGCTGAAAAAAGGAACCCTCGCGAAGTGGCTATGGGAGTTGCGATAAATAAAATTGAAAAGAAGGTTGGCTTATTGGCTTATTCGTTGTGAGTCGCGACTCTTAGAAAAATAAGAACGGTAGATGATTTTTAGTCCTTAATTGATTAGTTCTTTGAATTACGAAACTCGTCGAGAGGCGCTGTTTTGAGGGGGTTTTGAGCGCGGCGGCGCGAAAACTCCCGCCTGCCATTCGCCCCAATGTGCTGCGTGTGATAAAAAATCCGTACCCTCAAAACGGCGCGCCGAGTAAGAGTTTCATAATTCAAAGTTAGTTAGTTGTTTTATTATTTGTATTAACATTAATCGTGATATTGGCTAATGACCCGTTCTCAACAGTTACATATTCAAGCTCAAATTCATCCTGACCTAACCCGCCTGAATCAGAATAGATTGCATATTTCCCCGGTTTTAGTTCAAGCGAAAAACTTCCGTCATCTGAAGTTTCAATCTCCTGAATTATTTCATCTCTTTTATTTTTAACTATGATATTTGCTTTGACTCTCTCTGTATTGCAACCGCCATCCTCGTCTTCCGTTCCGGCTGGACATTCCGAAACATTCATAACGAAACCTTCTATGCCGGTTCCAATTGACGCTTCTCCTTCATCCGTGTTATTTGTCGACAGTGAAATTAAAAAAATCAAACCCAAAATAGATAGTAATGCGAATAAGACTACGATTAAATTTTTTACTTTAATCGTCTTGTTTAATTTGAATGATTCGCGTGTAATAGACATCTTCAGCATTATACCATCTTATCAATTTGCCATCTAGTTCACACCAACTGCCGGTAAAATATCGTTTATATTGCCGACCGGCCTCAATACATCAATTCTCTTTAGCATTTCAATATTCTTAACGCCGGGCACATCATTTTGAGTTGGATTTTTTCTTAAATAAATTAAACTTAAAGCAATTAGCGCTATCAAAAAAATAATGATTCTCAATCTTTTAGATAAAATATTATTTTCTGGGGTCAATACCGCGTCTTTTTCATCGAAAGCCGGAATCGGTTTTTCTTGCGCCTGCGGTATTTCTTTTTTGTAATCCGCCAATGTTTGGACGGCTGAATTATCGGGTATCTTGCTTATTATAATTTTTAAAACATTTTTTGGGGCAGTCACCTTGTCCGAAATTCCTTTTAAAAACGCGACTATTCCAAAATGCTCTCTTATGTCTAATTCATATCCGGGAAACTTATCGACAATATAAGATATGCGCTTCCCTTTATCTCTAAGCAAAAAAGCTTCTTCGATTATCGATTCTTTTTTTTTCTCCAAAAGATTACTCATATTGTTTTTTTAAAATATCCCTGATTAATCTTATGCCGTCCGACTGAAGACGAATTATCACGGACTCCGTCTTTCCCATCATTTTCGCCACTTCCTTGATTGATAACCCTTCGGAAAATCTAAAAATAACGGCGTCTTGCTCTTCGTCTGTAAGTTCTTTCATGGCCTTGTGAAGTTTTTCAAATTCGTCCTTTTTTAATAATTCACCATTGCTTATCATAGCGCCGAAATAATCGTCCACATTTTCATCTATTGAAACAGTAGCCCTCCTTTTTCTCTTCCAATCCGAAACTTTTCTTCTGGCGATAGAGTAAAAATAAACCAGCGCTGATATATTATCGGAAATTGAATCCGCCGGCAAATTATAAGCCTTGATAAAAATATCTTGAATAAGGTCATCGGATTCGGCCTTGTTGCCAATTCTCAAATATACATAACGATACAATGGCTTAAAATAAGCCTCGTAAATAATCGAGAAAGCATCCCTGTCGCCCCCTTTCGCTTTTTCAAAAATTTCTCTTATATTTTTAAGTTCGCTTTCGTACATAAACAACGATTGAACGCATTAATTATGGAAACATCTTTATATTTGTATCCTTTTTGGGTACTTCACTTTGAATTACGAAACTCTCATTCCTGTCATTCCCTTGAAAAAGGAAATCCAGACCCGTATTGGTTTAATCTGGATTCCCGCCGGAGTTTACCCTCGTGAAGACGGGGGCGGCAATGACAGAAAGATGGAAAATGATAATTTGTCAGCGTTTCGTAATTCAAAGTACTTCAATAAGTCCGGCAACCATAACCATTATTTTTTAAAAACTACATTTTGCAACTGCCGTAAGGCCACCCGCAATGTTTCTCTGAACCGTGGTAATGCCCCGAAACTCCGCCGTAAACATAGGGCATTAATTGAATTCCCAACACAAACAAACTGATTAGGGTAAATGTTATTGTTAAGACTAATTTATTTCTGAAGACAAAGTCACTATCCTTGACGGGATAGGAATTTTGCCGGTCGAAATTATTTTCTGTGTCACAATTTGTCATAATGAAAACATTATAACCTTAGATTGCATTTACTGCCAACCCATTTCGCAATAATATATGTCCCCGCCAAAAATAATAGCCTGCTTAAAGCTACATCGCATGTCGCTTTAAGCAGGCTATTTAGTTTAATCAGAGTTCCGGAACCTCCCAGCGTAAGGACGGGAGCTAAAATGCTCTCATTATTTTATCCACCACACTTTCTGCTGTAATCCCGCTGGTGTCAATAATCAAATCAAACATACGGTCAGGCGCTAATTCCTTAATGCCATATAACCGTTCATATCTTTCAGAGTCGGCGGACTCTCTGGTGGAAGTTTTTTTTCTGACCTCATCGACGCTCTCACTTTCCCTTTCTGCGATTCTTCCAGTTCTTGTCTCCCAATCACAAGTGAGCTTTATTTTGATTGAATCTGGCACAAACCGATACGCTAGCCGGCTTTCAATGACAAAATTATCATTTTTTGCGCCAAATTCCTTAATATATTCATCTACTTCGGTGTCGTATTTCGGGTTCTTCTTGCAAAGCTCGATAAAATCATAAACTTTCATCTTCAATTTATCCGCCTTTATTCTGAAGATGTCGCCAGTTGAAATAAATTTGTAATTTGCCTTTTTCGCCAACAGCTTACCTACGGTGCTTGTGCCAGTTCCCGCCAACCCAAAAATCGTAAATTTCCGCAATTTCCTTCTCCTTTAAAAAAGTTATTTATGTTTTAATTTCAAATATTACTACAAATACTATCTGAAATTTAGATTAATCTATGGTGGCAATAGTGTCAATATGTCCACGCCCCTCCCCATAATCAAATACCCTACTGAACATCAAAAATAAGCACGGCTTCCCAAACCTCGGTTATTTCCCGCTTTAGCAGCGCTTCATAACAAACTATGGACCTAATCTCTCGATGAAAAGACTCTAGTGTAAACCCCGAAAGCCTTACTCTTAATATGGTCGGCTTAATATTATAAAATATCAAATGGGTGTAAAATTCATTATTTTTTATTGAGAGCGAAAGGACTTCATTTAGAAAATCCGTCAAGAGAGTTGGGGTGTCCAAAGACTCCAGCGAAATTTCTCGCTCGACTTTTTCTTGCCTGAAATTCTGCACCGGTTTCAAGAGATACATCATTCCCAAAAAAGCATCGGTAAAAAGTTGCTCTTGTGTCCTACTGCGGATGGTCATTCTTGTATTAACGGAGCGTTCTTCAATTTTATATGGCATGGGTTAACTTGTAGCTTATTGGCTTATTAAGTTATTAGATTAATGTCCGAAAGCTTTTTAATAATAACATATCGGCGAAGTTTAAAAAGTCGCGCTATGAGCCTTCGCAATTCAAAGTTATTTGCAAAGAAGCTACTTAAAAAGTTCCATGAATTTCACCGGGTCGATGGAATTATTGTTTATCCTAAGACTCAAATGCAGGTGCGGACTTAAGGTGTAACCGGTCTGTCCGCTTAGCCCTATTGTCTGTCCTCGCTTGACCAGCTCGCCCTCATTGACTTTCATTTTTGAAAGGTGAAGATAAAATGACATCAATCCTAAACCGTGATCAATCACTATAACTTTTCCGTAATTGCGATAAGTTTTAACGACCCGCACGATTCCCCTATTCATCGCCATAACGGGCGTTCCTTCTTTCGCTCGAAAATCTGCGCCTTTGTGAGCCATAGAATATTCGCCGGTCTTCCGAGAGTAGCCATAAGTGTCCGTCACGATAATTTGAGAAAGCGGGTAAACAAATTTTTCCGTCCAAAATGCTTTTTTGCCGGTGCGAATATTCGCCAAGCTTTTGTTTTCTTCCGCGAGAGTGGCAACTAACTTGTTTTGACTTTCTGTCGTA
>ERZ1292633.4695-Hain-H41-02um-R1-4695-length-12589-cov-9_pt1 | contig 12589 bp, 8 predicted proteins | sample MGYA00564406_ERZ1292633 | MGnify/ENA primary metagenome ERZ1292633 (study PRJEB36523, sample SAMEA6512639) | groundwater metagenome | collected 2019-01-08 | study: AquaDiva: Metagenomics assemblies of 32 groundwater samples
CGTGTGGGCTCCGATGCCGTATCCGACCGCGCAGCCGATGCCAACCTACGCCGCATTCCCACAGCAGGTGCCGTTTGGTCAACCGCTGCCATTCGGTCAGCAGGCGTCGCCAGCTAACTACAGCCAGGCAGGCGGCTGCAGTCAGGCCACCTACAGCCAGGCCAGCTGCAGCTCACCTTTCGCACCTCCAGCCCAGCATCCGCCAACTCGAGGAAAGGTCGTGGACGCCTAGGCAAATTTTTTTGTACCCCCTCTGTTGGCAGCGATCTCAGCGGAATTCCCCCCATCCAGACAGAAAAAATCGCTCCATTTTTCCTTGCTACGACCACAGTTGCTTTCGGTGTGTTCCGTTGGTGCGATTGAGCGGCCGATGCCACCGGTTTACAGCACTGATAGTTGTGCGCAAGTATACGTGGCCTTTGCTTGGAAGGTAACGCCTTCACGCATCAAAATAGCTGTTTTTTTTTTTACTGACACATGGTTTTCTTCGATGCGAATAAATTTGACGTTCAAATCGAACTCGACGGCAACGGCGTCTTCGTCGTTGGTGCCACCATTTCCGGCCGAATCGTGGTCACATGCACCGAACAGGCCAACATCCGCGGGATCAGCTTCAGCTACCGAGTCATGAAACGAGTCCTCCCGGTACTAGAAAATGCCGCGATGGTCCTCACGGAGGGTCAGCTCGCGAAGCAAGGGGAGGACGACATCGACCTCTTCGACTCCACGCCGCTTCATCACATGAGCTACCTACTTGTGGGCAACCGCAGCTCCGGGCAGCTGACGATGACCCCGGGTCGCTTCGTGTACCCGTTTTGCATCCCGGTGCACCCAGGCATGCCGGGGAGCATCCCTGGGGGGTACGTCGGCGACGATACGACGTGCTGCAAGTGCTGCTGCTTTTGCTGCGGCGGCAAGCGCTTCTTCTTCTCGCTGATGCACGTGCTGTCGGTCAAAGTCATCATCCCGTACTCGTTCAAGGATAAGCACACGTCGTGGCCGATCACGGTGCTGCGGGCTGCCCATCCACAGCAGGTGCTGGCCAGTGCACCCTTCTCTGTGTCGACCGGCGGCGCTATCCACACGCGGAACTGCCTGTCGTGCTGCCCCGGCTGCGGCTGCCGCGATCCGTCCACCACCTTCGAAGGGACGCTGTCCGTGCCGAAGGTGACGTACGCGTTCGGCCACGATCCGGTCATCCCCTTCACGCTGATCGGCCACGCTGGCACCCCTTTGCAAGTTCAACTCGTTCGCCGTTTCGATCCTACCGGAATCCGACGCCACGCGCCGTTCCGTGACATCAAGTCGGTCATTGCCCATGTGCGTGTGCCCTTCGCGGGCGGCCATGGTGGTCCCGTCCATTTTGCTTCTGTGCTGCCCATCGATGCGTCGCGAACGAAGCACTTTCACACAGCACAGGTGGATCAATTCTCCGTCAGCTATTGGCTCGAAGTGCAGTTGGATGTCAGTGCGGAGGGCTCTTGTGGCTGCACGGGCATTGCCGAAGACGAAGTGTTGAAACTCCCAGTGCAACTGCTGCAGTGCGTGCATGAGGCCGCCACGTACGTCCCGGCCCCTGCCCCGCAACCGGGGCGGATGATGTCGTATACCACCAGCGGCTATTATCTTGAAATGCCATGGGGCCAAGCATCTGCGCTGCCGCTGGGCATGCCCGAAATGTTTGCCTACGCACCACCCGCTGGCGGCCAGGGGTACGCCCCCATCGGGCCAGTCAGTGAAGCGCTGCCGGCCGCCGTGTGGGCGAGCCAGCCCGCCAAGCCGTTCGACGGCGAGAAAATTGCGTACGGGACACCCACGGGCCATTACGGGCAGCCGCTCCCGTTTGGCGCTCCGTCCACCCCGCCTGCTGGTAGCTACGGCGTGCCTGCGGAGGAAATGTCCGTTCAGCCATACACGTATGGCGCCACGATCCCTACGACATACCATCAGGGGCCAACTGCTTGCAGTGTCCCTGTGTCAACGGTGGTCCCCGCATTGGATCGGCCATTACTTGGCGTCGGTCACAAGGTCCTTGAGTCGGAAATGTGAAATTCGTTTTGTAGTTTTGGTCATGGTGACGCAAGATGGGCGTTACGTTTTGCGTGGCGGACGTCGTTCCAGCGATGCAGTTGCACAACGACGCAGTAAGCTGTAGGGGTTTTTTTTCTTTTTTTTCAGCGGTTTTGCTTTCTGTGAGAGCGGCTGGTGGTGCCAGATTTGAAGTGACGGTTGTTTTGGTGAAGTACCGTCATGGCCGCCTCACCTCGGGGAGTACCCTTCCCTGATCGGCAGCGGATCGTGTCGGTGTACGCTGCAGAGGGGTGCCGACCGCCCAACTTGTCAGCCGCCGCGATCGCTCCCCTTCCCGCGTATCTGGGAGGAACGGCGCGTTCACCGTCCGTCGATGCCTCCATGCGGCAGCTCACTGGTGCGGATGATGTGCGCTGGAACCTCCGGCTGCTGAAAGTGCTCCGAGAGGTTCACCAAAAGATGGTCGAAGACGGCAACAGTGTGGTCGCAGTCCGAGCGGGCCTCACCGCTGACGATCACCGCTACCACCGACAGCATCAGGACGCCGCAGAGCGGTTGCGACGTGGACCACCGACCCCGACCGACAGCAGCGTGTTCTTTGTACCACCATACCGGGCCGCAAGTCTCATCCGAGGGCTGCATCGGCCAACGTCGGCGACGTGTAGGCTACCATCGTCCTCCTCCTCCAGCCGATTCGATTCAACGGGGCTCCATGCGAGTGGTGAGTTTGCGGTGCAACGAACACCAGTTGTTTACTTGCGCCTCGCGCAAACCGTTCCCAGCGCAGCGGTCCCACGAGCATCCGAAAGCGTCGGGAGAAGCATGAGCCATCCAACGTCCATCGCTGGCGGCGCGCCCCGCCGGGTCCAATCTGGCCCGTCATCGCTGCTCGCGAGGGACACGCGCGACGGGATGACCACGGGTAACGAGCAGCAGACCGCTGCGGAGCCTCACGAGCCAGCTGGCCAACACGAGCCGAGGTGCGACGACGCCGCACCAAGAGAGGACATGGACAATGGTCACCCCATCAAGTTCGTTCAAGCAACGCTCACCGTTGGGTCGTCTAACGTCGCGATGCCACACCCCATTTCAGCCCATCCGTTGGTGTCCGCCGCGGCGGCTGGCACGACGAACTTCGTGCACGACGGCGTGGGGGCTTCACCGGCATCCACCACACACGGTGCTTCGATGGTCGTGTGCGTCGCCCCGTACCGGCATCCTCCGTCAGGTCGCACCGAGCCAATTTTGGTCGAACGCCGGCCAGCTGCACCGCACCGCGCGGCAGATTTCTCCTCACAAGGCTTTGTGGCTGCCAGCGAACTTGACGCGATCGCGGCAGCAGGGGTCTACCCGCCGGCTTCGCTTCCTCTCGGCGGTGCCTCTCTATTGACCCCTCCAGAGGGCGGCGGTCCGTGGTGGCGATCTTGGTACCCGGCATCTCGGACGCCAACCGAGCCGCCAGCGTTGCGGCCTACCAGCGCGAAGCAGGCTCCACCTGGAACGGTCATCGTCGCAGCACCTCGCCGACCCCAAAGTGCCATTATTCGACGAGACAAAACCGCCCCTCGGGCCGTCGCCTCGGCGAATGCCTCGGTCATCGGACAGGCGCTCGTCACGACGGAGTCGCCCTGCGGCACGAGGCCGAATTCGGCCGTCGCGCGATGCGATGGCGGGGTCACATTGAAAGGAACGGAGGCGGCGGTGCTTGACGATGTTCCTAACGACGACGACGACGATGAGCCGGAGGGAGTGGCCGACGCAGCCCTTCCAGTTTTCAAAGACCACGTTCGAGTCGCCAATGCGACAGCCCCCGCAACGACGGGGACGGGAGGCGGTGCGAAAATGGTCACCGTCATTCATCCATTTGTCATCGAATCAGACGGCAGTTCTGGAGGGGTGGCAGCCGACGACCGTCGTTTCCTCGTTGGGGGTGACGCGTCAGCGGCAAGGGGCTCGCCGCGGGAAGGCCTCGATGTCGACCTCGTGAGAGGGCCTACGATCCACAGTGTGTACACGCCGAGGCATCATGGTGCGGTGGAACCGTCGAGCGCAAATTCGAGTCGTCCCATGTCGTCGCGGGATATCCTCATGCGACCGAAGGCACTGCTGAGTCGCGCCACGGAAGCTGCCAATGCTCGTTCCGCGAGCAGAGGGTACCGGCGCCCGGGCGCCGTTGCCGGCCGGGTGCGACCCTCATCGTCCATGTTCGACCCAGTCATGACCGCCCCCGCCGCGCTTGCCGGCGTGTCGGGCCGCTCGATGCTGTCAGCGAACGCGGACCATGCGGCCGAGGAGGTGGTTGCTGAGCCAAATAAGGTGACGAAGCCCCGCATGGCAGCTGCTGCACCGCTGACGGCGTCCGAGCGCAACTCCGTTGCCGAGCGTTTTGCGGCGTCGCTGTACTCCGTCGCGCCTGCCACGGCGCTCCATAGCGGTGGACGGCCGCTGCACCGACCGTCGAAGAGGGCGGCCGAGCAAGCCCTGTTACAGCAGCCACCTGCGCTGCGCATCGCCGCATTATCGCTGAGCGCGCCAGAGGCGGAATCCGCGCTAGAACGGCTTCGCCGACTGCAGTCCGCCGTGTAGAGCCCAAAGTTTGCCGCATCCCCCCTTCCCCTCGTCGACGCGCAAACCTCCTCCTCGTCGATGCATATTTTTTTCGTTCCGTCAGTGCGATTCCAGCAAAGGAAAAGCCCCCCAAACCGAGAAAGAAAAACTCATGGCCGCCGCTCTCGAAACGGCCGCTGGCATTCTCGCCACGTGCACCGCCACGGTGGCCAAAATCAAGCGCTGCGCGATACGTCAGGGTGGCGTCGTTGCCTCGCTCGAGCTCGTCCGAGCCATGGGTGCGCAGCCGCTCCAACTGGATGACCGACTCATCACGGTCAAGCGCGGAGACTTTATCACCATCTTAGAGCGGTTTGGCATCAAACTGAACGATCTCGAAGTCAAGTCGCTGTTCTCGTGGCTAGACCGATCGGCCGAGGGCTTTTTTTCGGTTAGTGAATTCGCGTCGTCGCTCCGGCACATCGCCGATCCGCAGCGACGGTCGCTTGTCCGACGCGCCTATCTCGGACTGCCGAAGGACGGTTCCACGAGCCGGGTGCCACTCACAAAGGCGCTGGCCACGTTAAATTTCAACGCTCATCCTCGCGTTCGCATGGGCGCTGTCGACGCGGCCACGGTCGCCACCGCGCACAAAGACATGTTTTCGCCCGCTCGATTCCCCGACGGATCATGTTCGTGGTCCGAGTTTGAGCTCATTCTGGCGGGGGTCAGCGCGTCGATGGACAGCAACAGCCACTTCGCCGCCTACATGCTTGGCGTTTGGCGGATTCCCGGCGTGCATTCGAGTGTGATCGACGAGTTCCTTCAAAGCCCAGAGGATCCCAATGTCAGCATGACGTCCTCGTCGGGCTTCGAGGCAAAGGCCGATCGCCTGCGCCGCCTTGCGCTTAAGCAGGCGCTGGACGTGTCTATCGAGGAGCATGCCAGAGTCGTGCTATCCAATCCTGGCGGTTCACGCGCCGTCGGCTGTGCTCTCAGAGCTGAGGATCCGAACCACACCGGCTTCCTTCCTCTTTCCGTTTTCCTCGACAAACTCAGCACGCTACGCCTCTACTTCCCGGCACCTGACCTTCCACACACGTTCCTCGGCGTCAAGGTCACGGGCGGTGACGTCCAGATCGACTACCTCACGTACCTTTGCGCGCTGAACGGCACGTTGCCGGCGCCCCGCCAGGCCGCCGTCGACAGCGCGTGGTTCGCGATGGCAGGCACTTTGTCCTCTGTGACCATTCACCAAGTGATTAGCCGGTTCAAGGGCAGCGTCGTGGAAAGCGGCAGCGGCGGTACGCGCAAGGGGGCGTCGATGAGCAGTGGCGTGTCGAACAATGCTGCAGGTCTTAAGGGCGACGAAGTTTCACAATTTTTCGACGCCTGGGACGAGCGACGTGCCCCGTCCGCTAGAGTCGACTACTTCGAATTCGAGGAGTGGTTCTTTCCGGTGTCAAAGCAGTCTAAAACGGACGCTGCCTTCTTGCAGCAAATCGAGAGGCAGTGGGGTTTTTAACCCTTGAACTGGCGTTGTTCTCAATTATCTGTCTGAATTATGTATGTACACTTCCCTTCCGTTTCCCAATTTCGCTGTTCTCCCGAGCCGTTGTGTCACCCTGGGTGTCTCGATGTATGCAAAAATGCTCTCGCTATGGGCCCGCTCTTTCATGTTCACCCTCCCGCGACAAGTCAACTCGCATGAGAGGTACTTGCGGTTGAGCAGCAGAATTCCTCGCTCACTCCCAGACTCGCTTGACCCACCCAGCCTTTTTCTGTGTTTTTTTTTGGTCCATTGTGACGATATCGTTGGCGGCCTTCGTCTCCCTCTCGCGATCGACGGCAATGTGGGTGCCAGATGAGTGCCCCTTGTGTATCACGCCATGGTCCGCTACGGATCTGCAGTTTCGGCCGTGCCCGTGTGGCTACCGCATTTGCGTGTGGTGCTGGCACACCATGAACACTCTGGCCACTGACGGGCTCGCGCCTCGGTGCCCGAACTGCCGCGCGGACTACGATGTGCAAGCCGTGCTCGCGCAGCGCGTCGCCGCTCCGCCGCGGGCTCTCCGCAAAGCCGCACCCGGAAAAGAAAAGATAGCTGACCTCTGCTTTCTCGATCGATGCGTTGTCGCGGTGCGCGGCTTGCCGGTGTGGAAGCCCACGTCCTCCGCTGCTGGAGCGGTCGAATCCGCGACCGAGTCTCGCGAGACGCTTCCGAGCGATCTGAGGCAGCAGCAGTATTTCACCGCGATCAGCTTCGACGACTTCGTCGGCCCGCTGTGGATGGGGCAGTTTGGGCGCATGTCCGGAGCGATGCTCAGTCGGCGGGACGGCATGGGCGTCGTTCGCTACCGTAAAGCAGATGACGCGGCGAGCGCAGTTGCGGCGTTCGACGGTTGTGAGTTCAGGTGGCCAAGTGCCGCGATTCGGGCCGCGGGAGTACCGGTCGTCGTGCCTGCTGGGCCGCTCGGAGCGTGTCGCCGCAGCCGTCCGCAAGGGCGCGGGGCACGGCTCAATCGTGAGGAGGACGGGGAAGCTGCCAGCCCCGTCGGGCAGGCGACCACAGGCATCGTGATGCCGGTGGCTTGCTCACCCCTGAACACGCCGTGCCGGCGGCCTCCGACGGGTGCCGCATGGTTGCGGTTCGTCCTCACCGCCGCGCTTGTGCCGTCCCGCTACTGCTCAGCCTTTTTGAAGGACTGCGCCTGTGAGAAGAAGTATTGCGTCGATCGGCACGAAATGCTGCCGGCGGATGGTGCCATCGGCTCAGCGTCGGCGGCCCTGCCACGGCACATCACGGCCGCGAATTTGCCAACGTTTGGGGTGCTGCCCAACGAACATGGGCATCGTCGGCCGCCGCCTCGACGGGAGCATGTGGTCACCCCCGCCGATGCCGACCCAGCACAAGCGGCGGCGAGGTGCCGTGAAGCAGAGGACGACTGTCTGCTCCTCCTCCCTTGTGGACCGCCGCTCGCGGGATACGCGTCGCTGCCGGCGCTATCGTTTGACTGATCGTCGTGCAAGTATGTCCGCACGTTTTCCACTCGTGAGTGCGATCTCGCACGGGAAACGCCGGTGCACAACAAAAGCAATGCTATATTTTGTGTGTCCCCGTCCTACCTTCACCCTCACTCCCTCTCTTTTCGCCCAGGTCAGACCTTTCCTGGAGAAGAGTATCAAACCGTTTATTTTCCGCTCATGTCGCGTTCGGTGACCGATCCGCGTCTCACGTTTCATGCCAGCTACCATGACCCGCATTCCGAAATCGACCACCACTTCTTAGTCCTTTACTTCACGGACGGCACCGTGGAACTCATCGACTCGAAGAGTCAAAAGACGATTTTGAAGCGAACGGGTGGCTGCCAAAACTTGAGCATTGATCAACTATTCTTGGGGTCGTCCATCGTCGTCTTCGGTAAAATTCTGAAGTTGTACGCATACGGTGACGTTGTGACCGAGCAGTTGTGTGAGAAAACAGGCGAGGCGACATGCGCCGTGTTCAGCGAGGACGCCTTCCCGGCGCTTGGCAAGCACCTAGACGTGCTGATTCAGGAGTGCTCGTATTCCGTGGCTGGCATGCAGACTGTGGTCGTGCCCTTGTCGGGAGCCGTCGGCGCCAAAGGCTCGCTGCAGCTCCCCGCCGTGTTCCGCGGTCGACGCGCGGTCGTCATGCGATTGATTCGCGACAATGCGATTCAGCGAAGCCAAGAACTCCCAGCCCGCCTCGCAGGACAATCAGGGGTCATGTGGGTCGCGCGCGACAAGAGCGAAGTGGAGGAGGCTAGCTACCTGTTCTCGTTAGCGAATGCGGCCACAGCCGGAGCCGGTTCCGCCGCGTCGTCATCCGTCGTTGTCGTCAAGCCCCACGTGCTTCGTAGCCGCCGCGGTGGGGAGGCACTGCATCTGCTCCTGCAGAACTGTTCAGAATTTGGAGGACGGTTGCAAGCGATTTCTCAGCTTGCGCTGTCGAGTGCGCAGGCCGATCAGTTCACCCAGCCATACAAGGGCATCATTGGAGAAATGTATCGAGGGACGGTCGAGCAGCTGAGCGCTGGTACCCTCTGGGCAATTCAGCTCGTCGGTCAGAACACCACCTCGGACGCTGCCACGTTCGTCGAGAATGTGAGGACGGTAGCGGGACCCTTCGACCCCTCGATCGCAAAGGTGCTGCGACCGGCCTCCCTCCGCGCCCGCTTCGGATTAGACGTTGCCCACAATGGGTTGTACTGCACCGACCTTCCCGAAGATGCTGCCGACGACGTCGCAGCTCTGTTTTATGGGCAGTTTGTGCAGCAAGCGTAGGCCCTAGGCAGTAGATAGAGGAGCCCTGTTTGGCGATCCTTACACGAGGAGGACGGGGGGATTGCACTCCTCGAGCGTGCGCGTATGGTGGGTTGGTGGATGTATGCATGACGCGCATGGTGTCACATGTACTCTGTTCTCGCGGAAAATCCAGCCCCTGTTGATCTGTCTTGCTGTGTGAACCCGATTCGAGGAATGAACTTGCAGGTGAAATGACGGTGACTTGACCCCCTTTACAGATTTATTTCTTCATTTCTGCGTCGATCGACATCGGTGCAACAAACAAACGTCTTGTTCTTTGTTCAAACAACGTTGAACAGCTGATGGGAAACGAAGCGTCTGCACCCCATGCACAGGGGCCTCAAACGGGGACCGCGGCTGCAGGGACCAGTGGCACGACACCGCCACCGGCAACGGGCGCCGTTCCGGTCACCCTACATGTGTACAATCTGCAGGGTCCTGCCACCGGCGCACCTACCATCAATCAGAGCCTCGGCTTCGGCTTCTACCATAGTGGCGTCGAAATTTTTGGCTACGAAATCGCCTTCGGTGGTCACCCAAACGCGGCGCCGGCGACGTCAGGGGTCTTCGCCCTGCCGCCAAAGATGGTCCTGCCACCGCAACAGTTGCACGCGTCGCACGTCCTCGGGCATTTGCCTATGGACGGGACGACCGGGCCGCGCATTCAGTCCGTCCTGACGGCGCTCTCGCCCCAGTGGGCGGCCTCCACCTATCACCTCCTCAAGCACAACTGCAACCATTTTTCCACGGCTTTGGTCGACGGGCTCAGCAAGGAGTTCAATGTGCCGATGACGGTGCCGTCTTACGTCAACCGGGCGGCACGGGTCGGCGGGACGTTCTGCCCGGACGCGTTGTACCAGGCGATGATGTCCCGAGTGCCGCAGCCTCCCCAGGGCAACAAACCGGGGGGCGGCTTTGGAAGCGGGACCGCAGGGTCGGCGGGTGCACGTCCGTCTCAGGCAGCGGGTCGCCCGCCGGCGCAAAATCCTGCTAGTGCACAAGCGCGATCCCCGCCTCCGGCATCGGCAGCCACAGCCCCAGTGCCGCAAGCATCGCCAGCCTTCAGCGGTGCGCTCCCCGACGACGCAGCCTTGTCGCGCATGTCAGTTAAAGAGCTAAAAGCCCTAATGATGGGCCGCGGCATTAGCGACGCTGGGTGCCTTGAGAAGGCCGATTTGATCGCGGCGATCCATGCGAGACGCTAAGCGAAGGGGCAGGGGTACGCAGCGGCCTTGCCGCTGGGATCTGCCAGAACACCGAAAAAAAAAACAGTAGGTGCCTGCGGACGACAAAATAGTTGTTATTGTTGAACGGGAGGAAAAGCCGCCGTCGTTCCTCGTCGATCATCACCATGCGTGCACTGCTGATGACTCATTTCCCGCCACATTTCGAACAGTAGTGAACGTGTGGCATTTGGTCGGGGAGGTCTTCTTTCTCGCTCGCCCTCTCCTTCCCTCCCTTCCCTTGTCTCGCTCTCCCTATTTCGTGAGGATCGATTCTCCGCCTTTCCTTGACACTTTTTCGTGTCGTTGGAACTCTCTTTCTCTCTCGCAACCTTCCTTCTCGGTCCTATTTTTGCCTTTTGCTCAGCGCAAAGGTGAACCGGTGGTGCGGGCGTGGCATCGTGCGGCACAGCTTTTGCCTTCCTTCCTTTCGCGTCTCAACGAACAAAGCGTTTTTTCCGTTATTCATTTCAACACAGGGCGTTGTTGTCTTGACCTATCCGAGCGTTTGCATTCGACGATTGTAAGGTGTTTTTTTTGGTCCGGACCAAATTATCTCATAGGATATTTTTGACGTGCAACTCCAATTCACCAACGCCTCACGACATGACAGCGGCGACGCGTCCTGTCGTGGTGGCGCTCCTACTGTGCGTCACGTTCATCGCTATCGGCGCAACTGCCTTCCGTCCCTCCCATGAGCGTGGTGCGGCGGCTCATGCCGTCATGCCGGCGACGTCGTACCAAGTGCTGTTTCACGGCGGGCTCACCATTCAGTGCTCCCACAACGCGACGATCCGTGCGAATGCCTACACCCCGATTCCACAGGTCGAGAACGAAACGTTTCCCGTGCTCATTTTTCCCACGTCTTGGGGCATGCCCGATATCGAGTACTTGCTGAAAGACCTCAACTTTGCCGAGAAGGGATACATCTCGCTTGAGTATGAGGTGCGTGGCTGGTATGGCAGTGGCGGCCATATCGACACCGCGGGACCCATGGACGTGCAGGATGCGTTCGACATCGTCGACTACGTCTTGTCAATGGGTGTGCAGTGGAGCGTGAACAGGCACAAGATTGCCTTCGTCGGGATATCACAAGGCGCCGGCATCGCCTTGGTCGCGGCGGCGCATGATCCCCGCATTTCAACCGCCGTTTCGTTGAGTGGCTGGAATAATCTTACGCAAATGGCGTACGACCACGAAACGCCAAACTTGGTCTGGGGAGCGCTCTTGGAGCTGGCAGCGGACATTGTTGGCCACCCGTCCGCGGACCTGAGCAACCTCATGAATGACATCCTGAAGCACCAGAACATGACATGGGTGGAATCCTTCCTGACGCAACGCAGTCCGCAGCGATTCGTGGACTCGGTATTCATCCCGCGCAAGGTGCCGCTGTTTCTGAGCAGCAATTTCCTTGATCGCTTTTTCCGACCTCAGCACATGCTGCATTTCTACGAGTCGCTGAAGCAGGGAAGTGGCAAGGCGGCGTCGCCATCGCCAACGTTCCTGCTGATGAATCAAGGTCCTCACGCCATGGCCGAATCAGTGGGCTTGTTTTTCAGCAAGACGTACATTTGGGGAAAGGTTCGGCTTTGGCTCGACTACTTTTTGAAGGACATTCCGACCGGAATCATGGAGGAACCGAACGTTCACATGCAGGTGTTGCAGCTGCCTTCGTGGCAGACCCCCCTTCAGCCTACGGCGAAGAACAGCAACTTCAATCGCAAGAAGCAGCAGCCTTTATTCGACTCGTCCGGCTACCAGCAGTTCACGACGTGGCCGGCTCCGACAACGGAAACCCAGACGTTGAAACTCTACTTGCAGCCCCGAGGGTCGAGCCCGTTTGGGTCGCTCACGACCTCGTTTTTGTCCAGTCTTCGGGAGAACGTGCCCGACATCATCCGGTACTCCGCCTCGGCGGCCTGTCTATCCGATGGCATTCCCATTATCAGCGATGTCCTGGGCCCGGTGATCACGGACCTGGGCGCCGTGACCACCGACAACAACATCGTGTACGTCACCCCGCAACCAGTGTCGTCAAGTACGACGCGGCTTTGCGGAACCCCGAGGATTTCGTTCTCTGTGTGCCTTCCGAACCGCACGGCGCCGGTTGGAACGCCCGCGCCGTGGCAGGTCTACTTCTTTCTGTACGCGGTTCAAGGCGGCGGCAACACGGGAGTGCTGTTATCCGATGGCTATTTCACTCACTACGACGACGCCGAAGTCCAGGCCAACAGCTACGGTGAGTACCATCTCACGTCCATCGCCTCTCATTCGTTCTGCGCCGACGTGCCCGCGGGCTACAATCTAGCAGTCGGATTCACCCTTCGAAATGCGCTGTGGGTACCGGTCAACACAGATCCACTTTCGGGTGGCGTCGAGTTCCTTTACGGGGAGGACACCCACATCGAATTCACGACGGTCCCTCAGTAAAACCCACTATGTGTGAGGGGGGGGGGGGG
>ERZ1292633.4697-Hain-H41-02um-R1-4697-length-12586-cov-14_pt1 | contig 12586 bp, 9 predicted proteins | sample MGYA00564406_ERZ1292633 | MGnify/ENA primary metagenome ERZ1292633 (study PRJEB36523, sample SAMEA6512639) | groundwater metagenome | collected 2019-01-08 | study: AquaDiva: Metagenomics assemblies of 32 groundwater samples
TTGAAGCAACTTTAAATTATTATATTACAGCAGAGGCGGAAAATGGAAGAGGAGGGGAATCTTGTCACTCGCTTGAATAGCTGATTATATTTGTTTAGTGCAGTGAGAAATTCTGAATTGGATGATTGATTAAGGCAGGCTGAAGCATCTGCTTCAGCCTGCCTTATAAGTTTCTATGCCTTGACTATTTTTACCCTCGTGCTGCTGAAATCAGGAATTCCTCCCACCACATCCACCATGGGCGTGTTGGCGAAGTTTTCATCGAGACGGGTTACATAGTTCGGCGAGATGCCGGTTCCATATTTTGGGTTTGGAATAAGCCCGTTCTTATCGGCCACCTTCTTGCCGCCAAGAAATACCTCCGTCGCTTTTTTTATTGGCAGACGCGAGGCTCCAAGCTGAGTGTGTCCATAGTGGTTTGATATGCCCACGCATCCCGGCCTGATGAGTTTGCTCACCTGTGCCTTGCCGACGATGCCTTTGGGATTGCTCTTTGAGCTGAGCTTTACCCGGTCTTTATTCTTTATGCCGAGTTTCTTGGCATCCGCCTCATTCATCACCACAAAGTTCTCAGGGAACACCTCCATTGACCAGTCGTGCCACACTGTACGCGCCTGCGCGTGGAGATTCATCTTATGGGTGATGATATAGAACGGATAGTCTTTGTCAGCATCCTCAATAACTACTCCTGTCGGCGTCATGGGCGGCGTGTATTTCAGGGTTCCTGAAAAGAACTGTCCGGTTATGGAATTCCTCGTTGTCCCGAGCTCCTCGTTGTACAGCACAACCCTCTTTAGGCCGAATTTGTGTTTCTCTCCGTCAAAGACATCCTCGTATCTCTTGTCAAAAACGCCACCCCTCGCAAGGGCATAAGATACCTGTTTCCACTCGCTCTCAGGAAGCATGTCCTTGTACTTTGTAACAGGATAGTTCTTTTCGACAAAGTCTATCTCCTCCTGAGATGCCTGAGAAACCTTTGCGCCTGTTGCAACATTGGCGATTGCCCTCAGATAGTAGTCTTCAGCCTTGTTGAGCGGATACATCTTGCTGTCTTTGCCTTTAATAACGTTTTCGCCGAAGCCCGGCAGTCCTGCGGCCTTTGCGAGATCAATAAGGAATGTCTCTTCAGAGAAGGGCCTTCCGTCGGCTGTTTTACCTGTAAGGGGCTCGATGCTCGGAGTGCGGATGCCTGTAAACTTGAGCGCCGGCGCATGAGGGGTGAGGAAGCCGTAATGTCCTTCGGCATAAGTTACATCAGGCACAATGTAGTCGGCATAGAGATTTGATTCGTTAATACCTATGTCAATGGATACATGGAGAGGCACTTTCTCGCTGTTTTTCAATGTCTCTATGTAGCGGTAACCGCCCGGAATCGAATAAATCGGGTTAAAGAAATAGGTAAAGAGAATTTTACAGGGATACGGATATTGCTGATCAATGCCGCTCATTGCCTCAACGCAAAGCCCGCCCAGGGAGAAGGGGAACCACGGCCTCTTTGACGGATAGCCCTTCTTCTTGTATTCGGTCGTCTTTTCATAGGCGAACTTCTCTCTTGAGATAATCGGCCCCTGCAGTTTTCTCTTGCCTGAGAATTCCTTGAGGTCATACATGCCGGTGTTCCACGAGGCTGCGCCGCCTCCGCCTTTCATGTATCCTCCCTTACGGTCAACACTTCCTATCATAGCATTGAGCATGGCTACCGGATATGAGGCGTAAGTGCCGCTGATATAGTTTCCTGCGCCGTGATACTGGGTAACCGCTGCCTTTGTTCCATGGGAAGTGAATTCATTGGCTACCTTCTCAATATCAGACCTTCCAACACCTGCCAGTTTTGCATACTCATCAATGGTATGTTCCATAACACCTTCCTTCATAAGGCGGAAGGATGTTTTCACCCTTATCTCCTTGCCTGCTGAATCCTTAACAACGGTTTCTGCATCAAGAAGGGCATCCTCGGATTTATCAAAGGCAATAGGCATGCTGTCCTTTGAAAGCACAACGAATGCTGCTCCTTCTTCTTTAGAAGCTGCCGGATTAAGGTCGCTTATCCTCAAAAACTTCCTCGCACTTTTGTGTTTGTCATCCACGACTACGAGATGTGTAGCATTTGAATAACATGCGTGCCCTCTCTTGTCCGCTGCTTTTGGACTGGGCGCGGTGAGGAACTCCTTGTTGTACCGTTCATTCTCTATAATCCACCTTATGATTCCCATTGCAAATGCGCCGTCCTGACCGGGTTTAAGGGGAATCCAGTTTTCAGCATGTGTAGAGGCATTGGTCGCCCGCGGGTCAACAATGGTGAACTTAACCTTGCCTTCTGAACTCCTTTTGCCCACCAGCGCTCCGTAGGTATTCACACCCGGCTGCAAGGCCTCATAAATGTTTGCGCCAAATACAAGGATATACTCCGCTCCAAGCGGATCTGCCTTGACCTCAACATCCTTCCTCTCGGTGAACGCGAGGTTCCCCTGTCTAAAGCCGATGCCGCATATGTCGGTATGCCCGATACGATTCACCGAGCCGAGCGCCTCTTTTACGAATCTGTCTGAGAATTCCTTTCTCGCATTCTGATCCCTTCCGCCTATAAAGACAAAGCTGTTTCTGACACTGCCGAGTTCAGAGGCATCCGGATTTATCAGGTCATCCTTGTTTAAATCCTTTATGCCCGGAACCATTCTGTCTTCTCCGAGATGCGCAAAGAGTTTCTCTCCGTTTGCAACCTCATTAATCAACTGCTCCCATTCAATGGGCTCAAACTTTCCAGATCCCCTTTCTCCAGCACGCTTTAAGGGCTTTACAATGCGGTAAGGGTTATAGACATAACTGGGCATATCCTGAGACTTGCCGCACACAGGAGCGGATAAGCCGAGGGTTTCCTTTACAGGGGTCTTGTAATCAATTGGTTCAAACCTCATGTTGTAAGGATGATACGGGTTGCCTGAATGCTTTACCAGTCTGCCGTTTTCCACTACTGCCCTTACACCGCATCTTGCATTGCACCCTAAACACACGGAGTGGACAACCTTCACATCCTTATCAAGCTGCGTTGCCGCTGACTTCTGAACCTTTCTCGGATTAAGCCATTTAACAGCAGCCCTTGCTTTTTCGACTCCAAAGGCCAGAACTCCCGCTGTCGCTGCGCTGAACTTTAGAAAGGCGCGGCGGGTTACAGAAACGCCGGATTCTATAATGTTGATGATATCTTTTTTCATAGCGAGCCTCCCTTCCTGCTGTGGCGATTAGGCACATACTTCATGCTTGTCTTTATCTTCAGATTCGCCTTGCGGCTTACGAGGTCTGTCCTCTTAAGATATTCTGCAAACTCGCCCTCAGGCGCATTGATATCGCCGAAAAGCCTTGCGCTTGCCGCGCATGCCTCAACACATGCAGGCATAAGACCCTGCTCAAGCCTGTTCAGACAGAAATCGCACTTATCCACCTTGCCACCGGACTGTCCCTTATACCTCGTATCGAGGAAGCGCGCCTCATACGGGCAGGCTGGAACACATGCGCCTATGCCCTGACATTTATCCCAATCAGTAACCACAATACCGTTCGGCAGTTTGAAGGTAGCCTTTACAGGACATGCAGTCACGCACGGCGGATTCTCACACTGATTGCACAGCACAGGGGTAAAGACAACCCGGGAGTCAGGATAATTGCCGTCCTCTGTGATAAGCAACTTTGTGTTAAACTTCTTCGCCACTGTTTTGTTCTGCGCCTTGCACGCAATAACGCATGACTGGCAGCCTGTGCAGCGGTTGAGGTCGATGATCATAGCGTACTTCTTTGCCCCGGCTGCCGCCTCAGCCTTTGGCGTCTTTGACAATGCGGCTATGCTTACTGCTGTGCCGGCCATTGCCAGAAGACCATTCTTCAAAAATAACCTTCTCTCATTCATACATCCTCCTTTCATTGGCTCCCCACGGGAACTCTATAACCTATCAGTATTTCTTTTTCCCCTTTTCCTTAACAAAGACCGCAAATTTCTTTGTTACAGGTGCCTTTGCATCACTTGCAACAATAAGCCTGACTATATATGAACCGGGATCCTCATATATATGCGTGCATTTTTGTCCTTTACACGAAGCGCCGTCTCCAAAATCCCATAGAAAGCTCTGCGCCTTTCCTTTTAATGTCTCCGCAGTGAAATTTATATCCAGCGGATTAATGCCAATCGGCGGGTCTATCTTTACAGACACCTCAAGTTCAGAGGTGCGGATGACAGTAACCGTTGGCCGGGCATCAAAAACCGGATCATCGGTCAATGCGCATAGGGCATACGCATGGGTAGAAATCACCAACAGAGAAAATACGATAAAAAAATTAAATATCCTCACTGAATTCCTTACCAGTCTTCGCATCTCCAGATGCGATTAAGCTGTCGGGCAACCGCCCTTTCTCCTTAGTATATCAATGGTCATCTTTTTTGTAACGGTTTTTCCTGCGGCATCCGTAACAGTAAGAGTAATCGTGTATGACATTCCTCCCTTTTTATAGATGTGCGTGAATTCCTGCTCTTTATACTTTGTCCCATCACCCATATCCCATAGAAATGACTTTGCCTCTGCTCCTTTTACAACTGCCTTAAACTCTATCTCCTGAAACGCCTCTGCAGGGGCAGGCTCATAGTCTATCTCAACTTCAAAGGAAAAGGCATTTGCAGGCAGAAAAATAAAGAACAGCAGAGCAATAGAGCAATAGAGCATCAGGGCTTTTACGGTTCTGCACTGCTGCCCTGCTGCCCTGTTCATGTTATTTTTTCGCATATCACTTTATTTACCTCTTGTTTTCATCTCTAAAAATGCACATCAAATGATGCGTATACATTGTCCATTGTCCTCGGAGACGGATACAGAAGCGATGGGTTGCCACTCAATTTCTTCGGCTCACCGAGCTGGAGACCGCTTCCGCTGTAATTAAATATATAGTGCTGATAGCCCAACCTGAAGAGCACCTTGCTGAGCTTCCACACAGGTTTTTTGGTCAGGTCATAGAGCCAGTAAAGTTCGCCAACATGACCCTTCGTAGCGAGTTTGCTACCGTAAATATCGTCAGACGCAGGGGCAAAGTTCACCCAGTATTTAGAACCGTAATTATATTCAAGTCCGAACTTGCTCTTTCCATAAGGAATCCTCGTCCCAAGATGAATAGCATGTCCTGTGCGGCTCTTTTTATTGCCGCCTTCGTCATAAAGGAGACCGCCTGGAGACATTGTTTCACCAGTATCATCAACATCGCCATCGCTATTCATATCTACACGAGGTCTCCAGCCGGAGACATTCTTTGGATATGTTTTTGATAACCCTGCTGATGCAAACCAGTCAAGCCCTGCTGTCTTTGTCATAAAGAGCGCTGTTGCATGGTTAACATCACCGATATTTGCAGTTGCCTTTTCAGGAAGGTCATTGAGATTAAATGCCCTGTATAAGTTAATTTGCGCAAGTGTTCCTGTTTCTCTGTTCTCGTATATATCAAAATTAAAACCTGCAAATGTTGCATCTTTCAGTGTGTTTACATTGCTATCTCTTAATCCTGACTCAAAGCCTTTTCCATAGCAGAGGCGCGCCTTAAAACCAGGCAATGCCTCAATGTCTGGCGTGTATATGACAGCCAGCCCATCCATGGCATAATCAACACCGAGGCCTACAGGCGTGGCATCCCGCTCAGTACCCTGCTTGAGATGTAAAGGCGGACCGCCTGCTGACGGCCTTCTTCCAACTGATATTATTCCCGGGAACCCCCACGGCTCATACCAGTTCATGAATGCCCTGTCAACTTTTAGAGCGCTGTCAGCAGGCTTGTATGATGTGTTGCCGTCAAAGAGTGTCGCATTCTGAGGCATAAAGCCATAGTTTCCACCGTAATTTGTCTCAAGGGGCGCAGGCGTCTGCTGCCCCCATATCTTATACATAGCAAGCCGCCCTGTAAAATCCACATCCTCTGTTGCCTTTACCTTGAACTTAAGTCTCAAACGGTTTGTCAGGAGGCTGTTGTCACTTGCAGTGAATTCCTCATACTGTTTAGGCTGGAAAGCGCCGATTGCTGCGCCGCCCATTGTTACATTTGAATTCCATTTGTATCCTGTAAACCTGTCAAAATTCGCATGAATAGAGTCTGCTCTAAACCTGTATTCTCCCCAGAGCTCAAATCTTGAAATGCCTTCAGCCTTTTTGGCAATTTTCTCAACATCCTTAATCTTTTTTTCCTGCGCAGTGTCTTTCTTTTTTAGATCTTCAACCTGCTTTTTCAGGGTCTCCAGCTCTTTCTTTACATCGTCCATCTTTTTCATCTCTTTCGTCAGTTCATCAATTCTTTTTAAAATCTCCGCCTCTGATGAGGCAGATGAGGATACAGGAAAAAGAAAAGAAGATAGGATAACGATAACTGCAACAAATCTTTTCATGCTGCCTGTCCTCCTTTTGGAGCAAGCTGCTCATACAGCGAGCAGATTTTTGAATAATCAGCCGTAGTGATGCCCTTTAAAATCTTTGCTGCTCCTATATAAAAATCATTGCTGGCCTTGCTGCATACATCTTCTGCAAACAGGCCTGCCCATCTGCAGAGATGGCTTTCAAGGAAAGCCTTCTGGTCATTAAGCAGTTCTCCTGCTTTTTTGTAATCCCCTGATTCAACAGCATCAGCTGTTTTTGTTGAAAGCAGATACATAAACTGGAGCTCAAATCCGATGTGGTCATCAGGCTCTTTATTCAGCCTCTCAGGCAGCAGTCCATACCGTGCATAATATTTGCGAACATCGAGTGTCTCATTCACAGAGAAGAGTCTCTCGCCTCCGAGGGCAACAGACTCCCATGGAGAAATGAGCGGCCTGCCTGCGCCTACAAAAAGTGAGGAATAATCCGCAGACAACTCATCAACGAGTTCCTCTATGGATATCCCTTTGTTGATATAACCCTCTATAAGTTCTACGCCTTCCTTGATATTTTCATCCTCATTTATGTAAGGCAGAAAAATCAGGACATCCTTGTTTTTGATCTTTTCTATAAAGTCTCTTGATACCTCTTCAATAAAGCTCCTGAAAAGGAAACTGTATACAAGTGTCCTTTCGTCAAGCTCTGCTATGGTCTTAAAATCTGCTTTCAAGGTGTCCTCCTTGTAATTATAATAGAGCCGGAGTCCGGAGCATCTTTGCTCCGAACTCCAAACTCATCACTCTGAACTAAATTAGCTTCGGTCTCACTATTGTATTGGGTTTTGTAATATCAGGAGACGCTGCCCCTGCCTTTGTCAGGTCTCTGGTAAATTCATCGGCATGCTGCTCATCAGGAGGTATCCCTTGTTTAACCTCCACAAATTTTGTTGCGCCTCCATCAGAAGTATCAGCCTCTTTGCCCTTATATCTCCCTTTGCCGTTACGCACAAGGTTATAAGGCTTAGAAGGATCATCGGTTATCTGAAGCGCCCTTCCGAGACATACATCCACACATGCCGGCCTTTTTACTCCATCGGGGTCAGGCCTCTTGAGCCTCGTCAACACACAGAGGTGGCATTTCTCCATTACCTTTGACACCGGGTTCCACTGCGGCGCATCATAAGGACATGCCTGTTTGCATACGCCTCCGCATTTTGCCTTTTCAGGGTCGCAGTTTTTTGGCGTGCCGAGTTTTCCATTCTGGATTATCACCGCTCCTACTGTCTTTTCCTTGTAAATTGCGCCCTTGGGGTCAAAGAGGTCTTTGCCCTTCAAAGGACATGCCTTCCAGCATATAGGGTCGCTGCAGTGGTTGCAGGACATTGACAGGAAATATGTCCCCGGTCCGTCTCCCAGCGTGCGAACCCTGCGGTATCTCGGCCCCTTTTTCTCAAGTTCTTTGAGGTCTTTGAAATCAACCTTTACAGGCTCTATACCGCTTCCTTTACTATGCCCGACATGAACCTGATTTTCCATCTTGCAGGCTGACTCGCAGGCATGGCATCTTACACATCTATTTGAATCATAAGCATACATATATTGTGTCATTGTTTGTCACCTCCTTATGCCTTTTTATAAACGCGGACTTTTGTGCCGTGATACTGGGCAGCGCCGCTTATAGGTTCTGTAAGGCTCCAGATCACCTTGCCGGTGTTCATGCCGGTGTTCTGGTGTCCGTCAGGCTTGCTCCAGACATATTCGCCCTTATACTTAGCATCCGGGTTATCAGGGAGCTTCTGTTCGGGCCATTTAGCGCCCGCTGAATCCAGTCTGTTGGCTCTGTTGTCAACAGTATACTTCCCGAAGTACTTATGCCCGAATATGCCGCAGATGCCCACAACGCCAGTCTTTATGCCCTTTGTTACCCTTGCCGGGCCTTCAACCTTTTCAATACGGTAGCTGGTTGTGCCTGTTGTCCTCTGCCTTGCCTCAACAACAACCCTGTCGCCGTTCTTTATGCCGCGCTTGCCGGCATCCTCGGGGTTGATCACGACCTCATTCTCCCATATAATCTCCTTGAGTATGGGCTGGTTTGAAAGCCTCGTCTTTGTAAAGGTGGCTGCCTTAAAGGTGATAAGGCTAAGATCATCCTCGGGCCTTGCCAGAGAGGTATCCAGAGGCGTCCATTCAGGAAGGCCGTGATACGCGGTATTGCCGCTTTCTGCCGAAAGCCCTTCCTTGCCTTCTCCAGGGCTGGGAACTCCTGCCAGTGTAACTGCAAATGCCTGAACTTTGAGGTTTGCCTTTGCCTTTGTCCTGTTGCCGGGAACCCCGGGAATATCGGACTTTTCCTTGTAGGCGCCTACTGCTCCATCCAGATTTACAGGCCCCATTGAGAATTTGTTCACTCCTGCGTATTTTCCTCCGAGCGCAGAGCGGTCTTGCGCGCTCCATAGAGATGTGCCGCCCTTGAGTTTTGTCTTCCCTCCGAGAACGCTACCCGGCGCAGAGATAATATTTCCGGTCAATGCAACATCAGACGCAGTTGTATGGTCTGAGGTCAGCCTGTTGCCGGAGACGCTGCCGCCGATCGCCTTCTGGTCAGCAGGATATGGGATCAATGTGCCTGCCTTCAGGGTTGTCCCTGCTGCAAGCGCTGATCCGGGAAGAATGTCTATCCCGCCTGAAGCAGTCAGAGCAGACGGCAATGTCTGGTCTGCTGCAAGATTGTTTGTGTCAGTCTTGTAAAGGACGCCGTTTGCCATGAGGTAGTCAAGCCTCTTTTCATCAGTGGTGGCATCAACAAAGGACATGTTGTTTGCCTCCATCATAAGCTGGCCTATGTCAGGGTCAACTGCGCCTGCACCTGAGCCTTTGTATCCTGATACTGCATCAGCAGGTGTTGCTCCCATTGCCCTTATCCTCATCTTATGCCAGAACAAAACGCCGTATGGGTCTGCAGCGCCGTTTCCGCCTGAATCCTTTGCCCCGTATCTGGCGCCGTTGCTGTCAATGGGTCCTGCCTTGCCTGCATCACTGACGCCTATAAGGCTGCCCTTGTCATCAATCTTGTATGTCCTTGTTCCCCATGAGTAACCCCAGTTTATGCCTGCTGGTTTTCCTTCCTTCATCACAGGTCCTGTGTAGGTTCCGTCATGATTGATGATATTGATAATATCGTAGTAAATCTCCCGCAGGTCTTTTGCCTCAAACAGGGCTCCGTTTGTAGATTTCCCTGCCCTTGCCTGTGAAATATCAAAGAGGACAGGCTGACGCAGGTTTACCTTTTTCACATATGAAACCCAGAATGCAGGCACATACTCCCACCGCTCAAGGTATGTTTCAACGGGCAGGATAATATCCGCATGTGCGCTGTAGTCTCCTAAATAGGTGTCCATGGCAATGTGATACGGAATCTTTTTAGTGTCTTTCAGCACAGGAGTTACAGCGCTATTGTCAGGGAATGAAAGTGTATAGCCTGTAAACTGCTGCATGATAACGCCGTAAGGGAATACCCTGCCGAGGTTTGCAAATATGTGGTGTGTATTCTGCTCTTCAGCCCACGGGTATGAGTGATGAAGCAGCGCATGCTTGAGATAGGGAAGTTCCCACTTAATGGTGGTTGTTGCCTTGTGGAAGTAGCTGGAGCCTTTGCCTCCGCCGAAATCAAGTGTAACAGTCCCTGCATTAACATCAACTGCAACCGGCACAGCGCTTTCCACTGTTCCGCCGTCTCCATGCCTGTATGCGCCGCCGATCTGATCCCTGTTGCCTGCATCCCAGATATTGGAGCCTGTCTTTAAGACAGAGCCCTCTTTGATAAGGCTTCCGTCCGCCAGCATTACGTCCATCATCAGAGTTGCATCGGCAGTCAGCTTCTTTTTTGTCTTTAGCATTCCGTCAGCCCAATCACCGCCCATAGCAGGACAGGATGCTGCATTCCTGACAACGGAATTGGCTCCAATATCAGAGCCTGCCTTTATGATGCTCCCGGCTTTTGCAAGTATTGCGCCGGTAATCAATACATCAGTTGCTAATTTTTGATCCGCTGAAAGCTCTGAAATGCCCGGCGAGCTCCTCAGTGCAACCTTCCTGTAAAATTCAACAGGTCTCTTTAAAAGTTTAGCCATTTTCTTTGCCGGACCTGAGCCGACCTTGAATGTAGTTGTGCCTGCAGGCGCATCTTCAAGGAGCCAGAGCCTGAAGTAGTAATAATCCCCACCTTCAAAGCTGTGTTTTGCCACATTAGGACGGTCCTTCACAGAGGCGCCGACATAGTTTGCCCAGCCGCCTTCAACGCCGAATGTGCGCTTGTCAAAATTAGCAGGCACAAAGGCATTGAGGATAAGTCCAGACCTTATTGCCTGAGCGCCGTTTGTCAGCATTGCATCGCCGCGTTTTGACTCCCAAACAGCCTTTTTGCCTTCCTTTGCAGCGCCGAAGAACATCCTTGCCATGCCTGTTATGACCTCTTTGGAAACGCCGCTCTCTTTTACCACAAGACCCCAGTCAAGCCCTTTGACATAGTCCTTCAGGTTCAGGTCTTCGGTTATGGCTGCGCCGTTTGCGTGGGAGTGCATTGCAGGCTGTGCAATTGTCACTACAGCCTTATCACCCTCTGCCTTGACCGCTATCACACCCACTATCTCCTGTTTTCCTCCAGCGCCGAAGTCAAGGCCGACCTGAGCGCCGACAAGCCTTTTGACCTTATCCATTGTTGATGCGCCGCTGCCTTTGATATTGACAGTAAATGTCGTTGCCCCTTTCTTATAGTCTCCTGAAAGCGCAGATACAAAAAGGGTATCTGCTCCCTCTTCATTTCCAAAGCCCTGAGGGTTACAGCCATAGCCCCTGTCAGGACCTCCCTTTCTTGATGGCGAAAGCTCATCATAAGCTGCGCCGGGGACGCTTCCTTCTGCCAATGCCTTGAGCATGCCAAGAGATACGAGACCGCCTCCACCCGGCTTTATGCCTACCCAACCGGGAACGCCGTTTTCCTTATCACCCCGGCAAACTATTGCAGTCTCGGACATCCTCGGGTCAACTGCAGCCAGTTTCACACCCCTCTCCTGCGCTGCAACAAGCCTTTGCGCCAGCGGGTTTGCAGGATAGGAAGCCACCATTGCATTAACGCCTGCTATGACTATAACATCGCCTTTTTTCATATAATCAGCGTCAGGGGTTGGTATCGGAAAACCTCCTGCGCCGTGTGTTGTTACCCTTGCGGCTTGCAAGAAGCCGCTGTAACAGAGCCCTCACCTCTGGTATCTGGCCGGATAATGCCCGTATGCATGAAGCCACATATCCTGATACCAGTCTGCCTGATGCCTGCCCCATGAATTAATCATGGTTTCAGGGAATCTCTTGAGGTCATCAGACGGGGTAGCCCCGTCAGCATCGCCGTTTTTGGTGTATAGGCCTGCAAGTGTATTCCACTTGCCGTGATGGTCTCTCAGCCCCTTCCATCCAATCCCTTCGTTATTGTCTCCTGCAACTATCTTGTTATAAGCCTCTGTCCAGCTTATGCGTTTCCACTTGCCTGAGCCCCTTTCGCCCACCCTTGCCATCGGATATTTAATCCTGTCAGGGTTGTAAAGCTGTTCAATTCCGGCTGCGCCTTTTGCGCATATCTTGCCGTTAGTAATCGGGTCTCTCGGCAGCATGTCAATGCCTCTTCCCGGCTTCTGACCGTTCAGCGCCTCAATCTTTACTGCTATGCCTCCGACAATTCTTACTGCTATGGCGCAGCGTCCGTTACACTGCATACAGACGGACGGCACCCATCTTTCCTCCAGTGCAGTAGCAATGCTCTTTGGAGATGCTGATGTAAGCCCTGGTATTGTGAGCGTGGCAGCAATAGCCGTTGACCATTGAAGAAACGCCCTTCTGCTAATGTTTGGATTCATCCTAACTTTCCTCCTCTCCTAAAATTTACGCCTTACGCTTTACGAATTCTTAACTCCTCACCCCCTTTTATTTATAGACATAATTCTACAGACATAGTTATTAAAAAAATAGAGCAAAAACAATGCCAGGAATAAAATCCCTTGCAAAGCAAGATATTTCTTTACTTATTTGGAGGTAGCAGCACAATTTGGTTGCAACAATGCAACTTAAAAACAAGCTGGACGTTGCAGGAATTTAACTTGATTGCTTACTCTTCTAAATCTGTGGTAGGCACAGGAAAGCCGTGTTCTTTGAGTTTTCTCCAGA
>ERZ1292633.4699-Hain-H41-02um-R1-4699-length-12578-cov-14_pt1 | contig 12578 bp, 13 predicted proteins | sample MGYA00564406_ERZ1292633 | MGnify/ENA primary metagenome ERZ1292633 (study PRJEB36523, sample SAMEA6512639) | groundwater metagenome | collected 2019-01-08 | study: AquaDiva: Metagenomics assemblies of 32 groundwater samples
GGAACGATCAAATGCAGAGGGAAATACCAACAGAATTAATTTGTTTATCCCTCTAACGATCTCATTTGGAATGTCGCCGTACCGATAGAGGTAATACCACTAAAAAGGTTTTTTAAAATTGTGAAGTATCCAAAGATACTTGTAATATCTGTTATTGACCCGAACAAAAAACCGAAAAATTGCCAACCCTTAAGAATCTTTAAATCCTCCTTCGTATACCGATCAGCAAATTTCTTATACACATTATTCAAATATTCATACGCAGAAGTTATAGTGATCTCCTGCAAATTTGAAGTTTCTATGAGCGAGGAAAAAATAAAATTTGATCCGCGCCTGTTTTCGGTCTCATCTCTGTATAGTTTCCAATTTTTCCGCATATGGAATTTATTTGAAACCATCTCTGGAAGTATAGAGATGACAATAACCATCATTACTATTGGCATCACTTTGACCACAATGAGCGCAGCTGCTATCAATGTAAATATTCGCGCGAAAAATGCTATTGCTCGCTCAAAATCACCATATAGAGCTCCGATAATTTCCTTTGACCGCTGTATTTTATTGGCGACCTCAGGATTTTCCAATGTCTGGATGCCCAAGGAATGAATGTGCCGATAGAGTACCTGTGGCGACTTAAATTGGGTTGCGTCGTGCATCACCTGCGAGGCATATCCATTTGTGGCATTGATTGCCGAATTGAACAGATTATACGCAAGGAGCACACCAAGCATCGGGATGATTTCTTTCGGATCTCCGTGCGCCGTAGCAATCTTTATAACATCGTCCAGTAGGCGCGCAAAGATGTAGGCATTGACCAATGGGCTCGCAGTCGAAAAAATAGAGGCAAACGCATTGAAAATCGCCGCCACAGGCGCAAGCTTTATGTTATAGACAAACAGCCATCTCACTGTGTCCAAAAATTTCAAAAACGATAATTTAGTATTTTTATCTTCCATATTTTGAGTATTGTAGCACGAGAGCGCAGAAATCGTGTTTTTTAGCAGGTCACTTTAGGAGGTCGGACCTCCTAAAGTGACCGTTCCGCCTATATAACACACCCGCCACTAAGCCGTGATCTTAAGAGAATATGGAGGTGCGACCTCCATATTTTATGGCGCTCAATCCTCCTCGCGTAAAAATCCGCCGGCTTGGAGGTCCCAGAGTTTGGAATAAAGACTGCCGTTCTGCTGAGTCAGGTTTTCGTGGGTGCCTTCTTCTATTATTGCCCCGTCTTTGAGTACCGCAATGCGGTCCATCTTGCGAATAGTAGAAAGGCGGTGGGCAACGACAACGACAGTCTTGCCTTTCATGAGGGTATCAAGCGCGTCTTGAATAAGCGCTTCGGAATGCGAGTCCAAGCTTGATGTTGCTTCATCAAGTACGAGTATTGGTGCATTTTTCAAAATAGCACGCGCAATGGCAACCCGCTGTCGTTCCCCGCCGGAGAGTTTTATCCCTCGCTCTCCCACATATGTTTCGTATTGTTTTGGCAATGCATTTATAAACTCATCACAATGCGCAAGGCGTGCAGCCTCCATGACTTCGGCTTCTGTCGCGCTGGGCTTGCCATAACGAATATTTTCCATAATTGTTCGATGGAAAAGAAGCGGGTCCTGCGGGACAAGGCTCACCTTGTTGCGAAGCGTCTCAAGTGTCGCATAACGAATGTTCTGACAATCAATCAAAATCTTGCCACTCGTCACCTCATAAAACCTCAAAAGCAGGCGCACGAATGTTGTTTTTCCTGCGCCTGATGGGCCCACCAAAGCAATCTTTTCGCCAGCATTAATTGTGAAGTTTATATTTTTCAAAACTTCGCGCGTTTGATTGAAGGCGAACGAAACATCGCTGAAAACAATCTCTCCGCCAGAAACATGAAGTGGTACCGCAGCAGGCACATCTTTTATTTCGTACGGAAGCTTCATAATCTCCACCATTTCTTTTGCGTCGGCATATCCTTCATAGGCGTCGCGAATGATGCGTCCAAAATCCCATAATCTCTTTCCGAGTCCCAAAACATACAGCTGGACCATGATAAATGTCCCCACCATAACAGGCCCCTGTTCCCAGTAGCTAATAAGGAGATAAAAAATTGCGAACTCCATAAGGACAATGAGTGCCGCCTGCATGGCATCGAGCACCTGACTGACACCCCAATTACGAAAAGTAATTTTTGCCTGATCATCTGTCACCTCTTTAAAATACCCCTGCTCATACGCGTGTTGGCTGAAAATATCAATATTGTTTTGATTGGTAATAGTATCAGCAAGCACCGCAGTCGTGTGCGAGTCAGCTGCTACCATTTGCAGATTATATTTTAGGCGCCACCTCGAATAAACAACATTGACCGCCATATATAAAACCACCCACCCAAAAATGATCGCGGCGAGCATTGGAAAGATGTACGCAGTAATAATGACCGCACCGGAAATACGCACAATAAGTGGCAGGATATCCCATGTAATACGGTCCGTAATGCGTTCAAATGCACGAGCATATCTCCCGACACGCTGAACCAATGCTCCAGTGAAATTATTGGCAAAAAAACTATACGAATGATGCAAAAGACGGTCATATGCTTGTTGGCGAAGAGTCGCCATTGATCTTGCTTGAACGCGAATAATCGCATACGATCCAATACGCCAACAAACCCAACCGGCTCCGTTAAGAAATAAAATAAAGAGAATGATATGAACAAGTTGTGGCGCAAGCTCTGCCTTGGACTCCGACAACAAAAGAGTATCAAAAAACTTTTTGTAGTAGAGTGGTATTACAATTTCAAAAGCATTTGCTCCTCCAATACCAAAGAGAATTCCAAGCATCGCAACCCAGCTTTTACTCATCCCCTGCCACAAAGAAGCTGCCACATCGCGCATGCGCACCTCCGGATATTCAATATTTGAATGTTTTGATTTCATAAGAAAAATGGGTTAAAGAGTGGAAATGGGGGCAGTTCACTGTCCCCATTTCCACCATTTACATTTATTTAATTATTTACTAGAAATATCTTTTATATACGACCTTACCCGTTCATCATTATATATTTTTACTGCTTTTTGAATTCTAAAATAACACTCTTTATTATTAATTTTCTCCAGGTATCTATCAAGAAAATTACCAATTAGATTAATCTGTTCATCTACTACCGCTAACTTTGAAAAATATTCATTTTTTAACTCCTGCTCCTTTATTAGTTTGAGAATCCTTTGAATCTCAAATTTTCTTATAAACATAATAGAAATGCGGTCAACCACCATTCCGGGGCTCTCGGAGTAATACTTATTTATGTCGCCCAAATCTATATTCTTAAATTCAGACTCTATATATTTATCAATCTGTTGAATCGTATCATTTCTTAGTTGATTATTTTTATCAATTTCTGACTTAGTTACTGCTATTTTTTCAAACCCTAGTTCCTTCATCCTTGCAATATCCTCAAGGTCCCAGATCCTTTTATTTATCTTAATAATCTCTAAAATTAGGAAGTTTTTAGTACCTGTCTCAATGGTAGTTGATCCTTCTAAAAAACTATTAAAGGTTTCTGAAATTATTTTAAAGCTTATCATAATGTTTCTATAAATTTTACATTTGGAAACCTTAACATGGAATACTCGTAGACCGCATGGTTTTTAAAATAAGAGTTAGAGTACAGATTAACTGTTTTTCCTAATAATGTTGCGACAATACCAACATGTAGTCGGTCAGTATTAACTACTTCAAATTCATTTATCTTATTTAAAAAATTGTCTAACGGTTTTTTTGCATATCCATTGTATGATAGATCAGAATTATCTTCTGGAATTTCATCTCTAGCAGACTCTATATCTTTTCTGTAAGCATTCAAAATTCCTTTTCCTTTTACCCTTAAATTAGAAAAGTCATTATAGAATGCACAATCATGCCACAAATATACCTGACACCTCGTTGCGTGTTTCTTCGCAAAAGTATATGATATCATTTCTCTACAAAAAATCACAACGTTATTATTAAAACTATTTAGTAATTTCTTTTGATTTTCTCCATAAATTGTATGGGGTAGAATTATAATTTCTTTATATAATTCTTTTTTCTTCTCTAGAAAATTTCTTACATCACTATAATAATCGACCAAATTCCCGCCGCCATCAATAAGCAAAATATCGTTTAGGGGATTACTATCCAATTCTGTATAATCAGCCACTATATTTAATTGTTCCAATAATTTAATCGTTCCATGCCAAATAAATGAATCACCGTAATTCCCAGGGAACCGATAGAAGTCAATATTGGTGTTTTTATGTCTAATCAAATATTTCTTTAAATCAAATTCTTCCATAATCAATTTTATGCTATATTGTAACGTATTATGAGTGAACAACTATTTTGTAGTATAGCATATAATGTGCACGATTCGTCTGTTTCCTTTGCAATAAATGACTGTGCAGTTCTGGTTTTAGAAGCAGAAAGGGTTTTTAAAATTAAGAAAAAGGGGGTTAATAATAAAAAAGAAATGGAATATTTAATCCAGTATGGATTATCTTATCTAAAAAAAGGTGTGGACGATGTCACACATTGGTCAATGACGACACTTCAAAATCCACTTCTGCAAAAAGAAGATGTGTTTAATCTGGATACGGGATTACCAAAAGATCCCTATTGGAAAGAAGTTATAATACTAGGTAAAAAAAGAAATGTTCTCATTGTAAATCACCACTTAGCTCACGCAGCGACATACTTAATGTCAGATTTCAAGGACGCAGTTATTGTTACTTGTGATGGGGGTGGAGATTATAACGAATCGTACGAGGAAGGAGAGTGCGTTGGTGTCTACATAGGTAAAAATAATAGTATCAAGCGAGTAGATATTGATTTAGCAGGTATGATGAACGGAAGAGCTTATGGTTCCTGCTCCTGTTTTTTGTACGATGATGTTCACTGTGAAGGTAAGATGATGGCCATAGCCGCTTACGGAACACCCATGAGAGAGGTAATCGACAAACTTGAAAGTGTTTATTCTGAGTTGGGAACTGATTTTTATCAAGACAGCGCTGAAATTTTAGGAAAACTTTTCCAAATATAGAAGAGGGGGAGGTCTCCATTCACAATAAAGATACTACTGACTTTAGCGCTTCAGTCCAGAAGTTTTTTTCTGACCACAGGGTTAACGATATCGCCAAAATTCTTGAGAGCGTGGGAAATGAGAGCAATAATCTAGTTTTAGCAGGAGGTGCTTGTTTAAATTTAGACGTAAATACTGAAATATTAGATAGTTTTCCGAACATGAACCATTTTATTGCTTCTTGCTGTGATGACACGGGCCAGTCATTGGGATCTCTATGCATCCTAATGGTTGAGGTGCTGAATGTGCGGCCGTACGTCAACCTGCCCTATCTTGGTGTGGGAGAGGAGCAATTCACCTACACAACGGATTCTATTGATAAAATCGTGGATGTACTACTAAAAGACGGCGTGGTAGTTTTACATAATGGAAAAGCAGAGGTTGGACCGAGGGCATTAGGAAACCGTTCATTTATTGTTCGTCCAGATAAAATTGAGGTTAAACAAAAACTTAGTGAAAAAATTAAGCAGAGGGAAGGTTACCGACCAGTAGCACCGGTTGTATTAGAAGAAAAGGTTCATGAGTACTTTATTGGGCCAGCCACTTCTCCCTTCATGTTGTATAAATACAAGGTTATCCAATCCGCACGGGAAAAAATAAAAGGAGGGGCTCACCATGACAATAGTGCAAGAGTTCAAACTATCAACAGGAGAACAAACCCGTTCCTTTACGATCTGATTAAAAGATTTGGGGAAAGAACTGGGATTTATGTGTTATTGAATACCTCCCTAAATCTAAAAGGAGACCCGATATCAAATTCTATTGAAGATAGCATGGAAATCTATAGTAAGATTGATGGACCTAAAATCCTTATCTATAACGGCACTATAGAAAAAATGGATTTTTAATTTTTAAATTCACAAACAATAATCTTCGGCCTAAGATACGTGTTGGCATTTGTTATAAGTTTCAATTGTAGAGATTGAATGATCTTAAAGCGCGATTTCAGTAGTATCGATTCAATCAATTCATGCTGGCTTGTATAAACCACCAACCTACCTCTTGGTTCCAATTTTTCTTCACAGTAATCAACAAAAGTTTTGTAGAGTTTTTCCAAATCTTCATTTTTCGAGATTAACATACCGAATGGTAAATCTGATGCTATTGCATCAAACTTTCCAAAGTCAGGTATATCAAAGATATCTGCTTCCATGATTTTAATCCTTTTAATTAAACCTGCCTTTTTAACATTTTGAACCGAGAGTGATAAGTGTTTTTTTTCATTATCAAACCCCACTAATTTCCCCAAATTAGGAAAAGACTGTCCCGCCTCTATAAGCAAAGTAGCGCTTCCAGAAAAAACATTCAGATAAGTAGTGGCTTTCTCCAAATTACAAAAAGAATTAACGGCATATGCAATGGTTGAATCCATTGCTCCGCTCATATTTACAACCTTGTAATCCCTTACCGACAGTGGTCGAGGGGTAATCTGAATACCAATTTCCCAGATGTCTTCAGGTTTAATAATGTGTATCTTTAAATCTGCTTCCTCACTTTCCTCCAAATCATATGTTTCCTGAATATACTTAGAGATACTTCTCACTTCCGGAGAATCAGATCCGGCGCAATTAATCTTGAAGCTTTTGAATAATTTTTTATCACTTTTAGTAACAACATCGACTAGGCTTCCTAAAATAGATTTGTGGTTTGAAATATATGTAGGATGATATTTATCACCATGAAGAACAATATAAGCTCGAGCAACACTTCTTAAGTGTTTAACACCTGTAAGTACATCATCTGAAAACGGCATATAAACAGAATCATCATCTTCACCAAGTATTTGAAAATTGAGCTGTTTAAGCTCTTTTAAAACCACGGGTTTAAGACCTATTATGTAAGACAGTTTTAATTTCATTTCTTGTTCATTCATATATTCGCCTTGATTGTATCAAAAACATCAGCAACCCTAATTCTATCCATGCAGAATTCTTCACAACATTTTATCTCCTCATTTCTTGTCTTGTGGCTACATAACTCATGACGAGTATTGTCGTACAATGATACCACATTATTAGATAAATGTAAATATTTTGGATGGGTGGCTCCAAAAATGATGAAAGATTTTTTATTGAAACTTTGAGCGATAACTGTAGGTCCTGAATCATTACCAACAATGAATTCAGAATGTCGAATTAGTGAGATCATATCTGAAAAAGAATACTCTTTTTCTAGAATTACACATTTAACTTTAAGTTGGTCTTCAATCAAATCTTTCAACTTAGTGAATTTGTCGTAGCCCCAGTTTCTCTTTTTCTCCTCCCAGAGACTTGTGTGTGGTGCAATAAGAGCGTACTTTTCTTCTTCAATTCTTTGCCAAGAATCTTTGAGACTGGGAATATCATCGATATTAATATCGAAAAAACCAACTGATTCCATATATCCATTTATATGTGTCTTCGTATTGTCACTCCATTCATGAACAAGTCTCACTACAGCGTCGCTTTTAATGTTTCCTTGCACAAGATCACTGTACGGGTAAATAGCACGGTAGGTATTAAACAGAGTCTCTGCCTCCTTGACTTCAGTAACAAGTGATACATCCCTAACAAGCCTTGAAAGAAACTTTGCAACGGGTTCTGTCATTACAACATCTCCCAAGTGTCCACTTCTCACTAGACATATCGATTTAATCTCACCTCGCTCTAACTTTCTTCTTAAATATTTTCCATACCATCTAACAAGGGTTGTATCATATACAAACCTTTCATCACCAATACCGGTTCCCCAAAATGTCCTATGTTCTGAGAACCACCTTCTTTTTATCTCTCCAATATTATCTTTGAACTCTTTAATATACTCTCTGATAGTCTGTAATCTTTCCATCCACGGAGCATTCGAACTTGAGGTAGAATCATTTTCAAATTCTGCAAGTTTTTTCCACTTTTCATATATATCCTCAGCTTTACCTCTAAATTCAAAATGAAGCAACTTAGCTTCAGTTGACGGAACAATGAAGGGATTCCAATGGTATGCCCCAAAAAAATCAAGATTATTCTCCGTGCGAACATAATGGCCTCCAACAACTACTTCTATATTGTTATGATTCCTAACAATTGCCTTCCTGAAGTGTCCATATTCCTGCCATTGTCTTTCTGGCCATGGATAGAAGTATTTTGTTGTATCTATGGGGTGCGTCGGAGAGCATGTATAATCCTTGAATGTGTAATCAAAAAGAGCATTAGCCCAACCGATTGTTGCGTAAGGTATGTTGCTTCTTTCTAGCCGATCTATAAAATCATGCACATCCTTTTCTTTTATTGAAAGAAACTCATCAACGTCCAAAAAGATAAACCAATCAACCTTATAGTTTTTCTTTGCGTATTTTAAAAGATTGTTTGTTATTCTCGCATGGTCAAATACAGGATCTGTTTCATTAATTACAATAATCCTTGGGTCATCTTTGTATGACTTGAGAATATCTCTAGTTCCGTCTGTTGAACAATGATCAGCAATAAAAATATAGTCAAAACCAAGATCCAAGTGATAGGAAATATTTAAGTCTATATACGATTCCTCATTCCTCACGGACATGAGTATTGCAACCTTGCTTCGTTCCATTAACTAATTATAGCATTTCCGGTTAATTACCAAAATTACTACTTGAGTGAAACATCTAGATCATCCTTAAACCTATAAAATACAGGATGGTCAGGGTAAACTGCATGGAATATTGTGACATTATCAAGATTATACACATCTTTATTCTCATTGGGTCCAATTAGCATGTATTTATCTTTCGGAAGTACAAACAACTTTCCCTTCAACCTTGGCTCGGTGGAAGCAATCGCCAAAGCCCCTTGTTCGTCGTGGTGGGTTTGATCTTCTTGCTTTATATTTTTTCTCCACCAATTAAATTTTTTTATTAAAGACGGGGTAATATCATAGCCTGCCTTTTGAATAAAAAATCCCGCATTTATAAAAGGAGTATCTTCTGTCGCCTTATGTGCCATTGCACCATATTGCCAAGACTGCCCAAAATATTCATCCATTATCGCAAACTCCATACGCTCATCAGATAAAAAAGCATCTATCTCTTTTGGATATCCCAACAAAAAGACATCCGAATAAATATAAAACTCGGTTTGATTGGTATCGAGTCTTGAAGTTGGACACCATTTCATCCACATGGCTTTTGATAAAATAGAAAAGATTGAATCACCCTGTGCCGGGAATTACCTAAGATCAATGTCGAGATTAAGGTGTTGATATAGGTGCTCCGTATTATATGTGTAAACTACGTACTGATGGTTGTTTCCAAAATACTTTTGAAAAGACAAAATACTATATTTAAGTAGTTCGGCATTCTTCAAAATATGACCGCCCCATATTGACCATCTGAAAATCATATACTAAACATTCTATCATTACCTCCTATTAGTTGTATAATATATCTCATGGACAAGGTAGACAATTACAATAACGACTCATACTCAGGGAAAATATCTTCCCAAGTGCTAGTTGGTACACACCATAAAACTGGTACTGTTTGGTTATTTACAATATTCCAGAAAATAGCTGATCTTTATAGATTAAAAATACACCATAATTTAGACCCGAGAGACCCGGCGTCATTTGATATTTTATTAAATGACCATAGCACATTCAACCTTGAATTAATAAAAAGACAGTACAAGGGTGTCCATATTATTCGCGATCCCAGAGATATCATTGTGTCGAGTACTTTTTATCATCAAAAATCTGATGAGTCATGGCTTCACATACCTCATGTAGAATTTGGGGGTATGACTTACCAAGAAAAAATTAACAGCTTAAGCTCACTCGATGAACAAATATTATTTGAAATGGAGCATAGTTCAAATAAGACAATATCCAGTATTCTTAAGTGGAATTATAACAACGAACATTTTTTTGAGATAAAATATGAGCATTTAATTGAAGACGATTTCATGAACACATTCAGAGAAATCTTTTCTTTTCTTGGCTTCCCGGAAACAATGATGCCCACCAGCATAAATATTGCTTATAGCAATAGTCTCTTTTCTGGACGAGTATCTAACAACAATCATATTAGATCTGGAGAAATTGAACAATACAAAAAGTATTTTAAGAAGATTCACACGGACAAATTTCAAAATCTTTTTGGTGATGCACTAATTAAACTTGGTTACGAATAAAAATTCTAAGTGACCAAACAACAAAATAGATGATTAACATCTTAGTCTCTCAAATCTAATGCAACAATCATGACAGATTGTTGCATTAGATTTGAGACAAGAAAACATCACTTCACCCTCACGAAAGCTTGGGAAGCGAAAGATTCTCATGCACAAAGGTCTTCAAGACTACATACATAAAGGACTCACCGATAAATGGTCACCGAAACAGATGGCCGAGACGCTGAGGGAATCATATACTGATAGTGCTATGCGTATTTCACCAGAAGCTATATATCAGTACATCTATGTACTCCCAATTTCCCGACAGACATAGACTTTTCCTTAGTGAGTGAACAGGAACTTCAAGAGGTAGAAGACTCATTAAACAACCGTCCAAGAAAGTGTATTAACTGGAAGTTTCCTAAGGATGTATTCTGTGAGTTAGTTGCATTAAATTCTTGAGACTGCCATCTATATACGCTTCCTCATTCCTCACGGACATGAGTATTGCAACTTTTCTGGTTTTCCCATGATTTTCAGTCATTTTATTATTATCTAATGATTGGGATAGAATCCTAAAATTTCATCTAATACATGTCTAAACTTGTAGAAAGCTGGATGATCTGGATAAACAGCATGAAACATTGTTACTTGCTCAAGACTCTCAATATCATTATTTTCGTTAGGTCCAATTAACATGTATTTTTCCTTTGGGAAAATACATAGCTCCCCTTTATTTAAATATTTTGTAAGCGCAATTGCAAGTGCCCCTTGCTCATCGTGGTGAGTTTGTTCACCTATAGGAATATTCTTTTCCCACCAATCCAATTCATCTAGCAAATCTTCTGAAATACTATGCCCAGATTTTTGAACAAAGAAACCAGCATTAACAAAAGGGGTTTCTTTTATCGCTCTTTTTTGCATTGCACCATGTTGCCATGGCTGACCATAAAATTCATCCATTATTCCAAATTTTAATTTAGAATTTTTTAAAAAAATATCAATATCTTTAGGATATTCAAGTAAAAAAACATCTGAGTCTATGTAAAATTCTGTCTGTTTTATATCTAATCTCGCAGAAGGACACCATTTCATCCATGTTGCCTTGGATTTAATATTATATTCATTTTTTTGAGTGGAATTAAAGTCAAGTGCTTTTGCTATACCATTTAAAGTTAATTCAAGAACTTTTGGATCATCCGTATAAACCACATACTCGTGTTCATCTCCAAATTGTTTTTTGAATGATAAAATACTATATTTAAGCAATTCAATACTTTTTGATTTATGTTCACCCCAAATTGACCATCTAAATATCATAATAATTAACTAAAAATTTTCATCTATAAATTTTCCTAATATTTTGGGAAAATTAAACTTTTCAATACTCGACATATTACTATCTATTATTTCTCTTCGTTTGGATTTATCCAAAAAAACTGCACAAATAATTTTTTCTGCAAACATAGATATATTCCTTGGATCCACATAAATACATTCATCTTTTTCGAAAGCATCAACAGCACCGTCAGTATCACTAATTAGTGTTATATAGTTCATGTCCTTAGAAAAAAGCTTTGCTTCTATTGAGGTATGAGGGAAAGGATCCATTAATGACGGGATACACACAATCTCCGTATTTTCATTTCTTAAAACAGATTTCCATATATCTGGGTTAAAATCATCTATAATGATAACTCTAGGTATATTCTTTAAAATTTCTTTTATATTAAGAAAATATTCGCTCTCGCCAGAATTATTAGGAATCTGTAATACCAGATAATGATTTGTTAACTGTTTGTGAGCTAAAACCCATGCGGTAGCAAGTTCTTTAAATCCTTTTGCTATCGAACATCTCCCCCACGCAAATACTATTTTTTTATCTTCATCAATTTCAACTCCATATTTTAAAAGATCTTTATTGGTAAAATTTTTATCAAGAAAATTTTTATATTTATCAAAACATAGACCATTTTGCAAATAATCAGTATCCCCAAATGAAAGGCCGTAATCCTCACTCATCCTTTCAGCAAATTTATTTCCAAGCGAAATAACCTTAGAATTATTATCCATATTTATTAAATGAAAACAATTTTCCTCTTCTCTTATCCTATTCTTTCTCCACTCATGACTTCCAAAGGCATGATTTTTGCCTGTACTCAATGGAAAGTAAAAGCACCTCAAGTCTTTAGCTACAACCAAATCTCTATACTTAGCAAAAAACAAAAAAGGTGTATCATTAAGTATGAGAATATTTTCTTCATCTGCTTTTAGCAACAGATTTAAAGATGTAACAAGTGATACACATGGTAAATTCTCTACCTAAATGCAATTGCTTTTCTTCTTGATAATGTAGGAAC
>ERZ1292633.4700-Hain-H41-02um-R1-4700-length-12578-cov-6_pt1 | contig 12578 bp, 9 predicted proteins | sample MGYA00564406_ERZ1292633 | MGnify/ENA primary metagenome ERZ1292633 (study PRJEB36523, sample SAMEA6512639) | groundwater metagenome | collected 2019-01-08 | study: AquaDiva: Metagenomics assemblies of 32 groundwater samples
TCGTGATCGCGCGCGCCTTCGCCATCGCGCGTCAGGCGGAAGCCGCCGGCCAGATCTATGGCGCGCGATTGGCGCAGGGCCTGGGCCTGCTGCTCGGCAGCCAGGCGATGATCAACATGGGCGTCAACATGGGACTGTTGCCGACCAAGGGGCTGACGCTTCCGTTCGTGAGTTACGGCGGGTCGAGCATGATTATGAGCTGCATCGCCATGGGGCTGCTGCTGCTCATTGGGCGCGAGGCCGCTGCCTCCGGTTGGAGGAAATCATGAGTTGCGTGCTGATCATGGCGGGCGGCACCGGCGGACATGTGTTCCCGGGGCTCGCCGTGGCACGCCGGCTCCTGGAGAAACGCGTGCAGGTGGTGTGGCTTGGCACGCACCGCGGCCTTGAAGCGCATGCCGTACCTGCTTCGGGGCTGGCGATCGACATGGAATGGTTGACGATCCAGGGCGTGCGGCGCAAGGGCTGGCGGCGCTGGCTGCTGCTGCCGTTCACTCTTATATATGCGATGGCGCAGGCGTTCCGGGTCCTGCGCCGGTGCAAGCCGGATGTCGTGCTGTCCCTGGGCGGATTCGTCGCCGGGCCGGGCGGTTTGATGGCGTGGATCACGCGCACGCCACTGCTGATTCACGAGCAAAACGCGATTCCCGGAATGACCAACAAGTGGCTCGCGTTGATCGCCGATCAGGTGCTGTGCGGATTCCCCGACGCGTTCGGCGGACATCTTGCCGCCCGCCCGGTGGGCAACCCGGTGCGCGACGAGATCGCCGCGCTGCCGCCGCCGGAAGAAAGACTGGCCGCGCGCCAGGGAGGCCTTCGATTGCTCGTCGTGGGCGGCAGCCAGGGCGCAAAAATATTCAACGACACCGTGCCCGAGGCCATCATGTCGCTGCCCTCCAAGGCGCGGCCGGAAATCTGGCATCAATGCGGACGTAACGCCGTCGCGACGGTGCAGCATGCCTACGGCGATGTGCCCGCCCGGGTGACGGAATTCATCGACAACATGGCCGAGGCCTATGCCTGGGCCGACGTGGTGCTGTGCCGCGCCGGCGCCATGACCATTGCCGAGCTCGCCGCTTCGGGATCGGCCGCGATCCTCGTCCCTTACCTCTATGCCGTGGACGATCACCAGACCGCCAACGCGCGGTTTCTCTCGGAGCGCGAGGCGGCGGTGCTCGTGCCGTCGCCGGAACTGACACGCGAGCGGCTTGCCGAGCTGCTCACCGGCTTTGCCGCGAATCGCGAGCTGCTGATAAAAATGGCGCGTGCCGCACGTCACCTGGCCGTGACAGACGCCGCCGACACCGTTGCCGGCGCATGTATAGGAGCGATCGATGCGTGATCGGCCATGTATTCATATGATCGCGTGCGTCGCACGCGCGCTGTTAGGCACGGTCACGGCGGTTGGGTGGCGTAGACGTATGGGGGTGCCCGATGCGTGATCGAGTCAAGCGCGTGCACTTTGTCGGCATCGGCGGCGCGGGCATGTGCGGTATCGCCGAAGTGCTGCACAACCTGCAATTCGAGGTGTCCGGCTCGGATGTGCGTGAATCGCCGAACACCAAGCGCCTCGTCTCGCTCGGGGTTAAGGTCACCATCGGTCACGATCCGAAGCTCATCAAAGGCGTGGACGTGGTTGTCGTGTCCTCGGCCGTGGACGAGACCAATCCGGAGGTCCGCGCCGCGCGCGCGGCCAAGATACCGGTGATTCCGCGCGCCGAAATGCTGGGCGAGCTGATGCGCCTGCAACGCGGCATCGCGATCGCCGGCACGCACGGCAAGACCACGACCACGAGCCTCGTGGCGAGCTGCCTGGCTGAAGGTGGAATCGACCCAACCTTCGTGATCGGTGGACGCCTGAACAGCGCCGGCACCCACGCGCGTCTCGGTCGCGGACAATATCTCGTGGCCGAGGCCGACGAGAGCGATGCCTCGTTCCTGCATCTCGCGCCGTTCATGGCGGTCGTGACCAACATCGACGCCGATCACATGGCCACCTACGGCGGCGACTTCAACCGCCTGAAGCAGGCGTTCGTGGATTTCCTCCAGCAGCTGCCGTTCTACGGGCTGGCGGTGCTGTGTCACGACGATCCGGTAGTGCGCGAGATCGTCCCGCGGGTGCACCGGCCGGTGCTGACCTACGGCACGGCCGCCGAGGCCGATCTGCGCGCGGTCGATATACGTCAGGAAGGAATCAAAATGCATTTCACCGCCGAGCTGCGCGGCCGCAAGAACTGGCTGACGGTGACGCTCAACCTGCCCGGACGGCATAACGTGCTGAATGCGCTGGCCGCCATCGGCATTGCGCACGAACTGGGCGTCGAAGAGCCCGCCATCGCGCGCGCGCTCGCCGGTTTTGCCGGCATCGGACGCCGTTTCCAGATCAACGGTCACATGGCACTGGACGGTGGCGATGTGATCCTGGTGGACGACTACGCGCATCACCCGCGCGAGATCGCGGCGACGGTGGCGGCGGCACGCGCGAGCTGGCCCGAGCGGCGACTGGTCGTGGTATTCCAGCCGCACCGCTACACCCGCACGCACGATCTGCTCGACGATTTCAGTACCGTGCTCGCGGATATCGACACGCTGCTGGTCACCGAGGTCTATGCCGCCGGCGAGACGCCGATCAGCGGCGCGGACGGGCGCGCGCTGTGTCGCGCCATCCGTGCGCGCGGCAAGACCGAACCGATTTTCCTGGAGGACGTGAACACGCTGCCGCAGGCGCTGGCCGACGTGCTGCGCGGCAACGACGTATTGCTCACGATGGGCGCGGGCAGCATCGGCGGCGTTGCCGCCGCGCTTCCGCAGACCCTGCGAACGGGGAGCGGCGGATGATGCCGGCTAAATCGCATATCAGTCTCCGCGGCCAACTGCTCGTGAACGAGCCGATGGCGCGTCATACCAGCTGGCGCGTCGGCGGGCCCGCGGACCGTTTCTACATTCCGGCCGACCTCGATGACCTCGCGGCTTTCATGAAATCGCTGCCGCCGCAGGAAGCGGTTCACTGGGTGGGCCTGGGAAGCAATTTGCTGGTGCGCGACGGTGGCGTGCGCGGCACGGTGATCATGACCAGTGGCGCGCTGAGTGCGCTGGATGTTCTGCGCGACAACGTGGTGCGCGCCGAAGCCGGCGTGGCCAGTGCCAAGGTCGCGCGCTTCAGCACCGATCGCGGCATGGTCGGCGCGGAATTTCTCGCCGGCATCCCCGGCACCGTGGGCGGTGCGCTGGCCATGAACGCCGGTGCTTTCGGCGGGGAGACGTGGAAGATCGTCGCGGCGGTGGAAACGATCGATCGTCACGGTGAACGGCATACACGCCCACCCACGGATTATCAAATCGATTATCGCAAGGTCACCGGGCCGCAAAACGAGTGGTTCGTGGCCGCCCATTTCCGGCTCGGCGCCGGAGACACGACGCAGGGCAAAACCCTGATCAAAACCCTGCTTGCCAAACGCGGTGCCACCCAGCCCACCCAGCTGCCGAACGCGGGCTCCGTGTTCAAGAATCCGACGGGGAATTTTGCCGCGCGTCTGATCGAGTCCTGCGGCCTCAAGGGCGCTTGCGAGGGCAAGGCCTGCGTGTCCGACCTGCATGCCAATTTCATCGTCAATACCGGCGGCGCGACCGCGGCCGACATCGAGCAGCTGATTCGGCGCGTGCAGATGGAAGTGGAAAAGCGACAGGGCATCAGGCTGGAGACCGAAGTGCGGGTGATCGGCGTGGAGCCAGGCTCATGAAGCGCGGGAACTTCGGCAAAGTGGCGGTACTCATGGGTGGACCCTCCGCCGAGCGTGAGGTCTCGCTCAAGAGCGGTAACGCGGTGCTCGCGGCGCTGAAGCGGTCGGGCATCGACGCACACGGCATCGATGCGGACAAGTCCACCTTGCGGCGGCTGGAGGACGGTGGGTTCGATCGTGTGTTTATCGTGCTGCACGGACGCTGGGGCGAGGACGGCGTCATCCAGGGCGCACTCGAAGTACTGGACATCCCGTATACCGGCAGCGGTGTGCTCGGATCGGCGCTGGGCATGGACAAGCTGCGCAGCAAATATCTCTGGTCCGCGGCGGGCATCCCGACGCCGGAATACGTCATGCTCGAGTCCGGCATCGATCTCGGCAAGGTCGCCGCGAAACTGGGGTTGCCGGTGTTCGTCAAACCGGTGCGCGAAGGTTCGAGTCTGGGCATCAGCAAGGCCAAGACCGTGACGGAGTTGAAGCTGGCATGGGAAACCGCGGCGAAGTACGACGATCAGGTGATCGCCGAACGCTTCATCGATGGCGCCGAGCTGACCTGCGGGATTCTCGGAGATCAAGCGCTGCCGATCATCCGGATCGAAACCGACCGCGAGTTCTACGACTACGAGGCGAAATACATCCTCGACACCACGCGTTACCTCTGTCCCTGCGGCCTGCCCGCGGATCGGGAGCGCGCTATCCAGACCCTGGCGCAACGGGCGTTTGACGCGCTCGGTTGCTCCGGCTGGGGCCGGGTGGACTTCATGCTCGACAAGGCCGGCCAGGCCTACGCACTGGAGGTGAACACGGTGCCGGGAATGACCGATCACAGCCTCGTGCCCAAGGCCGCGAAACAGGCGGGGATGGATTTCGATCAACTGGTGTTGCGCATACTGGAGACCGCGGATGTCAGGCGCTGATTCGGCACGGCGAGAGCCGGACGAGGGCATAAGCCTGTTCAAGGCCGCGGCGCTGTTGTTCGCACTGCTGTTCGTGTTGCTCACGCTCGCCTTCGGCGCCGACTGGTTGTTGCGTACTGACAACTTCACGGTGCGGCACGTGCGTTTTGAGGGCGAGTTCAAGCATGTCACGCAGCAGGAACTGCAGGCGACGGTCATGAACGTCGTGCATGGAAATTTTTTCCTGCTCAATCTCGATGCGGTGAAGGCGCGGGTGGAATCGTTGCCCTGGGTTTACAAGGCCTCGGTGTGGCGCCAGTGGCCGCAGGACGTGTACGTCCGGTTCACGGAACAGCAGCTGGCGGCATATTGGAGCGAAGGCGCGTTTCTCAACCAGGCGGGCGACGTGGTGCGCGTGAAAGCCGGTGACCTTCCCGCGGAGTTCCCGCGGCTTGAGGGACCGGAGGGAACCGGCGCGCAGGTGCTCGAACACTACAAAAGTCTCGGCCGCATTCTGGCCGCGGCCGGACTGAAGCTGGAGCGGATCACGCTGACACCGCGACGCACCTGGCGCCTGGGGCTTTCGAATGGGATGACGATCGTACTAGACCGCGAGCAGCCCGAGCGCAAACTCGAGCGCTTTGCGCGCGTGTATGCGCAGTCATTGACGTTGCTGGCGTCCGACATACGGCAGGTGGATCTGCGCTATGCCAACGGTTTTTCAGTGGAGCAGGTCGGCGGCCAGACCGCCGGCCATCACGACGCGCCCGGCCGTACCAGTAACGGGCGCGCAGGATTGGCCAACAAGGGGTAACTATGGCGAAACGGGATGATGAAAAACTGATCGTGGGTCTCGACATCGGCACCTCCAAGGTGCTGGCGATAGTCGGTGAACTCACGCCGACGGGCGAAGTCGAGATCATCGGCGTGGGGCACCATCCCTCGCGCGGCATGAAAAAGGGAGTGGTGGTGAACATCGAATCCACGGTGCAGTCGATCCAGCGTGCCGTGGAGGAGGCCGAACTCATGGCCGGCTGCCAGATCCACTCGGTTTATGCCGGCATCGCGGGTTCGCACATATCGAGTTTCAACTCGCACGGGATCGTGGCGATCAAGGACAAGGAAGTGGGGCCGGGCGACGTGGAGCGCGTCATCGAGGCGGCGCGCGCGCTCGCGATCCCCGCCGACCAGAAGGTGCTGCACATCCTGCCGCAGGAATTCATCATCGACAAGCAGGAGGGCATCCGCGAGCCGATCGGCATGAGCGGCGTGCGCCTCGAAGCCAAGGTGCACATCGTCACCGGCGCGGTGAGCGCGGCACAGAACATCATCAAGTGCGTCCGTCGTTGCGGACTGGAAGTGGATGACATCATTCTCGAGCAACTGGCCTCGAGCATCTCCACGCTGACGGAAGATGAAAAGGAGCTGGGCGTGTGTCTGGTGGATATCGGTGGCGGCACGACGGACATCTCCGTGTTTACCGAAGGTGCCATCCGCCACACCGCCGTGATTCCCATCGCCGGCGATCAGGTGACGAACGACATCGCCGTGGCGCTGCGCACGCCGACGCAATACGCCGAGGACATCAAGAAAAAGTACGGTTGCGCCCTCACGCAATTGGCGCACCGCGATGAAACCATCGAAGTACCGAGCGTCGGCGACCGTCCGCCGCGCAAACTCTCGCGCCAGACGCTGGCCGAAGTCATCGAACCGCGTATCGAGGAACTCTACAGCCTTATCCAGGCCGAGTTGCGCCGCAGCGGTTTCGAGGACGTGGTTGGCAGCGGGCTCGTGCTCACCGGCGGCAGCGCCAAGATGGAAGGCGTGGTCGATCTGGCGGAGGAGGTGTTTCACATGCCGGTGCGCCTGGGCGTGCCGCAATACGTCGGGGGATTGAAGGGCGTGGTGCAGAACCCGATCTTCGCCACCGGCGTGGGGCTGGTGCTGTATGGCGCGCGCTGCCGTGAAGGGAAGCAGTACGTGCAGAATCCGGGCGCATCCGTGGGAGTCAAGGGAGCCTGGAGCAAGATGAAGAGCTGGTTTCAGGGGAATTTTTGATGTGGGGGAACAGGCAGATGGATCGATCAACTGGTTATAGAAACCTACACTGGAGGCAACACAATGTTTGAACTAATGGATACCTATGGGCAGCAAGCCGTCATCAAGGTTATCGGTGTCGGCGGAGGCGGTGGCAACGCCGTCGATCACATGGTCGCGGCTGATATCGATGGCGTGGAGTTCATTAACGCCAACACGGATTCGCAGGCGCTCAAGAAATCGCAGGCGAAGACCATTCTTCAGCTCGGGACCAATCTCACCAAGGGTCTGGGATGCGGCGCCAATCCCGACATCGGCCGGCAGGCCGCCGTTGAAGATCGCGAGCGCATCGCCGAGGTGCTTTCCGGCGCTGACATGGTGTTCATCACCGCGGGCATGGGTGGCGGCACCGGTACCGGCGCCGCCCCGGTGGTAGCACAAGTGGCCAAGGATATGGGCATCCTGACGGTGGCGGTGGTCACCAAACCGTTTCCGTTCGAAGGCCGCAAACGCATGGGTGTGGCGGATCAGGGTATCTCGGAACTCGCCCAGTACGTCGATTCCATCATTACGATTCCGAACGAAAAACTGGTGACCGTGCTCGGGAAGGATGCGTCGCTGCTGGATGCCTTCAGCAAGGCGAATCAAGTTTTGCAAAATGCGGTTCAAGGCATCGCCGAACTGATCACGCGATCGGGATTAATCAATGTGGACTTCGCCGATGTGCGTACCGTGATGTCGGAGATGGGCATGGCGATGATGGGCGCGGCCACGGCAACCGGCCCGTCACGCGCGCGCGAGGCGGCCTTGGCCGCGGTCTCAAGCCCGCTGCTCGAAGATATTAATATCTCCGGCGCACGCGGCATCCTCGTCAATATCACGGCCGGTCTCGATATGTCGATCGGTGAATTCGAAGAGGTTGGCAATACGATCAAGGAATTTGCCGCGGATGATGCCACCGTGGTGATTGGAACCGTGATCGAGCCGGAGATGCGCGAAGAACTGCGTGTCACCATCGTGGCCACCGGCCTGGGCCAGGAAAAGCAGCGCAGCAAGCAGCCGTACAAGGTGGTCAAAACCGGTACCGGCACCACGGATTACGAGGATCTTGAAACACCCACCGTCATTCGCAACCGGCGTACGGAACGGCCGATGGCTGTGCCGACCGAGGCAGCCATCGAATACCTGGACATCCCGGCATTCTTGAGGAAACAGGCCGACTAGCCCCGAGCGCCCGAGGCGATAGCGCTCTCGGCGAAGGCGACCAGGTGACCCAATGAAGCTCGTCGCTTGGAGCGGCCTGTGGGCTCGCTTCGAAAATGCTTCACTACGGAAGGGAGTTACCCGGCGCGACAGATCCAGTGGCTATGGACGACATGGAATTTGTGCGATCCAGGGCCGTTTATCGGGGGTGATGCCCCGATAGCGCCAAACGGGCGGAAAATTGGCTGGACAGGGGTGTGGTTTTATCCTTAAATACATAGAGGGATTGAGTTTTTTCCGGATCCCGGGCATCGGCTCCTGAGAATCATTAAGCAGCATGCGGGGTTGCATGCCGCAGTTAAATTTTGCGAGTGTGTTTCCTGCCCTGCCGGAGATGCAGTCATTCTGCCGCAATACGTTTGATAGGGACAGTTAGAATAACTAGATGATTAAGCAACGAACTCTGAAGAATGTCATCCGTGCCACGGGCGTAGGGCTGCATACCGGCGAAAAGGTCTATCTGACTCTGCGGCCGGCACCATCCGACACTGGAATCATTTTCCGACGCATCGATCTCGCCGAACCGGTGGAAATCCGGGCGTGCCCGGAAAACGTCTCCGATACCCGCCTCTCGACTACACTTGAGTGTAACGGTGCAAGAGTTTCCACGGTGGAGCATCTTATGTCGGCATTCGCCGGACTGGGTATCGATAACGCCTATGTCGACCTGACGGCCGCGGAAGTGCCGATTATGGACGGCAGCGCAGGGCCGTTTGTATTCCTGGTCCAATCGGCGGGCATAGCCGAGCAGTCGGCACCGAAGCGGTTCATGCGCATCAAGAAGAAGATTCGTCTGGAAGAGGGCGACAAGTGGGCCTGTTTCGAGCCGTTCGAGGGGTTCAAGGTCTCGTTTGCCATCGAATTCAATCATCCTACCTTCCGCAACTCGACCCAAAACGCGAGCGTCGACTTTTCCACAACCTCTTTTGTAAGAGAAGTCAGCCGTGCGCGCACTTTCGGTTTCATGGGCGATCTCGAGGCGTTGCGCGCGGCAGGATTGGCGCGCGGCGGCGGCCTCGATAACGCCATCGTGCTCGATGAGTATCGGATTCTGAATGACGACGGCCTGCGTTACGAAGACGAGTTCGTCAAGCACAAGGTGCTGGATGCCATCGGCGATTTGTATCTCCTGGGTCACCCGCTGATCGGCGCCTTCAGCGCTCACAAATCCGGGCATTCCCTCAATAATCGTCTGTTGCGCGAACTGGTGATGAACCAGGAGGCGTGGGAACTCATCACTTATAACGAAAACGACGAGGCACCCATTGCCTTCGTGCGCACGGTTCCGGCTGTCTGACCGGCGCACGGCGGGAAGCGACGATTTCGTATTCTGTGTATCGGTGAGTTGACAGGGGAGCGACTGGCATGAACATCATACTTGTACCCAACAGCCGTCACGGCAAAGGCCGCAACGCCACCCTTTCCCAGCGCCATCTGATACTGATTGCGTTGGTTGTTTTTGTAGCATTGCCTGTTTTACTGGGAGTTATCGCCTACCGCGCCCAGGACATGTTGTCCGCCTACGGCGCGGATTCACTGTTGACCGCGCAACGCCGCGAGCTGGCAGCGCAACGTACTGCGGTCGCCGAGGCCAAACGCAACGCCGAGGCGCATCTCAACGCCCTGGCCCAGCGGCTGGGGCAGTTGCAGGCGCAGGTGCTGCGGCTCAATGCGCTCGGCAGCCGCCTGACCCGCATGGCGGGACTGGATGCGCGCGAATTCAATTTTTCCGCCGATGCGGCCATGGGTGGCCCGGAAAAGGCCAGTGCTTCCTCGAACCCGCCGGAACTGACGTCTTCGCTCGAGCAGCTCACGCGCGAAATCGAGCGCCAGCAGGAGCGCCTGGCCGCTCTCGAGAATCTGTTGCTGGACCGCAAGCTTAACGCCGCCGTGACACCCTCCGGGTGGCCGGTGGATGGCGGGTGGATTTCCTCCGGCTTCGGCGTGCGCGCCGATCCGTTCAATGGCCATCAGTCCGTGCATGAAGGTGTGGATATCGCCTCGCACGTGGGCTCACCCGTGCTCGCGGTGGGCGACGGGGTCGTGTCTCACAGCGGGGAGCGAGCCGGCTATGGTCTGCTGGTCGAAGTAACGCACGAATCCGGCCTGACCACACGGTATGCCCATACCAGCACTACGCTGGTCAAAGTAGGCGACCTTGTCAAGAAGGGACAGTCGATCGCGCTGGTCGGCAGTTCCGGCCGTTCCACCGGCCCGCATCTGCATTTTGAAGTCGTGCGTAATGGCACTCCGGTGAATCCCATGCGGTATCTCCAGCAGGCCAGCACCAAATAGTCATCCGTCGCCGTATTACGCTTCAAGTCTCTTCACTTTTCCTCCATAATTGCCGCTCTTTTGATACGCCTCCTCGCGAGGCGCACGGATTTTTATGATTACGAAAGCGCTTACCAAGATATTCGGCAGTCGTAACTCGCGTCTGCTCAAGCGCATGCAGCAGGATGTGGTACGCATCAATGCGCTCGAGCCCGAGCTCGCCAAACTCACCGACGAGCAGCTGCGCGCCAAGACTTCCGAATTCAAAACCCGCGTGTCGAATGGCGAAAGCCTGGACAGCCTGCTGCACGAAGCCTTCGCTTGCGTGCGCGAGGCGTCCAAGCGCGCACTCGGCATGCGTCATTTCGACGTGCAGCTGATTGGTGGAATGGTGTTGCACCAGGGCAAGATCGCGGAGATGCGCACCGGTGAAGGCAAGACGCTCGTGGCCACGCTTGCTGTGTATTTGAACGCCCTTTCCGGCCAAGGCGTGCACGTGGTGACCGTCAACGACTACCTGGCGCGCCGCGACGCCGAATGGATGGGTCAGATATACGGGTTTCTGGGCATGAGTGTGGGTGTCGTTGTTCCGGGTCAGGACCGCCAGGAAAAACGCGACGCCTATGCCGCCGATATCACCTACGGCACCAACAACGAATACGGTTTCGATTATCTGCGCGATAACATGGCGTTTCGCGCCGAGGAGCGTGTACAACGCGGTGTCAACTACGCCATCGTGGACGAGGTGGACTCGATTCTGATCGACGAGGCACGCACGCCGCTCATTATTTCCGGATCGGCCGATGAAAGTGCCGATCTGTACGTCAAGGTCAACACCATTATTCCCCGCCTTATCAAGCAGGAGACCGAGAACGGTCCGGGGGATTACAGCGTGGACGAAAAGGCGCGCCAGGCTATCTTCACCGAGGCCGGGCACGAGAAGGTCGAGAAACTCCTGGCTCAGGCGGGCCTGCTGGAAGCGGGCTCAAGTCTCTACGATGCTACCAATCTGATTCTCATGCACCACCTCAACGCCGCGCTGCGCGCGCATTCCCTGTTCAAGCGCGAGGTGGATTACATCGTGCGTGACGACGAGGTGATCATCATCGACGAGTTCACCGGGCGCATGATGCAGGGACGGCGCTGGTCGGATGGCTTGCACCAGGCCGTGGAAGCGAAGGAATGCGTCAAGATACAGAACGAAAATCAGACGCTCGCCACGATCACCTTCCAGAATTATTTCAGGTTATACGGCAAGCTTGCCGGCATGACCGGCACCGCCGACACCGAAGCTTTCGAGTTCCAGCAGATCTACGGTCTCGAGGTCGTGGTGATACCGACCCATCATCCCATGGTCCGCCAGGACATGGCTGACCAGATATACCGCACGGCCGGGGAAAAACACACGGCGATCCTGGTCGATATCCGCGATTGTCATCAGCGCGGCCAACCGGTGCTGGTCGGCACCGTGACCATCGAAGCTTCGGAGCTTCTTTCGGGCCTGCTGCAGAACGAAAAGATTCCCCATCAGGTATTGAATGCCAAGCACCACGAGCGTGAAGCGATGATCGTGGCGCAAGCCGGCCGTCCCGGGGCCGTCACCATCGCCACCAACATGGCCGGCCGCGGCACCGACATCGTGCTTGGCGGCAATCTCGAGATGGAGTTCAAGGAAATCGGCGATGATTCCCCCAAGCGGCAGCAGGCCCGGACCGAGTGGGACAAGCGACACCAGCAGGTCGTGGCATCGGGCGGACTGCACGTGATCGGCACCGAGCGCCATGAGTCGCGGCGCATCGACAATCAGCTGCGCGGCCGTTCCGGACGGCAGGGCGATCCCGGTTCCTCGCGTTTTTATCTTTCGCTGGAAGACAATCTGCTGCGCATCTTCGGCAGTGACCGGCTTTCCGGTCTCATGCAGAAGCTGGGCATGCAGAAAGGCGAGGCGATCGAGCACCCGTGGGTATCGCGCGCGATCGAGAACGCCCAGCGCAAAGTCGAGGGACGTAACTTCGATATTCGCAAGCAGTTGCTCGAATACGACGACGTGGCGAACGATCAGCGCAAAGTGATCTACGAACAGCGCAACCGGCTCATGAACGTGGACGATATTTCCGAAAGTATTACGTCGATTCGTCTTGATGTCGTCAACGAGCTGATGAACCAGCATGTTCCCCCGGAAAGTCTGGAGGAGCAGTGGGATGTGCCCGGGCTGGAGGAAAGTCTCGAGCGCGAGTTCGGGTTGAAACTGCCTGTTGCCCGGTGGCTCAAGGACGAGACAGGTTTGGAAGAGGAAAAACTTCGTGTACGTATCATCAGCGATGCAGACCGCAAGCACGCCGAAAAGCCGGTAGACATCGGGCCTGAT
>ERZ1292633.4701-Hain-H41-02um-R1-4701-length-12576-cov-4_pt1 | contig 12576 bp, 15 predicted proteins | sample MGYA00564406_ERZ1292633 | MGnify/ENA primary metagenome ERZ1292633 (study PRJEB36523, sample SAMEA6512639) | groundwater metagenome | collected 2019-01-08 | study: AquaDiva: Metagenomics assemblies of 32 groundwater samples
GTCTCGCACCAAAATCAGCTCAGCCAATGTACTCATTATTTATAGATGGTTCAGTTAACTCTCTTTATCCTTTTAAATCCGGAACAACCAATAATCTCAAGCCTTTCTTTTTGCTCAATTCTGTCCAATAGAAGATTTAAACCCAAGGCATCGCTTGAAATATGCCCGGCAATAACCACATTTAGATTTGCTTCTCTTGTTTTCTTTAAATGCTCTTCACTTAAATGCATCGAGATAAGCGTCCTTACTCCCGCTTTGTAAAGCTTATCGAATATATCTTTTGAGCCTTCGGTTCCGCCGGTCATCTCAAAAAGAATTTTCCCAACTTTTCTTTTAGGAGAACCTAAAAGTATGCGCGGCCCGCCGGTTTTATTATTCTCCGCTTCTTTATATTCCGGGATTTTAGACAAAATATCGATTATATCGCCGACTTCTTTAGGCTTCTTTTCCTGCATCAGTTTTTTTAAAAAAGCATAAACATGATTATCCGCCGGAGTATGCATACACATAAAAGGCATATTAATTAAACGGGCGGCGTCAACTGCGCGGGTATGATTTTGGGGCAGGATCCTTCGCTCTACATCTCTTATCCTCTCTTCCAAAAGTTTATAAGCCACTACTTTAGGCACACCGGCTTGTTTTAAAAGATCCAACTGCAGCCACATTACATCATGAAGATTAGCGTAGGCTCTTCCTTCCGGGTGATGTGAAATCGCCAGATCCAACCCTCTTTCAGTGCGCAACTTGTCCGCGAGAAGAATTTCACCTACTTCCATATCTACCCCGACCAGAATCTTCTTCACTTCGAGATCTAAACTACCGTAAAGTATGGCGCTATCAGAATAAGATTTTATCGCTTTTTTTTGTGGACGCGGATCTCGATCTGCACCAAACTTCACTATTAAATTATACAGATTACCTAATTTCATTTTAATTTAACTCCTTCTTAATATTTATCACAATCTCTCCTTCTTTCTCATTAGGAATAAACTTAGAGAAAATACTAGACCAAACCCAGAGATAAACATCTGAAGAAACGAAAACCAACCGTGATCCTAAATATGAATGCTGCACGCTATTTTTAAAATAAGGGATACCCGGAATAGCTAAAGTAAAAGAAATGAGGCTAACTAATAATATTGACCTGAATCCACCCAGTATTAAACCACCCCATTTATTCAAAGCGGATACGGCTTCGATTTTAATAAAATTTTTAGATACGTTGCGCACTAAAACAAATAAAAGATACCCCAGGATGACTAAAAGAAGAAAAACCACACAATCAATAAACTGCAAAGAAACCTTATCCGTAACCGGCATTTGCTTTCTGATATAATCCGAGATCAAAACAGCATAATGCATCCCTAGATAAATCGCGGTTATAGTCCCCAAAAATTTAAAAAGCTCTGTAGTAAACCCGCTTTTAACTGCAATATAACAGATTCTAAAAATCATAATTAAAACAAAAATATCCAACCAGTTGAATTGCTTTAACGTATTCAATAACATAGGGTTAGCCTTTCTTTATAGGATGGGGTTAAATGCTGTAAGAGTATAACATAATTTTGAGGCTATTGTCAAGGAAAGGGCTTTCTTTATTTACCACCGACTAACAAAGGTGGTCAATTTTTAATTTAACGTATTTGTTAATTTAGCAAATTCAGCCAGTGAGAGATCTTCGGGGCGGATATTTAAATTTAAACCATTCTTAAACAAAAACTCCTCCAGCTTATCAGATTGAATAATATCCTTCAGGCTATTTCTTAGAGTTTTTCTCCGCTGGTTAAAAGCCCCGCGAATAACCTTAAATAACAATTCTTCTTCTTTTACAGAAACCGCTGGCTTCTCCCGAAATTTTAAATGCAGTAGGCAAGAATCTACTTTGGGAACAGGATAAAAACACCCCCTGTTTATCTGGAAGACAATTTTCGGAATAGCATAATACTGGACGAAACAACTAAATGACCCGTATTCTTTTGAACCCGGATCTGAAACTACTCTTCTGGCAAACTCTTTCTGCACGGTAATAAATGCTTCTTTTATAACTTTTCTATAATTAATTAGTCGTTCGATAATCGGACTGGATATATAATAAGGAATATTGCCAAAAACTTTAATCTTACCCTTAATACCATACTCATCAGCAAGCTTAATTAGGTCGCATTTTAAGATATCCCGATTAATTATATTAACGTTATCATAAATTTTGAAACGCTCGATTAGGATAGGATACAATCGTCTATCTATCTCTAAAGCGCAAAGACTGGAAACTTTAGGCGCGATTAGGCTGGTTAATTCTCCCTGTCCTGCTCCGATCTCAAAAACTGCATCAGAAGGCTGCAAATCCAAAGTCTCGATTATTTTTCTGGTGATATTCTGGTCAACTAAGAAATTTTGGCCTAAACTTTTTATCGGCCGGTGGCTTTGGCCATGGCTTTGCCTAAAGGAAGGCAAACCATGTCTCTCTGTCCTAAAGTAGGCCAAACCATGGTTTTCTAACCTAATGCGCATTTTACGGCCAATTTTATTGCGGAAATTAGGGAATCAGGATTAGCAAGTTTATAATTACTAGCGATATCGAAAGCAGTTCCATGCAAAGGTGAAGTCCTTATAAAAGGTAACCCTAAACTTATATTTACCCCCGTATCCATCCCGGTAATTTTAAGAGGAATGAGCGCCTGATCATGATACATGGCCATAACCGCATAATATTCTCCATTGAGCTCTTTATAAATATCCACATCCGGAGAAAAAGGCCCTTCGACTCTTTTAAATATCTTTTTTAATCTTTTAACTGCTGGCTTTATTATTTTCTCTTCTTCGTCACCAATTAAACCATTATCCGAAGCATGAGGATTTAGGCCGCAAAGAACTATACGTGGATTGGAAATTCGAAAGATATTTTTTAAAGATAAATATGTAACGTGAGTAAGATCAAATATCTCGTCGGATTTTAAGGCTCTTGGAAGAGCCTTAATCGCCAGATGCCGGGTAATCAAGCTAAACTTTAAATCCTTATTGAGCAGCATCATTACTACCTGCTTGGCCCTGGTTTTTTTAATAAAATATTCTGTATGACCGCTATATTTAAAACCAGCTTTGTTAATCGCTTCTTTAGAAATAGGACAAGTAACCAAACAATCGATTTTATCTTCCTTAATTAGTTGAAGCGCCTTATCAAGATACTCGACAGAAGCTCTTCCGTATTCACTTTTAATTTTACCGAATTTAAATTTTTCGCGGTTAATGTTTTTTAAATCGATTATTTTAACGCCGTTTTTGGGTAGGAGTGAAAAATTAGGAATTTTCTTTAGAACGGAAAGATCACCGATAATTATGAAATCCGCGCTTCCGGCTAACTTACTTATTGCCTTAACAGTTATAGCCGGACCTATACCCGAGGGATCGCCTATAGTAAGGCCAACCTTAATCCTCGGCGATTTTAATATAGGAGTCTTTTCTAAGTCCATCCAGCCACCTTGTGAGGCCCTCTTGCATCTTCTTCTCGAATAATAAACCCTGAATCTTATCTTGAACCTGCGCCAGAGTTAATTCTTTAGCCGCGGTTATATTTATTAATCTGAAAATATAATATTTATTGTCAATTTTAACCGGATCAGAAACTTCATTAATCCCCAATTTAGTTACCACCGCTTCTATCTCTTTTCTCAACTCATCGCCTTGATTCACATTTAATTGATTTATAGTCATCGGATACCTAACGGCTAAATCTTCTAGCTTATTTCCAGATCTCAAGTTATAAACCACCGCTCGGGCCAAATCCTCTTTTTCTAAGGAAACTGCCTCGAGTTCACGCCCCTCTCCGGAATTAAAATCTTTTTTATGTTTATTATAGAAATCAGTTACTTCTTCAGGCTTAACCGCAACTTTACTACGCACTTCTTTATCCACGATATTAAACATTAAAAACTGTTCCCTAATCTTTTTTTCAATATCAGCCTGGGTCAAACCTTCTTTCATAAGTTCGGATTGAAATTGAGCATCCGTCGGATAACCCTTCTTGGCATCACTAATACGCGCTTTAATTCTCGCTTCATCTATCACCACGTTATTCTTTTTAGCCTCCTGAAGAATAAGCCGGTCTTCGATAAGCCGGTTTAGAAGATCCATCTTCACATTATTTATCTTCTCTTCTAATTCCTTACCTTTATATTGTTGCGCTAACTGTAACCGCGTAAAATTCAAAAAATCAGTAAAATCCTTCTTGGTAACCACTTCCTGGTTGACGATAGCGATAATCTTATCCTGGGCGAAAGCAGCAACAAAGAATAAACAAAAAACTAAAGTAAGAAATAATGGCTTAACAGATCTTTTCATTAAACACCTCTGTTTTTTAGGACTAAAGAATTTCTTTCTCTAGCGCCTGGAAACTTTACGGCTTAACGCGAGGACCAATGGCGAGGCAATAAATACGGTTGAATATACACCAGAGATAAAACCTACCAGTAAAGTAAAAGCAAAATTATTTAACACGTCTCCGCCGTAAATTAAAAGCGCGATTACAACTAATAACGTAACTCCGGATGTAAGCAACGTCCTGCCAAGCGTTTGATTTACGCTTAAATTAATAACCTCATAAAGGGTAAGCTTTCTATTAAGTGCGAGATTTTCTCGAACCCGGTCATAAATAACAATTGTGTCATTTATAGAATACCCGGCAATGGTTAGAAAAGCAGTAATACTTAAAAGGTCTATCGGGCGCGAAGTAAACACCAGAAAACCTAAAGCTATTAATACGTCATGAATAATTGCCACTACACCGGCAACCGCAAAATTGATGTGTTTAAACCTAAAAGCTACATATATCATTATACCAATAAATGCCCAAATCAAAGCCAGTATTGCTTTTTCTTGCAAATGCTTTCCGGCAATGGGCCCTACCCGTTCAATCCTCAAAATTTGGATATCGCTCGCAGGAAATGTTTTTTTTAATTTATCCGTAATAGCAGTATTTTTATCCTCATTTGTCCTGATAAGAATTACTTTAGGGTTATCCTTAAATTGTTGTATTGATGAATCGGCTAAACCAATATCTTTTAGAGCCAGACGCACTTTATCGACATCTACCGTATCCTTAAAACTGTATTCTTGTAACTGTCCACCGGCGAAATCAATACCATAAGCTGCCGGACCTTTTTTAAAATAGAAAAATAAACCCGCTATTATTAATATTAATGAAATAGTATAAAAAATCTTACGTTTACCGATAAAATCAATTTTGGTCTCTTTGATCAGTCTTAACATCGGTAAGGAGTTCTTTATAATACCGAAATTTAAAAGTAGCTCAAAAATAGCGCGAGTAACAAAAATTGCCGTAAACATACTCGAGATAAGGCCAATGGTTAAAGTTACGGCAAAACCTCTGATTGGTCCGGTTCCAAACTGAAATAAAAGAAAGGCGGCAATAAGAGTTGTAAGATTTGAGTCGAAAATCGCGCTAAAGGCGCGCGCGTAACCATTAGTTATGGCATTACGCATATTCCTGCCCAAAGCGAGTTCTTCTCTAATTCTTTCATTAATTAAAACATTCGCGTCAACTGCCATACCTAAAGATAAAACAATACCAGCAATACCTGGGAGAGTCAGAGTAGCGGATACCCCGGGAAACAATAACGGCAAGATACCCAATCCTCCCAAGATCATCAGTAAGTTCATCATCAGGGCAATGTTGCTGATTAGTCCCGCGAGAAGATAATAAAAAGCCATAAAGATCAGAACCAGAGAAGCACCAATTATAGTAGCCTTAATGCCTTTTTGAATCGAATCCTGTCCCAATAATGGGCCAACTGTCCTCTCCTCTTCCACATGCATCGGGGCCGGTAATGCGCCTACTCTCAATATCAGGGCCAAATCTTGGGCTTGTTCAGTAGTGAACCTTCCGGTAATAACTGCCTCGCCCGATGGTATAGCCTCTCTTATATTGGGGGCGGATTGAACTTTTCCGTCCAAAACAATAGCCAGCCTTTTCCCAACATTCGCTGCCGTAATTTCAGCAAACTTTTTCGCACCTACAGAATTAAACTTAATAGAGACTGAAGGCTCATTAAAATCGCCTGAACTAAAACGCATCTCGGCATCAGTCAGAGTATCGCCGGTCAACACTGCCTTTTCCTCAACCAATATCGGAGCACCATCCTCTTGCATATATTTCAATTCAAGGCCTTTAGGTATTGTCCCGGATAATGCCTCTTTTAATTTATCCGGATCAGAAGAGACTAGCTTAAATTCAAGCATCGCCGTCTTACCGATAATATCTAGCGCCCTCTCCCGGTCAGTAACCCCGGGGAGTTGAACTACTATTTCATCCACACCTTGCTTTTGAATCGATGTTTCTCTGACGCCAAATTGATCAATTCTATTCCTTATGACCTCAACTGCGCGGTCACCAGCTTCTTCTTTAGCCTTATAACTTAGATGAGAAGTGTCCACTTTGAGTAAAAGATGCATCCCGCCCTGTAAATCTAAACCAAGATTAATACGCTTATCTAATGGAAAGGTAAAATAGGCGGATATCCCGGCTATCAAAAGGATAAATAGAATTTTATAGATAAGCTTTTTACGCATCTTAAATTAATCTCCTTATTTAATCTAAGCCTTTTTAATATAGGCTACGCAATTCTTCTCGATCTCAATCTTCACGTTCTCGTCTACTCTTAAAATAACCGACTTATCTTTGACGTTAATAATTGTACCGTGAATGCCGCTTGAAGTCACTACTTCGTCATTCTTGGCTAAATTACCCAGCATCTTCTGATGCTCTTGCTCTTTTTTCTTTTGCGGACGGATAAGCATAAAATAGAAAATCACAAATATCAAAACTAACGGGGCAAAACTCATTATCGGATTAGCTGCCTGTGGTTGCATTTTTATTCTCCCTTTTTAATAGCTTTTTTTAATAAATTTTTTACGGTCAAAGAAGGTTGGGCGCCATTTTTAATCCACGCCTGAATCTTTGCTGTTTTAATTTTAGATTCTCCGGTTAAAGGAGAATAAAAACCTAACTCTTCCAAAATTCTTCCATCCCGGCCCTTGCGTTCGTCAAAAACCGAGACTCTGAAATGCGGTTTGCCTTTAGGATTTTTGCCAATTCTTCTTAAGCGAATATGTACTGCCATTTTTTAAATCCTCCTTGCCCAGAAAGGGCATACCGGCCTATCCTTTAGGGCCGGGTAGTTCATTATTGTTTTATCGCCTCAATTAAAGCCATTGCCTTGTTTAACGTTTCAGTGTACTCTTTTTCCGGACGCGAATCCGCTACGATTCCTGCACCGGCCTGCACATAAGCTGTATTACCTTTAATAACTATGGTCCTTATGGTAATGCAAGTATCCATATTATGCGAAAAACTGAAATAACCCACACAACCAGCGTAAGGCCCGCGCCGGGTATTCTCCAACTCGTCAATTATTTCCATTGCGCGTATCTTAGGGCTACCGGTTACTGTCCCCGCAGGAAACGCCGCTTTTAATACATCATAAATATCATAACGATTATTGTCAAGCCTTCCTTTTACTTCGCTTACCAGATGCATAACATGAGAATATTTTTCAACATTCATAAACTCGCTCACCTTAACCGTCCCAATCTTGCTTATTCTACCCAAGTCATTTCGGCCCAGATCAACCAGCATTAGATGTTCAGCTCTCTCTTTTTTATCTTTGATAAGCTGTGCGGCTAAACGAATATCCTCTGCTCCGTCTTTTCCTCTCGGCCTAGTGCCGGCAATGGGGCGAGTCTGGACCAGCCCATCTTCACAGCGTACCAACATCTCGGGAGAAGCTCCAACCAGCGTAAACTCCTTAAATTTTAATAAATACATATAGGGAGATGGATTTAGGCTGCGCAGTGTGCGATAAATCATAAAAGCATCTTTATTAGTTCTTAGCTTAAAGCGCTGGGATAAAACTACCTGAATAATATCTCCTTTTTTAATATAATCTTTCGCGGTTTTGATAATATTCTCGAATTTGCTTTTAGTAAAGTTTGATGCTGGCTTAAGATCAAGGCCTTTTACCAAACGATTACTTTCTTTTACGGGCTTATTAAGCTCAAAATGTGCCTTATCTATTTTTGTTAATGTTTCTTTATAAATTCTGACCTTTTCCCGGGTCGAAAGATTAGCTTTGTCCGGCAATATAACATTACTGACAATTTTAATCGTATGTTTAACATGGTCAAAAACCAAAAGAGTATCCATTAACATAAGAATAGAATCCGGAGCCTTCAAATCGTCGGGATTCTTATCGGGCAAAGATTCAAAAAACCGGACCATATCATAACCGATAAAACCAACCAGGCCGCCATAAAAACGCGGCAAGCCGGCAACTGGGACACTTTTAAATTTAAGCATGATCTTTTTTACTTCATCTAAAGGCGAAAGATCCGCTAGAAATTTCCGGCTGGTATTTTTACGGGAATGAATGATTTCAATACTACGTCCTTTAGACTTAAATATCAGACTGGGGTTCACCCCGAGAAAAGAATAACGGGCAAGTTTCTCCTGCCCTTCCACTGACTCAAGTAAAAAAGCATACTCATTATTCTTTTCAATCTTTAAAAAGGCAGAGACCGGAGTATCCAAATCGGCGTTCATCTCATAATAAACAGGAATTACATTGCCTTTTTTCGAAAGTTTTAAAAATTCTTGTAATGACGGATAATGCATTCTTTTATATTTTTCTAAAAAAACAACTTCTATTCCCGGTGTGGCACGCAACTCCAACTTGACGAACTTTAATTAACAGCGCATCCAAATCGCAGTCATAAGCTAATGATTTAACAAACTGAAAATGCCCGGAAGTCATTCCTTTAACCCAATACTCTTTACGCGAGCGCGACCAAAAACAAGTTTTTCCCAGTTTTATCGTCCTACGGATAGATTCCTTATTCATATAAGCCAACATGAGCACATCTTTAGTTTTATAATCCTGGATTATCGCCGGAATCAAACCGTTACTATCGAACTTAAAATCTTTTAAACTTAGTTTTGTAATTTTTTTCATGATCTTACCAAAACCCCCTTTGACTTTAAATATTCTTTAACCTCGCCAACGGTAAGCTCACCGTAATGAAAGAGTGAAGCGGCTAGAGCCGCGTCTGCTCCGGTTTGAGTAAAGCAATTATAAAAATCTTCCAGTTTACCGGCGCCGCCCGAGGCAATAATCGGAATATTTACCGCTTCTGAAACCGCTCTAGTTAATTCTAAATCGTACCCGTCTCTGGCGCCATCATGATCCATGCTGGTTAAAAGTATCTCTCCGGCGCCAAGAGCTTCTCCCTTTTTTACCCAATCCAAAAGATCCCAACCTGTCGGAGTCCTGCCGCCATTGATATAGACTTCCCAATTCTTATCTGTTTTCTTGGCATCAATAGCCAGAACTATGCACTGACTCCCGAATTTCTTCGCAGCATCAGAGATAAGCTCCGGAAACTTAACTGCTTGCGTATTTAACGAGACTTTCTCCGCGCCGGCATTAAGAATGTTGCGGATATCTTCTACTCCGCCAATCCCCCCGCCAACGGTAAAAGGCATAAAGATATTCTTGGCTATCTTCTCGACTAACTCGATCAAAGTTTTGCGATTCTCAAAACTAGCGGTAATATCGAGAAATACCAACTCATCTGCCTGCTGTTTATCATAGGCTCGCGCCACTTCCACCGGATCGCCGGCATCTTTTAGCCCCAGAAACTTAACACCTTTTACCACCCTGCCGTCTTTAATATCCAGACAAGGAATAATGCGCTTGGTAAGCATTTATTTTACTTTGTTAGCTAAATTCCCTTTTAAGGCTTCCCAGGTCTGTTTACCTACTTTGCCATTTACGGGAAGATTATTAGCTTTTTGAAAAGCTTTAATCGCCTCGCGCGTCTGCTTGCCCATGCGTCCATCGACTTTACCGGGATTATAACCTGCATTCACCAAAGCTAATTGAATCTGTTTATTAGTTGGCCGAGATTTAGCTTCGAAAATACCTTTATTCTGCGAAAGATTACTTCTCTCTTGCGCTGCTCTATCTAATTCTTCCTTTAAACCGCTAATCTCCTGATCTTTACCCTGTAACTGTGATTCTAAAGCTGTAACCTGATTCTTCAAACCCTGGATCTCTAAATCTTTTTTCTTTCCAAAAGTTGCGCAACCACTGAATGAAACCGCCATTACCACCATAAAACAAAAGACCATCACCCTTTTAAACATTTTCCCCTCCTTAGTTATCCACATCCGTAGGGGAGGTTTAAACCTCCCCTACCCTAAATTTTTAACGCTTGCGGCAGAGTAAACCTGCCTTCATACAAAGCCTTGCCAATTATTACGCCACTCAACCCTTCTTTCTCTAATTTTCTTAATCTATCCAAATCGCCTAGCTTAGATACACCCCCGGAGGCGATTACCTTAAGCCCAGTTATCTTTAATAATTTCTTTAACTCTCCTATATTCGGCCCGGAAAGAGTCCCATCCTTCAAAGTATCGGTATAAATTAATTCTTTAAAGCCTATTTCCTTTAAATAAAGGCTAAACTCTAAAGCATCAGTATTCTTGTAACCTGTTTTCCACCCCTTAACCATTACTTTGTCTTCTTTGGCATCGACTCCAACGATAATCTGATCTTTAAATTTAACAAAGGCTTTTTTTAGAAATTCTTTATCTTCAACTGCTCTGGTCCCCAGAACAACCCGGGCTACCCCCAGCTTAAGAATACTCTTTATCGCATCAATACTTCTGACCCCACCGCCGAATTCTACCGGGATTTTAATCGCCCGGACAATCTCTTTAACAATTTTTAAATTCTTGGGAGTCCCGCTAAAAGCGCCATCTAAATCCACGATATGCAAAAATTTAGCACCCTGTTTAACCCAAAACTTGGCAACTTTAACCGGATCCTGGGAATAAACCTTCTTTTCCTTATATCCTTGCACAAGCCTAACCACAGAACCACCCTGTAAATCTATCGCCGGTATTATTAACATAGATTAGCAAAATTCTCTATAATCTTCAAACCCGCACTCTGGCTTTTTTCCGGATGAAACTGCACCCCAAAAACATTATCTTTCCATACCATTGACGCAAAATCTATCCCGTAGTCTGTTCTAGCAACAACAACACTATTATCTTTAGGAACCGGATAATAAGAATGACAAAAATAAAAGTAATCTCCATCCACTGTATCTTTAAGCAAAGGGCATTCTTGTGATTTTTTTAACTCGTTCCACCCCATGTGCGGCACCTTAAAATCACCTTTCGGAAACTTCTTAACTACTCCTTTTAATATTCCTAACCCTTTCTTGACTTTAGCCTCTTCACTGCTATCAAACAAAAGCTGCATTCCCAGGCAAATACCTAAGAGCGGCTTTTTATTCTTAATTTCATTTTTTATTACCGGGACTAAACCCTGTTTTTCCAATTCCAGCATCGCATCATCAAAAGCGCCGACTCCCGGCAAAATAATCTTTTTGCAAGATATAATATCTTGAGGCTTATTCGTAACTAAAACTTTAGCCCCGCATAATTCCAGCGCTTTCTTAACGCTATGGATATTACCCATTCCGTAGTCAATAAGCGCGATCACTTAATCTATTATCCCTTTAGTTGAAGGTATTCCTTTCCGGCGGGGATCAATTTGCGTGGCAATATCTAACGCTTTTCCCAAAGCTTTAAAAACCGGCTCCAATGTAGCATGCAAATCCGCATTAACATTGTCTATTTTTATGTTTAAGTTCATTCCCAACTGCTTGGCAAATGCCTCAAAGAAATGCTCCGCATATTTAATATCATAACCATCCTGAACTTGAGGTTTACCCAACTGCCCAGGGGAATCTAAGTTCAACTTAAGTGAACCCCGGCCGCTGATATCAACGGCAACATTCGCAGTAACATCCTCCATCGGTACCGACATAGAACCAAGCCTATTAATCCCAGACTTATCTCCAAGCGCCTTCTTAAAAACCTGTCCTAAAACAATGCCTAGATCCTCATTGGTATGATGAATATCGACATTTAAATCCGCTTCTTTAGTGATAACTTCTAGATCAAAATGCCCCCAGAAGGCAAATAATTCTAACATATGATCTAAGAAACCTATCCCTGAACTTATCTTTGACTCTCCCGACCCATCAATATTTAACTTTACGGTTATATTTGTTTCTTTAGTCCCTCTCGTTATATCTGCAATTCTTTTTTCCATATTTTACCTTTCCCTAAACTCTTAATACTCCATATCTTATTAAAATCTAACTTTAACCGAATCTAAATGTTTGTCTAAGCCTTCAATCCCAGCAATATTTTCTAACGGTTCCTTGACCTTCTCCAACGCCTTCCTAGAGTAACTAATTATGTGATTACTCTTCTGAAAATCCGAAACGGATAATCCGGAGAAGAACCTGGCAGAGCCACCTGTCGGTAAAACATGGCTTGGTCCGGCAACATAATCCCCTACCGCTACCGGACTATAAGGCCCTAAAAATACCGACCCGGCATTCCGTATCCCTTTAAGCAAACGATTAGGATTCTGCACTAATATCTCCAAATGTTCCGGCGCGATCTTATTGCTTATCTCAACT
>ERZ1292633.4702-Hain-H41-02um-R1-4702-length-12575-cov-4_pt1 | contig 12575 bp, 9 predicted proteins | sample MGYA00564406_ERZ1292633 | MGnify/ENA primary metagenome ERZ1292633 (study PRJEB36523, sample SAMEA6512639) | groundwater metagenome | collected 2019-01-08 | study: AquaDiva: Metagenomics assemblies of 32 groundwater samples
GGCGGCCGGACTGGCGCTGGAAGAAGCTGATCTTTTTCTGTTGGCCAAAAAATGGGCTGCTAGTGTTTCGCCTAGCGAGCCGGACAGTCTGTTCCATTGCCAAAATAGTGCTGTTTTTCAGTCCAGACTTATCAAATTGGAAAAAAATCTCGGCGCCGTTCCGGGGCTCGAGAATACATTTCCTCTCATTGTCGCTCTCACGGGTGAAATCGGCAATAATTCTTTTGATCACAATCTGGGCAGTTGGCCGGACATCACCGGAATATTTTTCGGATACGACACTAAGCGGAGAGAAATCGCGCTGGCTGACCGCGGACAAGGGATCCTAAAAACCCTAAAAAGGGTGAGAAAAGAATTGGCATCGGATGCGGATGCTTTGCAAGTTGCTTTTACGGAAGTCTTGAGCGGGCGCGCTCCGGAAGCCAGGGGCAACGGCTTGAAATTCGTCAAAAATATTGTTACTCAAAATGACATCAGCCTAGTGTTCCAAACCGGCCAGGCAGAACTCCATTTGAAAAAAGGAGACGCATTTTTGAATATCCAGCCAGCGGATGGCAGCCTTCAAGGGTGCATGGCTTTGATAAAATTTTAAGCGAAAACATATGTTGATTGAATTGAAAAAATTCGGCACGACGCTCGTGTCCCGGCAGTCAGGCAAGGAAGCCTGGGCGGCTTTTCAGCCTGTTTTGGGGCCAGTGTCCGATGCGGAGGATATAATTCTTGATTTTGCCGGCGTAATCACTTTTGCTCCTTCCTGGGGAGATGAATTCATAACTCCGCTCCAGAAAAGATACAAGGACCGATTGATTTTGAAAAACACCGCCAATCCTTCCGTTCAGGCGACACTTAAGCTGTTGGAAAATATAGGTAAAATAAAATTCAAGCTAGTTGAATAAAGGTTCCCTTCCAAAAGGAGTTTTTTGTTTCCTAGCACGCCACGAAATTATGGCTTTGTCAAGGCAAAAGTGGGGATAACTATTTTTGGTCATGGCTGACCGGATGTTTTATAATTGAAGTATGAGTATCTCTCGGGGGCGCGCGCGCGATAAAGGAATATTATATTTGGGAAAGCCGACTAGCGCTTTCTACTTTAGGTAGAAACTACTAGCCGGTTTTTTGTTTTCTAAAAAATTGAAAAATTAAAATGAAGGGAGGTGTGAAAAAATGAAAAAATTATTAGTCGGAGCGAGTCTGGCGGTTTTCGCCTTCGCGCTAAGCGTCAGTTTCGCTTTCGCGGCAAAACCTACAGCATGCGCTACAATCAAGGACGGAACCATAACTGATAGCGCAGGCAATCCTATTTCTTCCGGATATGATCAGTTTGGTTATAATTACCAAGCGCATATGTTTAATGGAACCTACGATAGTTCAGACAGAACGCTAGACGGAACTTACTGGGGAGACACCGGTGACTATGTGGATGACAAGCTAATGATGAAATGGAGTGATCCTTGGTTGGCTAACGTCGATTGTGATAATAACGGCAAACTAGACCGAGGATTAGTTGACGGTGTTATAGGCGGAACTAGCGTAGGGTGGCTAACAAACCAAATCAACGGTGACTACGACTCGGATGGAAACGGGACACAGGATGCACACTACACTTGGTTTGACAAGATCATATGGGTTGGCCCAGGCGGTTCCCTTTGGGGCGAGTACGAGATCATCCAGGAAGTCGTCAACGATCCGGCGGATGGCCTCCATGGCCTTCAGTTTAAGATCGGGGCGCCAGGTTTTGGTCTGAATGACCAATGGACAACAAATTAGAGAATTAGAAAAGTCTCCAGTAAACACTAGAAACTCAAAGCAATCCGCCTCTCCGGCGGGTTGTTTTTTTGTCCGGAAATTATTTGGAACGCTTGCCTTTTTTCCTGACGTTTTGGATGCCTTTATTTTTAACTTTTCCCTCCAGGCGGGTGGCTCGGCGCGGAGCATCTTTCCCGATTATTTGAAACCCCTTTTGACGGACTGTTTTTTCACGCATATTTTTAGGGTAAATTATTTAAGTTTTTTGCCCGGAAACCGGGCTTGCAATATAAAAAGGATTTTCTTATAATAAGTCCACTAATCATTAATACTATATTATGTTAAAAAAATTCTTAAGCTTCTTGATGTTTGCCAGCCTCTTTGCCTGGTTTAGCCCGGTCTTGGCGGCCAAGCCTAATTACGCGCCGGAATTTCCGGAAAACAGCGGAATTTATGATATGCCTGGGTATCCCAATTTAAAGGTGCGAATTTTTGTACACAAAGCAAAGCCAGCCAAGCCAGGATCAGGCCCGACTCCGATATCAGGAACTTGCTCTTTGGACGGAAACATAAATGATTATATAGGTTCTGCCGGTTGGCATCTGCCCTCAAAATTTACCTACAATCTCAATCCGACGAGTGTCCCTGGTTATGTCTCAGGTTTGTCCACTATTGCTCAAAATGCTTTTGGAGTGTGGACAAGCGCTATTTCTGGCAAAGTTAGCCTAACAGCAGGCCCAATAACTGATGTTACGCGGGCTTCTTATGATGGACAAAATATAATTGCCTGGGGAAGAACTAGCGGATCGGCTTTGGCTGTCACCTATACCTGGTATGACAGATATACCAAAGAGGCTTTACAGGTAGATACGATTATGAATAAGAAGTTCTTTTGGACTTCCGGAGGCTGTTTTGCGAATTCCTATGACGCACAAGATATTCTGACTCACGAATTGGGTCATTGGTTCGGGTTGAATGACTATTATGAAAGTAATTATATAGACAATACGATGTATGGCTACGGCTCCAAGAGCGAAACCAAGAAAAGTACGTTAACTGACGGGGACATCGCCGGGATCAATGCCATTTATTAATAAACGTTAGAAATTCAAAGCAATCCGCCACCCTGGCGGGTTGTTTTTTTGTCCGGAAACAAAAAAATTTGTTTTGTCACAACACGAAATTATCCCTACGTCAAGCCAAAAAAGTGGGGATAACTCCGTTGACAGATAAGGTATAAAAAGGTATAAATAAGAACAATATAAGAAAGCAGAGGCGGAGGAAAAATCAAAAATAAAAACAACAAAAATAAAAAATCAAGGAGAAAAAACTCACCTTGTTTTTTTATTTTACCAATGAAAACGCCAAATAACCGTCGAAGCCTTTCTTGGGATTTTTTGTCTGTTCTCGTGGAGTTACGACTCCGATTATAATTTTTTTGACATGGACAATCTCTCTATTGACAAACTTCCTTCTTTCTGTTATGGTTGACGGTCATCTAAAAAATAAACAACAGCTTGGCTGTTTTTTTGTCTGATCCATATATTTGCCTCTCCGGAAGGATGGCAGCATAGCCTATGAATACAAGAAAAATTTCCATAGTGGTTCCTGTTCTCAATGAAGAGGCAAATGTCGCCGAATTAGTACGGCGTTTTGATGTGGCGCTTAAAGCAGCCGAAATTGAATATGAAATTATTTTTGTAGATGATCATTCAACTGATAAAACAAGGGACTGCATCGAAGGACTTTCTAAAAAATACCCACTATCGTTATATATTAAAAAGGGTGAGCGGGGAAAAGCCCGTTCTCTTTTGCAGGGTTTTTCCTACGCGCGCTATCCTTACGTGGCAATGATTGATGCCGATTTGCAATATCCTCCGGAGGAAGTTGCAGCCATGTTTGAAAAGTTGCATCAAGGCCGCGACATTATGGTGGCCAAGCGCATAAATCACGAGACCAGCTTGTCGCGCAAGGTCATTAGCCGTGTTTTCACTTTTCTTTTTTCCAAAGTACTGCATGATCTGCATTGCGACGTTCAATCCGGACTCAAGGTTTTTAAAAGAAGGATTCTGGACGAGGTTAAAATAGATCCATCGCCATGGACATTCGATTTGGAATTTTTGCTGAAGGCGAGAAATTATGGCTATGTTATCGGAAACCACGATATTGTTTTTTCCGAGCGGAAAAAAAGGGGGGGGGAATCAAAGGTTGTTCTATGGAAAGCCATTGGGGAGATAGGCATCAACGCAATAAAACTAAAACTCAAAGGACGCCAACCGTTACTTCTGCATCCGGAAAGTGCTGGCAATATGCTGGGCGCCGGAATGGCCCACGCCAGACAGCGTTTTGTCACGCATACTACACTCCACCATCATTTTTCCGCTATCACAACTTTTTCTTTCTGGCAGAGGGCTGGATCGTATCTTTTCGCCATCTTACTGGCGATTGGACTCGCGGTTAATCCCTTAAATGCCATCATAGCTCTGGTGGCTGTTTTAAGTTTTGTCTATTTTATTGATGTATTTTTCAATCTGTTTCTGGTTTTGCGCAGCTTGAAAAAACCTCCGGAAATAAAAAGTTCCTTGGAAGAATTGAGAAGCTTGGATGAAACAAATTTGCCAACCTATTCCATTTTATGCCCAATGTATCGCGAGGCGCATATGCTACCCGGCTTCATTGAAGCCATCAGCAATTTGGAATGGCCCAAAATCAAATTGGATGTGCTGTTGCTTTTGGAAGAAAACGATCCGGAAACGGTCGCCGCCGCCCGAGCGATGAATTTACCCGAGTTTGTCCGCATCATTGTCGTGCCGCATTCGATGCCGAAAACAAAACCGAAAGCTTGCAATTATGGTTTATCTTACGCGCGCGGAGAATACGTAGTGATTTATGACGCGGAAGATATCCCGGACCCGCTACAGCTCAAAAAAGCGTATTTGGGTTTCATAAAATCTCCCGAAAAAGTCCGCTGTCTCCAAGCCAAACTCAATTATTTTAATCCACACCATAATTTTTTAACCCGGCTGTTTACGGCCGAATATTCACTGTGGTTTGACATCTCACTGCCCGGCCTGCAATCAGTCAATACATCCATTCCATTGGGTGGAACAAGCAATCATTTTCGCACCAAAGACCTTCTGGAATTGGAAGGCTGGGATCCTTTTAATGTCACAGAGGACTGTGATTTGGGGGTGCGCATTTTCAAGCGCGGATACAGAACGGCGATTATTGATTCTGTAACGCTGGAAGAAGCTAATAGCCAGGTTGGCAACTGGATGCGCCAAAGATCAAGGTGGATCAAGGGATATATGCAGACCTATTTGGTCCATATGCGCAATCCAATAAAATTCTTCCGCGAAAACGGCATCCATGCATTTTTGTTTCAAATGGTAGTTGGCGGAAAATTGGCTTTTATTTTCATCAATCCTTTTTTGTGGCTCGCTACCATCGCTTACTTTACTTTGAATCAGTATGTCGGAGCGACGATTGAATCTTTGTATCCGGATGTGGTTTTTTACATGGCGGTTATCTCGCTGGTGTTTGGCAATTTTCTGGCGATGTATTATTACATGCTGGGTTGCGCGAAACGAGGACACTGGCCGGTGATCAAATATGTTTTTTTCGTGCCGGTGTATTGGTTTATGGTCAGCGTGGCCGGTTTCGTCGCGCTTTATCAGTTGTTCGTGAAGCCGCATTATTGGGAAAAAACTAATCACGGACTACATCTGAAAAAACGCAAGAGCTTCATCTCGCTTGTTGATGGCGTCTTTCGCGGTTTTCGCAAACAAGAGCAAATTTTTCCAGTCAGGGCAGTGGCAACAGTTGATGCTAAACCAGCAAAGGCTGACATAAAAGTTGAAAAAGCAGCCAGTATTTTTGCGAGCAAAAAGTTTTTCAAAAAATGGCGCAAGATGTTATTTTCTCCCGAGGGCATTTTTTTGCAAGCCCTTCTCTTTTCTAATTTTCTTAATTTCTTATTCAATGCTTTCTTGGGACGATATTTGGATTTGAGCCAATTCGCGCTGGTGGCTTTCGTCAATACGATGTGGTATATGACATTGATTTTTTTGGGCGCTTTTTCAACTTCAATCAATCACGAAACGGCTTATGGCATAGGGAAACAAAATGAACGCCCGCTTCATTTGAATTGGATGACGTTTGCCCTGCGCCACAGTCTTAGCGCGATGCTTGCTTTTCTAGCTTTATGGGTAGTGATTACTCCTTGGCTGGCACAGTATTTCAAGGTTGACCTCTTGGTACTCTATCTTTTTACGCCAGCTTTTGTTTTTGGGATTATCCTAACTGCTAGTCGCGGGTATATTCAAGGGACATCGCGTTTTATTTTGGCTGGCGTGTTGGTGCTTGTCGAATCACTGCTCAAGCTCGTGCTTGCGGTGTTGTTTGTCAAAAGCGGGCAATCTGACTTTGCCTATCTTTCAATACCTCTGTCTGTGGCCTTTGCCGGTTGTATCGTGTTGTTTGTTATGCGTAAAGAATTTACGTGGAGAGTATCTTTGCGCGAATTGAAAAAAGATTTTTCCTTTCCTACTCGTTTTTATTTCGCCGCCCTCGTAGGGAGCTTCGGAACATTGGTGTTTCTTAATTTAGACATATTACTCGTAAAACATTATCTTGATTCTCAATCTGCAGGTGAGTATGCGTTGCTTGCGCTTGTTGGTAAGATGATTTTCTTTTTTGGGACACTCCCGGCATCGCTTATGATAACGCTTGTCAGTCGATCGAGCGGAGAAAAAAGCGATACAGAAACAGTTTTCTGGAATATCTATTCTTTGACGCTCGCGAGTGTTGCGGGATCAATTGCGGGATTGTTATTGTTTGGTAATCACATAATTCCTTGGCTTTTTGGAAATAAGGCACTGGTTATCCTGCCTTACCTGAATGTATATATCTTTGGATTCGGATTTTTTACACTCGCAAGCGTGATTGCATCGTATCATCTGGCGCGAAAGCAATTTTTATTTTCTACTATTGCCCCTTTTTCCGCATTGATTATGGGTGTTTCCATTATCTTGAATCACAACACTGTTCAAGGTATTGTTTTTGATGTTGCTTTTTCCGGAATTTTTGCCTGGGTGTTATTGCAAGCGATGCATTTAGCGGAACCGCATTTTGCATTCATTCGGCGCGGTTTGCGCGATTTGTGGGGCATCTTTGTCAATGGCTTGCCGAAAGCCCAGCCGAGCGTCAGTACCGGCAAACGGATTTTGATCTTCAACTGGCGCGACACGACCCATGCCTACGCCGGAGGCGCGGAAGTATATGTGCATCAGATTGCTAAAATTTGGGTCAAGCAGGGAAATCATGTTACGATATTTTGCGGTAATGACGGAAAACAAGCCCGTTACGAAAATATCGATAGCATTGATATAGTCCGGAGAGGCGGATTCTATTTGGTATATCTCTGGGCCTTCCTTTATTATATGTTCCGCTTTCGGGGGAAATACGATATTATTATTGATTGCCAAAACGGTGTGCCTTTTTTCACACCGCTCTACGCGAAAGAACCCGTGTATTGCCTGATGCATCATGTTCATCAGGAAGTATTCTTCCGCCATTTAGCAAAGCCGCTGGCAATTTTTGCAAGCTTTTTGGAAAAAGACCTGATGCCCCTGGTTTATAGAAAAATTAAATTTATAACAGTTTCCGAGTCCAGCAAAAATGAAATGTTGAAAATCGGGCTTGGGGAGGCTGGCATTCAAGTTGTTCATAATGGAGTACATTTGGATGAATTTATCGCGGGAGAAAGAGATATCCGTCCCACCGTGCTTTATCTCGGAAGGCTAAAAGCATATAAATCCGTGGATATTTTGCTTCGCGCTTTTTGTCAAGTGCTGGAAAAACAGCCGGACGCGCAATTGATCATTGCCGGGACGGGTGACGCGGAAAAATATCTCAGGGATCTGGCGCTAAGTCTGGGGCTAACTGATCAGCAGATAAATTTCAAGGGAAGGGTAGCGGAGAAAGAAAAAATTAATCTTTTGCAAAAAGCTTGGGCGCTAGTCAATCCTTCGATGATGGAAGGCTGGGGGATTGTGGTTATTGAAGCCAATGCCTGCGGGACTCCGGTGATCGCGTCCGATGTGCCGGGGCTTCGAGATTCTGTGAGAGCTTCGGAGTCCGGGTACCTCGTGCCTTATGGCGATGTCAGTGGTTTTGCGAGAGAAATTTTGAATATCTTTCAAAACAATCAATTGCGCGAAAAAATGGGCAAAAATGCCCGCGCTTGGGCGGAAAATTTCGCTTGGGAAAAAAGCAGTGAGAAATTTTTGGAAATTTTAGAAAGTTAAATATATTATTTTTTAAATCATTCATTGTTCCAATAAGCAAGTTTGGAATTAATGGATAAAAAAATTATGGATAGTAAAAAATATCGCATTGGAATTGTGGGAACGGGCTTTATAGCTAGAGGGCTTATGCTGGCGCTGAAATATCATCCGGAGCTTCAATTAAGTCGTGTTTTAACACGTCGAAATATATCCAAAAAACTGGAGAAATTTCCGCTTGATCAAAAAGTATTGACCAATGATATCACAGACCTCATCAAAGAGAGCGATCTGGTTGTTGAGTGCAGCGGAGATGTGTTACATGGGACGGAAGCGGTTGAGCAAGTGCTGGATGCCAGATTGCCGGTTGTGACGATGAACTCTGAATTGCAAATAGTTTCCGGAACGATGCTGGCCCGCAAAGGAACGCTTATTGAAGCCGAGGGCGATCAGCCGGGAAGCCTGGCTTCTCTTGATTTGGAGGTGCGTGATATGGGATTTGAACCGGTGGTGTATGGAAATATAAAAAGATTTCTCAATCTTAATCCCACAAGTGAAGAAATGGAATATTGGTCTAAACGGCAGGGGATATCAATGGATCAGGTGACGGCTTTTACCGATGGGACAAAAGTGCAGATTGAACAAGCATTAGTAGCCAATGGACTGGGCGCAACCATTCTTTGCCGCAACCTTTCAGGCATACCCTGTAAAGCGCTTGAAGATGGAGCCTATCGCCTGGGAGAAATGGCCGATGGCTTTGGCAAGGCCGTGAGTGATTATGTGCTTTCAGCTACTGCTCCGGCCGGGGTTTTCATTGTCGCGAAGCATGTGGATGAACAAAAGCCGTATCTTGAATACTTGAAACTCGGTAGCGGACCGTATTATGTTATTTTACGCCCGTATCATTTATGCCACCTGGAGATTCCGCGGACTATCATAAATGTTCTGCAAGAAAAAAATTCGCGTTATTGTTTCAATAACGGCCAAAATCCCGTAGCACAGACATTCGCGGTCGCAAAACGTCAGATTCAAAAGGGTGAGAGCATAAAAAGAGGCTTGGGGAGTTTTGATGTCCGTGGCGAAACCGCCAAAATCGTTAATCATCCCGAGGGTATTCCAATTGGACTGCTTCAGGAAGCGATTTTTATTCGGCCGGTGGCCGAAGGGCAGATGGTGACTTTTCCCGATGTGGAATTGCCCAAAAGCCGCGCTTTGGAATTATGGAAGCAAACACTTGCGGAAGTGATGACAAAAAAGCATAATCAAAAAATATGAAAAAATATACTGTTACCATCGGTATTCCGGCGCATAACGAGGAAGCGAATATTGCGTATCTGCTTGAATCAGTGCTTTGCCAAAAAGGCGATTTTACGATTGAGAAAATACTTGTTTTTGCCGTTGGCTGTACCGACGCGACGGAAGAAAAAGTTAAAGCAATATCTGCGAGACATCCCGTTGTTCATTTAATTGCGGACGGAGAAAGGAAGGGTAAGGCAAGTCGATTAAATCAGTTACATCGAGAAAACAGAAGCGATATTGTTATCAATTTCGACGCGGATATTATTTTGGAAGAAGCGAATGTTATTCAAAAAATGCTAAAATATTTCAATAACAAAGATGTTGTCGCTGTGTCAGCTAATAATCAGCCATTTACGGGAGAAACATTTATTGAAAAGGTGACGAATGCGAGTGATAATATGTGGTATGAAATCCGCAAGGACTTCGAAGGAGGGGATAATATCTATAATTGCTCTGGCTGCGCGATCGCTATCAAGCGTGAATTTTCGAGCAAGCTTGTTTTAAATGAAAAAACGATTGCTGATCAGCAGACAGTATACATCTCTCTTTGGCGCATAGGCAAAAAAATGGCTTATGCTAGAAATGCTATTGTCCGATATAGGACTCCGGCAACACTGCGGGATTTTTTCAATCAAGCCGGAAGATCTTTGGTTGAAAAATACTATCTTCCGGAATATGAAGATAAATCTGTGAGAAACTTATATCATTTGCCTCTGCAAAATAAAGTTCTAGGAGTCATGCGAAGCCTCATAGCTAATCCTTTTTACACGATTTGCGCGATAATCTTGCAAATTTTATTGAGGTTTCAGCTTGTAAGGAGGTATGCTTTGAAGCAGGAAGCAAAGTGGAGTATGGTAAAATCAACAAAGGCTGTAATAAGATCATAACCTTTTTCATCTATGAAGCTTTTTACGATTGCAAAGGACATTATTTCTCCAATGATTGTGAGGTTGGAGAAGTTTGCAGGCATTAATCTGCCGCTGGTTAGTGTTTTATGCTATCATTCCATATCCAGCGATAATTCATTGGTTGATGTTACAAGAGAACAATTTATTTCACACCTTGAATATTTAGAAAAAAAATTTGAATTCATAACTCTTGAAGATGTTACCGGTTATATTAAAGGCGATAAAATTATATCCCGGCCCTCTGTCGCAATAACCTTTGATGACGGATATAAAGACTTGGTTGATATTGTTTTGCCCATACTGGAGACTCGAAACATTCCGGCGGCGGTGTTTGTCCTGGCTGAACCAGAAAAAGCAAACAGGAATATTCTGGGCAACATAAAACCGCTTATGAACTCTGAAGAAATGATTTATTTGCAAAACAAAGGCTGGACAATCGGTTGTCATGCGGCTACGCATAAAGAACTGACGAATATTGATAATGAAGCGTTGGAACATGAAATAGTAAAGGCGAAAAAAATAATTGAAGAAAAGCTAGGAAGACCAGTAAAATTTTTGGCATACCCTCAAGGCTTATATGACCAAAAAACAGTCGAAGCATCTCAAAGAGCCGGGTATTTGGGAGCATTAACAACTGATGCGGGGTTTATTTCTACGAAGACACTCATGCTTCAAATTCCACGAGTCTGTGTTGATCGAACACATACTCTTACCCAATTTCGGGCGCTGCTGACCAAGTCGAGTGTGCGTTATTTTCAAATTAAGAAAAAAATTGGAATTAAAAATTAATTTTTTCAGAGTGAGTACTAACAAAAATAAACTTACAGTGACCGTCGGAATTCCGGCGCATAATGAAGAGCAGAATATTGCCAATATGCTCCAATCTGTCTTAGGGCAAAAGGGCGATAATTTTATTCTAGAGCGTGTTATTGTCGCCTGTGACGGTTGCTCGGATAAAACAGCGGAGATTGCCTCTGCTATCTCACAAAAAAACAGCCGAGTCGAAGTAATCACTGATCGAGAGCGTAGGGGGTACTTGGCAAGGCTCAATCAGCTCTATGAAATGAAACAAAGTGAGATTTATATCAGCTTTGATGCCGACATTGTTTTGAACGGACCAAGTGTCATTGAAGAGATGGTGAAGGTTTTCCAGGAAGATCCAAGGGTGTGCCTAGCGGCGGCGCATCAAATTCCTCTTAAGCCAGATACATTTATAGGTAAAATAATTTATTTTCATCACATCCTTTGGGATGAAATTCGTCTCGCATTTAATGGCGGCGACAACATTCATGGAATCCATGGCGCAGCCTCCGGACTAAGGAAAAGTTTTACTGACACTGTTCGCTATCCAAATTCACTAACTTCGGGGCCAGGCTTTCTTTATATTATGGCAAAAAAATACGGAAAGTTCCGCTATATAAATAAAGCCTCTATTTTTTATCGGCCGGTAAGTACGCTTAAAGATTTGCGGATACAAGGAACACGTGCTGTTTTCAATAACCAAAAAAAATTAGCGGAATATTTTGGCAAATGGATATATGGCCTCTATACTATTCCTGTGCGTTACAAAATCACTGGCATTCTGAAAATGATTTGGCGGCACCCCGTTTATACCTCATTGACCATGGCACTAGGGCTATGGCTCCGATTTTTCCCTAAACAGGATAAATTGTATAATAAGGGAATGTGGGAAATCGTGCCTTCAACAAAAAAAGCCATTAATCATTTTCCAAATAAATAATCATGAGAAATATAACAATGACTGTCGGCATTCCGACATATTATGGAGGACAAGGGTTGGCAGAGGCTGCCAAAAGTATTTTGGCGTCAAAAGGAATAGAAAAATTCCGTTTTATCGTCACGGTAGATGGAAATCCCTTAAAGGATGATATTCGACAGCAGTTCATTGATCTTGGAGTGGAAGTGATTGAAAATGAAGAAAGAGGCGGACAGGTAGCCCGAATTAAGCAATTGATTGCATTGTGTGATACGGATATTTTGGTGTTAACTCAAGACGATATCAGATTTCAGTCTGACACGCTGGCTAAAATTTTGCGTGGTTTTGAAAATCATCCGGAAACAACCATGATCGGAGCGCGAATGCTTCCAGTCCCCGCGAAAACTTTTCTTGAGAAGGTTGTGGAGCGGGGCGCGCAGCTTACCCATCGAATCGGAGATCTCTGGCAGCAAGGCGATAATTATCTTTTGGCGAGTGGCCGTTGTTTGGCCTTCCGCTCATTTATGGCGAAAAAACTGGTTATTCCCGAAGAGGTAATCAATTCTGACGCCTATCTTTATTTTGAAAATAAGAAGAATGACGGAGCTTTTCTGGCACTAC
>ERZ1292633.4703-Hain-H41-02um-R1-4703-length-12572-cov-9_pt1 | contig 12572 bp, 10 predicted proteins | sample MGYA00564406_ERZ1292633 | MGnify/ENA primary metagenome ERZ1292633 (study PRJEB36523, sample SAMEA6512639) | groundwater metagenome | collected 2019-01-08 | study: AquaDiva: Metagenomics assemblies of 32 groundwater samples
CAACGCGGTCGGCGCCATCTGCGGCATGGTCGAGATGACGCAGGGCACGAACATCACCTTCGACAAGCCCTGCGTCGCGATCTCCTCGTTCGGTTTCGGCGAGATGGCGGTGCAGACGGCTATGGGCATGCTGGAGGAGGCGGGCTTCACCCCCATCGTCTGCCACGCGCAAGGCAAGGGCGACCGCGCGATGGAGGAGATGATTCGCGACGGCGCCTTTCACGGGGTGCTGGACATCTGCATCGGCGGCGTCATGGAACACCTGTTCAAAGGCAACCGCGACCCCGGGCCGGACCGGCTGATGGCGGCGGTCGAGACGGGCATCCCCATGGTGCTGGCGCCCTGCGGCCTCGACATCCTGTCCTACGGCGGACGCCCCGACATGCTGGCGCAGACCAAGGACCGGGTGCAGTACGTGCAGGACGCCCTGCGCGTCCAGGTTCGCACCACCGCCGACGAGTTGCGCCAGGCCGCAGACGTGATCGCCGACCGGCTCAACCGCGCCACCGGGCCGTGGACCTTCCTGATTCCGCTCCGGGGCTGGTCCTCGCTGGACCAGGAAGGCCGTCCCATCTACGACCCGGCCGCCGATGCGGCCTTCGTCGCGCGCTTGAAGGAAAAGCTCACCGACCGCAGCCGCGTCAGGGAGGTCGATCTGCACCTTTATACGCCGGAGTTCGCGCGTGTCGCCGTCGATGAGTTCCTGCGGTTATTCAAGTTGGCAAAGGAGCAGCGGCAATGATCGTGCGCAACTGGATGCAGGCCAACCCGATGACCATCACTAGCGACACGCTCGTGTCCGAGGCCAAGCGCCTTCTTAGCGAAAACAAGCTGCACGCGCTGCCGGTAGTGGATGATGGCAAGCTGCGAGGCCTGGTGACACGGGCCAACCTGCTGCGCATGGGGCACTTCGTCCTGCGCACGCAAAATTCCGACGAGTTCAATTTCTTCGTTACCCGCGTCAAGGTCAAGGACATCATGGTGCGGAACCCCGCCACGGTACAGGCCGACGAAACCATGGAGCAGTGCCTGCGGAGAGGCCAGGAGCTGGGTGTCGCGCAGTTCCCGGTCGTCGATGGCGAGCAGGTGGTGGGTGTGATCTCCGCCAACGAGATTTTCCAGCTCGCGGCGCACTGTCTCGGCGCGTGCGAACGGCGCAGCGGCGTGACACTGGCGCCGTTGGAACTCGGTCCCGGCGTGCTGGGCCGGATCGCCGACGTGGTCGAGGGCGCGGGAGCGGTACTGCAGGCGATCTATCCCATCGGCCGGCATGACGGCCACGCCGATGCGGGCTACCTGGAGAAGAAGGTCATCATCCGCTTCCATACCAGTGATGTGCGGGCAATCGTGTCCGCGCTCGAACAGGCGGGGTTCCCGGTGATTGAGTCGGTCGAGATGCAGCGACCGGCGCTGGCCGCTTGAGGACATGCTGGATAACGACGAGAGGAGCGAATCAATGAGCCTGCCATTAGTGGTGGCAATCACCGGCGCGTCAGGAGTGATCTACGGCGTCGAAATGCTGCGTGTGCTGAAGACACTGGGACAGGAAACGCACCTGATCGTGAGCGAAGCCGCCGGCATGAACCTCGCCATCGAGACCGATTGCGACCTCGACTACGTCAAAGGCCTGGCGAACGTGGTGTACAACAACAAGGACGTCGGCGCGGCCGTTGCCAGCGGCTCGTTCCGCACACGCGGCATGATCGTCGCGCCGTGCTCGGTGAAATCCCTCTCGGCCATCGCCAATTCATTCACCTATAATCTGATCGTGCGGGCTGCCGACGTGACGCTCAAGGAGCGCAGGCCGCTTGTGCTCATGGTGCGCGAGACGCCTTTGCACAAGGGACACCTCGAGCTCATGGCGCGGGCAGCCGACTGCGGTGCGGTGATCCTGCCGCCAATGCCGGCTTTCTATCACCAGCCCGAATCGATCATGGATATCATCCACCAGAGCATCGGCAAAGCGCTCGACCAGGTTGGGATCGAGCACACGCTGTTCAAGCGCTGGGCCGGACACGGCAGAAACGAGCAAGGCAAGGAGTCGCTGCGCGTCGCCAAGTAAGTCTGCACCGGGGCGGCTTCCGGTCGCCGGCGGGCAGTCGGCGCTATTTCGGGATTTTTATGCGGTTCTCGTTGAAAGCAGCCTTGGCCGCCTCAGCGTGACACGCCTGACGGTTGGCGGGGCTTTTCACCGACGGGCGCCTCCACGTGTCGGGCGGGATTTCTCTATTGTTGTGCTTGGTCTTGAACCACAGGCTTTCGGTGATCCGCAGGGGTGCCGTCTTGGCGCTCCAGCGGTTGGAAGCGCTGTTGACCAGAAAGGCGGTGATCTCCTTGTTTTCCGCCGCGCTGAGCGAGGCATCCTCGCCGAAGTGCTGGTCCAGGCCGGACATCAGCTTGCGCCACGATTCGGCGGGCAGCAGGCCGGGCGCATAGGCGATGTGGCAACTGGAGCATTCCTGCAGCCATTTGGCGTTGACTTGCGCGGGTTGTAGCGGTTTTCCACGTTCTCGCCGCCGTATCTGTCGCCGGCCGCGGCGCCGAGGGGAAACAGTGCTATTGCCGGGACTAGACCAAGAAGCGTTATCGTCGTTTTTTGCGTTCAGCCGCGCCGCCATTTGACAGGAGTTTTCTTAAGGGATCGTTAAGCGCGAGGCTCGTGACCTGAAATGGTGTAGGGCCCGATCAATTGTTGTAGCGCCGACGCGGCGCCCACGACGAGGCATGCGCCGCGCAGCGAAGCTCCAAGCCATGTGAACGCCGAGATCATGCCCGAATTGCAATGTCCATTCCATCATGCGCTGCGGACGGTTACTATATCAATCAAGCGATGACATGAGGGTACAGGCAATGTCCGAAAAACCAATCTGGGCGCCCAGCCAGGCGCTCATCGAAGAGGCCAATGTGACCGCTTTCGCGCGCCGCGCGGTCCGGCGCTGGAAGCTCGGGCTCAACACTTATCCGGACTTCTACGCCTGGAGCGTGGACCATCCCGAGCAGTTCTGGGATTCGGTGTGGGACGCCTGCGGCGTGATTGCGTCGAAAAAAGGCGCGCGCGTGCTCGTCGACGGCGAGCGCATGCCCGGCGCCAGGTGGTTCCCCGAGGCGCGGCTCAATTTCGCCGAGAACATGCTGCGCCGGCGCGATGCGGCCGATGCGTTCGTGTTCTGGGACGAGACCGGGTTTCGCCGCCGCATCAGCCACGCCGAACTGCAGGCCGAGGTGTCGCGCGCCGCGCAGGCGATGCGCGCCGAAGGCCTGGCCGCCGGCGACCGCGTCGCCGCCTTCATCCCCAACATGCCGGAGACGGCAGTGCTCGCGCTGGCGGCGATCTCCATCGGCGCGGTCTGGTCCTCCTGCTCGCCCGACTTCGGCACCGACGGCGTGCTCGACCGCTTCGGCCAGACCGGGCCCAAGCTGCTGTTCTGCGCCGACGGTTACCTCTACAACGGCAAAGCACACGACTCGCTCGCTCGCGTGCGGGAGATCGCGGCGCAGCTGCCGAGCGTGCGCCGCGTGGTGGTGCTGCCGCACTTGTCGGCGCGGCCCGAGGTGTCTGCGATTGCCAACGCCCGGCGCTACGCCGACTGGGTCGCGCCTTATGCGCCGGGCGCGATCGCCTACGCGCAGCTGCCGTTCGACCATCCGCTGTACATTCTGTTTACCTCCGGCACCACCGGCAAGCCCAAATGCATCGTGCACGGCGCGGGCGGGACGCTGCTCGCCGGGCTCAAGACCTACAAGCTGCAATTCGACGTGCGTCCGCTGGACCGCTTTTTCTACTACACCACCTGCAACTGGGTGATGTGGAACCTGCTGTTCCAGGGCCTGCTGGCCGAGGCGAGCGTGATGCTCTACGACGGCTCGCCCTTCATGCGCGACGCCCGGATTCTGTTCGACTTCTGCGATGCCGAGCGCTTCACCCAGTTCGGCACCTCGGCCAAGTTCATCGACGCGATTGCCAAGCGCGGCTTGAAACCGGGTAAGACCCACAGCCTGGGATCGGTGCGCACCATCATATCCACCGGCTCGCCGCTGGTGCCGGAGAGCTACGATTATGTCTATCGCGAGATCAAGCGCGACGTGTGCCTGTCGTCGATTTCCGGCGGCACCGACATCATGGCGTGTTTCGCCGACGCCAATCCCATCCTGCCGGTGTGGCGCGGCGAGCTGCAATGCCGCAGCCTGGGCATGAAGGTCGAGGTCTGGGACGAGGACGGCCGCGCGCTGCTGGGGCAGAAGGGGGAACTGGTCTGCACCCGGCCGTTCCCTTCCATGCCCGTCGGCTTCTGGAACGACCCGGGCGGCAAGCGCTACCACGAGGCCTATTTCGCGCGCTATCCGAATGTCTGGTACCACGGCGATTACTGCGAGCTGACCGCGCACGGGAGCATGATCGTCCACGGGCGCTCGGATGCGACGCTGAATCCGGGCGGCGTGCGCATCGGCACCGCCGAAATCTACGGCCAGGTCGAGAAAATCGACGCGGTGGAGGAGTCGGTCGCCATCGGCCAGCTATGGCCGCCCGAGCAGCCCAGCGACACGCGTGTGGTGCTGTTCGTCAAGCTGCGCCCCGGCCTCGTGCTCGACGCGGCGCTGCAGGAGCGCATCCGCCGCCAGATCCGCGAGCACACCACGCCGCGCCACGTGCCGGCGCGCATCGTGCAGGTGCCCGACATTCCGCGCACCAAGAACGGCAAGGTGGTGGAACTCGCGGTGAAGGCGATGGTGCACGGCATGCCGGTGACGCACACCGACGCCCTGGCCAACCCGGAGGTGCTGGAGCTGTTTCGGAACATGCCACAGCTCGCGGTCTGATCGTGACGTGGAGCTGTCGCCCCGCGCCGCAAACCGGAAAACGAGGAACGCGAAGCCAGCCTCGGCTACGTGCCTTTCGACCAACTGCTGGAGCCCGGAAATCTATTCCGCTCCAGGCTAGGTATTCTTCTTGGGCATAGCGGGCCCGCGCATCTTGCCCGTTTCGCGCATCCGCCCGAAGTGTTCCGCGATCTCGGTCATTTCCTCCAGCGCCAGCAGCTTTTGCCGCAGACTGAGCGCACGCCATCGGCGTAGCTGCGCACGGCGGCTGCCCTCCCAGCTTGTCAGGCTCCAGTCAATATTGTCCGGGATCTCGCTCATGCGGTTCTCCATCCTCCAGGATCCAACGCAAGTGCTGAATGTCATCCAGGTCGCGCGGCCGGCTGGCGGCTTCTTTCATTGCGATCAAAGCCGTGATCGAAACGAAGCGTGCTTCGAGTTCCGGCGCCACTTCGCCCCGCAGTGCCTCGTCGTACTCGCGCCCGAAGTCGAAGGGTTCGAGCACAAAGACGTCCACTGCGGTTTCGCGGTGCTGGTCGCTGAAGAAATTAAGCACCTTCATTCCCTTGTCCCGGATCCATTGCTGCCGCAGTTCGGCATTGGCAAACTGTTCGGCCGCAATTGGAACCAGCGGTTTGTATCCTAATTCCGCCAGCGATGCGAAGGCACGAAGGATATTCTCCCGATCGAGCGCGATGACCAGATCGACGTCCTGAGTAAATCGCAAATAGCCGTGCGCATTCACCGCCAATCCACCGGCCACCAGGTAGCGCACCTGCGCCTGCGCGAACGCGCGCACGATGGCTTCGAAGCTGGCGAGTTTCATGCGCCGCTACCCTCGCGCGCGAGCGGATCCGCGGGCAACCCTAATTCACGGCGCAGCATCTGCGTGATTCCCGGGTCGAGCGGCGGCGTTTTCTTTTGCGCGTCACGCTCGATCTGCGCGATCAGCGCCTCGACCGCCTCGCGCCCGTCCGCGTCGCGCACCGTCTGGCGCGGCGTACGATTCCCCAATATCGGTAACTCGGTGTCAAGCCAGGCGGTGTAATGGCCAAGCAGCATTTCCCGCAGTTTCTCGCGCACTTCGGGCCGTTGCATCAGTTCCTCGTCCTCGCTTCGCTTCGCCGGTCCCGGGGATTGTCGCGCGCGCTCGAGCAAGGACTCGCTCGACTCCGGCTTGCTCACGCGAAATTCGGCGTTGGCTCCAAGCAGGCGCTCGATGAGGCTGCGCGCCCGCGCGGCGCGCTCGACCGAGTTGACCTCGACCCGCAATTGCCCGTCTTTCAACTCCAGCCGCGCGAGCGTGGTGTTATCCCAGTGCTTGTGCATGGCGTTGCCCGCGCGCATCCAGGTCCATTCGGCTTCGTGCAATTTGTCATCGGCGGCGCGCCGCTCCCCATCGGATACGATGGACTCGCCCTCGCCCAACTGTGCGGCATCGAACGCTGCCGCGGCCGCCTGGGCATCGGCGATGCTGAACACCAGCTTATGCAAAAGCAGCGCTTCGCCGTCCGTGTTCTGCAGCTTGGGCAGTTGCGGATTCAGCCGGCGCTCGGCGAAATCAAGATACAATTTGATCAATTCGATGTCCCAGGCCTTGAGCAGCGCCGTATCCTTGAGTTGCGTTTCCTCGCGCATGGCCTTGCGCAATTCGATGATCGCCGGCTTGTCCCCCGGCTCGATGACGATCTGGCCCGAACCATCCAGCAGCGACAGGCCGTCGATATCCACGACCTGCGCAAATACGATGTTTCCGCGCCGCGCGTCTTGCGACCCGCTGTGTTCGCTGACGAAGCGCTCACGCTCGAGGATCAAATCGCGCAGCAGGAAACCGCGACCCGGTTCGGTCTGCACAATTTCGTGAAAACTGAAGGCCGTCGCCTTGCACGCTTCAAGGTAGCGCACCAGCAGCGGATCGAGATTTCGCCGCCGCCGCGCGAGGAACTCGCCCGAGACCGTGGCCGCGCGCGAAGCAAGCTCGGCAAAGCGCGTGCTTTCGGCAGCGGGAGACCACTGGTGGAAAAACCAGGGGATGAACACCGGCACATGCGGCGATTTCGGATCGAAGGGGGCGTCTTTCTCCGGCGAAAATTTCGACCACGCCTCGGCAATGAGCTCGCCGCGTCCCAGATGCTTGTCGACGAAGCGCAACAGATCCTCGGTAAGATTCTGAATCGCGGCGCGCACGCGGCGGTGCAAGGTCTGTTGCGGCGTCTCCGCGGCGGCGAGTTCAGCTCGCAGGCAACAGTGTTTGAACTTTTTCCCGCTACCGCAGGGACAAAGCTGGTTTCGGCCGGTACCCATGAGAATTTGTCCGAATAGTGATCGCGCCCTGAATCGAGCGCAGGATCACGCCATCATAGAGAAGCATGGGTCGTGCGGCAAGCTCGGCCATTTCACGCGGCCGCTCGGGATCTGGCGCGGGCGGGCCTCGCTCGGCGGGCATCACTATTGCCGAACTAATCCGCTCACCCCGACTTGTGCTTGCGCTTCGGTGCAGACGCCACGCGCTTCGGCGCGCCAGTGGCCGCTTTGCGCTTGACCGCTTTCTTGTTGCGCGCGGGAGTCTTCCTCTTCACGGGAGCTTTCTTCTTCGCGGGAGTCTTCTTCTTCGCGGGGGCCGCCTTGGCGCGCAAATCGGGCACGACCGCGTCCGCCATCTCGATGCCAAATACTTCGCCGAGTTTCGATGCGTCGAGCATTTTCCCGGCCGAGGGCGCTTTCTTCGCGAGCGGCAGGCCGGCACCCGCGCGGGCGACGAGGTCCTTCGCATCGACTTTGCGTAATGTAAACAGCAGTTCCGGCTGCTCGTCCAGGCGCGCGCCGACGCCGTAGAGCACCGCGGCGACGTGTTTGCACATCGTGGCCCAGTCGGGGCAACTGCAGCTCAACTTGATCTCTTTTGGTGAGGGAAACAACCCCGTTTGTGGCCGGCAGATACGCTCCATCACGCCCTTCGACAGACGCCCTTGCAGCAACTCAACCAGCGAGTCGATCGAGCCCGCGCAGTCGCCGCCGAGGGCATGCCATTGCGTCTTCGGCACCGCTGCGATATTCACCGTGACCTGGTACAGATCGGAGCCCATCACCTGGGCCGAGACTTCCCCGGCGGCGATCCTGAGGTCGATCACCGAACCGTTGCGCACGTAGGTGCGTCCGCGCGGCAGCCGATTCGAGTAATCGCTGTAACGCTCGAGGTTATCGCACCAGGCTTTGCCCCAGAAAGTTTTGGCGATGGCGCCGTGCGCGGCCGTGACCGGAGACAGACTCTGGCCGGTTTTCTTCCGGTATCGGGCTGCGGCGCGTTCGGCTTTCTTGCGGCGCTCGGCGACCGATACATAGGGTCTCCATTGGAAATACATCGGTCATCCTCCTTGTGATCATGTTTCCTGTTGCGCCGCATGAATGTCGAGCGTAACGAGATTCAGCAGTTCCTTGTCGCTCATTTCCGTCAGCAGCAGTTCCGCGCCGCCCTCCAGCACATCGCGCACGAGCTGTTGTTTCGACTCTATCAGAAGGTCTATTTTATCTTCGATCGTGCCCCGGCACACGAACTTGTGCACCAGCACGTTCTTGGTCTGGCCGATGCGGAAGGCGCGATCGGTGGCCTGATTCTCCACCGCCGGATTCCACCAGCGGTCGAAGTGGATCACGTGCGCGGCGGCGGTCAGGTTGAGTCCGGCGCCGCCGGCCTTGAGCGAGAGCACGAAGAACGGCGAGCGCTCGTCCTCCTGGAAGCGCCGCACCAGTTCCTGCCGCTTGGCCACCGCGGTGCCGCCGTGCAGCACCAGCCCCGCGCGCCCGAACACCGAGCCGAGAAAAGCGGCGACGGGTTCGGTCGCTTCGCGAAACTGCGTGAACACCAGCACTTTTTCCTGTCTGGCGGCAATGACCTCGGCGATTTCGCGCAGGCGCGCGAATTTGCCGCTGTCGGACTCGGCCCAGGCCGCGTCACCCAGCCATTGCGATGGATGATTGCAGATCTGCTTGAAGCGCATCAGAAAGGAAAGCACCAGGCCCTTGCGTTTAATGCCATCGGCGGCTCCGAGTTCGGCAGCCAGTTCCTTCACCGCGCGCTGATACAGCGCCGCCTGCGCCGGGCTCAAGTGACAGTAGGCTTTCAGTTCGGTCTTGTCCGGCAGATCGGGGATGACCGATTTGTCGGTTTTCAGGCGGCGCAGGATATAGGGGCGCACCAGCTCCCGCAGCGGACCGTAGTGCTCGGCATGCGCCAGTCGCCGCGCGAACGCGGTGAAAGCCTTGTCCGAGCCGAGCAGGCCCGGGTGGGTGAAATCCAGAATCGACCACAGGTCCGACAGGCGGTTTTCCACCGGCGTGCCGGTCAGCGCGATGCGCGCGTGCGCGACTAGCTTCTTCGCCAGGCGCGTCTGTTTCGCGCCCGGATTCTTGATCGCCTGCGCTTCGTCCAACACCACCACGCGCCACGGCAGGGTTTCCAGCCAGGGCAGGCGCAAGAGCGAGCCATAGCTGGTGATGACCAGGTCCACGTTCGCGAGCCGTTCGCTATCGAGCGCTCGCAACTCCGCCATCGGCATCGCCGAGGGGTGCGCAATCAGCGCGTTAAGACTGGGCGCGAAGCGCGCGATCTCCGCCGCCCAGTTCGCCAGCAGCGAGGCCGGCGCGACCAGCAGGCTCGCGCGCCGCGTGCCCGGGACTTCCCCCGGGTCTTCCCGTTTGAGCACCAGCAGCAGCGACAACACCTGGATCGTTTTGCCGAGTCCCATATCGTCGGCGAGACAGGCGCCAAGGCCGAGCCGGTAGAGCAGATACAGCCAGCGCAGGCCCGCCTGCTGATAGGGTCGCAGCGTCGCCTTGAGCTCCGCACCCGGCTCAACCCGCGCAAGGCCTTCCGGACCGCGCAGACCCTTCAGCGTAGCGGCGAGCCACGGGCCGGCGACCACCTGCGACCATTCGGGGTCCGCGACATCGGCCGCGGCGTCTCCGCTTACGCTGGCGCCGGCGACCAGGCGCATTGCCTCGGCGAAGGGGAGCCCGCCCGCGGCCGCGACCCGCTCAATGTCGCGAAACCGCTCGAGCATGCGGCCCAGCTTCTCCCGATCGACTTCGACCCAGTGCCCGCGAATGAGTTGCAAGCCGTCGGCGCCGGCTAAGAGCTTCTTGATCTCGGCCGCGCTCAGGTGCTCGCCGTCGAGGGTAAGCTCCATGTTGAAATCGAGCAGCGCGCCCGGGCCGAGCAGCGACGGCGCTTTGCCGCCCACCGTCACCCTGACTTGCGGTCGCGGCGGACGCCCCGAGCGCCAGACGCCTGCCGTGCGCACCACGATGCCCGCCGCTTCGAGCCGCGGCACGTCGGTGAGGAATTGGTAAGCCTCGGCGGCGCTCCAGCGCAGCGGGTGGAAGATTTCGCCCGCACCGACCATTGCGCGCAGCCAGGCGCAGTGCTCGGCCGCGCGCTGCACCGGCACCAATAGCGACAGCAGCCGCGCCTGGTTCTTCGCGTCCGAATATTCGCGCAGCGCCTGCGCCAGCGGCAGGTGTTGCGCCTTGGCCTGCGCCGACAGGCGTGTGGTGTAAGTGGCGAGAAAAGCGAACGGCGCTTGTTCGTCCTTGCGGTTTTCGGCCAGATTGAAATGCACCCGGCCGACCAGATTCCAGGCCGGATGCAGGCGCTTGAGGAAATCCTGCAGCGACTGCTTCGATTGTTCCAACTCGGCGCGAAACGCCGCGTCGAGTTCCGCCCATAGCGCGCGCAGCACCGGCGCCGTCAGATACTCCGCGCCCATCATCGGTGGCGCGTCCGCGGCGAGTGCTTCGAGATCTTGCGGCGGCGGGGGGGCCAGGTGTGCTTCGCGCGCAGTTTCGCCGCTTTCGGCCGGCGCCGGCGTCGCGCACATCGCCGTGATGTAGCGCGCGCCGAAGTCGCGCCAGTAGCCGAACGCCGCGGGCAGCGCCGTTCCGACTTCGCTCGCGCCGAGTTGCAGCAGGCCGTGTCCCGCGCCGCGCGCGAATGACTCTGTCAGCCTTTGCTGCAAGGGCTCTGCCAGTGCCGGGGCGTCCTCATCCGGCGCCAGAAGCAGGCGGCCGTGCGGGGTGAGGATCGGAACGAGTGCGCTGGCCGTCATTGCGCCGATTTTACCCGACCCGCCGGTTTCCGTGACGCTCGCCGGGTTCAGCGCGGCGTCCTGCGACGCGCACCCCCGCCGCAGGCGCCGGTTCAGGCTGTCCGCATTTCTTCTGGCAGCCGCATCGTGACCAGCATCGCGCGACTACTCTCCCGGCATGAGTGCCCACAAGGGCACCGCCTCCACGCCACCGGTCAGGCTGAAACGGTGCGCGCCGGGATACACGACATAGAGTGCGTCGAGTTTCAGGTCATGCATGGCAATGCGCATGGATGGGGTGACTTTGGGGGCGTCGGCGCGCTTGAATTCGACGCCTACGCGCTGTCGGCCTTTGAGCATCAGCAGGTCGAGTTCGGCACCCTGATGGGTGGCCCAAAAGTAGGCTTCGTCGGGCTTGGCCAGCCGCAGCACCTGCTCCAGCGCAAAACCTTCCCAACTGGCGCCGCAGCGCGGATGCACCAGCAATTCAGGCAAGGTACTCACGCCCATCAGTGCATGTAGCAGCCCGGTGTCGCGAAAGTATATCTTGGGGGCCTTCACCTGTCGTTTGCCCAGGTTTTCATGCCAGGGCTGGAGCTGGCGGACCATAAGCGTCTGTGTCAGGGTGTCCAGATAACGGCGCACTGTGGGCTCGGACACGCCCAGTGATCGGGCCGGGTCCGATGCCGTCCATATCTGCCCGTGATAGTGCGCCAACATGCGCCAGAATCGCAGCATCGCAGGAGGCGCGACATTGACACCAAACTGCGGCAAATCCACCTCGACGTGGCTGGCAATGGCGCTGGCCCGCCATGCCATGCTGTCTTGGTCCGAGTCGGCCAGATACGCGCGTGGAAAGCCGCCGCGCAACCACAGGCGCGTTGCCGCGTCGCTGCTGTAGTGTCTGCGTACGCCGCAAACTTCCTGCAGGTTGAAACCGCTCACTTCCACTGTTTCCACCCGACCCAGCAGCGACTCGTCCGCCTGGCGCAGCAGCACCGGTGAGGCGCTGCCCAGCAACAGGTACTGCCCCGGCGCATCGGAGCGGTCAATCAGCGTCCGCAACAAGGGGAACAAGCCCGGACTGCGCTGCACTTCGTCGATGACGACCATGCCCTTTAGTTGCGACAGGGTCTCCTGCGGCTCGGCCAGTCGCTGCCCGTGCAGCGGGTTTTCGAGGTCGAAATAGTTAGGGGAGTTCCGGCTCAGAAACAATTGAGCGATAGTGCTCTTGCCCGACTGGCGCGGCCCGTTGAGCACGACGGCACGCGAGCGGCCCAAGGCCGTCTTAACGGAAAGTTCAAGACCTGCGCGCTTCAACACGGCTGGATGTTAGCACCAATCACCACGAAATTCAAACATGGTATATTCGAATTTCATGGATAATTATTGGTAGGGCCGTGGCGGTGATGGTGCGCGCATCACGCGTGCCGGGCTTGCTCAAGACGCCTGTCGGCAAGGGCCAGGCGGAAGCGGCGTGAAAAAGGAACTTGCAAAGAATCTTTGCCACAATTTGAAAAACACCTCGCGCGCAAAGGATTTTCGCGCAAGACGCGGACTATGCTATCCTTGCATGTTAGTAAGGAATCTAATAGGAGAAAGGAATCGAAGTGACCGTAGCCACGCTTACCAGCAAGGGTCAGACTACCATCCCGAAGCAAGTGCGGGAAC
>ERZ1292633.4482-Hain-H41-02um-R1-4482-length-12919-cov-5_pt2 | contig 12567 bp, 10 predicted proteins | sample MGYA00564406_ERZ1292633 | MGnify/ENA primary metagenome ERZ1292633 (study PRJEB36523, sample SAMEA6512639) | groundwater metagenome | collected 2019-01-08 | study: AquaDiva: Metagenomics assemblies of 32 groundwater samples
CGGGCCAGCTCCATGAAGTCGACTCCCGATAGTGCCTGATCGCGAATAAACTCGGCCTGGGCTGAATCGAGAGATACTATCTGCTGAACGGTGAGCGGTTTCTCGGGAACGAATTCCTTCCGGTGACTTTGGTAGTACGCATCCACTGCGCTATCGGATGGAATCATTTGACTTGTCCGTTGCGCCCCCAAAGTTATCGACTTGGCGGTTTCGTGGGTCAGTTCTGCGCGCGCTGTCCGGGTTGCCAGCTGGGTATCGATTCCCATGGATCGCGCCGCCGCCAGAACGAGATACCGCCTCGCAACTTCTTTTGCCATTTCGACTTTGGTGGCGTCGTCAGTATTTGACACCTTCTTAGCCTTGCGCCAGGTGTCTTCCACCTTTTTCATTTCATAGCCGAGGATCGTGTCACGATTGTTGACAACACCGCACCAGAGGGTATCGTCCACGAGGAAAATATTTGTATCGCGAAGAGCCAGATTCATCTCGATATCGAAGGTTTTGAAAAGCTTGGCCTTTATAGTGTCGGCAAGGTTGTTTGCCTTCAACTGCAATAGATTCTCCCGGGCAATTCGATACCACATCGAGTCATAGGGTTGCACCCCCTCTTCGACCCGACGCTCGACGTGCAGAATATGCCAGCCGTCTTTATCCTTGTAGGGTTGACTGATTTCGTTATTACGCAATCCGAATGCCACCGAGTCAAACGGATGGAGATACTGTCCCTTTGGGATCCATCCAAGGTGACCACCGGTTCGACCGGTCAATTGATCCATTGAATATGTCTTCGCGGCCTGATCAAACGAAACACCGGAATCGATTTTCCTCCGCACGTCAAGAATAAACTCCTTGGCCGATCGATTTAGTTGATCAACGGTTTGTTTCCGGTACTTCAACGAGTCCTTGCCATTGCGAAGTCCGTCGATACTCGTAAAAATATGCTTCACATAGACGTAGTCGGGGAGGGCAAAAAGATCTGGACTGGTATTGTAGAAATCGACCACTTCCTGCGAATCAGCGCTTACTTTGTCGTATACCGCTTGCTTCCAGAACCTGTCCATTAGAAAAGCGATATATCTCTCTCGGAAAGTGATATAGAACGGCGGGTAGTTGCGGAGATTAATTTCGTCGGTCTCAAAACCGGCCAGCGTATCCATGATTAAGCTATCACGAAATGCCTCGGCGGTTTTCACATCGAGGATTCCCCCCTTGGTGATATACAAGCTCTTCTTGAGAAGAGTGTAGTAATCAGACAAGCGGAGCGTATATCCATTGTCGGCGCGAGCAATCTCAGAATCGCGGCGCCCAACCGATTCGTCGGTAATCGTTGACAGACCGCCGCACGACATAACGACGACCACAAGACCGCAAAGGCTTATGAACAGGAGGACAGATTTTCTCATCAATTTCACTTTGGTTCGAGGGTTATACATGATTGAAAGGGGAAAATACGACAATGGACGGGAAAATCAACACCCGCGGGCAATCAATCAGACCGTGGCTACTGATCTTGAATCAGATTGGATCAGCGTTCCTTCTAAGGCGACAGCCTTAAAGGTCAACCGAAATTGTGTGCCACAACCGATTTCGGAATCTACTGCCAAGCCGACTTGAAGGGCGGTGGCTATTCTATGGACAATGGCCAGCCCAAGCCCGGTTCCCTGTTTTTTCGTCGAGAAAAATGGCTGGAAAACTTTCTTCAGATGTTCTGCCGACATTCCCGGGCCATCATCCTGGACAATGACATCCACCCCGCCGGAACGGTCAGCCCGGCAAATGTGAATTTGAACGGCCCCATTCTTTCCTTCAAACGCCTCGCAGGCATTTGTTGCGATATTCAAAAGCAATTGCCTCATAAGGTCTTCATCTCCGGCGACATAACAGACCGGCTCATCGCTCTGCAAGCTAAATGCCACATGGGACCTAAATGCATCGTGATTCGCCAGTAAGCGGATGACATCTCCCGCGACGTGACATACGTCGACTTTGGCATAGGTAGGGCGCTCTATTCTTGCATAAGAAAGAAAGTCACTTAGAATCTTGTTGAGTCGATGCGATTCCTTAAGAATCAATTGCATCAGCCGTTCATTCTCATTTTCGAGTTTAAGCTCCTTCGCCAGCACTTCGACCGAACCCGATATTGCGGCCAGCGGATTGCGTATTTCGTGGGCGATCGAGGCTGACAGTTCGCCGATTGCGGCGAGACGATCGGCGGCGCGAACCTTGGCGTCTAGTTCCTTCGCCTCCGTCAAATCAGAAAATATGGCAATGACCCCGCGCAGTTCTCCGTCGCTTTCGGTCAGAACCGAAGTCGATATGCCCAGCGGAAATTGAACCCCCGTCCTTGTCACCGCCTCAATTTCCCGCCGCGGGTGGGCATCGCGCCAGAGAATGCCGTCATTGAGACACACCGCCAACTCAGGCATCCGGTCGGCGAAAACTTCGTCGCAAGTCAGCCCACGTACTTCGTCTTCGCGATAACCGAGGATCTTTTCAGCCGCTCGATTGAAATAGATAATTTTCCCGGCTGAATCGATGGTCAGAAGCCCCGAATTCAAGTGCCGGAGAATATCGTCGGTTTCGAGTTGAGCACGCCGAAGTGCCTGTGAGGTGGCCTCCAGTTCGGTGTTCTGCTGTCTAAGCCGCTCGGCGAGATAACCAGAGATGAATGCGACGAGATAAAAAATCAGTATGTGAAGAAAGATTCCATAAAAAATGCTTTCTCCAGTCGTGAATACTGTTTGCAGAGTTTCGAGGGTCAAATCACCTTGCGGCAGACTCAACGCATACCAAATGACGAAAGTATATGCCACCGACACCAGTGACGCCACGACGAGCGTCCCGACCAGTCGGTAGGTGAGGGCCGCCGACACAATGGTAACTATGTAAAGAGCGGAAAACTGCGACTGCACATTGCCCGAGGCGTAGATAATCGCCGATGCCACCGCGATTTCGGTAAAGAGTTGAAGGGAGCATACTATCGACCGCCCCAAATAGTATTTTCTCCACCCCCTGGTAATGACGAGAGCGACAATCACAAGGGTCAGCGCTGAATACCCCACAAATACCGGCTGAACAAATGAGGGATAGCCCAACCAGAGTACAACAATGCCAAATAAAATGAGATACGTTATCAGCCTGAGCGGCAGAAAACCGGGGGCGGGTAGTTTTTCGAGTTCGTCGTATTTCATAATGACAACGGCGTCCGTGGTGCGGACGCCGCTTTCTATCATAGTCGAGCTATCTCGTTACCTCGGCCCTTGGCCGCACAACATCAGATTTTTCCGATGATGTCGAACATCGGCAGATACATCGCGACGAGAATGCCACCGATAATGGCGCCCATTAGCACGATGATAATAGGTTCGATGACCGACGTTAATGCCGTGACGGCTTCATCCACTTCTTCGTCATAGAAATCGGCAATTTTGCTGAGCATTTCGTCGAGACCGCCGGTCTTTTCACCGACCGAAATCATCTGCGTCACCATCGGAGGAAAGACTCCCGATTCTTTGAGAGGGCCGGTGATCGTTTCGCCTTCGGCGATAGCCAGCACTGATTTATTGATGGCGTTTGCGATAACGCGGTTACCGGCGGTTTTGGCGGTAATCTCCATGGCGTCGATGATAGAGACACCCGAGGCCAGGAGCGTTCCGAGAGTTCGCGTAAAGCGTGCCACCGCCGATTTGCGAACGAGGGTGCCGAGGATCGGCAATTTGAGCATGATCTGGTCTACCTGAAGCGCGCCCTGCGGGGTTCGCTTCCAGTATATGAATACGCCCACCAATCCGAGAAGTCCGAAACACAGATAGAGCATATTTGCACGGAGAAAATTCGAAAGGTCGAGCACTATCTGCGTCGGCGCAGGCAATGAGGAGCCGACTCCGGCAAACATCTTGGCGAATACCGGCACGATGAATGTGAGCATGGCAAAGGTCACACCAACGGCGACCACAACAATGACTGCCGGATAGACCATCGCGCCTTTCACCTTTCGAATGAGGCGATCAGCCTTTTCTCGGTAGACTGCGAGACGAATCAAAATAGCGTCCAGCGCGCCGCCGACTTCGCCCGCCTCCACCATGTTGGTGTACAGTGTGTCAAAAATTTTCGGATGCCGTGCCATTGATTCAGAAAGGGTTGCACCCCCCTGGACGCCATCTTTGACCTGTTGAATTATTTTCGCCAGTTCTTTGCTTTCTGTCTGAGTGGAGAGAATTTCAAGACACTGCACCATTGGCAGACCGGCCCCGATCATCGTAGCAAACTGTCGCGTGAACCGGGAAATCTCTAACCTCGCGATGCCCGTACCAAATTTGAAACTGATCTCGGCCGCCTTTTTACTGACTGAGGTTACCAGAATGCGGTTCTGGCGAAGCACTCGTTCAAGCTCGGCACGATCTTTGGCCTGAAGCGATCCGGCCACCGCCGCGCCGGCGAGCGTTTTACCCTTGTATTCAAAAACTGGCATTGCTGTAACCCTTTCCTAAAAGCCTCATGTATAGGCCGGCGTCTTTTGACGATTGAGCATCTCGGACAGTTCCTGAGGATTCGACGAGTATGCCATCGTGTCGTTGAGAGAAATCTTGTTTGTTGTATACAGCTCCATCAGCGATTGATTCATGGTCTTCATTCCGAATTTCTGTCCGGCCTGAATCATCGAATAAAGCTGGTGAATTTTATCGTCCCTGATAAGGGCGCGAATCGCCGGCGTCACGATGAGAATTTCGATACACATGACTCGTCCGCCGCCGATTTTTGGAATCAGATTCTGCGAAATAATCGCCTGTAGCGAAAACGACAGCGACACTCGAACCTGCTCCTGCTGGTTGGTGGGGAATGAATCGACGATTCGGTTGATTGATTCAGCGGCCGAATTGGTGTGCAATGTCGCAAATGCAAGGTGACCCGTTTCGGAGATTGAAATCGCGGATTCGATCGTCTCAAGATCGCGCATTTCTCCCACCAGCACGACATCAGGATCTTCGCGGAGAGCATATTTCAACGCCGTTGCAAAGGAATTAGTATCCGAGTACACTTCGCGCTGATTGACAACCGACATCTGATGGCGATGCAGATATTCAATCGGATCTTCAACTGTAATAATATGCAGAGCGCGTTCGCGGTTTATTTTATCGATGATAGCCGCAAGGGTGGTCGATTTCCCCGAACCGGTTGGGCCAGTCACAAGAACCAGTCCGCGCGGAAGCCGGGCAAGCTCGGCGATGACTTTTGGAAGAGCAAGTTCCTCAAATGATTTTATTTTGTACGGGATCTGGCGCAGAACAACCGCGACATTGCCTCGTTGCATAAACATATTGCAACGGAATCGGCTCAGTTGCTCGATACCGAACGAAAAATCCAACTCGTTGTTTTGCTCGAATTTCAGCTTCTGCTTTTCGTTCAACATCGAATAGGCAATTTTCTTGGTAGTCTCTGCCGTCAGCATGTCCATAGCCAGACGCTGAAGCTTCCCATCCACACGAACAACAGGCGGTGTGCCCACTGTCAGGTGGAGGTCAGACGCTCCCAACTTAACCATCTGATCCAATAGTTCACGTAAACCTACCATCGGGGCACTCCAGGTCGTTATCCACTGTTTTGATCCGGAAATATCTTGTCTCTGTCTTTATCGGTAAAACATGCCTGGCTCTTGACCTGCATTGACGAGAAAAGTGCGGAGGCAATCTGTTGCCCGACAGAGGGTTTAAAAGGGGAAGTTGGGAAAGAAAAGAGGGATTACGCCGAGGTGATGCCGAAGACTTCTTCGACCGTTATCATCCCCTGCTTCATTTTTTCGACTGCCGCCATTCGGAGAGAAAACATCCCCTCTTCAAGGGCAACTTTCTTGATTTCAGAGTCGGATGCTTTGGCGAGAATTAGGCGTTCTATTCCCGGAGTAATGGGCAATACTTCATAGATACCGGTTCGTCCCGACTGGCCGGTGCTATTGCACTCGCCGCACCCAAGCCCCTTAAATGCCCGCAAATTGCGAAGCTGGTCCTTGGGAACCGCCAGGCTCTCAACCTGCTCCTCGGTGAGGTTGATCTCCTGCTTGCAACTCTGGCAGACTTTGCGGCACATACGTTGGGCAAGAATCAGCTTCGTTGCCGAGGCCACAAGGTAATTCGGTATCCCCATATCCATGAGACGAGTCACCGACGACGGCGCGTCATTCGTGTGAAGGGTGCTAAAGACGAGATGTCCCGTAAGAGCGGCGCGAATTGCAATCTCGGCCGTTTCGGTGTCACGAATTTCACCGACCATGACAATGTCCGGATCCTGACGCAGGAATGAGCGAAGCGCCGCCGCAAAAGTCAGACCGATATCGGCTTTCACTGCGACTTGATTGATGCCGTCGAAGTTGAACTCGACCGGATCTTCGGCTGTCATGATGTTGACATCAATCGTGTTCAACGTCTTCAACGCCGAGTAGAGTGTCGTTGTCTTTCCCGATCCCGTCGGACCTGTCACGAGCACGATGCCAAAGGGAGACTGAATCTTATCATGAAATTTCGCCAAGTCTTCCTCGCGGAAACCCAGCCGGGTCATATCGACCATCAGGGACAATGGGTCGAGAATTCGCATCACGACCTTTTCGCCAAAAATTGTCGGAAGTACCGAGACGCGAAGATCGACGGTTCGTCCGGATATCTTGATCTTGATACGGCCGTCCTGCGGCAGACGTCTTTCGGAAATATCAAGTTCCGCCATGATTTTCACACGCGACACGATGGCGGCCCGGTACTTGAACGGAAGCGGCGCCATTTCGCGAAGTTCGCCGTCAATACGATACCGAACGCGAATGCGTTTCTCATACATTTCAAGATGAATGTCAGAGGCGTGCATCCGAACGGCGTCGCCGATAATCGAGTCGACAAGCTTGACGAGCGGTTTGTCCTGAATCGCCGAGAGAAGATCCCCCTCATTGACCGCATCTTCAACCGAAACAACCTCCAACCCTTCCTGATCTTCAAGATTCCTGACCAGGTCCTCAAGCCCCCCACTATCGTTGTAATAGGTATCGATGGCTTTTTCGATGGCCTTTTCCGGCGAAATGACCGGCTGAATAGTGCATCCCGTGATGAACTTGATGGCATCGAGAACGTAGATGTTGTTTGGATCGCTTATCGCCACCAGAAGATTTTTGTTCATCTTCGAAATGGCGATGACCTTGAATTTGCGTGCAATATCGAGAGGAATGAGTTTGACTATTTCGGGATTGAGTTCGATGTCCTGAATACGGAGAGCGCCTATTTTGAGATGACGGCCGACGAACTTTGCCAGCTCATCTTCCGATTCAATAGCGCCCATCTGTACCAGAATAGTCTCAAACTTCTCCTTGCGCTCCTTCGTTATTTGAAGGGCCTTGTCGAGATTTTCCTGGGACAATTTCCCGGCTTTTACGAGTATGGCTCCGAGTTCAGCTGACATTGTGTTTATCGCGTCTTAGTGCATCTCTTCGCCAGAGCGGTCAGAAAACGATGCCTGTGCAAATTAATCAATCCTGAAAAATATCGTCGAGCTTGGTTTGTGTGCCACTGGCAAAATCATTGGATATACCGGTGCCCGCGGTCGAGCCAGCACCAGCGGCCTGTGAATTTTCCTGGATCTTGTCAAATATGCGGGTCAGCTCGGCCGCGCCGTCTTTGGCGTACAGACGCACCATACCGATGGTTGTGCGATCATCAAAAATCACCACAAGAATCGACCTATCCCCCACGATATTCATGTGGATGTGATCTTTCTTTCCCTGATGAAAAAGAACAGAGAACTCAGGCTCACCGACAAGACGGGCAATTTCCTTGGTCGATGCAAACGCACCGGCCAGCAGAGCCGCCAGGGCTGTGATGTCGAGTGAATGAGTGAAGCCCTGTCGCGTAATCAGATGGCCATCCTTGTCCACCAGCAATGCGCATTTCGCCTCAGCGCCCTTGAGCATCTTTGAGATCAGAGCATCAATCGCCTGAATCTCTTCTTCGTACAGAACCAATGTATCGTCTGACATGTCTATCTCCTGACTTTCCTATTTCATTCCAAACAACCGCTTGAAAAATCCCGGCTTTTTTGTTTCTTGTCGTCTACGTGTCGACGCCGCCATCGTCGGAGGGGTGACAATCCCGTTCGAACGCACGATGACATCGCTCATGGATCCATAACTCTGGTTCGACGTCGCGCCAGAAACATCCTGACGTGCCGGTGAGTGACTCAAGGACTCCGTATTTCTGTCCGGACTCTGCGTCTTCTGTGTCACCGAACCGGGGTACGGGCGAAAACTATCAGTGACTGGCGCCGGAGCGACCGCCGCAGGCGCTCCGCTATGCGAAGCCGCCGCTGAGTATACGGGGGTGCGATCCACAGCCGCAGGCGCTGTCGTCGGATAGGGAGCCCGTTCAATAGGTTCTGCCACCGGACGCGGCGCCGGAGCGGATATAGCCGATTGGCGCTGAGAGGTACTGCTGTTCTTCGCTTTGTCGAGTACCAGTTTAATCACCATCTTTAGCGTATCGAATACGCCTGTCCCATTCGGCGCCGATGCCTCAAAATGCGGCCAGTGGCGAGGGTTCAGCTTTTCATGAAGTTCATCGAGTGACATGACACCCGGCAAATCCCGTTTGTTATACTGGATGACCACCGGAACTTCTTCGATGTTGTATCCGTATTCGCGAAGATTCTCTTCAAGGTTCATCAGAGATTCAATGTTTTCATCCATCTTATCCGGCTGGCTATCCGCCACAAAGACGATTCCATCCACCCCACGCAGAACCAGCTTGCGGGTAGCATTGTAGTAGACCTGTCCCGGGACAGTGTAGAGCTGGAACCGCGCCGCAAAGCCGTTGATGGTGCCAATGTTAATCGGCAGAAAATCAAAATAGAGAGTGCGGTCGGCCTCGGTCGCCAGCGAAATAAGGTTGCCGCGAGTAGTGTTCGGAACCTTGGCGTGGACATACTGCAGATTGGTCGTCTTGCCCGACAAACCCGGGCCGTAATAGACAATCTTACAGCATACCTCACGCGATGAATAATTTATCGATACCATTGTTTGCTTCCTGCTTTCGTCCGACTTAGATGCCCGTCCGCAAACGGCCGATGGCGTTCTTTATCTCAAGACGCACCAGTCCGATGTTGCACTCCTTTTCAGCCGTGACCACCAGTATCCCCAGACCGGCGTCGGTGAAAAACATCTTGCCGTTTTCGGCCTCAATGGTCACCTGGCGAAGATTACTCGACTGCAAACGATTGAGCGACTTCGATATGTTGCTGGTGATAGACGCCGCCAGCGCGCCAACCGTCTCCTGGTCAAATGTCGCCGACAGATCGGAGGCTATAACAATGCCATCATTGCCGACAACCATCGATCCGGTTACGCCGCTGGTCTTATTCAGTTCATCAAGTACTTGGTACATACGATCTCTCCGGGTTCACAGCCGGTTTCTGACTGTATCGTTCAGCATAATATTTTCGAATTAATTCCAGTCCCTGATTGACGCGAATCGCCAACAAGTCGTCCCCGTGGCGCTCGGCAATTACCATGAGCGCAATTGACTGTTCGCGGCAGATGACAACGCGCCAGTCCTTCATGGTCATATCAAGGCGGTCAGGCGATCCCCACGCTCCTCGCTCAAGAATGCGCTTATTGGATTCCATAAATTGAATCGCATACGGAGCAGCCATTTCAGCGTCCACCCCGCCTCTCACAAAGTGTGACATCAGCAATCCCTCGTGATCGACCACCGCCGCAAGGGTGACAGCATTGAGCTCACCGATATAGCGTGTGGCGCGGTCGAAACCGTTTAACCCATGTCCGACAAAAGGCATCGCCGACTCATGGGACACTGCCTGAGATTCTGTGCGGACTGACGCGACTTCCGGCGTTCGTGGCGTCGCATGTGCAGACCCATAGGCTACGGCATGAATCACCGCACCCATCTGGGGTGATGTCCCCGTCTGTGGCATCATCCGACGCTGAGGACGCGCGTACGAATGCCTCAGGAGAGACATGAGAATGAATGGCGCTGAGAGCCCATGCAGAAGGATTGCCGGCAGATAGCTCGACATCCCCAATTGTATCGAAACCCGTAAATCGAGTAAGTGAAGTCCGGATATTAGAAGTCCAAAAATCGCACCCAATATAAGGCGATAAATAGCGCACAGTCCCACCGCTCCGGCCAGTTGCACCATCGGCCACTCCCGGTTAAAAAACCAAAGGACGCCGCCGTAGAAAGTAATTTCAAAAAACAAGTTGATAAGTGATGGACGCAGAAGTTCAGTTCCCAATAACTCAGGAAACAGCACCATCGGCACTACCAGCGCCAGAGTGGAGTACAACAGAATCTGTATCATATTTCGCGAATTGTCTGCCATGAAAGCGCTCCTTCCACCGATCCTATTGGTGTCTCGCTACGAGTGATTCTATTCGCATGCGAAATGTTCCGAGGTTGACCTGTTCGTTTGCGACAAACAGGAAGATGCCGACTGGTATGCGGATGATATAGAAGGTATGGCGGGCCGTTTCAACCAAAAGGTTGGCGACAGCGCCAAACTCCGCTTTCACCAGCTCCTGATCAAGCCAACTGGATATCGTCCCCATCGTGGCGCTACAGGCAACCGGATCAAGATCGGCCTGCCAGCGCGTTTCAGCCGCAAGCCCTTCGCGATTAACTACCATGGCGCCATCGACGCCGGGAATCTTCATCGCTTCATCCAGCACTTCGTTTGTCGAAAGCGCCGTCCGCAAAGGCTGAGACTCGGACGCCGTTGGGACTGGCATAGCCCCTGCAAATGATTTCTTCTGTTCCTGCCCAAGCACGCGAGCCTGCTCTTCAGGGAGGCGGCGGGCAATCTCGAGCAGTTTCTCTATCTGAGGGTTGCCGGGATCCCCCTCGTGAAGCTTTTTCAAAAGGCGAATGGCTGAATTGAACTCCCCTTTATAAATATAGATTTCGGAGAGGAGAAGCTCAACAGCACGGGTGCGCCCTTCAAGCTCGGAGGCCTTCTGGGCTTCAATTTCAGCCCAGTCATAGAGACCACGGTCGAGATTGATTTTGGCCATCACGAGATGCGCCGAACCGTAGGAGGGATGAATCTTCAACCCGTTCTGGCAAACGCGGAATGCTTTGTCCAGATCTCCGCGCTTTCGATAGGCCTCAGCTAGCGCCGCAAAAATCTGGGAGTTGGGGTCACCATCCAGAAGTCGCTGGCACTTTTCGATGCGGTCATCTATTTCAAACAGCTGAGGCATATATCAATCTTGTTAACTTAGTTATCTTTCAATCAGTTACTAAATCTCGATTTTCACCTGTCGCGCAATTATAGATATTACAAAGACTTATGTCAACATCATTGTCCCTCAACCGAGGGTTTTACGGGTCTCCATGACGCCATAGAAAATCAGGCCGGCGCTCCCTGCAAGCAGAAGCGGAACGATGAACGACGGCAAGCTAAAAAGCTCCAGAACGGCGAAAAAATGTAATAGCTGGCTGAGACCAAAGAGCGCGCAGGCGCCGGTGAACATAAGCCAGCTCTTGCCGAGAAATCCCCCTTTGACCAGCGAGAATACCTTCCAGCATCCCAACGTCGAGGCCACTGCCACGGCGGCCACAATGATGCTCATAAACCCCGGAGGGGTGATAATAGCGGCAAAATTCGCCGCATGGGCGGAAGAGACTCCAAAGATACTGAGAACGACTCCGAATATGCTTACCCGTTTCATAGTCTTACCCTCTTGCCATTTTAATTACACGATCAGATTTCTTGATAACTTTGTAGAGGCTGTCTTCGACCCCAAACCGTTTTACCAGGTCACGCTGAGTCGACAGCGGCTCGGCGATTTCCTTTTTTACCGCCACGACGGCGTCGCGATACGCACCCACTCCGACAAGCTGGAAGACATACTCCAACTGCTCCGACAACATGGACTCAAGGGACGACATCAGTCGATAGTAGCGAAGCTGAGGCGGTATCGCCTTCACGGCGGCGGCGAACTTGTCGAACGACGGCGCCAACTGCGAGCCGGGCTCGCCTCCGGGAAAGAACGCCGTCAGACCGCTTCGATATTGAGCGACAAACGATGTGTACCGCGTGTTTTCGCCCAGGAGTCGCTCGGTGACTTCGCGCAGACGAAAGAAGCAATTGTTGTAGAGGCCAAATACAATCCGAAGAAAGGCTTCTTCCTCATCGACCTGCGCCTCTGCCGTCACATCACGCCTTCCCGCCACTTCGACGAGATTTGAGACAACCAGCTTGTACAAGGCGCGGCAGGTGACAAACTCTCCCACCGGCGATACCAGCATCAGGTCGGGAAGGGTGCGTTCGCCGTTGATAAGAGAAAGCAATCGAAACTCTTCGAGGGTGAGAACAATTTCCTCCTCGGGGCTGCGTTTCGGATTCTTGGCAACCGCCAGTAGGACGTCATCAGGCGGAAGAACCTTTTGAATCACCAGCCATTCATCAATACGCCGTGTCCCTTCCATGATGACCGACATGGTTGGAAGTTCGATGTAGAAGGGGGCGTGCTTTGGCTGTGCTCCTTCGTGGAAAAGGAAATCCCCTTCATGCCACGAAAAG